>Ga0307515_10005408_pt1 | contig 25882 bp, 6 predicted proteins | sample 17_EM_MG_FD_194513 | JGI IMG/M metagenome (GOLD analysis project Ga0307515, IMG submission 194513) | Populus trichocarpa ectomycorrhiza microbial communities from riparian zone in the Pacific Northwest, United States - 17_EM | ecosystem: Host-associated > Plants > Roots > Unclassified | place... | reverse complement strand
CTAAAAACTATGCTTATAGTATTATTTAACAACTTGCAGAGCTATACAAAAATAGGGTACCCTTTTGAAGATAAAGATGGCAATGACTCTTAATGATTTAGGATTAGGCTGGTTAATTAGTAATCACTGATCATTAATTGGACAGTGTTAATTAAGCAGAGGTGTGAAGGGGACCAGGGTGTTTCCAGCCCCAATAAGGCAGCGAATCAAATAGATGGTGATTTGTGACTCAACTAAAAGAAGCATGGAATATCGATATATAATAATGATTTTTTAAAAAGAAGAGTGAATTATCATAAGGAAATAACCCAATTGGTGTAAATTTCTTTATCAATTGGCAAGAACATATGAGGGAAGTTCAAAATTTTGACACTTTCAATTGTAATTTTTTCCATTTAATTATCACAGATAGACCAGGGAAGTTCAAATCTTGACCACTCAAATATCTCTCCTTCACCAAAAATAAACACAAAATGCTTCTAATTTTTACTTGGCTTGAAATTATTCTTATAATTATTCATTCATCTTTAGCCCATGCGTTGGAGTTTGAGATGATTTCTTTGTCCATTCAAATGGGTGATGAGCATGGCAATTTGCATACTACTTTCTTGTATATCATCCTAATAAAGTTATCATTTTCAAAGGAAGAAAAGATTCGAAATTCGAAATTTTGAAACTTCACAAGAGGATAGAAATTGATGCACCCAATTTTTGACGGGTTAAAAAAACCGAACAGCAAAAAAACAAATGGGTCTATGCAATGTCTGAACCCGATAACCATGGATCTCGGACAATCGTGTCTGGATTTATTTTCTGTTTTTAATGGGTTTAGACAACTTGCCTGAATCTAATACTCTCTAAATAGTTTTTCAAGATCTCCATGCAGATCCCTCAATATTTTATATTAATTCAAAATGTATGATTTTGAGTAGAATGGAACTCAAAATATCACATGGATAAAGTGATTTTTCAGCCCTTCCTCTCCATAAAGCATAAGATTAATGAGCTATAAATATCTCATGAATCCTTCAAACTCTAGGTTTACAATCTCTTCATTCTCTATATTTTTAGCATACATATGTTCAGAGGCTAACTCTCTAAAATATTATTGTATTTTCTCTCTCTAAAAATATATTTATTTAAGCATTTGAGAGTCTTTAAATCTACAAAAAGAGACCTTTTGTAAATACTAGTCACCTTGACCTATTAGGCACTAAGTACAAGCTACCAGTCACCTTGGTTAGAAATAATTTATCAAATTACTAGTATCAAGAGATTAACCGATTATCCAACACATAAACCTTGCTCCTAATACACTTAAATTTTTTAAGACCCAACACATAAACTTTACTTCTAAACTACTTGAATTTTTTTAAAACTCATAAAAAATATTATAATATGTAAAATAGCTTTATATTTGTGTGATTCAATCACTCAACCTTATATTATATGCTTTTTGTGGAGAATTTCTAATTTCCTCTATAGGAATTGAATTAATTTTCTATTTATTAGCTACTTGATTTTCATATTTAATTAATTTTCTAAGTTATATATATATGTTTGATTTTCTATTTTTTATACACTCGTTAGTTTTATATCTTATATCTCGAAATAGTATTACATAAAAACTTTATATCTCGAAACAGTAATTAATTGTTGCATATAAAAATAGCGAATACATAAAAAACATGTTTCCTTGTCATTTATGTTTTAAAAGGATAGGAATTCAATCTAAAATTATTTCAAATATAGATTTTTTTTATCTATATCTTGCACGTTTTGTTATTTCTATATTTACCTCCTTTATCATAGACACTAACTTTTTCAAGACTTTAATCTATTTTTTTAAGTGCAGATGACAGCTTGAACAACACAATCACCAGACAAAGACTAGGTGTGTATTTAGTATTAAGGTAGTTATTGCTGTTGTATTTGAAAAAAACATGGTTAAGAAAAACTATAAATTATAACTTTTTTCTTAATCAAAAATTTTTCAATAAAATCCATATAAAACTATAATATATATATATTATTTTTTAAATTATAATTAAAACAAAATACAGTTTTAATCACAACACACACGACACTTCCAAGCGGACCCAATTGTGTTCCCTGTTAACATAAAACAAGGGTTTTCTTGGAAAGAACTTTTTTAGCCATGATTCCTGAATTAAATTTGCAATCGTGGGCTTAGCAGTATAAAAGCTCAACATAGGAAAATATGGCATGGAACCTTAGCTAGGCCTCTTACCATTAACCACAGACACAATCTCGGCCCGTGAAGTCCACAATCACCGTTGTTACTTTTCCGGAGGGAGAGAGTGGCGGTAGGGTAGAAACATAGTCCAGACAGAGCGCCAACATAAGCGAGAACAGCAAATGAAAGACACAACTCATAAAGTTCGAAACTTGAAGAGAACCCACAAAGGAATTTGTCAAGAAAAGGTATTTTAACTCATTTCCACTTCTTAGTTTAGTACTTGAAAAAGATAACTTGCCTATGATTTTTAGTTGGAAGAGTTCTTGCTTTTTTATGCTTAAGGTTCTTGTCTATTTATGTTTTGTGTTAATATAATAACAATGATAGTTGTTGTTAGCTCACTGTTTGGTTTCTGAGAACGTGAAGAAATGCTAAACAATGGAGCTTTTGACAGTGTTTTTGTTGTTTAATGTTAAGTTAGTTGCATTAGGCATAGTTGGATTGGGGTTGTTTCTTTTGTAATGGTGCAAATGTTACTGAATATTTGGTTCTTTCTGATGTTTTTGTGATTGGTTTTTCACTCTAATGATGTGGAAATTTATGTTTTCCAGGTGGGTTTTAGCTTGTTTAGTCGGATTGTTGAATAATTATTGGAGAATGTCTGCAGAAGCAAGTTTAAGGTATAAGATTAATAAAAAACTAAAACTTGATGTTGGAAAATTGAAGAATTCTAAGGAAAGAAATCAGTCTTATAAGGGAGAGAATGTTGCGCGGAGGAATTTAAAATCGAGAGAAAAAGGTGGAAAAGATCGCTGTGGTGGTGGAGAAGAGGGTGATCATGAGATTTATGGGAAGGGGAGGTTTGAACTTGTTAATTCTGATAGGAAAAGGAAGCGAATTTACGCAGACCAATACGGGGATCGGGGGACAACGAATAACAGAAAGGTGAAAAATAGCAAAGCTTTATCTAAGAGAGGGCAAAGTCAAGTGATAGATGATTCTGTTAAAAGGAAAAGTAGAACTGTTAGTCCTCTTCGCTCAATTTGGGTTTCTAATAAATTGAAGGCTTCTACATCTGAAACAAAACATTCTTCTCGTAAAGTTGAGGATACTAGCGTACAAGTATCTAGTGTTAAGCGGCATACCAAGGTAAATGAGGTGGATACATTATATGATGATAGAAATTGTTTGTTGAAAAAACAAACTAAAAGCAAATTTGAGTCTGGTAAGCAGAGTGCCAAAGCGAAAGAGGAAGATAAATTGGAGAGTGGGAGGAATGCGTTGTTGAAGAAACAAAAAAAAAGCAGTTATGACTCAAGTAAGCGCTTGGATCACAGTCAAAGCAAGTCTGCTAAAGTATCTCCTTCAGTTTCTATCAAGAAAAGTGTTCAAAACAAAAAAAGCCCTGCTGATTCAGAGATTGCGGACGAGCAGCCACATAAGAGAAAGCGGATTAGATTAGATCCATATGATACCTCGAATAAGCGACTTGATGATGGAATAATTTCTGATGGTATGAGTTTTATTGAGTTATTCTTGCCTGTGATATGTGGTCTTTTACCTCCCTACATATTACCCATTTCTAATATTTCATCTTTGGTTTGAGAATATGCAACATGGAGTAAGAAACTCTGGTGCTTTTTAAAAGAAGTCAATAGCTAATGTTAACTTTTAATTTGTGGATGTCATTAAAAACTGGGCATGTAATTGGTGGATCCAGCTTTTCTAAAGAGGATTCTTTCATCATTTTAATTGAATCTTTTCAGGAGTCAGCAGGGATTAGTGAGATTACCATGTTCGCTAGTTACATGTGTTAGTCCATCCCTCCTATCTATTAGTCTGTCTTTTTGTTGGACAGTAGGTCAGAGAGAAGTTTAAAACATAAGGCCAGGGCAACACAGGACTGCTCTCGCTGTCAAAAAATTTAAACAATGTGAGCTTCTTTCATCTTGTTTAAGCAGGACATGGCCTTGCTTCCCAAGGCTCTTACATAATTTAAGATACTTGAGATTTATGTCCATGGTACTAGTTGTTCAGTTTCTCTGGCATGGATAAAGATTCATTGTTTTCTTGCATGGTGGATATATTTGATAATACCTTTCTTCTTTTCCTCTTTGTGTGGAAAAAAGGGTATGTGGAGGAGTTTGTCTTGCATGAACATCAGAACATCACCCCCTATACCACCCTCGTGTCTGTCTTGTGTTCTTCATTTCCTAAGCTGAAATTATTTGGGGATGCCCTTTACTTAGTAACTGAACTGCTGCCCATTAAATGTCTTGGGCTCATGTCATACATGCCACAATATTGTTTTTTAATCTTACTTGTTTGAGTTTTGGAAGTCTTCTTTCTAGGGCAGTTTTCATTTATCAATCACTTTATTTCATCCATCTTTTTTTACAGTGAATTTTTCCTCTTGTTTTTTATGAGTAATGATTCATTCTTACATGCTTTTCAGAAAGTACCAAAGAGAGGAAAAAAGAATTGGAGAAAGATGCTGGAATGTCAATGAATGCACAATTCCGTGCAATTCAACCTAGTCCTTCCATTCTTTCCTTTGTAGAAGATAATGTATTTGCTTGAAAAAAAAGCTTCAGATGTTTGGAAAATTGATTTATTTATATTATTTCCTGTGTTGTAATTCAAGATAATTATGTTGGCAGTTTCTAGGTCGTAGACGCTCGATTGAGCTGAAAAGAGCAGGCTACAACACTGATCTATCTGCACCATTAGATAACATCCCCTTCTCTACAAGTTCTGAGAGAGAACGAATAGAAGAAAATGTATGTATAAACTATCCACTTTAAGATATGTTTTGTTATCTATTGCTTAATCATTCCATTCATTTTAATCTAGTCATAGAAAATGGTGGGGACATTTATGTGAACCTTTGACTTCTCTTTCTTCTATTGTTGTAATTATAATCAGGGCAGGTACTAACTACTTGTAACAGATTTTTAGGAATAAATTGACATTTTTTGCTGCTGCAAAGGTCTCATCTTCATTCCCTCCTCCTGGTCTTCCAGAGATTGCATTTGCAGGTAGAGTGCAATTTATCACTATTTTGAATGCTTCTTACCTCCATTTTCTTTTCCTTATTTTTCTCAATGTGCATTTTAAGTATTGTGTTATGTTTTCATTGTCACAAGTGTGCAGTTGTTAGTATTGCATGGAAAATGCACATATCCCATCAATTGTGAATATTTACTGGTTTCATAAATGCCTATAATTTGGCTACTTGCATTGTTTAAATCTTAACTCATGGTGTTCAGTATCCAGTCTTTTAATCCTTTGGTTTTCTATAACTGTGTTATCTCTGACTTTTTGGAGTATAAATAACGACCTTCTTTCTTAAAAAAAAAGTTTAAATTGTGAGGAATTACAACCTCTGCAGTTTTTGACACATTTAGTATTATTGTTACCATTGCTAGGAAGGTCAAATGTCGGGAAGTCATCTCTACTCAATTCACTTACTAGACAATGGGGTGTTGCACGGACATCGGACAAACCTGGCCTCACTCAGGTGCTATAATTCCCATGGGAATTTTTTAATTATTGTCTTTTTTTTTTGTATTTCTTTTGTAAAACATGAATGGTTCTTGTGCAGACAATTAATTTCTTTGAGCTGGGAAACGTTTGCTTGGTTGATTTGCCTGGATATGGCTTTGCTTATGCAAAAGAAGAAGTCAAGGATTCTTGGGAGGAATTGGTAAGCACACACAGAAATTGACTTTTGTTCTTTTGGGTGCCTCTTGCTGAATGTTTTGGAGTTTAAGTTCTGTGAAATTATTGTACCTTGGAAACTGTTATATGAGACCATGTTGATAACCACCGTTGTCTGGCCTTCTCTTTTACCATTACTAGGCATGCTTTTTTATGCCACAAAAACACGAGGTTGTTGCTCAACTTCTGAAATGTTTGGTAATCCTAATGGTTAAATTTTGGTTAAGTTGTTTTCTTCGTAAAAAAACTGGTTCTTCTGGTTCAGAAGGTGAGAATCACTACTTGAAGAATTTGCTGTTTGTCTGTCTTCATAGAGTCAGTTACCCAACTGGTTGGCATCAGAACATGTCTACTGCTGTGGTGCACTCCCACTTTTTCACTTTTTCACATGTTGGAGAGTGGGCTTGTCTTCCTTCAGAGTTGTTCATCATTGATGCAATTCTTCTAATAATGCAGGATCAATTATGTTATCTCCATATCTTGACTTTCATGTGACATACAATACAAATGCTTAAGACTAGAGACTTAAAAGCAAAGTGCAAGATCATTTGGCTCTAAATTTGATGTTGTAGTTGCAGTCAATGTGGGAATTGGTGACATGGTTATTCAAAGATGAAACATTTCTAATTTTTCACTTGTTTATGAGCTGTTGGGAGAGAGAATTATATTTGGCATATATATGCCATTTACCTTGTTGTTTAAGAACTGTTAAACTTTGCAGGTAAAGGAGTATGTTTCAATGAGAGTTAATCTAAAAAGAGTGTGCCTTCTTATTGACACGAAATGGGGTATGAAGCCAAGAGATCGTGAACTCATTGATTTGATGGAAAGGTATATAAATCACGAGCTGTTGCTTCTTATTTTTTTTTACCATTCTTGAGTATTTGATTGCATGCTGCAATTTGTAATATCCACATGGGTAGACACTGAACGAAGTTGTTCTATCATGTACAGATACCAGACTAAATACCAGGTTGTAATGACCAAGACAGATCTGGTGTTTCCAATTGATGTGGCACGTCGTGCTATGCAAATTGAAGAGGTGAATTCTGCACGCAAACACAGATGACAATTTTGCTTAAAGTTTAGAACTCTCTTAAGACTAACAAGTGTCTACCTATTTAATTGTGCAGAGCCTCAAGGCAAACAAGTCTCTTGTTCAACCTGTGGTATGACCAATTTTTTTTATTGAACAGATTAAAATTGTTTTACTTGCCTTCGAATGTGTGATGGTGTAAGTAACTTTAATTTGGTTTTACTTAAGATGATGGTGAGCTCAAAATCTGGAGCTGGTATTCGAAGCGTAAGGACAGTGCTTTCTAAGATTGCTCGTTTTGCGAAACTATAATTCATAGTAAGGTATGCACTGCTTTTATTGGTCAAACATATTTTTATATTTTAGAATCTTGAATTTTGGCATGGTCTGGCCAATAAATAATTCCACATATTTGGAAATGGTAAACTAAATCGGCAGACTTTTCTCAGTCATTCTTGTATGATGGAGCAGATAGGTTGGTTGGTTATATGGTAGCCCTACTTTCTGCCCTTTCCTTCACTAGTCCATGGTTGAGTAGTTGAACAAATTATTTTATCTTTGCAGGGCATGGCTTACAGCTGACATAGAAGTTCTCGAGCTGGCGTTGGTAAGCTGAAAGCTTAAAGCTCATTGACAGTTTTGAAGCTTCAGTTTTCATTATCTGCGTGCTGAGTGTGAATAACATGTCCATTTCAGCGAGAAAGATGATGCCTTTAGAGTTGAAAATTGCCAACATCAATTGCTTCTTTAGATTCCAGCTCTTACAGAATTTTTTCATCGCTCCCAAATCTTTATCTTGCTACCCCATGAGGAGGAGAGAATGTTATGTAGATCAAAAAGAATCTTCGTAGCTCATTGGCATGTTGTGTGAGGAAGAAGCCTCATAGAATCAAGATACATGACAAAAAAACCTGAACTGAGGGCATTTGTGATTTTGTTGTTGAGGGACCTAATGGAGTTGCAAAAGTAGTGCCTGGGTTCATGCTCAACTCACGCCAGTAGGCCTCCAATTTAGCTAGCTCTTATTAGTTTATTTTGTTTGCTGTGGCTTGGGCCAAATATTTTTGAAACGTAGACCGTTGAAAATATTTCTGCATATAAAACGCAATATAATGGTTTGAACTTTGAAAAATTCTAACTCAATTTTCTGCTGAGGTTGATTTGTGTGAGTTATCTCGATGAAATCTTGTTGTCTACATAGGTCTAATGAAAATGAATTATTTTACTTAAAAATAGAAAATACATTAGCAAAGCTAGCATATTTTTCTTTATGTTTTTTTTTTTAAAAAAAATTATAAACTAGTGGTGGACTAAATGAGTGAGTGAAATATCACAAGGGGAGCAAGTTCTGGTTGTAACATCAGCTAGATTATTGACAAAAGGCCAAAAAGATGACATCTTCCTCCTTCAATTTGATAGACTAATCCAATTCAGAGCTTGCTTCATTTCGTGGCAGAGACAGCTTTCAAACATGAGATTTATTGCCCTTGTTTTTTTGTACTTTAATATGTTTAGCATTATGACATTTCAATAGAGGTTTTTTTTAAAAAAAATATATTAGAAAAAATTATAAATTATAGTTTTTTTAAAACTACAATTTTAAGAGAGAATTTTTAAGAGCATACATACAAAATTATAGTATATGTTAATTAATTAAATACTTTTAAATTATAATAGAATAAAACATAGTTTTAACAACAACTTCTTACATCAACAAACAAGCTACCATGAGTGTGATTGAGATATTCAAGGGTTGTCTGAAAGTGTGATAACGGTTATTTTTTAAAGTGTTTTTTGTTTGAAAATACATTAAAATAATATATTTTTTTTAAAAAATTATTTTTAATATCAGCATATCAAAATAATCTAAAAACACATAAAAAAAATTAATTTAAAACAAAATAAATTTTAAATTTTTTCCAAACCATTAAAACACAAACAAAATGGAGGTGAGATGGAAAATGTCACAATCTCTAGCATTAACAAAGAGGGCAGGAGAAAAAAAAAGGGATCCAACCCTCTAAGCACCATCGCACCATGGTTGACTTGTTATTTTTTACACCATTTAACAACGAGCCTCAGCCACTCAAGGAATCATTGCCTTATCTCATCTTTCAACCCGTCAACTTGAATTAAACAACATTCCTTCTCACATCCACACCAACCTTTTTTTTTTTTTTTATTTTTTCATACTTTTCTACTTCCCTTAATTTCTTGATGTTCTTAATTTCAAAGCTAATTGATTACAAACTATTATGATATTTTGGTGCTGAAGAGATCAATTTCACTTATTCTATTTCATTCAAGATAATTTTTTAGTAAGCACTCACTCATTCTATTTCACTCGTTGTTTTAAAAAATTTAAATCATGGAAATTCTTTATATCTTTTTTTATTAGTTATTTTTAAATTTGGATTTTATTTGTAATCAAGTTTGGTATATTTTTTTTGATTTAGATTTTATAACTCGTTGATCATTTTTAATGTATAACCCCATCTAAAATTATATTTTCAATATTGAAATTGAATTCATTTCCTTCTATATTCAAAATAATATTCTTTATCCCGGGATTGCAATGGATAAAATAAATAATACATGTGAAATCACATTTATTAATCACAATTTGATCTGATTTTGACTTGAGACCTAACCTATTCACCTTTTAACCTAGGTTAAGTGTAAAAATAAAATTTATTTAGAGTTAATTAGTTTTACTTGGTCGATGTGATACATCAACATATGATTTCAAAATCTGATATATTTTATTTTAAAATAATATTATTTTAATTAAAAAAAATAAAACATAATTATTTTAATTAATTCAAGTTTACCCAACTAACTCATGGTCCGACCAGGTTTAAATACTACATGTACAATGCAACCCCATAAGCTAATCCTAAACAAAATTGATTACAAAATCATCAGAATATCACCATTGACTATTCTTTTTAATCCAATTATTTATTAGAAAAAATCACGTGCAGCAGCCCCCCGTAGTAGACCCCACCATGCCCATTGATTCTTCCAAGTACCAAGTTTCTAGCCTCTCTATTCCTTTTCCTTTCTCTGAACCATTTTTTGATTTTGACGAAACTTAAACCAAACAACCTTCTTCTTCTTCTTCTTCTTCTTCTTAATAATAATACAAACAACAAAAGATTATTTATCTCTTAGATTTCTCAAATTTGACACGTAATACTAACAATGTGCCCATTGAGGCTGATTCTGGTATTCCTCTCCGCCACTCTTGCCGGTTTTTTTGTTATAAAAAACCTCAAGTCCCGCCCTTTCTCCGCCAGCACCGACACTGGAGATGATGACAATTCCACCACCACCACCGACAGCAACAAGAATTCTCCTCATCCATCTGATTCTTCTTCTTCTTCTCGGTTCTCAAAGGTGTGCAATAGTTACCCTTGTTCTGTCTCTATTTCTGGTTTTTCTTATTTTGGGTAAAGTTTTGATCTTCTCGTTGAAAATTTGCAGGTAAAGTCAGGGGTGGAAATGGGGTTTTGGACATTGGTGGATATGGCAAGTGGGAAATACTTGTGGAGGCAATTGGGTTTTTCCTCAAAACGTGAAAGTTGATTGCTGTTTGGAGTTTTTGTTTCTGTAGGTAATGGAATTTACAAGGGTGTTCAGGTTTTCATTTTTCTAGTAATGGTTGCGTGTTACTGCAATCCAATTGGAAAAAATAGACCCCATTTGGAAATCGTTGTTGTTGTATTGGTTGTGGAATTGTAACTTGTAAAGTAATATTAGCATTTAGTAAGAATGAAAGATCAGTACTTTGTACTATTAGCATTTAATAAGAATGAAAGATCAGAACTGTGGCTTTTAGATGTTGTTTTGATCTTTAGTGTTTCATTTATGTTGTAGCGGTGGTGAGATTCTGTTCTTGTATTTGTAGTAATGTTGCTGTTGTTGTATTGGTGATGAAATTGTAATTACCTGGACTAGCATTTGGTAAGAATGAAAGGTCAAACCTTTTGGCTTTTAGATATCGCGTTGCTCTTTAGTATTTTGTTTTGTGCTGTAATTTTGTTGAGATTCTGCCCTTCTATATATGTTTCTTTTGTTGTGATGTATAGGGGAGTATTTGGTTTAAAAGGGGTTAGTGATAGTGTGAAAACTTTTTAGGGTTTTTTGGAGAATGGATAGTGATGTTGGTGTTGCTATTCAATTTGTGTCTGGGATCTGATTATTCAAGAACTTAGAGTGTGTAAGCTTGTTTAAGAGTTAGAGATCATCATGTTGGTGATAATTAGGAAATGTATGCTAGGTGTTATCAGGATTGGTGAAATGGAGATGTTTTTGCTGTGGGAGGATGGTGATGATAATAGTTTTGTAGAGTGGATGATAATCTGCTAAGGGTGTACATTTTCAGACCTAAACAGCTGGTGTAGACTGTTAACATGTGGCTCCTTTAGAACTGAATATCCTTGAACATTATTTATATTGTAGGTGTTCTAGCATGTGTGTTATATGCCATATGCCACTTTCCACGTTAATTATGTGTGTTTTATGCTAAATTTATACAATCGCTGACAATATCTGAGAAGCAACGTATTCAAATGGGAAGTTACTCTTAGTTATCTGGAGATACGGATTGGTTTAAAGTAGCCTCTTTCATGTGGTGATAGTGATGTTTGGATGCCTTTTTGTGCGTATAGAAATACTCAATTGGACTGTGTAATGTTAGGTATATTCAGGCCATTGCTGTTCCAGTTTTTCTCATTCATGAGTTGGTATTTTTCTGCTGCTAGATGTAATTTGCTGAAATGGATGTTTGACAATTAATAAACCTGATGTTAAACTCTTGAGATTGTGATTTCTAGTAGACAAAAAGGATCCATGTTCTCTGCTTCGGTGATTCATGGAAAGTTTAGATTAGCGCTGCACAGATCCTGGTTCCTTGGTAAATTTGGTGGCCACTCTGAGTACAAAAAGGTGGTTTCTTTGATGATTACCCTATCATGAATTGCATTCTTAGACTCTGCTTTCTCCGTCGACGCAGGATAACAATACATGATGGTTGAAAATTTGGCTGCATGCATCCATGTTTTGCTTTATTTGGTTTTAGAAGAAATGAATGAACTAGCTATCAGTTTGAGGTGTTGGGGCTTGCATGAACTTTTCATCTAGCCAGTTATATGTAATCACACTTTAACTACTTCAGAGTGTTACCATAAATCTGCAGTCAGCTTGTTGTCTACAATTAGCAACTTTTCTGCCACAACACTTGCTTCCTTTGCGATCGCATTCGGTTCACAATACTGGATTTGTTATGATTTGTGTTTCTAATTTTGTTATCATGTGTGTTAATCGTTGGCTCGAGTTTGCCAGAAAGTATTACTGTTCTTTTTTTCTTTCCTTCCTGGTGAATGAAATGCTCAATTATGATTTTCATTATCATCCTAACTACAAAACAGAGGACATGAGATCAGCCTGCCAAGGTTAAGCAGATTTTAGTCCAAACACATAATAATGGCATTCAAATCACATGCAGTTATGCTTTTCTAGTCCAAAACTTGCTGCCCTATTTCAGGAAGTGGGGAATGTGTCTTGCTGGCTCCTAACAGACTAACAGTAGGGGTGCTGTAGAATTTGCTACAGTACGTGCTCCTTTACACATTCATTTGAAGCTGAATTCTTTGACATGATGGTGAATATTGTTACTGTCAACTGGAATCAACAAGAAGCATGCATCAGAAATATTTTCAATGTAATTGGATAACATAGCTAAGCGCTGAGATCTGAGCTCCTTTAGCAGATTCATTTCACATTCATCTTGGTAGCCTAGTACTTGCCTCAGGTAGCTATAATGATAGTTATCAAATCTAATCCCGGAAAAATGTTTGAGTTATTGAGTACAATTTAGGTTAATCAATTTTATTAAAATTGTGTTATCTTGTTTTTTGTTTTAATTTTTGTGTTGATCTAAGTAGATTTAGACTAGGTAAATCAAATTATTAAAAACATGGTCAAAGGTTTAACCTAGTTAATATTTTTCAGGTTTAATTTGAAACCTGATTTAGTTGTATCACTTGTTTTTTAAATTAATTTGTTGAATTTTATTATAATAGAAATGACATGATCCGATGAACCGAAATTAATATAGCTATGTTAGTATTACTATCTTGCCAATCTCTTAATAAATCACAAGTGATATTCCAAGTTGAAGAAAGTATAATTTGGGATGGCAAAGAAATTTTACAGTTCTACTATCAAAATGTGATTCTTAATTAATTATTTTTTATTTTAATATCGTGTTTGGTTAATATTTCAGAAGAGAAGAAATATATAATAAAAAATAAAAATATATTTGATTAAAAAAACAAATGCAATATTATAAAATGAAATTTATCTATAGATATTTTTTACAGTGAATTTTTATCCCCTAAAACAAGAAATATAAAAAGAACTTATTACAGAAAAGATTTTATTTTTATGAAAGAATTTGAATTTGGATGATACGATGTATTACATATCTTATGTAATAAGAATTACCATTTTTTTTCTTTTCAAGATAAAAATCAAGAGTTGCCCTAAAACCTTTCTTTTTAAAATTGACTCGACAGAAGTTTTTTTTTTTTTTTTTTTAATTCCAAGCCAATTATTCTAGTATATTCCGCGAGACATAGTTTTTACAATAATAATCAACAGTAAATTACTATATGAATTATATTGTATTCATTTATTAAATAAATAAATAAATTAAATAAGTATAATAATTTTAAAGTTGTGTTTAAGAACGTATATTCTATTCCTTAATATTTTAGATCCAAACCTTAATATATGTAATATCTAGTAAAATTTATTAATTTTTTCCTAAATATATCAAGTTGATCTGAAAAATATGCTTTTAAAATTGTTTAACTGATGAACTTAATTTTGATTAATATGCATGTAGTTTGAGAATATCCTATATCATCGAGAGAAAAACACGTATAATATACAAGATAATTTTCTAGGAACAATCAATAATTAATTTTCTAAAAAGAAAAAAAAGAATTAATAATAATAAGTAATAATCTAAATAATTCATTTAATAATAATTGTATTTTTTATTCATAAAAAGTAATCAGTAGATTTTTAATATTATTCACGTTAGAATTCTCATTAAAAAAAATACAGAAGTATTCAAAATCTGAAATATATATAAAACCCCTACACCAACGGTCGAATTGCATCGAACTCCGCTCCTCAGAGATACGGAGAGGAGGAAGAAGCACAGATCCTTATCCTCCACACCCAAAAATGACAAGAAAGAGAAAACCCCAAAAAAATCCTCCTCAAGAAATAGTAGAAGAAGGAGAAGCAGCAGAGAAGGGGAAAAATGGGTTCTTCGCTTGCTATCTCTTGACTTCTCTTTGCCCCAGATTCAAAGGCCATACCTATATCGGGTTTGGTTCCTTCTTTCATTTTTTTATGCTTTCTGAATCTTAATATTTTGGTGTATTCTTTGGTTTTTATGTATTTTTGTTGATCAATCAATAAAGGGTTAGTCTTTGATTGATTTATAAATGTTTAGATCATTTCCTTTCTAGGTGTATTCAATCTTGATACCTCTTTTTTTCTTTTTCCCCAGCACTTGAAACCCAATTTCAGTGGCAAAGTTGATTGCTTTTTAGAGTATTCAATGTAAGGAAAAAAAATTGATCAATGTATTAAGGGTTTGATTGATTGGTGATGTGGTGATCAATTGTTTTGTGGGGCCATATGATCTTTGTTTCAGATTTTTGTATCGACCCATTACTTGAAAACAATTTTTAATGGCAAAGCTTGTTGCTTCTAGAGTCCTTAATTTGTGATAATAAAAAGGATTTGATCTTTAGCCAAGCTAGGACAGGCTTTTCTCTTTTTGGTTTTTATTTTGAAGCGTGGAAGGGCTGGATTTGTTGCAGATTTACAGTGAATCCGCGGCGGAGAATTAGGCAACATAATGGTGAGCTTAGAAGTGGAGCATGCAGGACTAAGAAAAGAAGGCCATGGGAAATGGTTATCTGCGTTTATGGTTTCCCAACTAATGTTGCTGCTTTGCAGGTTATTTCTTTTTGTTCTTTTTAACTGTTTATTTACTCTTGGCTTTAGATTCTTATAGCATGTTGAAGCAGTTTTATCGTTTATTTGTGTCGATACAAGAGTCTACAAAAGAGTAGATTATCTTCAGCCAAACTTAAAAACATGGCCTTTGACGGTTTCTTTACTAGTCTATAACTGAAATTAAGATTGGTCTTAGGTATCAAGCTTTGGATTTTGGCAGTTTGCATTTGCCTGCTCCTTTTTCAGAGGTTCCTTATGATATCGGCTTCCTGTTTTTATTTTATTCTTTTCACCTTGTAAGGGATTATAAACAATATCTAGCAGCATGTCTTATACATTTTGTGCAGAGTCGACTAGTTGGTTGCCTCCTGGTGGGGGTTGCATTGATAATGTATGCCCAAAAAAATTAAAGAACTAGCTCATTTGTGATTGCTTTCTTCGACCAAGTTGTACTTGGTGGGCATTTGGAATCATAGCCAAGGTTTTTTTCTTGGAGAAATTATTTTGATTATACATTTTCAAAACTGCGCTTTTGAAATGACACCATGAAAAATAAAAAATAAAAAACTGTCTTTGGAGCTGTTGTATAATCTTGAGCTTACAGTTTTTATAGCCTGTCAAAACTAGTCTTCACTTTACCTGTAAGACAAGAGTTTTAAGATCTTGGGCAGGGTTTAGTGCTTACCACTTTGTCATTAGTTGCAATACATATTCTAGTGCTAACATATGAAATGTGTAATTGGATGCAAACCTGCAGTTTGAATGGGCATGGCAGCACCCAACAGAGTCAGTGGCTGTCAGGCAGGCAGCTGCCGCATTTAAATCCTTCTCGGGAGTTGCCAACAAGATTAAACTTGCTTACACAATGCTTAACCTCCCATCTTGGCAGAGGTACAACTTATTCTATGTGGAAGTAAATAGACAGAACTTCATCTCAAGGTTTGATATATCAAATACTGAATGTTTCTCTTTATATGATTAGCTTGAACATCACAGTAAACTATTTCTCAACGCAATACAAAGTGCATTCTGCTGGTTGTCCAAGCTTGCCAAAGAACATGAAGGTCCAAATTTGCCCCATGAATGAGCTTCCCTGCTATTCTGATTTTGTTGATAATTTGTTTGAAGAGAGAGATGATGAAGATGCCTGGGATGGTGAAGAGGAATATGAGAGAGCTAGTGATGGAAGTGGAATGGTTGATGCAAACTTGGTGGAGCTGGATGATTCCTCCATGGATAAGGTTCTGTGCTATAATGGAAGGGAGGAGATTATCTTTGAAGGTGAATATGGTGAAACAGAAGATAGGGAAGCTTGTAACAGCAGTGGACCTGTAAACAAAACATTTAACGAATCTGGTAACACATGTGAAACTGTAAAACAAACACATGCAGATGCTACAGATTGTGCACATAGCATTGAAAAGACTTCTGACGAGCAAATCAAATGGTTTGAAGAATATGAACAGCAAGACCAAAGGGAGCCATCCTCTCCAGAACTCGGTCGTGCACAGCATTTTCATTTCATGAATTCACTAGCGAGAAAAGCATTTTCGATGAACACACTAGCGAGAAAATCAACTTCAATTGTCACTACTTTTTCTATTAGCGAGACTGAAGATAAGGATGTATTGACATTGATTGATGAGAATGTTTCTGAATTGGATTTGAAGAGGGGGAAGGAATTAGTTACCGACAAAGATGTTGAAGCTACTTATACAAGTGGAGCTGTAGAAACATGTGTGGATGCTCATACTTCTGCAGATTATCCACACAGCATTAACAAGACTTCTCATGAACAATTTGGATGGTCTGAACCATATGGCATGCAAGACCAAAGAGATCCACCCTCTCCAGAACCAGATCAAGCCCAACCATTTGGTTTCATGAATCAGCCAGCAAAGCAAGCATCTTCAATTGTTACAGACTTTTCTGTGAGAGAGACTAGAGATAGGGATGTATTGACATTGATCGATGAGGATGCTTTTGAATTGGATTGGCCAAGATGGAAGAAGCTCTCTAGCAAAATAAACACTGGTAAAGATGAACAACGGAACCGAAGTTCATCTTCAATTGTTACAGACTTTTCTGTGAGAGAGACTAGAGATAGGGGTGTATTGACATTGATTGACGACGATGCTTCCGAATTGGATTGGCCAAGATGGAAGAAGCTCTCTAGCAAAATAAACACTGGTAAAGATAAACAACTGAACCGAAGTTCATCCATCCCTCGGGAAATTGAGATTGTAGATTTGTCGTCTCCATCTCTAGAATGCAGAATTAGGCCAGACAGCAAGAAGAGGAGAGTTTCTCCTACGTATCCTGTAATTATTGACTTGACTTAGCCCGAGTTTGTCCAATTACCTAGTGTTGGACATAATAGCAAAAATAAAGAAATAAGTACATAGTTTGATTCTGCAGAATCTGCTTTGGCGTAATTATATTCTAACATTAACTATTCTCACCCATCCTGCTGGGATCATTTACTGATATAATATCACGTGTTTTCATGCTTGCTAGTTGCACAATGGGATTTAGTTAGACTCTGCAATCTGTTTCAGATCTTTAAACTGCTTCTTAGATTGGCACTGGTCTATTATATTTGTCATGCTCCTCCTTTATCAGTCTGCTAATGATAAGCTGAGCTTCAACTTCTGTCAAGTAATCTAATAAGAATAGCATTCAACTTGCACCTTTTTCTAGTCCTTAACCTGGACATGACTATGGAACCTGCACCATTTCAGAAAGCGGGGAAACCTGTGTCTTGATGTGCTTCCAAGTCCTAACAGATTCTGTCTGCATGGGAGCTGTAGAGTTCGCTATTGAACCTTCTCCTTTACACCTACATTTGAGGTTGAATTCTTTGACATGATGATGAATATTGTTATTTAAACTGGAAGCAACAAGAAGCATCAGTAAAACTATTCCCCTGATAATGATGACTTACTTTTAAGAATAGTCTTGAAAATCATGGTTGTATGTCATCAATAGTAAATACCATAAATCTTTAGCATTCATGATTAAGATGCATTAGTGGCCATTTTCTTTTTTTCTTTTTGAAGAAATTAATACCCTTGGTTTGGAATTCTTTCAGAAAACATCAGCTGAAAAACAACAGAAATTTGATTTGTACGTTTTAGACACCACAAGTGATGATAAGTGATAAATTTGGTAAAAAATCCAGATATATCTAAAGAAATATCATATCAAGCCATTTTCAGACTTTTCAAGGAAATATTTTCCAAGCAAACTGTCCCAGTTGGTCCCATCATTGTGTGGGAGCAAGAGATAGGCTAACGAACATTTCCGATCAGGGATCATGTGGGTTTGTCGAGAGATGAGGACAGTTGGAACACTATTAACCACATAAAACCGCGAGCTCAAGTTATCAATCACATGATTATTGCACCACTTGCTGGATTTTAATCAAGACAATAAGAATCAACGGGGGTCCTGGTAATCAAACATCATCCTCCTATCCAGTCAAAAAAGGATCTTTACCAAGGTTGGTAGGCCCGTGTCCATGTGAACCCAAGTGAGGCTTACCTATTACTTGGACATGGGAATCTGAATCATGTTGGGACAATTTTCAGACACACATGAGCTAAATTAGGTAAGGGCACAAGTTTCATATTTGGACATGGAAAAGGAGCAATTTCCCAACAGGATACAAATTTTTTTTCTGGGCAGGGGTGCTCCACAGCAATGTGTTCTCCAGGTGTACATGTGAAATCTACCTATAATTAAGTACACATTTGTGCACACGTGTACGATTCTGTTCGAAAAGTTCAAACCAACTGTTTCCTACCAACTTCCAAAGAAAGTTCATGGGCTACGAGTGCAAAATCTCGTGCTACATGAAGTTTGTATCATTGACGGGAACATTGCACCACAGAAAATACTTGACAAGACCATAGCGCATTAGAGAAGATATTTTCTGAGATTGAACATAATCAAGAACAAATCTTTTGAAACTGATAAGGATTTCAAAATAGACTGGATGCAAAACAATGTTTGTACCTCTTCTTGCAATCTAAATAATAGTATATATAAAAAAAGTCGTCGTCAAGAGGAAGCATTCTTTTGCTCTTACCGATATATATCGGCTACTGATGCAAGGTGATCCTCCTGGAAAATCCAGGTCATAATATTAACTTTCAGTGCATGCAAAAACAAAAAACTGAAAATGAGGATAGAGAATGCCTGGAAAATGTTTTAAAGGAAAATCACAGGATGCCAGGACACGAAATTCAAGAATTAAAGAGTTATGTGCATTGAAAGTGAAGTCATCATTTATCACATAGCAAATACGAGCAAGTTTATTGAGGGAGGTCAGAGGAACGTAACACTCACAAGTACAAGCACGAAAGTAGAAAAAACGAGAAGTTTAAGAAATTGTACAAACACAGCCTATAGCGGAAAAAATGGCATTAAGAGAATATCTCAAGCAAACTGTTACTAATAGTTTGGTCAATGTCATTGCTGCAGCTGCAGCTGCTGCTGTTGCGGTTCTTGCTGCTGCTGCTGCTGTTCTTGCTCACCCTGCCACAACCAAACAATATCTTTGAGAGCAGGCCTTATATCTTCGTTCAACATCTTCTGATATTCCAGTGTATCTCCATTAGTTTTCTTCAGCTCCACCAAATGGAAATTTGGAGTCAGTTCAAAGATCTCAGCATCAATGGCCAACAGCCCCTTTCTACCTTCCTTCATTCCTTCCATTTTCAACAAACCTGCGTCTTTCTTCATTACCTTCAGCTTTAGACACTTAGAAATATCTTCCAGTTTGGAGATGACGACTGAGGCCGGTTGTGCAGATGTAAATCTTGCTTCTCTGTTCGGATACTTATCGTCAAATAATCCTGATAGATCAAATCCAGCAGAAAGGGAAATGATATCAAAAGCATTTAAGTATGGAGGTTTGGCTGATTCTTGCTTTGCCTCACAGGCCACACTGCTATTCTCAGAAGGACCAGAACCATTCCTACCCAGAGCAGCTGCCTCCCTGCCTACTGTTTCAGTTTTACTTTGTCTGGGCAACCCTTTTCTAAACCAAGAACTTTCCTTAATCTCAGCAATGGAGATCCTTGTATTGGGGTTTGGATCCAGGATCTTACGCAGCAACTTACGAGCATCTGTTGGAAACCAATTAGGGCATTTGAACTCTGCTTTGTCAATTTTTCTGTACATCTCCATCAAATTTGTATCATGAAATGGGAGATAACCAGCCAATAACACGAACAAAACCACGCCACAGGACCAAATATCAGCCTTAGCACCATCATAACCTTTCCTTTTGATCACTTCAGGAGCAACATATGCAGGTGTCCCACAAGTTGTGTGGAGTAATCCATCTTGTCGCTTGGATTCAGCGAGGGCACTCAACCCAAAATCACTAATCTTTAGATTCTCATTCTCATCCAACAACAGATTCTCTGGCTTTATATCACGATGATAAACATCCCTGCTGTGGCAGAAATCAACTGCATTGATCAGCTGTTGAAAATATTTCCAGGCAACATCCTCCTTTAACCTTCCTTTAGAGACCTTGTTAAAGAGTTCACCACCTTTAGCATATTCCATTACAAAGTAAATCTTACTTTTGGTGGCCAACACCTCGTAAAGTTTTATGATATTAGGGTGTCTAACAAGTCTCATTACATATATTTCTCTCTTGATCTGATCAACAAGCCCAACCCTCAAGACCTTCTCTTTCTCAATTAATTTAATGGCTACACTCTGGTTTGTTTTGATGTTCCTTGCAAAATACACCTTGGCAAAGGTGCCTTGGCCAAGCAATCTCCCCACTTCATACTTTTGTGTCAACACACTAGGTTTATTTTCCATTCCAAGCTAAAAATGTTAATACACTATAATATACAGCACTCTCCTCCTATATATTTTATTCAACCTCAACAGCAGGATCTATATATAAAGAAGATGCGGCTCAACCGTCTTCACAAAGATCATACCATCTTGAAGGTCCACGGTGCCTTTGAGCACAAAAGCAAGAGGAATAATAATTTCCGAATCCAATCTCATCAAAAACAAAGAAGGGAAGCTCCAACAAAGCTAGAACCTGATGGGTTTCAGAGATGGACATCCAAACACTCAAGCACATCATGCAGCATTCCAAGGGTTTTCTTGGTCAAAGATCACCTTAAGAATGCTGAGACATGGCGTAGACGATACACCTTCAGCAGCATACCAGTAAATCTACACAAACAAACAGGATTTATAACTTGAGCAACAAAAAAGAGCAAACAGAAAACCAAAAAACATATTACATTTACATGCTAAGAAATCCACCAAATTTGTAGCTAAGAAATTTGCAAAGCAACTTTCACATTTGTTATATCCTCAACCCCAACTTTACAAAACCCTTGCTTTCATACACCATGAATAAACAAAAAGAAAATTCATGGTAATGAAAATTAATTTCAAACAAATCACAAAGTCTGCTTCTTCTGGAACTAAAAAGCCAACATAGGCTAATAAACCCTTGTTATATCATCAAAAACTTCATAGCCAAACCCCTTCAATCGCTCACTAAACAGTATAACAACAACAGTTTGCAGATTTAATCACTATCGATCTCAAAGATGGAGCGTTTCAAAAAACTGAAACTTCCCCACAAAACCTCTAATAAAAAAGATGAAAACTTTCACACACCAATGATCAAACAACAATCAAACCAACACAGAGCTAAACATTTCTACAAAAACCAGCACCAGAATTAAAAAAAACCCCACAAAATCTAGACAAAAGGATGGAAAATTCAAGAAAGAGTCACTTGAGCTTACCTTTGTTGAGTTAAAAGAAACCAAAACAGAACAGAAAAAGCAAACCACAGATAGACAACCCTGCCTCTCTATCTCTCTCTCTGTTTTTTTTTTCCTTGTTCGGTCGGTAACAGTACAGATTTGGTAATGAAAATAAAAGGACAGTAGTAATAAGAAACCTTAAAGCACTTTAAATGGCATGTCTTGATACTACTAGATACTTGAACATGTAATTGGGTACATGTTGTTTGGTTAATGTTATATTTGGTCCCATTCTTTCAAATTTATCTTATTTTAGTCCTTTTATTATTTTATCCTAACACCATTCCCCATTTTTTTTCCCACTTGTCCTTCAATCAATTGGCAAAAAAAAAAAAAAAAAACTATAATTAGTGGCTAGGATTGTAAAGGGTTAAAAGTAGTTATATTTGATTATTTTAGATGATTTGAATACATCAACCAAATCGTCAATCGTGCTAATCATAGTTATTGAAAATATCTTGTGTTGATTATAATAAGAAATTAATGGACAGTTAATATTCTTTGGCATGAAGGCTGTACAAAAAAATTACTAACGAATAGATGCATCTAATCCAATAAATATTCCAAAAGTGACTGAGTAAACTCAAAGTAGTTTGACCGACGAATGTTCGGCTAGCTGGGTTTGATTCAAAATGGTTTTTGGATTAAAAAAAAAGAAAATAAACTTAAATGATATTTTCATGGATAAAAAAATAATTGAAGTTAATTCACATGGGTTTGGATTAGTCAATATTTAATATAGTTTAAGATAAAATCTTATCCAAGTTAGAGTTCGAATGAATAAATTATCTGATTAATTTTTTTAAGATAAATTAAATTTAATAACTATAAGTTAAATAACACATTTAATCTAAAACAAATAATGGAATTGTCTAACACCATCGTGAATGAATGGTGTTTGATGAAAATTGACAAAAGGATCATGCTAGAAATAAAAATAGGGAGCAGAGTTGGATCCTCATATATACATAAATACACACATATGCATGCGAACACACATACCTATATATATATATATATATATATATATATATATATATATAAACAATAAAGGAACCTAAAGATTAAGGAATCTAAACTTAGATTAAAGTCCATCTTTAACGCTTTAAAAGTATTTTTAAAAAGAATTAAAAAAATTTTTATTTATTTTTTAAAATTAATATTTTTTTAATGTTTTTATATTATTTTGATGTCCTGATGTAAAAAATAATTTTAAAAATAAAAAAATATTATTTTAATATATTTTAAAAAAAAAAATACTTTAAAAAATATCCTTTATCCTACTCTAAAACAACATTGAAATCCACCGTTAACCTGTCCATATGGCCATTGCTTAGGATCTATGGGGCAAGATCATAACAAGAATCGTAGATTTTTTTTTTTTTAGTTTAATATAGGTGTTCGGGCTAGTTTGCGTGTATCTCGACTAATTTCATGGGCCCTAAAGTTAACGACCATGTAAGCCTCCAGTGGCCATCATATGAGCAACCACATGGCTCAAACCTGAAATCACAGAGAAAGTAAATCTTTTGATTCCAAGTTTTTATCACTGGTCAACACCTAGATGGTTATGGACTCTTCTTTCTTGATGAGACAAGTGACTGTATGATAATGCCAAGAGTCGAGAGAATTAATGAAATGGCCGGAAGGAAAGAAGCTGGGAGTGTGATCTTGGCCAACAACCATGTAAATTAATAAATATCTTATTATTTGACTAGCTGTTGTAAAACTGTTAGGTTTAGCGACGTGGGCACTTGGCTTCTTGGAATTTAGAAATTTAACCAAGCCAAAAGTCATGAGAATCCATAATATATATATATAAAACTAAGGAAAAAAGGTACTAACCACATAAATAAAGATAAATAAAGATAAAGAAACATATATAAAATCATTTAAGGTACGTAAACACTAGACAAAACCAAGTGAACTTCTCCACAAAAGAAGACGAAAAGGTGATATTTTCCCATCAAAACAATTCCAATTCCAAGTTAAAATATAATTTCACCTCATGAATCTTTTGATCATAGATATTTATCACATGTAAAGTAAATTAACCTAATTTTTTTAAAATTAAATGATATTATTTTAAAAAAATTTTAAAAAAAAACTAAAAGTTTTAACCGCATCAATCCGGCTTATGCATTTATCAAACTAGCTCAATTCTTTATTTTTTTTATGAAACTCAACATGAACCGGATTCTAAATTACCAGATCTTAAATTTATCGAATTCTAAATTAACTTGTCGGGTTAGACTAGATTTAATAAGTATACTTTTCATTTAACATTAGAATATTTCAAGGGACCCTTTTTTTTTTAGGTCTTGTCTTGTTTAGTTTTAGGTGATAAGATTAGAATTTAAATAAGAAAGAGTTGTTTAGAGTTTTAGGATTTAGTCTTTTGGATAGTAACAACGTTCTTGAATTAGGATTTTTTTAGTATGTAAGGTTATGCATTGAGGTGTCATGACCCTTTTTTATTTTTCAAAGTTTAATCTAACATAATTTTGACTAATCTTTTATTGAACTTTTTATGAAATAAAATATTAACAAAAAGAGATGAAAAACATGAACATTACCTTTCTAAATTTAGTTTCTTAATGATTAAATAAAAATAATTATTAAACAATATGATTTTTTAATATAAAAGAATTATAAATGTGATTTTTTAATCTTAAGAAAAAAGAAAATAGAAAAAATAAAAAAGAAGACTATATATATTATCAAGTCACACTTGGTTAATCATCTCATTTTAATTTCTGATAATTGATTTTTATGTGTGTGACTTGTTAGGTTCTTTAATAAGTTGGTCAAAATATAAATTACAATCCTAAATAAAATAGGATTAAATAAACTAAAAAAATTAATTTATTATGAATCCAAAAATTAATTGATTTATATTTGAAGATCAAGTACAATGTCTAGCAATTTATCATGATCCCTTAAATATTATAAAAGTCATAAGTTGTTTTACTTAACCTTTCAGTGACTAGTTTCTCAGTATGATTATTATCCCTTTATTAACAATGCTCTGATTTAGACATTATAACATGAAGTGTGTCTACTATGTCAAATCATGTTTGTTCTTAACACCATAGTCATTGATTCTTTGAATAAGATTTGAAACTCTTTTCAAATTTTATTTCACCTTACATAAGAATTTACAATCAATACTATTTTAAAACAGATGAAATATTTTTCTAATTCACCTAGGGTGATGAATCCTCTATTGATTGCTTAAATACCTTCATATAGTTCATGTTAATTATACCTAATATCTGCCAATTTGTTACCCTTGATTAGGACAATGTGTAGCAAGATCAAAACATGACACTCTCTATATAAAATAACTTAGTAATATCAAATCTAAGGATTACTTACATAATTGTCACGTGAACCTTTCCATAGATAAATGTGATTTCTTCATATGAAATCTTCGTGCAGGTCAGTTCAGTGTACATATCATGTAATAAACACCTACATATTAGTTTAAAGTATTTTTCATACCTTATGAGAACAACTTTTTTCTTTTAAAAAAAAAGAACATAATATGTACTAGTCTCAACAATTCTAATTAATATATAGTCTTAATATATAATTAACCATAAATATTTAAGAACAATGTTTTGATACAATATGAATCTCTTAATTATGATAACTTTATAATTTTCTTTGCAAATTATTTTTGTCCCGAGAACTTTATCTTTACTCTAAATTCATTAATAAAATATTTGATGAATATTAAAGATAAATAAACTTTTATTAATAAATTAAATATATTTATATAAATAAAACAAATATTACATATAATTGATTGATTGACTACATGATATATACACTAATAATGATAGCACGCTGAAATTATAGAGTCCAGATGAGTTTGATGCATACTGTTGTCGCACGTGAGCGACGTCGCAGCGATCGTCCACCCTCAAAAAATGTAATGGGGGGATATATATCTGGTCAATGTAGGGAGACAAGGAATTCATTGTCTCTTAGCAGTGAAAAATGGTGTGGGAGTCGCCACCTAGTATTTTGGTCACTAGGAACCCTAACTGGTCT
>Ga0307515_10005407_pt1 | contig 25883 bp, 3 predicted proteins | sample 17_EM_MG_FD_194513 | JGI IMG/M metagenome (GOLD analysis project Ga0307515, IMG submission 194513) | Populus trichocarpa ectomycorrhiza microbial communities from riparian zone in the Pacific Northwest, United States - 17_EM | ecosystem: Host-associated > Plants > Roots > Unclassified | place... | reverse complement strand
AGAGAAAGTAGATATATAGATAATATCCTATACTTTTCGCTCTCTAGTTCTTCTATAAAAAACACTAAGGAAATTCTATAGAGGCTTAGGGAACGAATAAATTATTCTATAAGAGAGTATATCCGCAGTCCTCTTATAAGTTAGAGTTTTATCTATTAGAGTTTTATCTAGGTAAGTACTAAGAATTTTACTTAATATTATATTATTAAGTATATAGGGGACTTGTCGGTATTATATATATATAGAATCTACTAAACCCCTAAATGCCCTTTGCTGGTTACTTAGGCCTATAGTAATTTAATTAAATAATAGACCGGTGCTAGGACGCTTAAAATTATTTAACTTAGAAGGTATTATTTCCTCGCTTTATAAGCTCTTTATAGGCCAATTAATCCTAGTAATAGAAGACGCCTTTTTTAAATCCACCTTAATAGATTATAGGGTATTCGCTCGTTAATAAAGCTTAGTAATTAATATACTATATCTAAAATCTTAATCCTAACTATAAGCGGCTGTTAAAGTACTAATAGTTAATATAAGAGGTAGCTAAATACAATACTTTAAAAAACTAATAGTTGGCGTAATCTAGCAAGTTGTGGCTTTAATAAGTAAGCTAATAGTTAAATAAGTATCTATATTAAAGAGTAAAGAGCGGCTATAAATAGTTAGCGGAAATAGGATAAGCTAGGGAATAGTTTAAAAGGAGCGGTAAAAATAGTAAAGTAGGGTAGTAATAAATAAAAGATATAGAAGCCGTATTAAGGTAACTAGCAGAGAGGGCAATAAAAGTAATTATATATCCCTAGTATAACGGGGCGGAAATCAGCTCTATATATTAGGTATTTCTATATTCTTTCCTTTAAATAGCATCCCTAGATCTATTAAGGTATTTTACTCTTTAGCTTCTTAAGGAAAAAATTGTTATAAATTATATATCCTACGCGTTAGTTAGAAAAGGGATCCTTTAATAATATTAAGGCTTACGGCTTTCTGTAACGGAACGAGCTATATTATTAAATATTTTATATTATACGCCTAATTAAGTTTGCGACTTATATCGTCTTCTATCTTAGCTAAAAAAAGGTTTAATTTTTAACTATATATTATAAGTAAAAGCGAGGTTAATAATTGCTACTATATTAGTATAGCTTTAATAAGGGCCTTATACTAATTACATTGCTTTAATTAAGTGCGCGATACTTAATTAAAGTAATATAATTGGCGTAAGGCTTTTCCAAGTTTTAGGGGCGCTAGCGACTTACTAGGGAATTAAAAGCGAAGGGGAACTATACTTAACTACTCTTTTATCTTAATACAAATTATATAACTTATAACCCACTATTATAGACTTTAGTATTATAGTAGCCCTAGATTTTATCTATAATGCTTTTAATAAGCAGCTTTAACCTTATCTCCCTAATATTATATATACTATTTAAAGACTTTAAAAGCTTCCTATTAATACCTTTTAATATTTACCGCCTCTCTTAAAGAATAAACATGGCTATTATAATTTGCTCTACGCTTCTTTAGGGAGTAAGGATGTCTAGCCTTTTTTAGGGAATTAGGATATTATCTAGCCTTTTTTAGAGAATAAGGATGTCTAGCCTTTTTTAGGGAATAAGGATAATACTATTTAGTCTTCTCTAGGGAGTATTTAGCCTTCTCTAGGGAATAAGGATATTATTAAGCCTTTTTTAAAGAGTAAGGATATCTAGCCTTTTCTAGGGAATAAGGATAATGTTGTTTAGCCTTCTTTAGGGAGTGTTTAGCCTTCTTTAGGAAATAAGGTTGCTTCTCTACCTCCCCTTTTACCTAGATATATAAACCTACTTAATATATTATTAGCAAACCTCTTTAAAATTAAGATATTTGTTAATATATCTATAGGGAAGGATTTAAAGGCCATTATTGGTAAACTAAAGTGGTTAAATAAATATCCCCTTGTTAAGGATCTTATTACTACTAACAGCAATTTATTAAATAACGCTATTTTTTAAAAACTTCTTAGCTAATAGACGCTTGCGGATTCTTTTAAGAAATAGTAATTAAAGTCTATAGGTGCGTTAAGGATTAAAAGTTAAGCCGCTTCCGTAAAGGGAGTTAGCTATATTATATTATTTGCAAGAAGTATAGGATATTATAATATTACTAAAGCGGCTTTAGCTATTAGATATAAAATTAAGCTTTATATTATATAAAGGCTTAAAGGGGTAGGGCTATTAGTTCTCTTAGCCTTTACCTATAATATTTGCTGGAGATTAAATTTACCTAATATTAACGATTTTCTTATGGCTTTACGGCACCGGTTTTATTTTATAATATTTAAAATTATATAAAGATATTTAGTTTAGATGGGATAGTGTTAAGAGCTTTATTCTAGTTAGATGCTTTCTTTTAGATTAATATATCTTAGCACTACTAACCCGCCCTAGCTAAGCCTAAAAAAGTAAATTTCCTCCCCTTATAAACGCCCTTATATAGAAGTTACTAAACCTAGGGATTTTATATTAGCGTATAATTACTAACGCGCAAATCTAATATTGTTGTAAGGCAGTATTGCTAGGGTGTACGGTAGGGAGCAGGCAAGCCGAGCATAAGTCACATAGGGAGTCGATAGAAGAGGACGATATGGTAATGAGGGTAGGCAATAGCCTGAGTACAGAGAGAGACGAACCGATGAGGAGGGAAGGGCTGTAAGCCTAAGGTGCTTATAAGGAGGTGCCAAGGGCTAGCCGAAGGCTAGCCTTGGCGACCCCTAAGAGCCCCTAGGCGATACAGCCGAGTAAGGGCCGAAATAACCCTTACAATTATACCCTCCTTAGCTACTAATAACGGCCTTAATAAATAGCATATAGATATATAAAAGTAGTTATGCTTCTAAATAGTAGTATCTTTAATTTATTATAGGCTATAAGATATCTTCTTTACGATTTATTAAATAATATCCTTAAGCCTTTAAGCCAGTGGGCGAATCCCTTATATTATACCTTGGTTAAGAACGCTTATTATAAGATTTCCCTACCCCTTTTAATACCCGCGGTAACTTTATATAAAGACACCTAAATATAAATAGTATAGCGTATTTAAATAGAAACCCTAGCAGCTCTAATTTTATAGATATTAGTAGTAATAGCGAACAGATAAGCTATAATAAGGCGTAATAGGTATATAGAGACTAAATTAACGGTAATACGCTACCGGTAATTAGAAATAGTAAATAGATAAGTTATAATAAGGCGTAATAGATATACGGAGACTAAATTAACGGTAATATGCTACTAGGAATTAGTAATAGCGAATAAATAGGCTATAATAAGGCGTAATAGGTAGATAGAAACCAAATTGGTAGTAATATACTACTGGCGATTAGCGATAGTAAATAGATAAGCTATAGCTCCGCGTAATAGGTATACAATAAGTCCCTTAATAGTGCGGTTACTATAAGTTCTGCTTATAGGTGTTAGTGAATTTCTTTTAAACCTCTTATATTGTTATATACCCTAGTTTTAGGTTTTTAATATAGTATAATAATAGTTTAATAATATCCCTTATTAAGTAGAACTAGTAGTTTAAGCTTAGCTAATAATCGGCACTGTAATTATTGTATTAATGCCACCTCTACTCCTATTCTATTTTACCCATTATAAACTAGCCTAGTAATAGCCCTACCCGCTCTTTAAATGCGGGATAGTATAACTAAGTGGGACCTAGGAGTTCTAATAAGGGCTAAAAGCTAATATATATACTACTAAATTGTTTAAATATTACATTAAAATACGTCGTCCCGTAAAATAGACTATTAAGCCTATATATAAAGAGTTTATATTAACTACTCTAACTTTTAACTTTAGTAGTATTTCTAGTATCTTTAACTTAAATTTCTTATTTACGTTAACCGCTAGAGTTACTATACTAAAGTAAATTACGTTAAATATACTATTTTTATAAGCTTATACGCTGTATTACTTTCTATAGTATCTATTAAGGCGATAGTAGGTATAGTTTTAGTTAGTATAGTCTTCTAGATCTTCTATATCGTCTCCTTTAGGCTAAATTATACAAGGTTTATATATAACTTATTAATTACGGATACTATATATATCCTATTCCGGTAATTCTTTATTAAAGTTTTATGCTTACTTATTTTTTATGTTACTATATCTAATTTTATAAGCTCGCTGCAAGTAAAATTATCTAAGTAGTGGGGTAGTTTAGAGAGGTAGGCTTATCGGCCTATTTATATTTCGCGTACTAGATATACTAATTCGCTAACGCGCACGGATATTAAAATGCTTAGCATTTTAAATAAGCCTTAAACATTTAACACCCTAACGCTTAGGCTTTACTATTTTTATTAATAAGGATTTAGTAGTAATATTTTTAATACCTTAAATATACCGCTAAAGGTAAGCAACTATATAATCTGCGTTTTTTTACCTATAATAGACTACTAACCCTTATTTTCCGTAGGCATGCTTATAACGTCCCTTCTTATCCTTTATAACATTTAGCGGCTTAATATAAACCCTATATACTCTAACAAAAACTACTATACTATATAACCTTTAAACAATCTCCGCTATATATAGCATCCTATAATTAATATATATAATAGCCGCTGTGCGGGCCGCTATATATATTAGACGCCTAGCATCTTATTTATATAAATGTATTTACGGTACCTTCCCGCCCTTTATAATATTTAGCGGCCCAGATTTTATATATAGCTGTAATTAGACCTTTAAATAGTATACTATATATAACTATTAATCGGTCTTTCCTGCGCCTAGTAACCCCCTATAAATATATCCCCTTTCCTAATATTTAATAGTTCTTAATTTTAACCTCTACTTTAAAATAGGCGTTTAAATAGCATATAGCTAACGCACCTATGAAACTAGCGGTAGGGTAAAGAACTTAGAGGTATATAGGATGTGCTTTAGCGGATTTATTTATAGCGTCTTCTTACTATCTAGCAACCCTAACTTACGCCTTAAGCACCATTCTTAGCCTTTACCAATTTTTACTACCTATAATATTAACAGTGTTTCTATATTCTATAAGCGTCTAGTATAGCTAGGGGTAAGAAGATATTTGCCCTATAAAAACCCTCTTTTTACCTTAATACGTTTAATAACCTCTATCTAAGATAGGCATTTACTGGTCTTTATTACTTACAGCACTAGTATTAATTAGGTATTAGTACTTTTAAAAAAAGTCTTCGTTACCTACCGTATATATATATTTTAGATTAACCTAAACTTTCCTTACTATTATCTACCTATAATTATCTTTATATTTAAGCAACCTTATAAAAATAACTAGTCTTAGTATTACTATAGAGATGGCTTAAAAGGACCCCTAGTTTTAGAGAAATAAATATACCTATATCCGCGCTTAGGATATAGACTAGGCTTTATTTACCTACTATAATAATTATAAACTTAAGAAAATTAAGGTAAAAGCTAAGGAATAAATTTTTTTATATAACCTAATAGCTTTATAAATTCTTAATATAATAGCTATCCGCTATACTTTAGCCCGCTACTAATACCACAGCTAGAAAACCGTCTTTAGGGAATTATTATAAAGTTCTTACATTCTTAGGTGTAGTTAAGAAGATAAATAGTAAAAAAGAAATCCTATAATAGATAGAGTATAAAATATAGGATAATAGAAATTATAATATAAGGTATAGTATAGAAGAGGACTAGGATAAAGATAGGGATGTATATAAGGATGTATATAGGGAGGACATAGTCGCCGGGATTAAGGCTTTAGGGATTAATTTAAAAAAGAATACGTCTCTCTACTAGCAAGAGCTGTTCCTTTTATAAACAGTATAGCGAAGGCTATTATATAACGTTTTTATATTTCTATATATAATTATATCGTGCCAATTTATACCTCCCCCTATGCTATATAATTATACCTATAGCTAGCTAGGCTAGGCTTCTCTACTTATAATAGGTTAGCCTTCTATATTCTATAAGTATACTTAGTTTTACCCTTTACTAATCTTTTTATACCTATAGCAAGGCTAGAATAGGTGTCTTTTTGTATTTATACCGTCTAGTAAGTTATATTTAGGCCTACCTTTATATATTCTATACCGTTTATAGCCTAACTTAAATCTATATACTTTCTTATTGCTCTAGTAAGAACTACTACGTAGTTTAACCTTACTAATATATATGCACTGCCTCTACTAGGGTTTTACTAATTAATATATAAATAAACCTCTAAGACCTTTAAAGACCTCCTCTAAAGACCGGTAATAACTTACCTATTAAAGCAGGCAGTATGTAACCTGCCCCTTTTATATCTTTAGTAATCTAATCGCTACTTTTAGGTACCTATTATTATAATAGATATATCTAATATAGGCCAAGGGTCGGCCTATTAGGTTCCGAAGTTAGGGGGAAATATTTTTAAGGAGGATAGAAAACAAGTTATTACCTTTATTAGATAGAATAAAGGCAAATTACGTAAAGTAAAGGTAAGTAATTGCCTATATTATAAGCAAGCAGGTCCCTAAAATCTTAAAGCTTTATAAGATTATCGGCATTCTATATATTCTACCTAATATTTGCTAGGCTACAATTCCTATATATAATATAATTATTAAAATATCTTTAGCCGTACCGGGCTACTGTAGTGGCATATTAGCTATAATAGCACTTAATTATAATGGAGAAGCGATAATATCTAATTACTTTTCTAGTGATATATAGTTTATAGAAGGTAAAAAGGAAGCTTTAGAGTAATTAAATAAAGAGGTTAAGGAACTTAATAAAGCTAACTAGGCTGCTAGGCCCTCCTTTATAGTTTAATTAGTGTCCTAGGCTCTGCTAATACTTATAGCAGCTATAGTACTTCTATAGAGGAAATGATTTAAGTTTATATAGAGGAACCACGCTACTTAAATTGCTTAATTTTATTTGGAGAATATAAGATTTTATACGGCTTATATGATGGTCTAGCAATTTGCTATTATTCTATAACTAAGCCTAAAGCCCTTCCCGCCTTATGCCTTTACGTTCGCCTATACTTATAACCCCTACTAAAATTAAACCCCCTCTTTATGCTCTCTTCTCCTAGCCTTGCTAAAATACCTAGTATAAATATACTTCTTTTATAATAAAGATAGAAAGGCTATATAGAAGTAGTCTTTTAAAACATAATGCTTAATTTTGTAAACTATATAAGCATAGCTAATCTTATAAGCTGGGTAATCGTGCGGGTTGTATTAGCATATAGTTAAGGAAAAAGTAGAATAGTGTAATTGGCGGGCCGGTACGTAGGAATATAATACTATTTAACTTTACTTAATGTGGCTTAGAGGAGTATAGAGCCTTAACCTAAGCTATAGGAACACGTCCTCTAACTAAGCCTCTATTATATAACCACTAACTACTTCTAGGCACTGCGGCCGTATATTTTACTATTTACCCTTTTTAGAACTTTAGAAGTTATACTAGTTTTTAATTAAGTGACTAACGTTTAAAGCTCTAACTGACTAGCTAAATCCGTTATAGATTAGACGGAGCTAATAATAACTTCTTAATATATATATAGAGGCTTTAGAGCTACGTTTAATAAAGCAGAGTTCTTATTCTTAATTGTCCTATTTAATACTAAATTACTCCCTTAAATATTACTTAAGACGTAGTCGAAACTGGAGAAATATGCTATTTAAGAGTATTTTATTTAGCTTAGTGTAGCTTATAGATAGTAAGAAATATAGCAACTTAAAACTTATATACCAGGGGCTAAAGTTTAAAGTCTATAAAGAAATTATATGCACCTAATCTCCTATACTTATAGCTGCCTATAATAGAGATTTTTAGGTAAAAGCTAACTAAATATCTAGTGGAATTAACCCTAACTAACCAACTAATAGGTAGGAGGCGGCGACTAATATTATAAATATTAACGAGTTCGATTTTAGCACTATTAAAAGGATAATCTAATTTATATATAAGAGGGATTATAAGAATAGTAAGGAGGAGTAAGGATTTAATATTAATGACGCTAATGCCTTATCGCTATCTAAACTAGATAATAGTGGTGGCGATAATAAAGATATAACGATACAGCTGACGACGGCCTATATTATACTTTATTACGTCTATATTAATGTAATTACCAATCACTATAATATAATATAGCTAAAAGAGCTTGCGAATATAAAAATCTAATACATTTTAAGAACTAGCTGGTCTATAAACGGGTTTCCTAATATTATTAAGGATATCTTTAGCTTAATAGGCGACTTAGTATTATATAATATAACCACCTTAATAGCGGCCGAGTATATTAAAGAGCTTGTTAAACTTAAGGACTTTATAAAGCTGGACGTTATAAGCAATTTCGCTATCGGTATTATATAGATAGCGATTACCGTATCTAAGGATATAGAGGAAAATTTTATGCTAAAACTTTAAGCTGTTTAATCTTAGCTATAATAAACAGAATTACTGCTTTAATCCGCTAAGGTAAGGTATACCGCGGCTAAGCGCAAAAGCGAAAATATTAATAACTGTCTTAATACCCTCTGCACGACTAGGACCTATTATAATATTAGTTATAGAGCCGAGTTTATATATTATATTAAGGATAGTAGTTATCTGTCCAACCCTAATTATTCTTATATACTTTGTTATAAAAGGTGCGAGCATTATATATAAATTAAGATATATAGCTTAGGAGATCGGCTTAGGTAGAAAGTTATTATATAATACTTCTCTTCCTTTCTCCGTTTGGGTTAATCTAAGAAATTCGAATGTATATCTTATCTATAGTCGGTCCGTTAAATATTATATAGTAACTATATTATCTATCTCCTATTAGCCTCCCCTTACCTTACCCCTTATCCTACCCTTTATCTTATCCTTTACCTTACCCTCACTCTTACCCTTACCCTTACCTTACCTATTACCCCTCGCCTCCTTAAACGAATTACAAAATCCTAGTTATTGTATCTATTCTACTAAATACTAGAATAGGATTGGATAATAATAAACTAAAATGAAATATAAAGTAGTAAAGAATAATAAGATAAGCGCGTAATAACTAGGAAAAGGTCCTATATATAAGGAACGTATAGTTCTAAATTTACTAGTTATATGCCTTTCTATAGGTACTAGAGGGTTAGTATAGGATTTTTATATAATTTGAGACTTATATATTTCTTTTTTTTATAGTTCTAGTATTTTCCTAATATTTGCTTCCTATTTATATACTAGGCGTTAATAGAGGGCGCTAGGTTAGATTACCCTACTTATATAATTACTCTGCTTGTATAATTACTCTACTTGTATAATTGCCCAGCTCGTACAATTACCTAGTTTATATGATTATTTAGCTCGTATAATTACCCAGCTCGCATAATTATACAGTTTATATGATCGCCTAGCTCCTATAAGCACTATACTTATATAGTTACCTAGCTCGCACGATTACTTAGCTCGTAGGATTAGCCAGCTCCTATAAGCATCTAGCTTATACAATTACCTAGTTCGCATAATTACCCAGTTCGCATAGTTGCCTAGCTTGTATAATTACCTAGCTTATAGGATTGCCTAGCTCCCACAAGCACTATGCTTGTATAATTACCTAGCTTGTAGAATCGGCTAGCTCCTATAAGCATCTAGCTTATATAATCGCCTAGCTCGCAGGATTAAAGCCGCGAAGTTATTAAACCTATTAATACCCTATTTATACGCTAGGCATTAATTAGAGGGCGCTAGGTTAGATTACTATACTCGCACAATTACCTACCTTGTAGGATCCGCTAGCTCCTATAAGCCCCTAGCTCCTACAACCTCCTAACTTATAGAACTAAAGCTACAGCCGCTAAATCCGTTAAGATCCTAGCTGTATATTTAGAGGGCGCTACGCCTAATTACCCAGCTCGCTCTTTTTATAAAATTCCTTAATTAATTAATAGTGCCTAAAGGAAATTGTTACGGAGGAAGTAAGGAATAATAGTTAGAGTAGTAAAACATAGATATAAGAGCATTCGTAAGCGCGTATTAAATTTATCCTTTAATAGCTAGCACTATTTAATTTTAATTTAATAAACTGCGCCAAATATATAGTGCTCTTTAACTCTAAGACTAAAGATAAACTATGACCAGATCCTTATCGCTACTACCCCCCTTATTTACGGCTCCCGGTATTAGTGTTATAGCTACCTTCCCTAATGAAACTTATATTCGCACCTAGAATAATAAAGGTGTGTATATTCGCAAACTTTAATGGGTTTATATCTAGCTTTATATTCGCAAACTATAACAGGTCTATACTTAGCTCTATATTAACACTCTCTTATTATTAGCATTGCTATATAAATATAAGTAGGTATGCTTATATAGTACTAAGCTTCTATATTTAATATATTTAACTCTTTATCTAGTATACTTATAAAGCACAGAGTTTTTATATCCGACTCTATATTTAACTCTTTTTCTATTTTTACTGGATATTTCTTATAGGCTTTGTGTTTACATATATATATTATTCCACGCTTTAGCGGACCATCTCTATAGTAATACTAGCAGCGATTATAATAAGCTTAACAATTGAAAAGGCTAGACTTATATAATATTAGACCAAACAGCTAGATACGAGAGGCTAAAAGTAGCTAGCCTTTGCAACTTCCGTTATAGGAAACCTATATAGCCTATATTAGTACCACTAAAATAGTAATAGTGGTTAAGGCCTATATAGGTTTATATTATGCGTATATTAAATACTTATAATTAGGGCACCTTATTTTAAGTATAAATTGGTTATAATAGTGCTATACCTCTTATTAAACCATTTAATATTATTATAGAAGGATATATACGCAAATCCAACGTTACTGCGGCGATTTGTAACTCTTAGAGTAATCTTTTCGGGCGGGTTTAATGAGCGTGTTTTTTTCCTAGTCGGATTTAATAAGCGTGTTTTCTTCTTAGTTAGATACGGTACTAAGCTTAAGCTTTTTAAGTTGCTCTAACAGTTGCGTATAATTTTCTATACTGGATATTCTTTGCTAGGATTAAGAATAGGAAGGCTAAAAGTCTAGAATTTATAGGTAGATATATAGGGCAGCCTAAAAGGTAGAAATCTCAGCATATTACATAAGCTCTTATTTAGCGGGCTGTATATTATTTTATGGCTACTAACGCGGAGATTTGTAAGGCGTACTATACTATCTATAAGGCGTATATACTAGCTTCTAACCCCCTCTATTCTGTCTATATTATCCAGCGCTGTCCACATTTTATAGTATGATTTACGTCGGTTAACTAACTTAGTATAACTTCCCCTTTCTTTTATCTCTCCGTTTTCTAAGAAAATAATTTTATTAGTACCCTTAACTATGCTAAGATAATAAGCAACAGTTAAAATTATTTAGCCTTTCCCCTAACTTTTAAGCGATTCGCGAATTAATTTCTTTATTATATTATCTATAGTATATATAGCTTCATTAAGAAGCAAAATCTTTAAATTTTTAAGAAAGGCCCTTGTAATGGCAATGCGTTAACGCTTACCACCTAAGAGTTTAATACCTCCTTCCCTAACTATTATATTATATCTAGCATTGCAATATATAATCCGTTTATATATAAAAGCGGCTTTATAGCTTTCCGCAATTTTAATATTATTAGTATAGAGCCCGTATAATACAATTTCCCTAATTAACTTATTTAGTACTTTAAGATTTTAGGGTATAACTGCTATATTTTCTCGCAGACTTCTTAGTGTAATATTACTAATATTTTAGCTATTAATTTTAATGCTCCCTTTACTAGGGTTAATGAACCGCTTTAGGAGATTAAGAAGTATAGACTTGCCGCTTTTAGTTAATCTAATGAGTGTAATAGTCTTTCCGCTCTTAACTATAAAACTAATCTTCTTTACTACTAGCTTGTCATCGGTGTAAGAAAATAAGACATTATTAAATTTAACGCGGCTGGTGGTAACCTTAAGGTATATTACTCCTTTTTTATTAACAATAGATGGCTTAGTTTAAAGAAGTTTGGAAAAGCGTTTTCCTGTACTAAGGTAACCTATTAGTATATTATACGTTTGTATAAGATAGCCTATAAATATAAATATATTTAGCTAGGAACCGATTAAAATTAATAAGCCGCCTATACTTGTGGTATCCTATATAAGGCGAAGAAGCAAGACTAGTACTGAGATTGCTAGGCTAATTACTTTTAATCCCTCCCCTAATAGACCAGCAAAAAGTTATAAACACTTTATCTATAATTCTAGTTTGTTGCTATCTACTAATATAGAGGAATATCCGCGCTACTCCTAATCTTAATAATTGGCAGTTTTTACTAGATCCTAGTATATAACTATGTTATACTTAATCTGGCTTTCCTTACACCTATTTATACTATAGTCTTAATATATTTAAAAAAGCTTAGGATTTTTAACGAGCTCAGTCCAGATATAAATAACAATTACGTTTATTATAATAAGTCCTATATATGCATTAATAAAGTGCGAGAAATAAACTATAAAGGTAATAATATTAATTGCGGAAGGTATTAAATTGAGGATTAGACTATCTGCAAAATAGATATACTATTTTTTTAAAACTATAACCTCCAAGACTTCCCTAGAGCTGTTATTGCTATAGAAGTCCAATAAGAGTATTATAACGTGTCTTAAGGCGTGCTCTTTTAGGTTACGCATTAAACATTTTATAACATGCCCCTTTATATACGAGTTAAACCGGTTTAGAATAAAGGTAAGTAGCGCCATTACCTATAAGATAAATTCTCGAACAGGAATGGAACCTTTAGCGGTTAGTCAATGCTACTTAAAAAGGATAAGAATATAGACCAAATCTATCTATAGTAGTATCTATAAGTGTACCCGTTTATATTAATAGTAATATTACTAATAGCCTAGCCAAGATTTATAGGACACCTATTAGGCAAAGCAACGACCATATTTTTAAGTCCTTTGGCTATAGGTACGGTATAACTACTAAGAGATCCTCTATATAATCCCGCCAGCTTTTAACGTCACTAGCTTAAGGCTGCTTAAGTAGCGGTTCTACTTCGCTTGCTAGGTAAGGCGTTCTATATAGGATAGAGAGCCCAACTAATAGAAATATCCTTATAATTAGTATTGTAAGGCGCACAACTTAATAGACGTTAATTAATTGGCTAATAGTAAGAACAATAAAACGGGCGATTTTAAGGGTATAGGTGGTTAGGTAAGAGCCAAAATAAGAATACCTTAGGTAAATTAATTCGAGTTAAAAAAGGATCTAAATAGTACTCTATATAAGTATTGAACTTTCCATAAAGACCTAAACATCTAGTTAGTATAGAACAACAATTCTATATAGGGACGTTATATACATACGTGTAGAGTAATTTGCTAGTATATGGCCTAAAGAATACCTTTTATACCCTTGGCCATTATTAGATATACTTGTAGTTATAGAATTTAGATACTTATATAGCTGGCCATAATTCCTGCCACTATTTACGATATATAAGTCGGCCGCTTCCTACGTATAACTAGTAACGACTACAATTTTATAGATTGCACAGTATAGGAAAGGAAAGAAATAACTAAAAGGACGGAATAAATATAGTTAATAGTCTTAAATAGCTGCATAATTTGTAGTTTTATAGAATAAGATATATTTACTATTATAATTTTTTAAGTAAGATAGCCTGCCAGACCTTTTGTACCTAAATAGCTAAAGAACTAAAAATAAGGTAGAATTGTTACTAAAACCTAACATTAAATTAGGGCCTAGATACTAGACAAGAACGTATATAGAGCGAAATTATTTAACGGATAGGGACTAAGATAGTGGCAACTCTTAGTTGGTATCTGGTAGAGTATAGGCGTGTATAGTAGATTCTATATATATTAGGGGAGTTGGAATAAGGCGGATAGAGGAGGGCTATATAGCAAACTAGTATTAGGTGGTATTAATCTAACGCTTTAGGACAGAATCCCCCTTTCAATAAATACCCGCTTTATGTTGGTTCTTTACCCGCCTTATACATCTTTATCCTAGCCATTTATTACTTACTCCCGCTCTTTACAGGATTCTAAGGCAGCTTATACGGTATTTTGGGTTTAATACTTAATTGGTTTATAGGATTTTGAGGCCTATCTAGTGTCTCGGGTTAACTGTTTAATTAGCTCGCCTCTTATTATGCTAAAACTTAAATAAGTATTTGTATTGACTATTTATAACTAAAACTAACTAGATAGAATTGTGCCTTAGGATTACGCCCTAGAATTGCTCTTAATAGCCTATACTATACGCTACTAAAAAACCTCATTACGTATTAGGGATATCTTCTCTTTCTATAGCTTATCCGCTATATGAGTTTAAACCTTCTTCTAGATAGGTGGAGGAACCTATATCTAAGAATTATAGGTTTTAGTAAGATCCTTAGCTTTCTTATATAATAAGAACTGCCTAATATTAACTAAGACTTTGTAGTGTGTATAATATATAGCTTACTAAAAAGTATCTCTATTCTTTCTCTATATATCCTACAGCGGTATATATATTTAGGCTGGACTTATAAGATATAGTGGCGTTAAAACGGAAGATTAGGACGATGTAATATAACTTAAGTAAGGTTATAAGATGAAGACCTAACCGTTCTAACTAATTATATCGCTTTAATTAATCTAACTATTTTAACCATTCTAACCGTTCTAACTGGTATAACCTGCTTACTGTCCCTGGACGCCACTAATAAAGCCTTAAGTTAGTATAAAAATCTCGCCCTTAGCAACTTTCGCCTTAATATACCTTCCTATATCCCTAATGCTTGCGGATAAGGGAGAACTAAGCTATAGAGGTTAAGATGCCGATTATGGCCCCATGACAATACGAGCGTTAAATTTAGCTCGATTGATTGGCTAGTTCTTATTAATAACTATTAGACGTAAATTAACGGGTTAGGGGATAAGTGCGGTTTTAATATAAAATGCTCTTAACTAATTACTATAAATGCTATAAACACTACGATAGATACTACCCTAGCCTAAGTACTAGTGTAAAGAAGCGGATACTTAAACGGCTTTAGATATTAGAGTTTCTATCTCTAATCCTATTACTTTCCTGCAATTTATAATTATAAAAACCTATGTATTCTAATAAAGATATTACCGTAAACGTTGCAACGTATACCCACTACCTTATATTAGAGGATTTCTTTAGAGGTTAGATAATTTACTTACTAAGAGGTAATAATCCGTCTGAGACAAGATAAGGAGAATTAAACTTGCTATAGCTGGAAAAAAGCTAATAGTTGCGCTAAGTATAATTATCCGCGATGCTTTATCTAACTAGATTTGTTTTACTATAACCTAAGAAGATGCATTGCAGTCTAGACGCGTATGCCACTCCCACTCTATAATAAGTTGGGCTATAGTAAATGGAACCTACACCGAGACGCTCCCTAAAGCTGTTAAGACGCGTACTAAAAGTTGGCTTAATATTAAGAATGATAGCACTATACCAGAAGGCTGGAGTAGGGAAGGGAATAAAATAGCGATAATAAGTACCTAGCGTGCTAGGTGGGGGCTTTAGCGGTATTACTTATAGGAGTTTTATAGACTTATAACCTAGTTCTCTATTAATAGATTCCTTTAATATAGTAGCCTTATAAACTTAAATAACTAATATAAGTAATAATAGGGACTCTAGCAACTAAGTTATTGGCTATAATAAGTTTTAGGGCAGGTAGACTTTCCGGAGCTTCTTATACTGCTAAATAAGAAGCCTAATAATAAGTTTAGGAAAAATAAAAAGAAGAAGCACCTAAAGTAAAGGATGCTCTTAGAAGTGGCTTAACTTATAGTACTAATAAAGTATAATATAGAATAGTATAAAGTAACTAAAGAACTGTGTATAGAAATATATAGCGTAGACAAACTAATAATTGTGTATTTTGGTAACCGAAATAACTAAGAGCGGTAAAGGGAAAAGGTAACTATATCTTTGCCCTGGTTAACCTGCCGCCCTTATATTTATACTAGCGATACTAGAACTTATAGGGAAGTGGCCTTGGATATTCTATTACGACTTATAGAAGAACTGATGTAATATTAGAAATGCTTTTCTAGGGGGTTATATACTATCTTTTAAGGTAAATAAAGTTAGTATAAGACTATAGATATGTCGGGGCAGGTAGGACGGGCTGACTTTAGGGGACGTTTTGCGCGGTAATTATTAAATCCTAGACGTAGCGTACTGTGACCACTAAATTATGGACGCCTTCGCACCGCGACTACTAAATTATAGATATACTAAAAATTAGAGCCGCCACTTATAGCCAACGTGGCAATTACTACCTCTTTTAGCTAAGCATATTCGAATCTAAATCTATAGCTTTAATATAGATATCATCCCTTAATTAAAGATTAAATAAGCCAGCAATTATAAATAAGGATTAAAATCTGTAAGCAAATATCTAAGTAATATTAAGTTATAACTAAATCCGGCGCCTAGGATAAAACTCTATAATATTTAGGAAACACCAGTTAGTACTAGTTAGAGATATAGTTAGATAGCTGCTATTAAGTAGGAAAGGCTATATAAAAATAAGCCGCCGCCTTACTTCTAAGCAGTTAAATTAGAAGAGATAATTAATATTAGAGGTAAGTAATCCTAGGGATAAGGACTGTCCCTTTTAATATATTAGTATATAATAAGCTCCGCTTAACCTCTAACCCTTCTTATAAGTTAGGCGTAAGGCTTAAAGGCTAAGTTTAATTAATAGCTGCCTTATATATATAAGAGCTGTCCGCCTCTTTAGGTACACTATTAGGCTAATTTACGTTTTAAGTGTATATATACGGAGTGGACGTAATAATAGATTTAGTGCTTTTTAGTTATTAAGCCTCCGTTATACTAATACCCTAAATTAACTAGATATACTATGGAACTAAAATAAGGTTAGTAATATATATATGGCTAGATGATTATGGAATACTAAGCTAATTACTAGAAAATACTATTCTAAACGGTAATAAATGACTCCGCCGCGAATATTTTTTAGTAGTTAGATATAATGCACTAGATAGTTATATATTTAGTATATAGTAATAAGAACTAAGAGTGTATTGCTAAATATATAATATATAAGGAGTGCCTTATTATTAGATAAATAAAAGCTTTATTAGGGTATAGGTTGTTTCTTAATTAAATTTTACTCTTGTTTACGTGTTTAGTTTTCTAGTTCTCTTAGTATTGGTAAAGTAACTAGCCCTAAATTTAAATCGCGTCATATAAAGGTTAAGATTTTCTCTAAGTTAAAGATATAAGCTCTCTTACCCTTAAAGTCCATAGATACTAGGAGGAGTAGTCGCTAGACCTATCTAATAAGAACTCTACCTATCTTATCTTACAGCTTCTGCGAGATTAAGGTATTATAGTCCTTAAGGGTGTAACTGATGCTATTCCAAAGTAGTTATAAATTAAGGAGAATAAGGTTATACTAGTTTTCTTTCCTTTAAGGAAAAAGGGCTCTGCTTACTAATACCTTTAAAGTTTATAAATGCCCTTATTAGTTCTACTAGGGATAGTAGTTTCTAAGTCTTATACGTTAAAGAATACAATTTCCCTTAATATACCTTATTTATAATTAGATAATTACCGGATTGGAAATAGCTAGCTAATAATAACGATATTATCGCCATTAGTTGCTATTATCTTAGAGGAGACACTAATTAGAGATAGATTGTGTAGTATAACCTAGCCCTTTAAAAGGAAGAGACTAATAAAATGTCTATTATTAAAGTATGTAGAGGGGATATGTAAGTAATTGTGCCCACCAATTAAGCTAGCTCTTATTAAAATTAGTGTTATTTATAATAAATAGCTAAGACAATTAAGTCCAACTCCTATTATTAGAGAAGGGAAAGTAATAGTAATTTATTATATGTGGAATGGAAATAAGCCTACTTAATAGGTAGTAAGACGCAACTAGTTTATATTATTTAAGAGTTCTAAAGCTGTGCCTATTAACCCTAGCCCGCTTTAAATATAAGATCTATAAAGGGAACGTTAGCGGCGCAAGGTTCTATCCTAAATTTAAAAATCCCCTTACTATAACCCCCCGGTTTACCTGTTGGAAACTCTATATATAGAGCTATATATCTAAAATACCCTTTAGTACTATTTCCACTAAACCTAACTATATTGGCACTTAGTGACCCTAACCTAAAGTCCCTTCCAGCTTTAGGTTTAATAGAAAAATTAGTATATAGATCTATAGTAAATCCGAAACCCTCTTTAGTAGCGCTTAGTGCTATAAAGAACTTAAATACCCTTTTACCTTCTTGTGCTTTAGGTTTAATCGCATATAGCGTAGTGCTTAGTACTATAGTGAATTTAAAGTCTCCTCCTGTAAAAGACGTTGGGATAGGTATTTAAGTATAGTCTTCGGCTTTTGAAGTTAAGGGGCCCATTTTAGTGCTTAGAGAAATGGATTCTCCTTAGCCACCGCTATTAAAGCTAGGTTTTGGCGAGTCTGTATAAGGCGTGTAAATAGTAAAGTCTTTTATTTGTTTTATTTAACTGCTAGCCTCCGCTAGTTATAAGTTTATATCTCTATAAGTATTTCTAAAATAATATAATCTTATAACGTACTCTTCTTAATATATATTATAAATGGTGTGAATATTTAAGTCCGCGATAAAGCTTTTACACTATAAGCTTTCTGCTTATGTTAAAGAAGACTAGTAGAAGAGCTAAATTAGTGGCTATACGGCAGACACGTATCCTAGTTAAGATAACGCCTTAGAATCTTATACCCGAACCCCTCTAAAGTTTTAATATACCTATAATATAAATCTAGACGCCAGTAATTCCTGTTATAATCTTTAATAGGACAATCCTACTCTCCTTTTAACTTTATGGGTCGAAAATATCTAGCTCCTATATAATGCTTAAGGGCGGGAATGCGACCGGTGATGGCCTTGGTGAAGGCGTCTTCGTCTATTTATATTATAGGCGATAGCCTAAATATCTCTTCTAGAATACTAACTCGCGTATTAAGATCTTTATACAATATAAACAAACGGTATAATTATAGGTTAGCATCTTTTCTCTTTGGCGGATATTGACGTTTAGTAGGTTAGGGGTGAGGTGGAGATGTTTCTACGGATGCATTTATTGTATATATTAGTTTCTTTGTAAATGTTAGTATATATATTATCTATAGCATACAAAGAGCTACTTACTACTATCCTATTTAAAAGCTATTGGATATATTTAACGGGCGGGCAGTTAATAGAATATTGTAAGTATATATGCCGAGGTTTACCTAGTCTATATTTAAGGTCTTACTATTTAGGGGCCGTTTTAAAGCAAGTTTCGTTTGGGCCGGATATATTACTGGAATATATTAAATGCTTTATTAGAGATAGTTTGGTTTCTCTACCCTAAATGCTTATTTATAGTGCATTTACAAAGAAGAGAATTATATACGCCCTTGCTAGCAATGCGCAGCCTCTCTACGTTTATTAAATCATTTCCTCCTTTGCCTTCTTATGCATATTTAAGTAAGCCTCTTAGTTTGATGTGTCTTTATAGTCGCCTAGAAGAAATTCTTATATAAGCTTCTTAGGCCTCTATATAGACCTATAGAGGCGCACCGCAGTTTTTATTAAGCCTATATTCACTATAACAGAAAATTAGTTATATATTAATGGCTTAGGTGTTTACTCTTATATTATAACAACGTTTGCCGGATATCTTTTTTATATCTCCTAGTATTTTGTACACTAAGCTCTTATAGTATAGTAGAGATGAGTATACTTATAGTAAACCTGGGTATAATTATATATTACTAGTAGCAAATAGAAGGGAATGGATATTAAAGTATATTAAATAATAGTAATGAAATTGAGCATTTTATTTTTAAATAAAAAGGTTTACTAATTAAAAGAGCGTATGTCGCTTTAAGTGTTAGAAAAGCAGGGCACCTAAAATCCCCATTGCTACTAAAGAGTGCTAGGAATTGGCAAAGTATTTATATAAGAGCTTGTATTACGTAATACTATATAGGGCCCTCTGGATAAATACTAGATAAGTAATAAGTATATCCCCTTTACTATCTCGAGCTACTAGGATCTATACTAATACTGTTAAATCTGGTATATATATTATAATTAAATTAGATCTTAATATGGGGCTCCTTATACTAGTGCTTATGGTATAGAGCGTCTATAATTTAGTAGTCCCGGTATAATAGTGTCTATAATTTGGTGGTCTCAATGCGAAGGCGTCTATAATTTAGTAGTTGCGGTGCGAAGGCGTCTAGGATTTAGTAGTTACTATAAGCTACTAAACCATTTAGGGTTCCGCTATAGTTTAGAGAGCTAATTAAGAAGCTAATATTACTTTTATTCCTCTTAATGTTATTCTAGATATAATCTAAACCAAATAGCGGGAGATCTTTAAGGTTGGATAACCTAAGCCTTATTTTATAACTCCCTATATTCTATAAGCCTTTAATATAATTGTTTAACGGGCTTAGTAGGAGCTAATTAGATTTATCCCCAAAGCTTATTGCCTATTTAAGAAGATAAGCCGTCTTAAAATTAAAACAATTTAGGAGTATATATACTCCAAATAATAGTAATAAGCACGATGTGTGTCCCCTATAAGTATTATAGGTGATTAATATAGCCCCTTTTCCTCGCTTGCTTCTTTTACCTATATAGCGTTTTTTGGATATAGGACTTTCTAAAACTTCTAAAGGCTTAGCTTAGTAGTCCGCTCCCTAATAATCTATCTTTTTAACTTTTTATATTCTACTCTTCTACTATCTAGAAAGCGAAATAGTAAAACGCCTTATACTTTAAATAGAGAGAGATTTAGGGTTCTATATTAGGAATGCTTATATTATTATATTAATTGTTAATACGCTAGATTATTCTATATATAATATTAGTGTTAGCGCTACATTAATATGTAAAAACTTTATATCCCGCCTCCTCTTAGTGGTTTATATCTTTAATTCTATATCTTTCTATATTTTAAACCTCTTCGATATTGTATATAAACTTAGCCGTTTACTTTTAACTACTAACTGCCGCGATAGAATGGAAATAGGTAAGTAAAAGGATGCTCTGCCCTATAGTTATTAGAGTTAACAGTCCACTTATAGAGGGGCAGCTACTAATTTAGAAAATTTATATATGTAACTATGGCAATTATATAAGAAGTTTCGTTTAAATAGGGCACTTAAACTAATACTAAAAATCTCGTAAGTCTTTGCTTTATTTAACTGCAGTATATATTCCTAACTCTTATAGACGCTAAAGAGCTAACCTACTATTGTAAGAAATGCTTTAGAGCTTTCTTCTAAGGTGACCTCCTTAAGTTATATAAGAGGCGTTATAAAAAAAGGACTGTTGCTGGCTATAGTTAAGACTTGCAAATTCTAGTGCCAAGGAGAATAAGATTATGCTTTTAATGCTCCTTAAAGAAACTTAAGTATAATAGCAATGGCGATAAACCTTGCCTAAAATGCTTACTGGCGGGTTTATAATGCGTTTATAAGTAGAGGCGTAATTAGGCAACTCTTCTAGAAGAATTAAAGGAGGCTAGAAAACTAGTAGAAGAAATGGATAGGAGAATAATAGGAAATAAAGAGGATAAATTAATGCTAGGAGTTTAGTTCCACTCCCCGTCCTTAGGTTTATCTACTATCCTATCTTCCTTAAACTCTTTAGCGGCCTTACCTAAATAACTGTATTACCCGGAACCAAATTTTCTCTTTAAAAGCATCTCCTAGTACTAGATTTACTTATATTTAGGGTTCTCTAAAATATCGCCGTACGGGTGCGGCCATGTAAGGGATGAGCACTATAGCAATATAGAGCATAGTTAGGCTCCTTTAGGTTTTATACTTCTACTGCAGATATATAATAATACTACATTACGTACCTCTTCCGTTGCTTCTTAGCATTGTTCTTTAGTGCTCTTAGCTGATTTTAGTACGTATAAGCCCTCTATAATATGCGTAAAATGTTAAATAAATATCTAACGTACTAGGAGAGTTCCCTCCACTAATAATAGGGGATAGTAAATCATTTCCTAAAAGATATTTTGTTAATGCTAATAATAGTAGAGTTATATAATTTTAAGGTATCTTAAATATGCTAAAGTATTATATAATTACTCTTTATACTAGATCCTATTAATTTAGAAAATATATTTTATTTACTGGGCTTTATATAGTGATGTATTCGCAAAGTTAGTTTTATTAATCTGCTTAATTAGTTAGCGAATTATTAGTAGGGAATATAGTATCTCTAAGACTTATAAAGCAATTAACCAAGAATCTAGTTGGTGTCCCTTATCTAAAAAGTATAATTATATTCTTCTGCTTTATGGCGATCCCTTTTAATATATTAGGTGGCGTATTTTATTATTAAGCCTCTTAACGTAAGTATAACTTTGTAAAATTTCGGATAAGATTAATTAGCTAGTTAAGGTATACTGTCTATAAGATCCCTATCTATTCTATTGGATACTAAAATAGGATTAGATAATAGATTAATAAAATAAATAAAAAGCGATAAAGAATAATAAGATTAACGCGTAATAACTAGGAAAAAGTTCTATATATAAGGAACATATGGTTCTAAATTTACTAGTTATATGCCTTTTTATAGGTATTAGAGGGTTAATATAGGATTCTTGTATAGGTAAGGCGACTTACCTAGCGGTGCCTCTTAATTGGATGCTATACGCCATATATAAGGGCTGCGTAATTTTTAAAATGCTTAAGTTCTTTAATCTACTTTAAGCAATAAGGATATTTATAGTAGAACCCCTACCTAAACACTCCTTCTGTAATATAATTATTAAGATACTTCTATAGTATATCCTTCTTTATAAATAGGCGGGTCTACCTTAGCGTTAAGAGTTAATTATTGCTGATATAGATAAGGTAAATAAGATTAGTAAACGTTATAGGATATAGCAGCTGTATTATTTTAATACCCTCTTCCTTAATTGGGACCGCGCTCCGCGTCTTATTTAGGTTTTTTTTTTGTTAGGAATAAAGGCAAGTGGTCACTATATAAGGCATATTGCCACCATATATGGCAAGTTACCGTTATATACGGCAAGTTGCCGTCACGTGCCGCCGCGGCACTAGCGTGGTGAGGAACCTTAAGTTCCTTACCCCTTTCTTTAATAATTAAAATAAGAAGAATAATTATTATACTATCTACGAACCGTAGCTACGTGATATCCGCTTATGTAACTAACACTAATTAGTAGTTAACTTTACTATTATACCACAGAACAGCTAGGTATTCCACTAAGAAGAGACGAGCTACTATACCAGTGCTACTCGTACTAGAGAAAGCTATTTTTTAAGGTTAAAACTGGTCCTAAATCTTAAATAGAACTCTTTTATAAATCTAAGGATCTAAAGGCCAGAATTGGTCCTAAGCCTTTTTAAGATTACGGATTCTTGCGTTTATTACGCAGAACAACACACTTTATAAGTCTTCGCGATTTAAGGCTAGAACTAGTCCTAAGCCCTATAATCGTAAATATACGTTATAAACGCGTACTAAATGACAAATATATATTACGAACGCGTACCAAACGATAATCCCTACGCCAATAACACTTCCCTCCCTCTAAAAATATGGCTACGCCTACTTTAAACGACTAGGAAGACTCCTTACCACTAGTGGTAGCTTTGTACGCGAAACTTATTAATAAAAATTAGGATGAATTTACCTTTAATATAACAACTTATACCGTAAAATAAGTTAATAGCTTTCTCCTATACCGTATTATATTCTACTAAAGTAGATACTACGCCGATATATAGCTATAGGAATATTTTAGGGAGGATTTTATAGGATAGACCGCTAACACCTAGGTACTTAGTAATGTTAATATTATTTAGGATTTTTAAGACTTCCTCCGTAGGAATGGGGTATACGTTACTAAGAACGGCAACCCAATTGCTAGTAATATTTAGGCCGTTATTACTAGTATAAAAGAACCAGTATAGATAGAAGCTAAGATTACACGTTAACTACGGAAACCTAGAATTAACCTATATTCTTTAGAAGGCAACTTTAATTCGGAACGAAACCCCCAGAACGCTACTCTCCCACCTAAAGGTGCTCTCCTACCTAGAGGTACTCGTCCTCTACCTTTACTGCCTTTAGCTCCTCTACTCTAGCTAACTAGTAACCTTTTACTATAAGAAGTTACAAATCTAATAAAGGTATATTTGGACGAAGAGAAGAAGTTTAAAGGAGAATTATATAATATGCTCGGAGCAAAACTATAGGTCTTTTATAACAGTTGCAATAAGGTTAGAATTTAATACCACTAGTACCACTATACTTTCTCCATTATGTTAAAGGGACGGGTAGTAATATTTTATTACGACTATATTGCGGGTAAAAACTATAGCTTTAATATAATACTTTAGCTTACCAGAGCCTACTTTAAAACTAATAAGAATTGCTAACTTTATATATCCGAATGGCGAGAGACTATATTTTAGAGAGTTATTACTTCTAACCTAATAAAGACTTATTTAGAGTGCCTTTAACTACTTTTTAATAAACTCTAGAAAATCTAATGCGGACTTACTAAAACTTACTAAAATAAGAATAACCTAAGGGACTAGGTTATCTTAGTATGCTATAGCGTTCCTAAGTGTAACTTAGCGCTATATAAACCTACGGACACGTTTAAAGAAGTATGTGCTAAGCTACGCTCCGCCGTAGGTACTATAATGCGAATATAAGAATCTTAACAGCTCTATACCGAAAGCCCTACCTAACTAAGCATTCCTAACTAATATAATTATAACTGGACTAATTAAATATATAGCGGCCGTGGTAGGGAATACGGTAAAGGGTATAATTAATGTCAACTATAAGGTAATTATGGAGGTCCTTATAGAGGTTTATTTTAAAGTAATCGCTAAAAGAAGTGCTACGTTTGTAAGAAGCCAAATTACTAGTTAACTAGACACCCCCTTAATAAGCGAAAAGAGGCATATAATAAGTTCCGTTAGAGTATAAGAAACGTTAGAAATTATAAGGTTACTACGGCCTACTTCTAAAGCTTCTTGGTTTAATATAAAGGCGTAGAAGATCTTAAGGGTGAGGTTAATAAGACTAAATAGCTCCTTATGGATATAGAAATTAAGAACTACTCTCCTAACCAATACTTCACTAAGTATAGTAAGATAGATGGCATACAAACTATTACCATTTTTAATAACTAATCTACGCTCTATTCTATTATGAAGTTAGATATCTTTAATAAGCCAAAGGAGAGCTCTGCGTTCTCCTTCGACAATAGATACTCGGCGAATGTCTTCTATAGTATTATACCAGATACTAAAGCCGCAGGAGTATTTATAGCAGGAGAACCTTAAGTTCGAGCCCTTTAGTAGCTTAATAACTCTGTTTAGATTAACTATTTAACGGCAGGCCAATATACGATTCGTTTTAGCAAGGGTACTATAATCTCTCTCGGCACAATTAGGGTCCAAACCCCCTTAGGATATATTACTTTCTATATTATTCCTACAAACACTCCGTTTCTATTTTACATTAAAGATATAGATAAATTAGGCGTTAGGCTTAATAACCTTAAGAATGTACTTATTTAGGGAGACAATTAGGTACCTATTATGCGCAAGTAGGGTTACCCCTAGTTGCTTCTTTATTAACTAGAAAAGAGTGTTGCTTAGAGCTACTTAACTAAGTTGGAATTACGCTAACTATACCGTTGTTTTAGCCACCTATCCGTTTATTAATTGCTTAGGGTTCTTCAGCGAGCAGGCCATAAAGTCGAGGTTAAGGCAATT
>Ga0307515_10005406_pt1 | contig 25884 bp, 24 predicted proteins | sample 17_EM_MG_FD_194513 | JGI IMG/M metagenome (GOLD analysis project Ga0307515, IMG submission 194513) | Populus trichocarpa ectomycorrhiza microbial communities from riparian zone in the Pacific Northwest, United States - 17_EM | ecosystem: Host-associated > Plants > Roots > Unclassified | place... | reverse complement strand
GCGCAGTGAGACCAGCGGTTGCTGTATGTTTACACCAGAGGTCACACTCTGTGAACCTTCTCAGTCACCAAATGTACCGGTTCCGGTGGGCCGACGTGCCGAAGACTACCGGAACACGGAAGAACCAGCCCCGAGTCCATCGCATGACCAGTGCCCCAGGGGGGTAAGTACACGTTGTAGGATGACCCAGAGAGATAACGCGTTAATGGGTAAAGAATCAACATGTTCAGCGTTTAGGGAAGGAGCTTGCCGGGAAAATGGTGGAAGCTGTTCTCGTCAGAGCGAGATACCCTCGATGTTGACCAAATTTCCTGCATGCAACACAAACCAAGTGGGTCGAGAGAGAGAGAGAAAAAAATATATTACTGGGGACACAAATGGGGGTTGAGATCAAGGAGCCAGGAAATCGGGTGGGAATCCCGCCATGCCTTGGATCGAGCCTCAATCAAACAACCTTGACATTCTTTGGCTCATCCGGGACCAAACCGACTCAATGTCCCACCAACACATTCCTCCCAAAACTCCACAACCAGCGCCTCGTAGACCGTAACGTTCTCGCCTCGAGTTCTTCATTGCCACCGCACCCATCGGGTTCCCTTCACTCTTCCGGTCTCCCAGCACGCGTCCAGTCTGGACCACTCCCATTCCAACGGCAAGCCAGCGACTGAATAGAGGCCACGCTACTCGCCCTGATCCCTCTCCCTTGTCCGTGTCACCCTCATTCTGGCCATGTTATTACCTCCAAATCATACGCGTCCGCGTGGTCCATGAGGCACTCGTGTCGGTATTCGCAAGGACGTTTGTCAGGCCGATCGTTATCCTGGCACCAGGAAACACGATCAGGGAGATGTTGGTACGCAAGCCACCCTTCACTCTATCTCTCTCAGCTTACCGCCCAATCCCAGAAGTTTAGAAATGTACTCTTCTCATTTCGTGAATTATCCTCAACTATTGTTACCACTCCTAACTCGTTCACTCGTTCTTTCGAAACTTTGGATCGATATGAACGTTTGCGTTTTCCGGAACATTGATATTATGGCCATCGGCATGGAATGCGTGCGAGCCGTCAACCACCCACTAGTCGCTTATCATTCACAGAACAGCGTTCTCGTTTGCCTCTGGTCAGTGCTCAGTTAAGGAACACCAAATTTGGTCCTGGTAGAGTGCCTCATTTTCGGATCTACCCAATCAGTAGCCACGGATTCGATCACGACTCTCCCAATCATCAACTTGGCGTCACCGCCGCTCTTGGAGTCGTTTCCGGCCCCGGGGTTTCGCTCCTCGATCATTCACCCCTCAGCACCCAACTACTACCCGCACATCGAGACATCCCGCTGGCACCAGCTGCCTCTCAAAAGATCTCAACATGACCGGCATAGCCCCTCCCCCGCTATCCTGATACCAGGAAACATGATTAGGGCGATGCTAGGACGTGTACCACCTCCAAATCTGTTTCGCCCAGTTAATTTCCCAGCCCAGATGTTTACAAAATACACTCTTCTCCAATCTGCTCCGTGAAACGGGGTTTCCGTGATGAGTGCCCCCTCAACAAGCGGGTTAACGTTGAAGGTGAGGATGATCCTTCGCAGCGAGGAGATATTGTTGATAACGATCTAGGTAAGGAGGTCGTATGTTTGACAAGGGTCCGGGATGTATGAAGGATAGGTTGACCTCCGCGGGGCGAAGCTTAACGAGGGATCCCAACCTATTCGAGCTCCAGCTGGGATTGCGAACGTCGGACACAAACCACGCCCGGACCGAACGGGAGACGAGGACACACGGGCCACGCGCAAGCAATCCGTCGAAGCGGGAGTACCCGTCCGCTCAGCAGTTTCACAACGCATTTTCTACGAAGGGCTCTCTTTGGTGGAACGAGCGGCGAAAAAAACGAGCTTGAAGCTTTGGAGCGTTGAATTTTTCTACAGACGGTGACATTTATACCTAAAGTTCTACAACAGTACAAGGACGTTTATAAGCAATGGTGGAACGAAGGTGGTACGCTCGCGATTAAGGAGGAAATCAGTCCTCCTCGTGCTAAGCGACAGAGTCGTGCTTGGCGTGAGCACCCTCGTGAGAACCGGCCGAGATCTCGAGACCATCGCGTTCGAGTTGACGACGGTAGGAAACCGAGCGCATCGGGGTGGTTTTCTGATACAAGACGTCGACCTGTTCAAGGGATAAACCCTTGGTCTAAAACAATATATAAGCTTCTTGATCATCACAAGAGGAAAAAGCGAGACCAACCTCAGGGATGCAGAAGTAGGTGAAAACGAAGCATCCTGCACAGGTAGCTCCCCAGATGAAGAACACCTTGACTTCGAGGCCAGCAGAGCCGGGCTCCTTGTTGATCAAGTAGGGGGTAGCGTAACCGATGGCAAAGTTCCAGAGCCAGTTGGAGGCGATGGAGAGGGACATGGCCTTGGCACGGATGTTGAGAGGGTAGATCTCACCAGTGACGACCCAAGCAATGGGACCCCACGTGGAGGCGAAGAAGGCGATGTAAACACAGACGAAGGTAATCAAAATCTTCTGTCCGGTGGCGTTCGAGGTCGAGACCGTGACGCCAACGATGGCGACCAAAAACTCGCAAACGCACATGCCGACAGCACCGATCAAGAGTAACTTCCTACGACCAAACCTCTCGACACCCCACATGCCGGGGATAGTCGCAAGGACGTTGATGATGTTGGTGACGATGACGACCAAAAAAGGGTCGGAAACACCAGAGTACTTGAAGAACACGGTGCCGTAGTAGAAGATGAAGTTGATGCCGGTGAGTTGTTGCCATGCTTGGATGAAGATACCAGTGAGGGTACGGAAAAGGATTTTGTTGGCTGGGCGGAAGCAGTCGAGGTACGAAGACTCGCCCAACTGCTTCTCGTGCTGGAAGGAAACGCGGATCTCGTCGAGTTCGGCCTGGATCTCGGGGTGATCGGAAGGAAGGGAGACTAGACGGGAGAGAGCATGGGCGGCATCTTCGTCGCGCTCTTTCTTGATGAGCCATCGAGGGGATTCGGGGAGGAGGATCATACCGATAGCGAGAATGGAACCCCAAATGAACTCGAAACTGATGGGGAGCCGCCACGAAGTACGAGTGGGTTTATCCTTGGTGAAATTTTCGACAATGGCGGCGAGGAGAAGACCAATAGTGATCGCCCATTGGTAACAAGAGACGACGGCGCCACTGTTTTTTGATCCCACGGATGAGTGATCGGTGGTGATGGCGGGCGCGACAGGCTAAATGAAGGGAAGCTTACCGGATCCATTTGGGAGAACACTCGGATTGGTACATGGGGGTCAACACGGAAACCATTCCGACACCCCAACCGGCGAGGATACGACCTGCGACGAAGTGAGGAATAGTGGATGAAGCGATTTGCGTGGCAACACCGGCAAAGAAGATGAGGACAGCGAGGACGAAGGACCACCTCCGACCGTGGAAATCTGCAGCAGGGGCGGCGAAAAGAGCTCCGAAGAAGGTGCCGACGGACAATGTGGAGACGACGAGGGCCTGCTGGGATGAGGTGACGGCGCACATCCCGGTGACGGGATCGGATTCACCGAAGGTACACAACCAGTTCCCCATAGTCTGGACACCGGAGATGGTACCGGCGTCATATCCAGTGAGGATACCGCCAAATGCGGCGAAGAGGGTCTGCGGGCGGACGGTGGTCAGAATTTGGGGATACGCGTGGTAGGAGAGGGAAAATGCGCACAAAGATAATACCAGCCCAGACACTCCTTGGCGCGTCAGCACCGCTGCCAGGGACCGTAGCGACAGTTCCACTAGGCATGACTGAACAGAAAGCACTGGTGTGCGAAGGTGCTAGCGTGTGGTAGAAGGCGACTCGTACCTCAGGGAGGGCGAGAACGAGGGATCGGAAGGGGGGATGCGTGCAGAGTCTTTTATAGAAAACAAGCCACACCGGGGCAACACTGGGGTATCTACTTGCTGGGTGGACCTTGAGTTGAACGCGAGGCTCGACTCGGCATTGTATAGGATAAAGCGAGTGGAGACTTGCATATTCACTAGAGTCGTGTGCTAGCCGACGAGACATCAGGAGAACCGCAGATAACTGATAATGCTGGTGAGGATCCCCGAATACTACGGATCCCTGCGAAATGTTTATCAATGTGATCGGATGTTTGGGACTGGTAACCCGTCTAGCAGAAGTAGCCGTGAACGCATGCAAGTGCACTCACGGAAGCCAGGCTCTCACTTATTATGAATGGAGAGCCCTGAGCGTCTGAACCTGACGGGGGAAAATATGGAACCTGAAGGCCCGACGGATATGACTGCCAACAAAAGCGATCACTCACGAAAGTGGGGCTTTTTTCGACTTCAGTCCTCATCCCAGAAGGGTTAGCGAGCGGGGTCGGACGCGGATCCACTCGCACGAATTCAGCGGGAGCCGGAGCGCTGGCTTCTCAATCGAGTTTTAATGACCTTGCTTCCTAACATCCTCGTGCACGTAGAGATCGTGCACCCCGAAAGGCACGTTCGTAGATAAGTTATTGGGGGTCGTATACCAAATCCACCCCATAGGACCTGTTGGAGCCAGAGAAAATACCCTAAGATACCTGCGGTAGGATCTGGGTTACGATTGGAGTAAGGGGGGTAGAGTTATTGACCAGCGTGATGAGTTTTGGCTTGAACCGGAACACCCGTCGTACGAACCGGCCAGGGTCGCGTTCAACTCAGCCAGCCGGGCCGCTGCTGGATCTGATCGGTTATTGGCGCGACCAATCCGAAACCGTGTTGCTGGCGAAGTTTGTCTTGAAAAAGACACTCCCGCTGCTTATTGACACGCTCAAACTATCCCACCTTTCCGTGCCACCCAATGCCTCGTTCGCGGGGAACCAGCCAGAGAATTTTTTTCTGATGGAACGTGCGCAATATTAAGTTGGATGCCAGGAACTGAGTGCTTCGGATAAGTGTGGGATTATTCCGGTTAGATTCTATTCCAAACGGGTGGATCTGGGGATCTTGTTGCCTCGGGAGCTTCGAACACAAACAAAAAAAAAGATTGTATCTATATCTTGTGTGCACATACTTATGTCGGTATGCTGGTTGAATATTTTCAACGATGCAGAACAAGTGCTGGGTGAGATATGGGGGTGCACAATCTTTACGTGATTGGCAACATCAAAAAAAGGGTGAAAACCCAACCCTTTTTCCCCTCACCCCCCAGTTGATGAGGTCCCCTGCGTGAGGGGATAGTGGTGGTCATCCGCACCAATAATACGCTACACCGCTGCGTATAAGGCTAAAATTTGTTCCGTTTACAATCGATCGCAGCCACCCCACAAAACATCCCAGATAACACTCGCACGAATTTTGAGGCAGCCGATGTATCCTACTGTTTTCTGCCACCCTAAACTCCTGGGACCTTATGCATATGGCCCAGGGCCTTGGCGAATTCTAAATATACAACTGCTCCCAGCCAGTCGTGCGGCTAAATCATGCCCCAGAGGGGAGCCAACAGCTCGGTGAGACAAACCCCGTGATGAGGAACCGATGACCTCGAGGTATGTACTCGTATCGCGCCGATATCCCCACTTCCGCTCAGAACCGTAGACTGGAGCATTCAAATAAGCGAGAATGGGGTGGTGGAAGAAATATTTTTGACAGGAGGGAGCGTGCTTTCAAGGTGGCTGACGATGAACACGACGAGCCTGTGAGGTGACCGTTACGTAGACGAGGAAATCTATCCCGGGGGGTGCGTGATGTTGAATTTGTGCGTGCACGTAATGAGGGAACTGCAAGACAGCCCTAGGAATTGAAGTCGTCATATGAAGGAAAATATAACAAGCACTAAGTGTTCGGTTAATAGACCCTGGTATGGAATCGACAGCTTCCGGGTATGAGACAGAAGCCCGCGGGAATCTGGTGAGATAATGGTTCGCATGGAGTCGATGTTCCTATCTTTAACGCTGTGCCGGAACCGCAGCTCGATGTTCTCGAATAGGTGGACTCGGGCTGGCTGAAGAAAAGTGCGAGAGACGAGGGAGCATGCTTTCAGGGCCACGCTGTCATCGTGGAGGTGGTCAATGATTAACTCGATTAGCTCCAGCGGGAGGCGATCCATGTCGACAGGTTGTGGCGGGTGGATGGGAGTCCTGTTCAGGAATTATTCTCGACTACGGTTATGAACTGAAGTTGGTGCGTTCATCTGTCTCTCCTTCGCGGCCCATCGTTTTTAGCCGGCTCACCTGTCCAGGAAAAATTCTTCCAAAACTTTGGATCGATATGAACGTCCACGCTTCTCGGAACATGAACGCATTCGCCGTCACTGTGGGGTGCGTGCGAGTGTGGACGCTACTACCGACCATTCAAAAGTCGTTTACCATCCATAGAACTGCATTCCTGTTCGCACCTTGTCCGTTCTCGGTTTCGAAACACCTGATTTGGCCCTTGTGGGGATTGTCTCGTTTTCGACTCTACCAGTTCGGCATCCACACATCCGACCACGATCCTTTCCATCTTCAACTTGGCATCACCACAGCTCTTATGGTCGTTTTCAGTCTCGGAGTTTCGCTCCTCAAACTTTTACTACCCAACTAATACCCGCACATCGAGACCTTTCCACCAACATTAACCACATACACCACCATTCCCTCAAACGATCCTAAAGCGCTCGGCACTTCCTTTCTTCTGCTCGGCGGAATCACCCCCAAGCATTACACCTATCGCACTATCCCTCGATGAGATCCCACTAGACAGTGTTGTTCTGGGCAGGACCGAGAGTCGCGGTCAATGTTACACTTGCGGCTGAATTCCTGTGGTCAACGCCCAACCTCTCAGAACAACAATATTGGTCGTCATTCTCAATGCAGTTCTGTTTGGAGGAGTAACCGCTTGGAAGCCGGAGGGGAAGGCGAAGCTGTGACTTCTAACGATGAGAAGTTTGGTTCATCTATCGTGTGGCATGACACTGGGCCAGATCACGTAGCTGAACCGGACCGAGGAACGGAATCAACAACTCGGTGCAGGGCAGACCCCGTGAGTGTCTGACGAGGTATGTACAATATCCCATCTCTGCCCCGGGACCTCAGTCCGCCGGGGTATTGGGATAAGCGAGCCTGCGGCAGTGGAAAAACGCTTTCTACGTGAGGAAACGTGTTTTCAGGGTAGCTCCGTCATTATAGAGGTGGTTGACAGTGAACACGATGAGCCGGGCGGGATGCATGACGACCGATCCGTGGCTTCCGGGTTGCGGGTGGTGTAATATGGACGAGTACCTAACAGGTGCCATGACGTTGAACTTCGGTGTGCGCGCGTAACGCCTATTTGCCTCGTCCTAAGTAACCAAGGAACTTTGTATACGCACATCCCATAGACTAGCATTTCCTCCGGACATCTACCAATAGATCACCCCTTACACCGCGAAGTGACCCTGGAAATAAAATCAATATAGGTAAGTGCAATTACCCTGGAACCACTGATGAATAGTGTACGAGCAAACGAAGTACTCACAAGCTGATCGGAACCCTGCCATTCAGTTGACTAACCTAAATAATCATGCGAGGTAGACCCCTCGAGCCGGACCTCCCCCACCTCTCGAAATCGCGGCATAAACTCATTATAGCGGGGTGGAAACGTTATGTGACCTGGGAACAATACGACTAACTGGAGGGGGTTCCCGCTTCTCCGGGTCAGCTCCAACAGTACGTCTTCGAGAATCTCCCATTGTCCCCAAGACAAGAGCTGTGCGAGGTGCCGGGTGAAGGGTCTCGGGCCGAACGCGAGTTCTACTTTACGGAAGTGCGGAGAGGAGATCGTCGATAGGAGTGACGCGTGTAGTCTGATGTCGCCCCGAATATGCTCCACGAACGTGGGCAGCTGAATCTCTGCCAGCTGCGTGCACGCGGAGAGTGTCACCCAAGGGTCTGGACCCACATAGTGTGCAACTGTAAATTTAGGATTGAGCTTACGAACCATCACCGCGAAGGAGAGTAACCCACAGTGGTGTGAAAATCTGAGAATCCGTAAAGTCGAGGCGCAAGCTCCGACAAGCTCCGATGTCCCTGTTTCAGGCGACAGACAGTGTCCACTGAGCTCCAAGGTGTGGTACAATACCCGAACCTTTGCTAACTCCACGATGAACTTGCTGTCGAGGGGGATGGTGGGAACCCGTAATATTCCATGCAGCGGAGTAAGCAGGTTCGGATCAAGCTCCTTTCCCCAGCTACCCAGCGCTGTTTCAGGGCCAAGGTCGCAGAAGGAGAGGGAGACTTCTTCGAGGAAGGGGAAGAAGGCGATAAAGACTATGAGGTCCTTTGGGTTCCTTGCGGGAGTTGTGAGGTGGAGGGATCGTAGTACCGGTTGGAAGTGAAGAAAGTAGCGGGAAGCCAACATGAGATCGCGGTTTACGAAATGGAAGGTATCCAGGTCGAGCTTGAGTTCTCTGACGTTATTAAATGCCGTCAAGTGGTCGAAGATCTCTTCTAAGTGGAACGGGGGAATAAGACCCTGGTATGGAATCGACAGCTTCCGGGTGTGAGACAGAAGCCCGCGGGAATCTGGTGAGATAATGGTTCGCATGGAGTCGATATTCCGATCTTTAACGCTGTGCCGGAACCGCAGCTCGATGTTCTCGAATAGGTGGGCTCGGGCTGGCTGAAGAAAAGTGCGAGAGACGAGGGAGCATGCTTTCAGGGCCACGTTGTCATCGTGGAGGTGGTCAATGATAAACTCGATTAACTCGAGCGGGAGGCGATCCATGTCGACAAGTTGGTCGGAGGGAAGGATTCAAGGAAGCCGACACCGGCGAATGCCGACAGTCCCGCAGTCGTGCGCACTTCTTGTAAAAGGTGTACATATTCGGGGTTTCGGGTATCGGCAAAGGTCTGGTGCCGATCATGAAAGGATGGTTCGTGGGATGGTTCGCGAAATTCTTCTCGAACACCCTCCACCACCGAACTGTGCACCGTCTAAAACTCGTAGAATGAGCAAGAGACCGACTCCAGGCTCCGGACTTAGGGGCGCTGAACTTATCAAAGCCATATGTACTCTTGAAGAGCTCGAAAAACTCTCCCAAGAAGAAGAAACGGACGAGGCGGCGGGAGAGGGCGCGGAAGCCTCGCAGGGGCCTGCGGCGAAAGTCGTATCGGAGAAGATTGCAGATCTTCTTGCGACGCTGAAAGCGAAAGCAGAGGGCCCTTTGGTTAGTACCCCAAGCTGACTCGGTCCTCCAATTCCCTGATCTCGTATGACAGTCCTTTTCCTTCTCCAACATAAACTTCGACACCCTGGAAGAGCGACTCAACATTTCCCCTGGCGTTCCTCTGATCAACCGAGGCGATCGTGCAGACCGCGTGGCTGGGAGTATTGCTCAAGGTGGTGGCGTATATATGTCGTCGGAGGACATGTATCGCCATCTCAACTTACTTGAGAACTTGATTCCCAAAACTGTGCGTCTCGACTTTTCTGGATGGTCTCAGCCTTGTTCAAGTGTTATCGCAGAACGAGGCAGGTGCCCGCCTATGGATCGAGACCATCTTCTTCCGGGTGTCGGCCATGCTATCGGGCGGCAAGCACGTGGTGCTCAACCTCGCGCAGCACGTCCCACCAGTTGGGATTCTTGTGCCAGGCCAAACGCGTTCCTTGAAGATCACTGGGACGGTCGATTACGCTGCCCTTATGACGGACCCCCGCAAACATCGCACGTCCTCCCCTTCCCTTCTGTCGCTTGCTCTCAGATTCTGCAGACTCGTTCCTTAGGAATTCGTTATTCCAATTTGTCAAACGGCAGAACCCAAACGGATTATTCGTGACTGAGGCAAAGCAGGAAGGTGTCCCACTGGCCCAACATATCGCTCAGGCGGTGGCCGAAATGTACGCCTCCGCTAAGTATCTTACGTACGATCCACTCTTCTCGCCCATCCTTGTCACTCATATTTGGCCGCACTCGTTCAGAAAGAGTATTCTCCGCGGCGCTCTCACCAACGGACATGAGTGGATTTTCCTGATTCTCTACCTCAATAACGATGGGAATGGAGGAACTTACACGGAATCCCCCACAATCAAGATACAAGTGAGCGAAGACTACCCCTATTGTGCCCTTTCCCCAGGACCCGACATCGTTGCGGGTATCCTGACACATTGGGTACGTTGCGCTCTCCTTTTCTCACTGTGCCTTTATAAACATATGATAGATGGAACGGAGCTTCGTTGGTCTTGATGAGAACGACTGGTTTTGTCTCCCCGAATAAACCGCTAGCGAAATTAGACTAGTTGTAATCTCGGGCCCCGACTTCACCAGCAGAGCGGCCGCCCACTTTCCTGTACTTGATACACTACACAACGTCCCTCCCACGGCTCTTTCGACTTACTTAACAACGTGTGACCACATTTTTGCGGGCTAATTCACAGAGGACCCCCATTGACAGTGATGCAACGTTAGGAAACAGGGATGGAGTTCCTTCAAATCGGCTGCTGTGCCAGCCACCTGGAGAGCGTTTGCCGACCGACCCTTTCCCTGAGTTCAGATTTCCATGCAAGTGGGATGAGTGTGTGTGACTCGGCGGATGAGCGCGCGAGTGAGAATGAGAGTGCGAGCGAGTTTGTTCGGGCTATCGTGTTGAACGACGATGTATTGTCTCCCAGACCACCTCAAGAAGTCCACGCTAGAAACGGCTGCGGCGATGATCTTTGCTGTGTTCACCCACCCATTGGTCTCCCTTCAAAACTTTTGCGCGTTCGGAATGTTCGATTGCGGTCGCTTCACGCAATTAGCCGTATCGACGTGTGTCGTGTTCAGGTGTAGGATCGAGAGGGACGGAACTTGGAGTAGCTCACGTTTGATTCAGCGAAGTCGGTATGAGCCGCCTACTGTTCATGCGGCGAGGTCAGGCGGTTGAGTAAATCGAGTGCGTGCGTACGCCAAGCCCCGGGACTGCACGTTCGGATGGTGCATGAAGAACGCCTGAGCAGTCTCTGCTCGAAGTTCTGGGTACTGGATCCATTAGAACTCTTGGAGAGAAGTGAATTCCGGAAGTGCAGTGCGGAATGCACCTGGTCCGAAGGCTAGGAGCCCGCCACAACACAACAAGCACAACTCACGAGCCACGAGATCGAACGCGTCTCCTACCTCGTACAACCAACGTAACCTTTGCACCTTGATCTTTCTGGCGAGGACCGAATCCTTTTTGACACCGTCAAGAAAATCCGGGACTCTACTCCGGGGCTGTTGACCTTCTCCGCGATGAAGGTACACTGCAGGGAAGATGTGTCGTTTGAAAATATCGCGGCGGGGTGCTGGAACGAACAGCCACATTCTAAGGTGAGACATTTGGATGCGCGACGTGACTCGGTTCCATGTTTCCACAGGGGTCCGACGACGGGCTAGTTCTTCTCTGGAGTAGGGCCGAAAACGGGTGAGACGAGGTCATTATCGAACCGAACCAAGGGGGACGAACCTGGTTTCTGAACGGGAGCAACGTTTGACTCACCGGTCAGAAGTGTTGAGCCTGGATGAAGTCTGGAGGTCTGCAGCTCATCAGCGATCAAGCTTGACTGCCAGCCTCTTCGTCACCGCTCGCCCGGCAGCACTCGAGCCAGCAGGGCTCTTGCGAAAGGTAAAATATTCGACTTCAGCGTATTATCTGTGCGGGAGAGTAAGTTGAGGTTTGAGAAAAACGGCCACAAAACGCCACACTTTCTAACCTCAATTAATACTAGAGATGTGATCAGAAGGACGGCGGTCTGTTTAGGAGGAGGGTGGATAGCATTGAGAATGGTGGAGGTAGTTTGCCTTGGACGGACATCATGTGGGACTGGCCCAGTGGTCGTTGTGGCCGTCGTCGTCAAAAATACCCCCTGCGTGCGGTGGGCCTCGGTCGGGTAGACTTGCAGTCCGGCCCGGAGAGTTCTGCCGGTTCAGAGGGGGTTCCAATATCGTGCATACATACATAAAGAGCTCCCAGCCACCAGAGTTCGCGCGATCGCTGCAGCCACTTCAGACTTGCATTTGTGGCCACCCACGTGGCACACTTACGAAGTCCGTAGGTGATGAGGACCTCAGAAAATGGGTGGAGAGGACTGTTGGGTCGGCCAGGGGAAAAGTCTGGGTGGGGAAGGACCTCCGCCAAGGATGGCCGAAATCTTAGACGGGTGCTCTAATCCCGGAAAATTCTGAATTGACCAGTGAGTCGTTTGTCGCCCTGCCCTGATCGTTCTAGAGTCGGTTTGGATAGCACGGGTGCCGGTCGAAGGCGGTGCAGTCGACTACCCTTTTAACGACGGCAATGTACTTAGAGAGCGACGATGTAACATATTTTTGGATGAATAAATATAAACTCCGCCCACCGCGGAAGTGTTGACGACTTCGAACATTCAGAACATTGACCACCATGGCCACCTTCCACCTATACTTATTTCACCTCGACCAAAACAAGGTTCACGAAGGTTGCCAGCACTACAAGTGCAAGGTCGAATCAACGGATGACGAGCCCTTCTGGCACCTCAGACAGGCAGCGATGGCGCGCCTGCAATCTGTCCAAAGGTTCGGCTCTGTCGGAGCGGAGCCCGAACTCTATCAGGTGGGGTGGCTGCGCACTATTCCAACTGTATGGGATTGACCCCGGTTTGCAGTGCAAAAAGCCACTCTCAGGGTCACGCGAAGCCGAGAGGAAGAAGGCGGCCACCAAAGTTGTTGAAGGGCTGATGGGCACCCAAACTCTCGGCTCAGATGAATTCTATCTTTTGGACGATGATGATGAACCCGAAGGGGCAATGACACGATATGATATAATAGCCGTTTCCAGTAAGCCGTTCAGGTCATCGTTATCCCTGGCAGAAGCTCTGAGTTGGTGACCCTAGGGTTTCTTCGCTTCAACATTGTTGTGTTCGAGCGTTCGCCCCATCAAACCCCAAAACCATATGAATACATCTACGGTAGTGAAGTGCTATCGCACCTGGAGGGTTTGGCGAATGTCATCATCGACAACGCTAGTTCCGATATTGCCTCTATCATCGAGGCGGAAGACCCGGGGTCTACTGTCGCTTTTGATAGTATCGTCCTGTATGAGGTACGGAACGTTTAGAATCCCCATTTGATTTGCTCTGAATATCTTACAGCCACAGACGTCACACGAAGCAGCATACAAGGACCTAGCCCAGTCGAAACAACTAGACCCGAAAATAGTCCAAAAGGGAGCGGCTACCGTGTGCAGGGCTAGGAAGGGGCTATCGACCGTGAAATCTTCCAACCTAGTTATCTCGTTCAGTAAGGTTCCGTCTGAACCCACCCCAAAATATGCTGAAATTTTTCCAGGCACGATGCGCCACACAACCATCCGTGTTCAGTACGCCTTATTCCAATGCGAATCTGGGTCATATCATTTCGTCACGCACGACGCACTTGACGCCTCATCAAAACAGACAATAGAGTTCCTCCGCCAAGCCATCCAGATGCGCATCACACGTATACCACCATATAACACAACAACAGGGTATGATATTGAGGTGTACGAGGTATATTCATCAGTTCCTTCTCTTTGGCCCAACGACTAACCTGCAATAGCCCAAAGAATCATTTCAAGCGGCCTACAACAAGGAACCCTCCGAAATCGAAAGCCTGAGGTTGGAGAATGAGGCTCTCGTGTCCAATAGCTTCCTGTATTCCCCTCACCGTCAGTTATCAGAATTGAAGGGACAAACCCTCATCATCGTCTTCGGTAGGTTTACTATACCAACTTGATGGGTCAGCTCACGAACCAATTCCTAAGCGGCCCCAGCCCAACCCAGTCTTGCGGACTTGCTAGGTCGCTTGCGCATAGCTAACCAGGCCCCATCGTTGATTTCAAAGCTGGAGAACTACAAGTCTCTCCAAAGGAGCCTCAAAACCCGAATCTTGGACGACAGGCCACAAAGAGACAAGCTTATTGCCCCCGATTCTCTCCTCTACGACGGCTTTGGCTTCTTTTGCGACATCCGTTGCGGACAGAGAGTTCCTGGGGAAGATGATATCAACGAAGTTGACCTTTGGAACAATGTCAATGACTTTGCCCAAGCGATGGTCGAATTCTATGAAACAGAATTGAAGCACAGTCCTGTCCTCCTTCACCACCTCGAGACCATTTTCCGTTCCCGCCGAAACCCTGAAGATATACAAACAACTCCTACGCCGAGCAGAGTCTCTGGCCGTCTAATCACATCAGATGGCCATATCGATGGAGCACATGGCGCTATAGTATTCTGTGTCGAATCCAAGAACGAGCTCTCAGCCACAAACTGTGAACCGATGGTTGAGCTCGTCTCCTATATTGCCAGCTCGTTCAAGAGCCGGGTTGACCTTCATCGAGGACTGTTCAACGGGTGGAGGGTTCCCGCCTTGGGGATGACCCAATGTGGTGAGCGAACACTATATCCATCTTCCACACTTGCTTACTAGGGTTTTAGGACCCAACGTTCAATTTTGGGGAGTTACTTGGGTCGGAAAAATGCGTGTTGTTCACTTGACACCAATGCTTCCCTTAGCAAGTCCAAATGGGGACAAAGAATCCCGACAAAACCTCTTTTTGGCGTTCAAGGCTGCGTCTGTTGTTCTCTACAAAATCCAGACTGACGTGAAAAATCGCCTCCTTGGTTCACACCCCGTCCTCACCCCCCAGACATGCCTTTTTCCAAGTGTCACCGAGATCGATACCTTCCCTCCTACGCGGCCACCCACAAAAATCGAGTTTACCCTTAAGTCTGCACACGACGACATCATTGATGACCGCTACCTCTATGAAGCAACCCTCCAACTGGAGCCAACTCAGGCCATCTACGTGAAGTTCTCCCAGTCTTACTCCGTGGAACTACATCGCTTCTGTGCTGAGAAGGACCTTGCCCCAAATATACTTGGGTTTCAACGGCTAAGCGGAGGGTGGTTTGCGGTGGCAATGGAGAAGGTCAACATCGTCCCCGGGCCCCCCGAAGAGATAACCCAACTCGAGTTTGCAACATGGAAGAATGTCATCGGGGAACTAGTCGATGGGTTCCACCAGGAGGGTTTGGTTCACGGTGACCTTCGCCTAGCAAACTTCATCTTCACCAAGGAGGACGAAAACAGACAACGGAACATGTTGCTGGTTGATTTCGATTGGGGAGGACAGACGGGAGTGGCGATGTTTCCTCGTGGAAACCTTAACCCAGATCTGGGTGTCTTGAACGATAAATTGGACCGCCCAATCACCGAAGATGATGATAAAAGGGCACTGTCAACGACGTTCCAGCAACTGGCCAATCGTATCAAATAGGAGGTACCAGGTGGAGTCTGGGACGACTGATCGCTGTACACGGTGCGGTCTCATCCTTTCTGACGGCTCGTCATTTTGACTAACTTCCATCAGGGGGAGTGTCCTGATATGTGGTTCGCTTTTCTGTAGTCCTCAACAACCTAGTCAGATCCGTTATAATCGTCTATGTAACACCCTATAATCGTCTATGTAGCACCCTATAATCCACGGCTGCGAGCAGCCACACTGCGGCCCGCGAGTATCTTTGTCTCCCACCTATTCCAGGAGTGGGGTGCCATACACCCAAACGACGTCCCCGGTAACCTTGTCCGAGAACATCGCTCGGGTGAATCAGCTCTCCGCTGTCACTCGTGTGGGACCTTCGGTGAGGGAAGGCCGATCACTGGTTCTGTAAGTTGCCTGGAGTGCGACGGCAAAAAAAAAATGTTGTTGATGAATGACAAGAGGGAGAGGGCAGCAGCGAGCAAACGTGTCGATGAACGTTCAGGAGAAGAGGGGGTTAGGGACACTGGGCGCAGTGAAGCGATGACCTCAAGGCGGGTCACTCGACACATAGGACAATTGGATATATTATACATTTAGTAAAATATCGTCTCGGTATCCCAATGAGATCTTGAGGATAACCTGCGCGCGAATGTCGGTGGAGACTTCCGGCTGAGGTCCCACGATGTCAGACCCGGTTAGCCGTGTATAGCCTGCAGCAAGCGTGGTCAAAGGGGGAGTGGTGTCAAGGGATTTGCATAAGTTCCTCATAAGTCGACAAACTGGGAGGTAACCAGACTTAGTTGTATCCTATCCATGACCGACATCAAGGTGAGCCCTTCTCATCCCCACATTCCACGTAAAGTATCCACCTCACCAAAACCATAACCCTCCGAATAACACGCTCCCTAGACCAGCACTCCCTCCAATCCGGACCTCCCCCAAGTCCTCACCAAACGATGCTCCATCACCCAAGCGGCCTTGATGCCGACAAAGGTATGCTACAATGACTCTGGAATGCGGGTGCTGGTCAGTTAAGAGAAGCCTTCACGAATTAACTGAAGTCCCCACCATTGGGTTCGTCAACCCTCACAATCCCAATGCCAATCTCCCCCACCTCTTGGAATCGCGGCATGAACCCATCACAATCGGGTAGGAGTCTAACACCCCCCGAGAGAGCTATGCCGACCCAAATGGTGTTTCTGCATTTCCGAGACAACTCCAAAAGAACGTCTTCGAGATGATCCCACTCCTCCAATTTTACGAGATCTCGTGCCAAATCGTCGGTGTAAACGTTGTTGAATGGGAGTTGCACTATGTGAAAATCCGGGGAACCTATAGTCGATAAGAGCGCCGAGTATGACTGTATGTGCTGGGAGAACCTGTCCCGTGTGAGGTACCACCTGTCCGATGCGGGGTACAACCTGTCCGGTGCGGAGTGCAAGCTGAACTCCACCAACCGTTCACATGCGGCGAGGTTTATCCAAGGGTCCCGGTCCCCTGTATCTGCCACTGGGAGTTCAAGGTTGAGTTTGTGATCCATCACCAGCAGGCAGAGAACGGCGTACTTCGATGCATCCTGAGAACACGCAAGTTAGGTGCACAAGCGGTGATCAAGGCTTGCAGCCCCGTCACGGAAGACACAGGGTTCGTGTACAACTCCAAGGTGTGGTACTGCACCCGAACCATTGCCAATTCCTGAACGAATCCACTATCGGGTGCATTGTCATCTATCCACAAAGCTCCCCGGAGCGGGTTTAACAGGTGTGGATCGAGCTCCCCAAACTTGCTGCTCGACTTCGTGTAAAAGTCGAATAATTTAAGGGAGACTTCTTCAAGTAAGGGGAAGAAAGCGACGAATGCTATGAGATCCTTTGGGTTTTTTGTGGGAGCCGTGAGTTCGAGGCAACGCAGTGTCGGTTGAAAGTGAGCGAAGTAGCGTGAGGTCAAGGTGAAGTGGGTGTCAATGAATTGGGTGGGAAACAGCCAAAGCCAAAGATCCCTGACGCTCTTGAATGATACACAAACGTTGAGGATCTTGTCCAGATGGTGTGGCTGTATGAAGCAACCGTTGCGGATGGAAATGGCCAGATTCCGGGTGTAGGAATGAGCTCTGAGGGGTACCGGTATTCGCCAGTCTCCGTATATCGAGAGGGATTCGAATAAGAGAGTCTGAGATCGTGGAAGAAAAGCGCGAGAGACGAGCGAGCACGCTTTTAGGGCTGCCATATCATCGTAAAGGTGGTCGATGATAAGGTCAATTAGCTCGGGCGGAAGGTGACCCATGACGGCAGGTCGTGGTGGGTGGACGGAAGTGGATGTTGAGGGAAACAGACACCGGCGAATGCCGGTCATGCTTCTTCCCGTGAAACGACGTATTTTTATTTCACAAGTCCGCCCCTCGTAAGTAGGTATGTACGCGCTATGCAAATAGGCATTTTAACATGAGTGCTTGATCGAACGTAACGGTTGAGATGCTCGTGTCTACTAATATAATACAGATACAAGGGGATAATAAGCCGCACTTGGGGTGGCATTGATATCAAAGGTATCGCAGAACGAACCGGGTTATCATGAGTTTCATGTAGGCAAGAAGTGGGCTATAGAATGGGGCGAGATCAGCCAACGTCCATTGGGGGGAGAAAACGGAGTTTCGTGACGTACAAGCTTCATAGCGCATCTGGTCAGGCGTCCGTTTGAAAACGGCAACGCCGAGCAAGACGAAGCCGATCAAGACACCAGTTTCGAAAAGTATCCAGAATAAAGCCCACACTGAATGAGAATTGAATTGGGAAGGTGGGTTAGGTGATGGGTTTCTCCGAGTGAATACGAGGCTCCGTCTCACCGTGGGCGGGTATTGAAGGGAACATGACGCCGAACTGCGTAACATCAGAGTCATTGACTTTCCGGAAATACTTGTCATCCGCGATGTCCCCTTGTAACAACCGAAGGATGAGGAAAGTTCCGCGACTTTGTTTAGTCTGCACTTACAAACACAGTAGAAGACGCTTAAGGGTGGGATCAGCAAACCGCCGGATAATTAGCGGGACGGGATGAACTCACTGCATCACCCCGACGAACAGACAATACCACCGCAGCGCCTGACTGATAATGACAGGCAAAGTCAGTGGGGATCCGCCCATGGTACGCTGGTGAGGAGATTGGAACGAAGAGCTTACGCGTGGTCGACGAACCAGAATCCGATCAACAGACCCTCATAAACAATCGTTAGTACAATCGTGCTGTGTGAGAAAGTTGAGATCCTCCAAGCCAAGAATGCGGTAGGGGTGGGCCTTACAGCTTGTCTCTGACAAGAGCCAATGGGACGATCATGCCAAAGCCGATGACCCAACTCATTATTTTTGACACGAGCGTGTTGAACCCTGCCAGGACGAAGGTTGCACCAAGGAACGTGGACCCGATATAACCCGCAGAAAGAATGAGAGGTGGATAACCGCCTTCGACTTTGGTGCATCCACCCGTATTTGGATCGATAGAGACTTGCAATATCGTTCCACCGGTCAGAATAGCCTACAAGGGTCGCAAACGTGTTGAGAAATGGGGGAGGGGTTCACAGTAGGCGCCGGGATGGAGGGCACTGACCGCGATGATGTGACATAACTCGTGCCACCCTATTGCGAATAGCTTAAGTGGATTGATCAGGTTCCTGACGGCTGGTATGTTCCACACAGCGAAGATGACGACGGCGTAGACGACGATCTGTGGGAGGAGGATGTGGCAGGTCGATCAGAGGTCTGTGGGTGACATCGATGGGTAAATGTGATGAACGAACGACGTATAATACGGGGAGCTGAGACGGGGGAATCGGTCGTAAGTGCGACGTTCACGCCGGGCGGTCGGAGGGCGCACCTGGTACTGAGTCGGCACAAAGGGCGATCCAAACACTTTGGGGGCAACTTCAGGTTGGTAGTCTGCAAGGATTGGCATAACGGCGTAAACTGCGAATTAAACGACACAACGGTGCTCGGAAGGGGAGAAGATGGAAGTCTGTGGCAAGCGTGGGGGAGGAGGACAATGAGCGGATGTGTGGCCTCGCACATAAGCGTAGCAAAGGCCGCACCTTTCTAGTCCGACAACGACGCAAGGTGCGCGCCGATATTGATGCTGCAGCCTTGATGCTGCCGTATATGAACTGGATGCGTCGCGCGAGGCAGCAGAGAATATCGTTGTGCGGAGAGCTTTTGGTTTCTCCGTCTCTTCAACTTAGCCGAACCAAGGCGAGGCAAAGTTGTGGGAGGAAGGCGCGTGCTGGTTGTTCATCACGTTTTTCACGTGATCACTGAATTCACTCCCCGGCTGATTCACGGCAGACCGTCTCGAGTCCCGAATACGGTCCAAATCCATGGTCAGAAACTCTCAGCACCGTCTTTGACCCAACATTCGACTTGAGGAAGCTTTACGCCCAGAAAGAGACCATGACACGTTGCCTACATATGAAGCAGCGGTCGAGGTACATATGTAGTACCAGCCCCATTCCGCGTGCTGATCTCTGCCTCTTGCCTTCATCGGTTTATCGCCAATGGCCCCGCATCGCTTTCACTCCTACACCTAATATTCCAGCTTCCGGATGAACTTCTTCTCTATGTTCCCTCCCACTTCCGCAGTCTCTACGTCCTTCGCAACCTGGCTGCAACATGCAGGGCTATGGAATGTAAGTCGCTACCACAGCAATGGGAACAACTATGTCTCCTGGAGTGGGGAGATCCGGAACATCTCGCCCACAGAGCGAGGCTGTGAGCAAGAACGCTGCCTTCCAACGCCATCATTACCTCCTACGTTGAGGGTTCCCCCACCGCTTTCCTTTCGTCGGGTATTCCCCCCACCCTTCGTTCTCACAATAGGTTCTGGACCGCACCCTTATCGTGGAAAGGTGCCTGCACACCTCCCACAACTCCCACCAGGTGCCTCACAAAATCACTAAACCTTCACACCCTCGGTGAAGACTTCCTCGGGTCACTCGCGATTAGGAAACAGAGGATTATCAGACTCTTCGTGACCTCCCTCACGACCCCAAACCTTGCAGCTAGTGAGCTTATCTATTCTTATCTCACGTTTAAGGCCCCCACTTCTGGCATGGCTTCTTTCGGATTTAGCTTCTCTTTTCTGGATGAACGAACCGTCAGTTGTTCACGTTGGCCTGTGGATTGTATCGGCAATATGCGGCCCCTAAAGGCCTAGGGGCCTGCCCACGCTAATTTGCAGAACGCGAGGAACAAGCACTTCAAAACCGCCTCTGAGGTCCTTACGACATTCAAGGGGCCTTTCTACCCTACAAGCCACCGATTCTTCCATGGGTCCGCGCTCCTTATGAGGAAGAATGGAGATGGCGATAGGGTCTCTGGGCCACATGGTCCTCAGAATTCGCAGACTATATGCTGGGAGGACCACTCGCGCCGGACCGTACTTAGAGTCAGAGTTACTGTGGAGTGTATGACTTTTGGCAATCCTCATGTTGACACAACCGCCGTCATTTATCAAACGTGAGCTGTAAGGACGTAGCATTCGCTCAAACATTCTGTTCGTTCGCAAAATAATCATAGCCTATAGAGAATCATATAAAACAAGGAAACACGAAACACCACCTCCTGAGTTTACTCCTTCAGCGCACCGCACCCAATAGCCACCCACAACACACAACAGACGTGTAAGCCAAGCCATAACCGGTACAACACACCACACGTCCACCAATACAAGATCGCGACACACATAGGGTTCTTTAGTTATATTTACAAGATATCGTCCTACAATTCAGAGGGGGAGGGGGGATATCAAATCAGTGTTCTGGGTGCACCCCATTATCGGGGGGAAGGAACGTGCATCAATTTACCTCAGCGTCAGAAGCCATAGTCCTCCTAGCGAAAGAAGAGCCACTTCCGCTCCTCCTGTGTGCAGATGGGTTATACGGTCCCGTCGAGCCAGGCCTGGATCCCCTAGAATTGTTGCTGCTCGGAGAAGGCGGGGTCTGGGGCCTGGCTTGACCATACGATCCCCTCCTTCCAGGAGCGGGAGGCACTCCAACGGTCCTTGGACCTCTAGCGACGGCACCGGTGCGTGGACCCCTTAGCCCTGACGTGGTTCTCTGTGGTACTGCTCGGTTGTTTCCCCCAATAGCAGGAGACGAACTCCTGGAAGGAGGGTTGGAAGGGAAAGTAGGGGGAGTTCTCGGCGAGGAATCACCCGGGTCCCTGAAACTGGGCATCGGTGGAGGGACGTAACCCTCAGGAGCGGGGATATTGTCCGAGTATGATGCCTGAGGCTCAGGGAATGAGACATCCTCCTCCGGTTCAGCTGTAAGCGGTGGCGGAGGTGGCGGAGGAACGAATCCGGGAGGTGGAGGGGGTGTCACAAATCCCGCTTGTGCTTCGATGGGAGGTGGGGGTGGGGGTGGGGGCACAACGAATGCCGGAGTGGGGTTTGGGGTGACGATCGGTGGAGGGGGAGGAACGGGAGAGGTGTTGACCGCCCCACCGCCGGCTTTCAAGATGGATGGGATGCTTGCTCTATTATCCTGTCCAGAAGTCAGAGCCTTGACAGATTCCGGAGGACCCGTGGTGGTTGAAATACTAGAACGAGAACCCGGTCCCGTTCGACGAGTGTTCTGTTGGATGATGGCTTCCTTCAGATCACTAACGTCGCCAATGTTGCTCCGCCTCATCCGCATGTCGACCATGGCGGTTCGCTTGCGCTGTGGAATCTTGCGCTCAGATTCGCGTTTCTTCTTCGCGAGCGTTGGTGGTAACAAGCGATCGTAATGTTGAATAAGGTCCACGAACAACACTAGGGTCAAAGAGTGAGTGTTTCGTTCGGCACAGCAGTATATGAGGCTCACTGGTTGCGTGTCGGTCTTGAATTGACCTCTCGTTCTCGACCTTTGGCCGCAAGATGCCTCGTCCAATAGCTAGAGCCAGCTTGGAGACGAACACCTCGTTAGTCTCTTCCGTTTTGGTACTTCTGATGAGACTGTACTCGGAAGTGAGCAGAAATCGTCGGAAAGTGGAGGATTGGGTACATACTGCCTAAGGTGCTGAAGGATGGCGTCCAATACCGACAGGTGAATCTTGGGGAATTTTAGTAATGCCCCAGCTACGGCCTCGAAACGTTGTTCCTGCGATTGCTCGCTCTTTGCCGAAGAACCAACTGAAAAGAAGAGTTAACGGGCCGTAAATCCCCACCCAATAAGCTGACGTACTAGAGGGGTAGATCTTCCTGAATTCGTCCCAGGCGTCGTAGAGTCCCAACGGTGGCTCGAGTTCAAGCAACCACAACTTCACCGCAGCAGCTAATACCGGCGCGTCGTACTTCTCAAAGGTATCTTCCAGGATGTCTTGTCCATCCGATATGGAGTTCAACTTCTCTCGGAGGTGATGAACCGCGGTCAAAGGCACTTCGTAGATCCACGTCTTCCGTTTCGCTAGAATGTAATTACAATTAGTCGTTTCGCCAAACTCAGACAAGAAACATTCGCTGACCAGAGTCATCAGGAATGTCGCCGTATCGAGCGCTGAGAGCATTCAAAAGCGTTGTGAGAACGCGGGGCAAGGTGTCCCTCCTGACCTCATCACTTCCCCACCCACTCTCGGCCCACTTCTTGAGGTCGATCCCGAAGACGACATCCTCTTCCTCGTGCGCGATGGACTCGAATACGTGCGCTTTTGGGCGGAATGGACCGGTCCGATACCTCTCGATGAGCGCCTTGAGGTCGGAATCCGGGTTATATGCGCTGATGATGGTCGAGGATCTGTCTGCAGAAGCCTCGTAACTCTTGCGGAGGTTGGCAATTGAACCCTGATATTGTAGGAGGGCTTCAAAAATGCGTCAGGGGTGAACTCAGAATGGCAAATCGATCAAAGGTTTGCGTACCACTCTTCACAACGTGCAATCTTTCAGACTCCCAGGTTTGCAAAACCTTCAAAGTTTCTTCGACCCTTTCCTCCAGCTTCAGCCTGTGACGATCCAGAGACCGAATGGCTTTGCGGTACTCGGTTTCGGCATTCGTTGCTTCCCTCCTGTACCGAACGAAGGGGGGTTCTGCACTTGAAGCCCACGCTTTGCTCACGATGTCTACGAATGCACCAGATGTCTTCGCGATTTCCGGAGCGATACGCTGCAAGGGTGAGGCAGCACGAGGGGACTTTGTTCCGGTCTGCTCTGACGGTGACTGACCATGCGTAAAAGCCTAATCGATACGATTTCAGCTCATATCCACGGTTGGGAAAGACCGTAGAGTACCTTGGGCCTGAATTGATAGAAGGTATCATCGGCATTGTCAAATTTGTTGCCAAACTCTCCAAGCCTTCTCAACAAATCCTCGCGCTCTGTGAGTTCTCTCGCAGCAACAAGGACGATATCGAAGTCCTTCTGGAATTCAGAGACGTTCTCCAATAACCAACCAACAAATTCCTCTCCAGTAAAGCAGTCTTGGTATTCTCCCAGGATCGGGAACCTCACTGGGCGGAGTTGCATCTCGGCCTTCGCGCGTAACAAAAGTGCCGAAATCTGCGGGTGCGTAAATGGCAAGCCGGCAAGGAGCACTTTTTGGCTTTCTGCCCCCGCATCTTTCTCAGACTCTGTTTCAGAGGTGGTCACGGTCAACTTTGGCGGGAGGGAAAAGGGGGGAGATGTGTTGAGGTCCGCTTCTGTTGCCTTGGCCTTTCCTTTGTCCAGGCGCGGCTCGGGATTTGGCGACTTTTCGTCTTCAGCGTCAAAGACCTGCAGGGGAGGGGCTGGCGGATCGTTGTCCGCGATCGCCGAGGCGGCAGTCCGTCCTAAACCGCGTAAGCGCTGAGTGACACGCTCAGAAAGCGTGGGCTGACGAGCAGGTGTCTTGCGGATGTTATGGGTCGCATCGCGAGGGCTGGAGCTCGGTGAGGTATATTTGCTTGCGACCTCATTGGAGACGAAGCGGGCACTGGGGAGAACACATTAAGCGGGCGACGATGTAACGGAGGGCGCTGCGTACTCATCCTCGGCTTCATCGGCGAGACGCGATTTCTCGATGTAATCGTGTCTCAGATGTTCGACCTGTCGTGGATTTAGTCGAATTGCTATTGTATCCGACGAACTCTGCGTACGTGAGTGCGATTCTCTTCGAAATCGTCGATCCAACCTTGCAATGCCTGTTCTTTCGCCTGCGCAAGTCTCGTCTAAGGGCCAAAATCAATCGCAAGAATAGGTGACGGGGATTCTAGAACAAACCCCATACTCCTCCGACCAAGCTTGGAATGGTTCGGCGACAAGAGTGTGTAGTTCGTTTGACACCGCCTCGTGCAGCTGTCCGTGCTCGGCGGTCTCCGCTTGCAGTCCGCGGAAGGCCATCAGAAGGGATGCGCCATCGTCTACTTCGAAGCCTGAGCCTAATTTCGTAGGGGATGGGATATAGTTGGTTGTTAGGACGACTGGGATGGGCGGTTAGAAGATGGATATTACCAGCTCTCGATGAAGGTTGGTTCTTGAGTGAGGCTGCAAAGCTTCCCTCTGCGACCGCTCTTGCCTGCGCAAGGACACAAATGAGACTCAGACGTTCTTAAACGAGCGAAGGATGACGATTAACGGACCCGAACGAACGCGACTATTTCACCGTTTTCAGCGATGCCCTGCACACGTGAAAGAGGGCCACTGGTCAAAAAACCCATCTTCTGTGCGCGCATAATGGACGTGCCTGTTCTAGTTTCTTGAAGATAACCTCAAGACCAGTGCGATAGTCCTGGGTCCAGAAGGAATTGTTGAAGCTTGGGGGAAGAGAGATAACGGCCATGGTTGCTGTTTGGTTGGTTTGGCTCAGCGAAGACCGGCCGATGGATGTCGGGGCGTCGACTGTGTTGTGTGTGTTAGGTAGGACACTTTGGATAATGGTGGTGTGGGCAGAAAGGGGTGCGAAGGAAACGAGGGTTGTCCGGTCTGCGAACACTGCCACAAGTAGACCACTTCAGCGCCCAACCCAGTGGGGTGTAACCCGATTAGTCCGGGACTGATGGGCTTCCTACAATTCCCGCCCCTCGCGCATGCTGTCTACAATACATTGAAAGCCTAGAGGTAGTACGACAGTGACGTGTCTGTTTGTGTTGTGGAATACCTCCCAGAAAATGTACTCGACTTGAACATCCGATGCGAAACGCTCCAGGCGGTCGTCTCGGCCCCGGGCAGACACGCAGTCGAGAGCGCGTGAACACGGAACGTCGAGACCGGAGCGCGCGTGGTTCACATTGCATGAGAGCGAATCCTACCCGAAATGAAGGTGGGAGTGTGAATCCAGTTGTGGCCGTGTGTTTGTCATCTAGCATCCCTTGGGTTGCAGCGGTGGCAAGCTGTGATCTCGATGACTCCTGGGGGTCCAAGCGCTAAGGATGGAAACGAACACGAGAGTCAGCAACTCTAGCGAAGAGAGAACCCAAGCACTGACTTTGAGGGAAAGAATAGTTTCGACCTGTTGATCAATCAGCCACAAGCATCGAGTTTGAGAACCCCCGTGGCAGCCCACGCTCTGGTTGGCATGCGGCCGGCGAGATCCGCGGTCACCGTGACCTTGTAGGTTTGTACATATGCACTCAGATTGACGACTGGATGAACAGCCGGTCCGAGGTGCCACTGTCGGGTGAGATTGATGTCTGGCGGAGTTTGCCGGTCCGATTTCAGCAG
>Ga0307515_10005405_pt1 | contig 25890 bp, 24 predicted proteins | sample 17_EM_MG_FD_194513 | JGI IMG/M metagenome (GOLD analysis project Ga0307515, IMG submission 194513) | Populus trichocarpa ectomycorrhiza microbial communities from riparian zone in the Pacific Northwest, United States - 17_EM | ecosystem: Host-associated > Plants > Roots > Unclassified | place... | reverse complement strand
TAAATATGGTTGCTAGTCAAGCCGTTATAGTCTTAGATCAATCTATGCGTGAACTTGCACCTTGTGCCTCTTATTCTTTCACCGCCGTGACAGAAGACTAAGCTTCCTACTACTTCATTGTCCTTTGCGGCATAATTCAAAACCTTCTCACTTTCACCATAACAACAACCCTTCCGACGCGCTTCGCGACGCGGTAACGCGTCCTTTGATTAGGGCCTCATTGCCACAGTCGGCAACAGCCACCGGAACCCTTCAGAACGAACCCCAGAATCCAGACCGGAACACGCCTACGTGGCACGAACCCAGAACCATGAACACGCAAGTGAGCTCAACCGACCAAGAGGGCCATGAACAAGAACAGAATCAGAAAGTCGGACAGCGCGCGTTCGACCTCATCCAAGATCTCCAGAAGCCGGAAAACATGAAAGAGCTGAAAGGCATGCTGAAGAACCGTGCCTAGGAAGACGCCCTAGGGCTACCGCAAGAAATGAACAAGACCTACCAAAACGTGCGTGATGAACTATTGGTCCAGGACGGAACAGTTAAGAACCTCGAGCAGACCATCCTGGACTCGCGTGAGCAGTTCCGTACGTTGAAAACGAAGTACCAAACCCTTAAGGCCATGTTCGATAACTTTTTTTGACCAGGTCGACTCCACCAGGTGGGCGCTCTAAAAAAACCACCTGGGGCCACCTGGGTCCACTTGGTCGCGAACGGGCCACCGATATCGATATCCACCTGGTGGTTACTGTCCGTTCGACGCCCCAGGTGGATTTTGGGCAGATCGGTCGTCTTGGCAGCTAAAAAGGAGGTTCCACCTGGCCAGGTGGAGGCGTTCGCGTCAGCCGCGATTGCGCTCCCGAATCTAGTATAGCGGCGTGGTTAATCAGCAATACGAGCCACCTGGGCTGTCCACCTGGGCGAATTCCACCTGGACCTGCCGTTTTGAAGGGGGGGTCCTGGTGGGACGCTGACACCTCGACACGACCTGGTTGATCGATTCTGCCGTTCTTCGTGATATTTTTGACCTATTCTCCCCATTACGTGATTTAATTCGACGCGAGCCCTAAAGCCTTATTGTATTGGCCATAATATCGACAGGCTCTAACTGGTCGTTCTATATAACTATTAGCCTCATCTGGCGACGCTCCGTTCTGGCGAATCGCCTGCCGAACGAACGCCTTCCACCAGGTGGAAAGCACCCCTGCTTTGGCGTCTAGAAGAGGCGCTTACATCCTAAAGATTGCGCCCATGTGGGCCTTAAAATTGTCCACCTGGCTGCGCCCACCTGGTGGAGTCGACCTGGCCAAAAAAAGTTATCGAACATGGCCTAAGAAGCATCTCACGGACCTACAGAAGGTTATCTCATGAATCAGACACTCCGCAAAAGATTTGTTCCGTGACACGGGATAACGCATAGACCCTCTTGCAACTCCTGTAGTTCCGTTCTTAGATTACAGCGCACGGGGTGGCAGGTCAGCACTCCTTCCCAGCCACTTCCAAGGCGGGTTGGATGCTCAGAATACGCTTTCGTATAGATCAGCACCAATGTCACGTTGTAGGGTTTTAATACTCTAATTGGTCATCTTTCGGGGAGACATGCAAGCACAGGAGGATTGTTTGAGATACTGGCACAAAAAAATTGCTCAAGAACTATTGCAGTTGCCATATTAAAATGTTGATGTCTTAGCCCGTTGGTAAGGCTGAGGTACGGCAGATCTTGCCCCTTTTCGAAATTAAGCCTCTCTCCGTCATGCAGCGTTGTACCTAAATGTTTCTTCAACACAGCCACTGAGGCCACCAGTGAAGCGCGCAACTCCGCAATCAAGCATTCTAAAGCCAGTGGTAGGCTCTTAGATGTTAGCTGGCGGCTTAGCGGCTCCTTCTGTAAGATTCAGGAACCAAATAACGCCCTCCACGACCCTTGGACCAGATCAAAAGACGTCACTGTTCCCACTCCGCATTCCGCAGCACTGGTTAGGCGGCGCCTTGCAGCACTTTCCATAACCTGTTATTTGCTCACGCCTTTAGATGGAGCCTAGTCCGAGTGATATTCTTAGCATGTGTTAACTCTTTTATAATCGGGCTAATGGGTCCATGAGCACGTCCTCTACGGCTATATAAACAATCTTAATTCCACATCGAGGAACTATTCCAGATCTCCACTACTCTAATAAACGTTCTTCAGGTCATCATTAACACTCTATAGCTTGTTCTAATCCTACCGTCCCTACCAACCTCTAGCACGCCTCATTACGGGTTAAGGGATAGAGACCATTCAATAATTAGCGAGCCACTATAGTTTATGTCAGACGCTGAGCAGGCTGATGGAAATGATACATATGATGCTCTATGAGGAAGAATCTCAGGGGCTCGAGGCCCCGAGAAGATATCTACACGATGGCCCGCGCGCTGTCACGTGACCCATCACGTGCACGTCGCTGAGCTCAAAGAGACTGCCCAAGTACCCCCCCTCCCAACAGTTTACATGCTCCGAACTGCAAAAAAAAGGACCAAAACAGAAGACACATACCACTGAAGCAAAAATAGGGCCTGACCGGGATTTGAACCCGGGATCTATTACAGACGCTAAGCATCTAGGGCGCATAACTCCCGAAGCAACAATCATACCACTCTATTATACTATTAATTGACTGTAATTGTGGTGGGAACAAATGGGTAATACATACAGACCATCAGGCCGAATTAAGGTGGTGCGGAAACTTAAAATTTTCTTATACTTGTGATCTTCGTTCAAGACCAACAATCTTCGACGAGTTGGTGGCATAGAACACGCCTCACCGCATTTTCCTTTGTGTTTCGACGCTAGACTTCGGCTAGGACTAGTTACATTCGTACGGAATATCAATTACCCCTTTTGTTGAAGCGGTTTTGAAGCTAAGAGGAGGGATAACATAATGCATACAGGTACATATACGTTCAGTACTTCCAAAGTGCATTTGCTATAGCAATCTATAAAACACTAGAGGTCACCAACGAGGCTTCGGCAGGCGTGGCTTTCCCTATCACATCGTCGCATATGTGGTGGGGAACCGGGATGGTTTCGGCGTCCGAACACGCCGTATCAAACTCCGCCCTCGACTCGGGTCCTGACTCTTATGCGGTCCCAACAACATCCTTCGGTACGGTGCCGAGATGCATATAATCAAGAGTCTGGATATCTTCCGCGGACGCTCCTGTGGCCTTCTGTCCGACGACGCAGCTGGCGTGACAGGATTGTCAAAAGAATGCCAAATTGCGGGGAAGGCCGTTCTGATGGGCAGGTGTTTTCGTAATGCCTCAGCTGATGGCGCACCCGTGGGTCGGGGTGCCTTCAGTGGCCCACAACCCCTAGATAGCGCCTTATCCTTCCCGTTGAGAGGGCCCAAGCTTCCCCCGTTAGCGTTATCGTTGAATGAGATGGCACGCACGCACACCAAGTCCCAGTACCAAGGCGGGCAATGTAAGCTGAGATGCCGCCCGTGGCTTCAGCGAGCGTCACAGGTTTGCGTTACGTGCCTGAGAGATGTGCACAAAGTATGCGACATTTTCATAAATTGGCATCAATTGATTGTGTTGGTCTTTCCCATTGTATCCGGCCACCCTCGACTTCCCGGCTTCCCTGACGTTCCTCACCTCCAATCCCGAGTCTCGTAATCCCTCCTAGCAATTTGGCATACATATATACGTTTATTAAGCCCATCACTTATTTGTCCCTCAGTCCAGATATTCCCCTGAAACTTACCATTCTTCGTCTTCTCCAAACAATGGCAGCTTCGCGAGCTTCATCTTTACGCGCTCTCAACCGGCTTGCTGCGGGCAGCAGGCAAGTTCGAAAGCTTCATATCACCGGTTCTGCTACCTACTCTTCTCTGCTCACCTCTGAACGCCCTGCCATCAACGTGCCTCGGGATCTTGCGGGGTTGAGAGTAGAATGCCACAAGCGTCATCTTCCGACTACTGGCACCAAAGCAGATGTATATCTTTCGCTTTTCTGCGTCGCCACATCATGTATCAAGTAGAATTTTTGACTTACATACCTCTTGTTCTACAGCTCATGGAACGCCTCTCCGCCCACGAACTCGTCAACACTCACAGCTTCAGCACAGCCATGAATTCCGAATCAAAACGCCCTAGCGCCTCAGCGCCTACTTCCCCGCTGCCTGTCCGCCATTTCAACACCAGCCGCACCCTCAAAACCGTCAACGATAGCTCCACAATCGACTTTGCCTTTCTACCCGACTCTGACCCGGGGACTGAGGCTGCACCGATGCTCCGCGTGCCGCTGCTTCCTTCAACCGTTCTGTCCTCCACCTCGACTTTGAACCCTTATGCCGTTGAGGTTGAGAACACAGTGATGCGGCCCGAAATCATTACTGTTTCAGCCGATAGCACTCACATTAGCGCCCCCTCTGCGATGTCCGAAGTCTCCGACAATACCGCCATCGATTTTCAGGGTATGGCCGAGAAGGTGTCTGCTGCTGCTGCTAGGTTTAAGGCAGGGTCGATAGATGAGACAGCGGGTATGGCGAAACAAGTGTGGAGTGGATTTTTGGACGATCTTCTTGGCCCAAAACATGGAGCAAAAGCTTGATCAATGGCAAAAGGAAAGGTATGGGTCGATTCGGGATCCGAAACGACACTGCGTGTTTAATGGTGCGCACTGCCGTCGGTGCTAGCTTCTGTTAAGTTTTGGTTTCTGTATTGGATTGGGTCGCTTGGATTTGACCGGATGATTAGTCCTCTTTCCAATAGCCACCGTGGCACTCTAGCTTGAAGTGCTCAAGCTCACGAGAAGATGATTTCCTTTTTGGAACCTGGAGAGGGATCTCATGACGATAGGCCTTTGGATTTACTATTCTGTTGTAATTTTGGTTGTTGCTCGAGCTTGACCGCAAAATGCAGGCCGCTCGTTACTATCTACTTACAAAATGTTTATGTCCTGTTTTTGAGGCGTTGGTTTCCATACGACTTTTCATACAAATGCCTACCTTCGACAAGTCTTTCTGAAAGCGAACGTTGCCTAGTTAGTTCACCGGCCTTAGTAACTGGATCTCACAGAGTTGTGGTGAGACTACACTTCTATGCATCGTAGATGTGTACCGACATCACTTTTTGCAAACTTCCCCAAGTTTGCGATGATTTCTTTGCTCCCAGTCCCTTTCTTCCCGCCTTCTACGGTACAGCTAGTAACCCTTAGAAATCTTGGAGGGTTCTCACGGGTCGCTAGGCAAAAAGAAGAATCATCCGTTTTAGACAGTTTGCTGAAGTCGGTATTCTGCCACTCTTCAAACCCATGAAAGATAGTCCTCTTCGGCGGCAGTGAAGTATGATCGATGCCCTTGTCGGAAATGCTTTCCCGCCACGTTATATTGTCCCATAGATCTCCTAGAACGCGGCTTCGTAACAGAATTTCGTCGGCAGTCCACGTGTTCCAGTCGATGTGACTATCTTCCTTTTGTATTTTGGGTGCATGCTTCAAGTCCGCCTCAGATATATTTTTGCCGTACCAACCGACGTCTTCAAGCGGAGGCGCAAATACCCGGTTTCTTAGCGTCTCCACGAGCATTTGACCACCCAATGGAGCAAGAAAGTCCAACAGCTGGCCTGGTGTGCACATGTCGCTGTTTGGAATGTTCAGTCCTGGGTAAGGCGTCTGGGCCAGAATCATGCCTTGGTCGAAATGTTTAGGATGGAGGGTTTGGAGAGTGATACCAGTCTTTTGGCGGCGTTGTAGGAGGGTATGGTGAATGGGAGCGGGGCCACGGAGGCTGAAGTTGTAAGCACGTAGCTATCATAAGGTAGGAATGCATGTATACTCAGGTAGTAGGGATGGGTGGACATTCAATCCTCCATATTTCGCACCGTTCAGGATTCGTGGAGGGACGAATAGTCCGAAGGAGACGGCAACAATGAGGTTAATGGGTTCATTCTGATGGACAGGTGGCTGTTGAAGTTAGTGCGAGGATAGCTCATGCAATTATTCAAAATTATACGCTACCTTCCAACCCGTAAAAGTGTCAATCTCGTGGGTACTGAGCTTCAACTCTTGTGCTACCTTTTTAATTGGGACTTTGATTGAATTAGCTTGCGCTTTAAGAGAAGCTCTTCTGCATGCATGCCTTCACGTATAAGCTTCAAACCTCTTCCAGTGCGCTTCCCCGGCCTATGCACAACATCAATTGATGCTATCGTCTTCGGATTCCTGAGGTGCTCGTTGCGGATAGCTCGCAATGAAGCAATGCTGAACTCGTCAGAGCCACAGAAGAGGATTCTGAGCGGATTGGATGTTTTGGTGGAGCTGTGTCGGCAGCTATAGAACAGGGTTCCTGGGGTCTTAAAGGAGCGGGCAGGAAGCTGGAGCAGGCAAAGCAACTTCATGGCATGAGATGCTGCAAGGATTGGGATCAGCGATCTGGGCTTGGTGGCCGAAGCGCGTCGAACCGAGTGTCCTGTCTTCTGTCCTACCGTATGAGAAGGAAACGCAGGTACAGCGAGGCCCAAGCCTGGTTTCGCAGGTATTTCCAATTGCTCGATCCATCGGCGTGGGCGTGCCCGTCTCGATCGAAGAAGAGCGAGGCCGCTGTTCCCGCCGTGCCACTAAATCTCTGTTCGGCGCTGCAACCGCCAGTGACGCAATTGCTTAACCTGGGCTACAACAAGAAGCTTGTGAGCAGATATATGCGCGACGAGCGCCAACCTCTCCAATGTCTGGGGTAGCTGCACACTCTTCGAAGGTTGTGCCGGCCCAGCTCTCTTTTCTAGGGATATACAATCCTTCTTTGGGAAATACAGACGAGACCTTCCGCAATCAAGTCGTCTTCTACTACTCCAAGGCCCGCCTCAAGGGCAATGGAAAATATGCAAATCATGACCGTGAGCTGCGCGAGGAGGAGAATGAGAAACTTCGCCAGATTGGCCTTGCCCAGGGCATGGTCAGCTTTGCCCGGTACATCTCCACCTTCTCTTGCTGTGTTCTAACATATATCCGCTGACGCATGTCCAGGAGCTTTTCGAATGGAGAAGCTGTTGACTCTGTAGAGACTGAAAAGTCACGTATTGTAATGCATGAGCTGGAGGTTGGATGGTGGATATTGGCTGTAGGTATAACTTCATACTTGTGTACAAATCTAACATGTCTACTTGCAGTCCATTGACTTGACTCGGCTTCCTATAAGCCCAACACCATCCGCAAAGCTCTCAAGCAGTAGTTCCACTCCTACTGTGTTATCCGAATATTCATCTAGGGAAGTAAGCCCTCCGGCACTCCTTCTACAACACCTACACCGCGCCCACTCCATCTTCCTTCTCCATCATGGGTCTTCCCTTAGTGATCTCTACGTAAAATTAAACCGATCCAAATTCTGCAACATCCTGGACAAATTCTGGACAAAATTTGCAAATAGCTGGGACGTAATGCTCCATGGAAGCCCAGCCGTCGATATCTTTGGAGGTCTTAAGCTCGCTTCTGGTGGAGAGCTCGGGATGGGAGTTGGCGAGGAAGAATGGGGTAGTGGTGAACGCGAGGTCCTGGAGGACTATGCACGCCGTACAGATGGTCTTGTAGACCTGATCGTCTCTCGCTTTGGCGAGCCCTCCGCAGCTCAGCAACTGGATCCAAAAATCTTAACGAGCAACAACAAACTAACCAACACGGCTCCCGAACTAGAACCATGGATGGGAAGTGGTAGATACCCTGGCGCTGCTGACGGTGTCGTATTTTCTGGGGTCGGTGCCATAACTCGTGCCTCTCTTAAGCATTTGTCGCAATGGGTAGAGTGGATTTACGGATATGGAGAATATACATATGGAGTGAAGGATAATCCAAGTTCAGACAGAAGGAAGAGACGTAGGAAGAATCCGAAAGAAGCTGCTCTAGCCCATCATCCAGCTTCAGTCGGAGAACTGCCCGCTAAGGATAGTATTCAAAGGCCTGCAAAGACAAAGAATAGAAAAGAAGCCCACAATACCGGCCCTGAAGCAGAACTCCCTCCTGGAATACCGCCTCCAATTGTCTCTGCTGTAGAGCCTTCACTGGATGGGGCTTCGTCCACTGTAGATTTAACGGAAGGGGCCGAGACAAATGAAACTATCAAAGCATCGCTAGGTGATCCCGAAACATGGGTGAAATATCTCACCTTGGGATATGGAAGTACTTGGGGTGGCAAAAAGCCACAGGCATATCGACAGGTATCCCAAAAATATGCGGACAGTGAAAATGATGACGCGCGAAGTCAAAGGGGAGAGATGTCAATGCGATACGTGGATCCTGAGCCTGACGTTGATAATGCTGAGGAACGACTGAAGACTCAAATATTCCAAGAAAACATTGGCTACTTTATTGTTGGTCTTAAGGGTGATATGGAAAATGATGAAGATGACAATGATGCCGATGATGCTGGTGAGGGCGACTGGAATAGCAGGATATTGCTTCGGACTCTTCATGTCGAGCTTGCGAAAGATTACCTTCTGCCCACGCCCAGCGAAACAGAGACTCATCCATCTTACCAGGATGAATTGAAAGACTCTTCTTCGGTTGAGCGAAAGAACATGAGGCTCCGAGTCATAGTCTACGTAGTAAGTTCTTCTCTCCAATTCAATGGTTGAAGTGACTAATGGTCAGCCAAAGCACCGCCCCTTCATCTATACATTCCTCTTCCACCCCCGTACCACATCGCTCACTCTCTCTTCTTTCTACCGCAACCTCCACACGTATTTCTCGCCTCTACACCGCCCCTTGAGCAACAGCACTTCGCCAAACCGAGTTGCCGCTCGTATCGCTGCCGCTTCAAACCCATACACTACTACCGCTACGACCCAGGGTGCTGGCCCTAATACACAGCCGATTTTTGATCTGGTGTACGACCCTCGTACTCTTACGGTGCATTCCAGCATTCCAAACATTCCGGAGCCCGGCACTCTCGTCGCAGAAGGCCTCGGCGGCACTGCAGGGGTCATTGGGTGGAGCCGCGTAGAGGCGCTGAACGTACACTCGCAGATCCTAACTACTGTAGCAGAGACGCGACATGCCACGTCGGAGATTGAACGTACCTGTAAAACTAGTCGTGGCTGGTGGGTTGTCTGGATGCGGTTACCGCCTTCGCAGGTGGAGCCAAGGAAGGACGACGAGACGCAGCAAGATGAGTACGACACCGGCGACCTCCGCGAAGCGTTCTTAGTCCGCCGTGCCAGGGATTCGGCACCGCCGGGGGCAAAGAGTATGGGAAGTAGGATGGGAAGCGGGATGTGGAGGCTTGGTGGTGGACCGACGACGGGAGAGAAGATGGGTGGGCCGGCTGCAGGATGGGGTCCTAGGGGTTTAGCAGAGGGTATTGGGATCGATGCGAGAAGGTATGTCGAGGGTTTACTGAGTTTGAATCGTTGAGGAGGAATTGGATTGAAGTAATGAGGATACACACCTGCCGTGAGTTGAAGTGCTAGTTCCTAGATCTTCAATAGGTTCTGGTGCACTGAGAGCTCTGCCTTATTCGATAATCGCGTGAATATCGCAGACCGTGGAACTTCATTCTCTAAATGAAGTTTTTGACCAGGCAAGCAGGAATTAACCCATAGCTCAGTTATTATACCATATTCGGTGGACCTCGTGTGAAGACCCTCGGAGGCATATCAAAAGTACCGGTTCGGTTTCAAGTAGGTACTTTCAGTTAAACAAACCGCTCCACCCGCAACCTTCCCTTATACCAACCCGATACAATCTTTAAGCTACTATAATAGATCCCAGACGCGAGTCATTTATTCATTAAGAGTTTACTTTAGACAAACCTTTAACCTATTTTAAAAGCCTTCAAAAGCTTGTCTAAAGTACTATTCAGGCACCACTATCTCAAACAATCCTGACAAGCCTGACAAAATGCTCGTTGATTTCATACGAACTGTTGTTCACTAAATTCAATGCTGCCAAGCTACACTATGCAAGCTTCCTCAAAGGGTGAGGGATGCAATTCAAGAAAGTAAATCGCACATGCAAGAATCCCAATTCTCTTTGCTGTGGTGACGCATTACTTCCCCCATGGCGCATAAAGCCTTATTTCAAGGTGATCCCAGCTCCTTGTTCTCATCAGCATTTCCATGATTCCTTCGCACGGCTAAAGTAGGTGCGGCACCTGCAGCCTTGGACTAGAGCATTTCTACGTTAGTCCAATCTTAACATCGCATTAGCTTGTTTCGATGTCGTAAGACATGCTCCATCAAGAACGTCCCCATCTCCCCCTCTGTTGACACTACAAAACGACAGCTAGCACAATAAAAGCCATAAGCGCAAGCATAGCACCTGACCCTTCATCCCATTTTACTGCCATATTATGAGTTGGTGAAGCAGAAGCGCCGGGTGATTGCTGAGAGAGAGCAGTCGGTGCGGTAGTGCCGGCTAGAGGCGAAGTTTTGCTCGGAACGGGCGAGCTACCTACAGTTACTATTCTCAGTCGACGGCACCGGATTGCTAGTTGGAGTCATAGTGGGAATGGAGATGATGGAAGTTTGACCCGTAGGACATTTTTCCGTCACGGAGGTGGGAGTTGCGCACGGCATACCTGACACTGTGGCTGAAGACGATGCAGCCGCTTTCTCTTCTCCTTTGACCCCAAATCCTACTCGCGACCCGTCGAAATCAAACACCGTGTAGACATTTTTTAGGTACACGTCTCCAACTAGCCATTGCGTAGTACCGAAGGTCTGCCGTCCGATTATGTTACTAGCACAGGCACCACCGCCGAGCCTACGGCCGACATAGTCGGCGGTTGAGATATTGAAGTTAACACCTCCAAATGAGAGCTGGACAATCTCCGTTGCTGAACAGGGGACTGTAAAGGTCTCACCGCTTTGCGTGGAGCCGGAAATAAGTTTGTGTAGAGCAACAGCGTCATCGCTCGGCATCAGGATGAATGAGGTGCCGGTATCGATGATAGCGGAGCGGCCTTTCACACCTAACGCTTTACCATCTACACCAGCGTCATCAACGGCAATCTCCCAGAAGCCATTGGTGTTGGCTATTGTTGGGATATATGTGAGGTCTCCGTTGTAAAGCTGTGGATTCGGCGTACCAAAATCTAGTTCACCATCATTGACGCCGCTCGAAGTGCGAGAAAGGTGCACCCCGAAGAGTTTGGTCTTGATGAGAGATTCCGATATTAGGACATCCAGTATAGAAGGCGCTTCAATTGTGTTAGAGGTCGAGTCGCCACGGCCAAGCCCAAGAATGCCGTCCATGGGATATGACAAGAAGTCGGAAGAAACATTACTCGCAAGACCGAAGGTGAAAGGAACGCTAAAACCAGCGATGTGAGCAGTATCGGTAGCGAGGTTTCCACTAACCTGGCCAGTGCCGTAAACTATGCTGAATGTCTTATCTGATATCTAGAATATGTCAGTTTCAGTTAGTGCCCTAGAGGGAGTGATACGCGCGGCAAGGTTGATATAAAAAATAGGCTAGCGTTCATTGCATATTCATGGGGAAATATCACAGGCAGACGCAATACCAATCTCAATAAGAGGGCAGACAGGGACATCCCTGCGAAATCGAAATCCCAAACGACTCTCGCATTAGAACAAGTATTACTCACAGTCAGAGACGTAGAGTCTCCATTCCCAAAAGTATTGTGTGTATTGCAGACATCTAATGTGCAATCTCCTCCCATAATCCAGGTATTTGAAGCTGCCGAATCCAACAACATATGGTATTCCTCTGAGCTTGTTCCGAAAGTAATCGTTACCATATAGGAGAAGTCGGTCCCATCTTGATCAACTGCCACGCTATTGGACTGTGTCGGAGGTTGGGAGTTAATGATATTGTACTTATTCGTTCGTCTCGTAAGTGTGCGACTAATGCTTAGAGAAATCGAGTCATCTCGAGGGTTAAGCGCGTCTTCGGCATGACGAACGGGTTCATATAGGTCCTTCCGTGAATGTATTATTGGATACACGGGCACGTAGGGGTAGAAGGCTGAGACGAGCGGAAGCAATGATAGACATGCTACAGCGGAAGTTGAGGGAATGTGCATTATATTAGGTGTTCAATTGCCCTTGAAGAGTTAAAAGGAGAGGAGAAAGCTGGATACAAAGCAATTAAGCAGACCCAGATGCACGAGAAGCAAGGGCGAAAATACACAATGCAATTTTGTTTGTCCTCGGAAGAGTTGCGGAGTAAGGTTCGGATGCTTCTCTGGATGACCGTCCCCTAGATACGCACAGAAGAAGTACTTAAGAAAACGCTACAACAACAGATAAAGATGAGCGATTGGGTGAGCGTAGAAGGCGCATTTGAAGGAAGGAGGGAGAGGAGGAAGAGGAGGAGGAGAAAAGAGAGGCCATGGAGCGAGAAGGCGTGCAGCGCATATGCACGGCTGGGAGATGTCTTTCAAGTGCTTGGCGGTGAAGGTCAGAGTGCCCGTGTGAGGCCGAAGCTGAGCTAGCGTTGGTCACTCTGGGTGCTGTGTCCCATTGATTTCGCCGCCACTCCCACCATGGTCGGTGCTTGAAACGCTCTTGTGCGCAAAGCAGAAGAAATTTCTGGTTCAGGAGTCACCACTTTCCGTCCGTTTCTGCAACTTTCAACGCATCAGTTTTTTTTCTCCCCTTTCCCCCCTTTTTTTCATGTTTCCACCACGCCTAGCTGTAATCTAAATACACTCTCGAAATATTCGAAAAGGCCTTCGGTAGTTGATTGCAAGCACTCACAAGGTAACAACGACTCTTTGAGGAAAGCCCAGCCCCGACAAACCCCGACACCGAAAAAGCATTCCTCATTTTTCTACACTCGCCACATCATATTGGCAGCTCAATAACAGCACATCAAACTCACATCAAGTGATTAAATATGACTCATTAGGACTTCGGCTCATTTATCAACACAATGATGATGGTTACAATAACAGTACACGAAGTACAATCGCCTGCTACTCTTCAGCTTGCTTAGTAAGTGGCCTGGGGGTCTCTTCATAATTACATAAGATGGCGCTTCATGGGCGTGTCTGGATCGAGCCTGGGAGAATACCCCAGTAGAGTTCATACAGTCATAACCGCACACCCACCCATCGCAGTATCTCTCCGTGCGCACGGAATTGCCGTGGACCGAAACCAGGTAAAATTTCCTTTCCAGATCATCATAAAGCGGGGAGGTCTCCCGCTTACTAGCAGCCTACATAGGAAGAGTTATCGGCAAGAGCCTCTAGAGGATGTCACTAACAAAAAGGACAACAGTAACAAAAGTGGTGATGACGGTATTGGCAGTGGTAGTGGTAATAGCGACATGCAGCGATGGCGGTATATAGCGATGGCGGCATATAACGACAATGACTGTGGCTGCGATAAAATCTCTTCTTATTTAGAGTAACAGGGACCGTTTATAGGTGGGGAGTTGACACCTCTCTTGTAGGGAGTGGCGACAAGCTTCATAGGTTTGCGTCAAGTTGGGAGGTTCATGGTTAAATGCCAGGTGAAAATATGAGCGCCGACAATGCACACGCTAGACCTAGGGACACATCCTATGTTAAAACTGGAAAAGACTGGTAATTTAGTGGTGGCTTGGCACAGTGTATGTTGCTAATACTACTAACCTTCGAAGAAAACAACGGCAAAACACCATGAATACAGAGACAGCGAAGATACTGCTAAGTTCTGCCACCATTGCATTGCTGAGGAAACATCAAAGGTAAAACAGAACATGTCATTTATTATTTGACTCTTTGATTAACGCCTGATACGGATCCTATCTAGGCCCACACAGACTGCTCCGTACACAGGGGAAAGTTGTGTACCATATAGGAAAAAATCCCTAGCATGTTAGGGGGAATATCCTATAAGCCACCTTAGTAAGATAAAAAAACCCCGGTTTAACCACCTCCGCACGTAGCTAGCTCAGCAGCTACGTCCAAACCTCCGCTAGATATTAGATCTCCGTGGTTACCATTACATCCTTCTCTTAGCTTATCTGGAGCTGGGGTTCATTACGTCCCAGCTAGGCCTTACCGTTAATTAATTGATTGCCATATACTAGTAGTTTCCTATATCCTAACCGTCCCCTATTACAGCTATCACTCATAGACTATTACCATTATATATACGCTAATCCTCTTAGAGCTCATCAAAAGTGTAAGGGGGACTCATCCGTAACCAGCACTATAATACTAAAGGGCGAGCGGGATGCGGGATGCGGGATGTGTATGCTCTGGGTATCTTTCCCGCCTGGGCCCTCTCTAGGGAGGGCCAGTCCGTAGAGAGGAGACAAAAACCGTGTGGTCGTTATCCAGGCTACCAGGCGGTATAGTGCGATTAACGGCGAGTAACCTATCATTCTCCGCAGGCGTATCGTCCTAAGGGTTAGGAAGGGGCGTGTTTACTTATTTGTTCGTTCGTCCGTCATAAGGGGACGTTAAATCCGACTCGTATCTATGAGGATTACACAGATGGGCTCGGGATGTGGTTATTTACTATAAAAGGGTGCCGTTAGTAGTAGCTTTCCAGATCACCATCTTATATGAAAACTTCTTATTGCCTACGTCTTAACAACCACCAACTCCCACCCGTACGCTGCGCGACGTCTCTGCGTTGGCTCTGCTGAATCCGGAGACCAGCAGGTTCGTAGGCCAAGTCACCTCGTACGGGTGCAGAGTCCGATTTCAACGGCCCAGAACATGTCATATAATAAAGCTTTATCATCAAATGTGTAATAGATATCCATTAGAAGAAAAAGAAATACGTTCTTTTCAATACTGAAGAAAGACTACTACCCGCAAGTATGCATTAGATAGAACAACGAGATGTGCCGTATCTACCGCATCTGCTGCACCTACTATATATGCTGGATCTGCTTTATCTGCTGCACCACCTATACCCTCAAACACGAATTAAGTCTTCACATACTCATTAACTCTTCCAACGTCCTAAATAATACCGTGCTTCTCTAGCGATTTTCATAACCACATCGGCTGCACTGGAAGTCTGCGCAATGAGAGATATATGAGATTGCTCGTGGTGTATATTACATTCGGAAGTGCTTTGGATACTCGTTCAAAGTCCCTATTGTGCTGTAAGGACTAAACGAATGGCCCTTCGCGTGCATGTCTTTAGCGACGGCGCATGGGATATGGGGATTTTGGCTGTTTGTCGAACCGAAGAGTGTTTGATATATAGTATATCTTCTGAAACACCGCGACGTCTTTATTAAAGAATCTCGAGGATCTAATTATAATGGCATAAATTGTGAATCGGGCCTCTTCGGGTGGTGGTGTGGTAGTAAACTAAGCGTACCCCATCTGCTTACAAGGACAGTACCTGTAAATCTAACATTGGCCGCGCCACTTGGACGATCTATCGGCAGCTTCATTGCAGTGATACCTGGCATGACGGATTCCGCTGGCCTTGCCCGGCATATTTGAAAAGTTTTGATGATAGGGATGGTTAAAGATCGGCAAAAGTGGCTAAAAACCAGCATTTCCTAACAGTGGATTCGGTAGTCCGTATTTTGATCCTTAGTTCCCGAGAAGACGCGTAATGTTGCCCGAAAGCACAGATGAAATGTTTACGTGCCCCTGATCGCCTACGACGCCTCCACTTTTGCATAGGTGACTCGAAAAGCCGTAAGATGTTTGATAATTTAGCAGTAATGATTAACGTATCAAAGCAACAACTGTAAAGGCGGGAATGTGGGGCGTCACAGCGAGACTGCGGAACGTATATTGTCAACATTCAATGTATAATTTCTTACAAAAGTCGTGGTAGTCCGAATAGCTACGATGAATCAAGCAAGAGCGGCAATGTTATGATTGCATGAGATCAATTCGACGCCTATAGGGAAAAAGTATTATACCTTGGATGCGCAGAATCGGAAAACACAAGGCCGGGAAAAGAAAACAGCAAACAACACGATGGGGTTAGAAAAAAAGGTTGGGATTGGATGTTAAAAGAAAGAGAATAGGTCGTGGGGAAGGTTATGACGTGCTCGAAAGGAACCCGAAACCAAGAAATCGCAGACAAGGACTACAAATTTGATATATGAATGATAGGAGCTAACCACCGGAACATGCTCATCCTCGAAAGCACCTCTTGCAGGTTCGTCGTTGATAGCATCGAGAAATACTCGAGCACAAATCCAGACAGCTTCTCCACCTCATTTAGTCCTAAATCCGCTCCCTCTCAGTTTGAGAAATATTGTCTGTATACTGCCCCAAGATGTCCATGTCAAAGACCCGGTGCTGAACGCCTCGTTGGTTGCCGTAAAGAAAGCTCTAACACGCGGGAGCGGACTGCAGTCGAGAATAGCATCCACGTCCGCCCTCCACCAAAATTCATCATCCGCAAATGAGCTTAATCCAGGAGACCACCGCAAAGCACATTGACCGTCACAAGCAGTTGTCTAAGTCCATGCATGCCGAAATGATGTAGCCGTGACGGTCGCAAGAGTATAAAGAAAGTGCCGATTTACATAATCACGCACTTGACCTTCTTATCCTTCTTCCTTGTAAGTAGAGCTGCGCGGGTGGCATGTTCGAAAACCTCCCGAACGCCTTCGTTTGTCTTGGCTGAGCATTCGAGGTATTTCTGTGCACCAATCTTCTTGCGTACATCCTCGGCCTAAATAAAAAGTTAGCTTAGAGTTACTATTGCATTCTTCATCCAGTGCTGAAGAGTGCAAGCTGGGATAAATAGGAGACTGACCTGCTCTGGGGTGACGGGTTTCTGCGATGTCTTGTGTAGCTCCTCAATAGTCTTCTGGTCATACCGTAGATCCTTCTTGCAACCAACGAGAATGATTGGGAGGCCTTGGCAGAAATGTAGGACTTCAGAGATCCACTGCAGTGTTGAAAAGTTGTCAGCACATCTGAGATAAGAAGCAACGAGCAGCACGTGAGAGTTGGTTTGAGGCTTGTTTACCTTCTCCTGAACATTGTCAAGGGAATCCGGCGAGTCGATTGCGAAACAGATGAGGATAACGTGAGAATCTGGGTATGAAAGGGGTCGGAGACGGTCGTAGTCCTCTTGCCCCGCCGTATCCCATAAGGCCAGCTCTACATGTTTCCCATCGACCTCGACATCGGCAACATAGTTCTCGAAAACAGTTGGGACATATACCTATGCAAAGCATCATATCAGTTTCGATGCAAATATGGTTATGTGAGGGTGGGTTTATTTGATGGAGATAATAATCTGCCAGGCTGACGCAGCTCGGCATAATTGAGTGGATGACGTGGATTTGCATGACTGACCTCTGGGAATGTACCCTTGGAGAAGACGCTGTTGAAACAAGATCGTTAGCTTTTGGAATGCGTTCAAGAGACCGGGTGTTGACAGAGCAGTAAGTTTCCAGGAGGACTCACATGAGAAGGCAGGTCTTTCCGCAGGCACCATCGCCGACGATGACGAGCTTTCGACGGATTTCCGCCATCTTACACAATCAGGAGAGACGGGTGGTGGAATTCGTTGGGCAGGAGAGAGCTGTGTGGGAAGATGAGAATCACTGTTTGATGGTGGAAAGGGAGTTGTTGAAGTACGTTGTGGTGTGGAGGAGGAGGAGCTAGGCAGGAACGTGCACTGACCAGATAGAGGCTTTGTGTTGCGGCTGTGTTTTGCCTTTTGCTACAGTGAGCGACGGGCGGTTCAGACGCCCGATCGGGTTGCAACGACGGTTAGTGAAGCTGGAGTGCGGCAGAGGGAAATGGCAAGCTTGGTGGTGGGCAAAAAGTAGAGGAGGTTGATTGTTGATGGAGAGCACGCAGCAGTAGAGTTGCAGGGCAGCGGCTATCGGGTCTAGTCCTGTCTCAGAACTCTCTGAAGCAGCAACGCCCTGATAAAGGTCGCGACGCTCTGCATCGCTCTCGCTCGGCTTCGCCAACGAGCAGGGAGTCTAGCGTGGCAACGTCACTCTTCATCGACTTCGTCACACACGACAGCAGCTAGGAACACAGCCGTTTCAGCAACGGCCCTCCAGACGTTTGGGGTGAGGACGCTGAGCATTGCCTTGCGCAGTGCTTATCCGCGAATCAACACAGACGCCCTTCTGTGGCGTGCGCAAGCTGCCAGAATAACATTCCCAGCTCCAATGTGTCATCGTATCCTGTCGACGACATCTTGGTACTCAATTATTCTTCGATTTAGGCAGACGATTATCGGAATGTGTATCAGGTCTTTGCGGCGCAGTCAACACTAGCAGCATAATTATGAACCGTAGTTCTGCTGCTGGGCCGGAGCGGTCTCCATTTCTCGTCATGTCTCGGTTAAGGCTTCGCCTGCCAGCGAGAGCTTCATTCAGCTAATGATCCTAATTTTGACTATTGTATAAATTACCTCCCTTTGCTCTCAGCATACACTACACTCACCCACTACAATGAAATTATTAACTAGATACGGGTATGATAGGTTCAAGAATCTGTTACCAAAAACTGTGCACACGTGCTTGATTGGCATCCACATGTCGGTCCGTCAGATTCTAACAATTTTGTGGATCCCGGCATATTGCAGAATTATATTTCTTATAGCATGAACGCAACCTGTCGCTTTGGCATGCAAGTGCGCTGTACTATTGTTGATAATGTGTGCCCTGCGACTTTTGGTGGAGTTAACTTAGTTAGAGTCACTGAGGAGGATATTTTAATATAATATCTTCTACGAAAGCTTTAATTTTTGAGGGTGTAATTGGTGTATTTTTAGGGCATCATTGAGCGATAAACCAATGATATCCGGCAACGGAGGTATTAATGTTGATGTACTAGTACCATCTTTATGGTATCGTGTTGAGTGACTGTTGTGCAATGACTCAAACCGAAGATTCATGTCGCTCGCGTTACAACCAATTATGCGCTTGGGTTAAAACTCTTCAGCCACCAATATGCCTTAATAACACTACTGTAAAAGCTATATAAGTTTGAGAAGACCTCAATTTAATTGAGAGTTGTGTTTTACTTACTTTAGAGTATATAATGAGTTCTATGTAGTTAATGTGGTTATTGCATATTCGTGATATGGCACGTGGTTGATTGTGATGCAAGCTACATGAGTACGCGCCTTTGTAAATAGCCGACTAGCTAGCCTGCGGCAAGAAGATCGCCTTTGGAGTCTCGGGGTTCGAGCTCCCTTGCTCGCGCCACTCGATGTTGGCAGGAAGAAAGCCGTCGAACATTCCAACGCGGCGAATTACTAGCGAAGGAACCCCGCGCCCTTGCAAGACCTCAACGCCCCAGCCAGCAACATTAGCGACAAACCTTCGCCTACGGTGCCTGGCCGACATTGTAGCTCGAGCTGCTGGGCTCTACCACTTTCTTTCGACCAGCCTTAACAACCTTTCTCACTAACACGCACTCCGCCACAGCTGTAGCATTACAGAAGCAAACCTACTACTCTCGAAGCTCTCATCAGAATGGCGGACTTGCAGTCGGACGCGGACAAGGTAGCTGAGAGCTGCAGTCTCATACAAGTACCCCACTAACACTCTATAGATCCGCATGAAGCGGCTTGCGAAGCTCGGAGGTCAGCCAACTGCAAATGGAGAGCCAAGTGCGCCTCCAAGGCCAGCTTCATCTTCCCCAATTCCGTCGACACCACAGCCGGAAGACTCCCAGCCTGCCCAACAAGCGGAGACGCCCAAGACATCAGATCTACCCAAGGCCAACCCTTTTGCTCAGCTCGGGGTTAAAGCAGATAGCAAGGCACCACCACGTATAAACATCAAACCAAAGCCCACGCTATCACAAAATGGAGATGGTAGCACAGACGTCCTACCCCGGTCACAACAAGGCAGCCGTGATTCGATAGAGATTTGGGAAGACAGGACTCTCAACACTATCTTCAGGCTGAGTCTGGATCCAAGTACAACTCGAGACGCTCATGGACATCGTGTTTATTATCTTCCGAGCGTTAGATCAGATCTTGAAGATGAAGGGGTACCCGTACGGCTTAGCATAAGCGTCCTTGATCAAGCAATACTGGAAGCTGCATCCAACCTGCAGGAGGAAGAGCCTCTAGATTATCTATTAGGATGTTGGAAGCGAGTATCAAGGATGTTCAGGGGTATGCGTAGTAATGATCCCCGATTCGGCATTCTGAAAGAGGCTCGTAGACTTTGCTTCAGTTACTGCATTTTCGCCGTAACTATGCCCGACATGTTTGGCCAAGAGCCATCTCCGGTAAACCCCCTCGCCGAACGTCTCTTGGTAGACTCTGAGCACGATCGAGGGATATGCCATGATTTTCTTAGCGAAGCTGTCTCACGGTTTAATGAAGACGAGAGTGTCAAGGAAGCCCTTGTTGGCGCTATGGAGCAGCTCAGCAGAGAGCTTTCCAAGCTGTCAATGAATGACGATTACAAACCCTACATTCTGGTATTTGAAGCATTTCCTGCTAATACTACATTTTACTAATAAACGATAGGCTATGCGTAACTTTGTCAGATACCAACCCCTGCTGCTTGCCCTCACTCAATCATCAATGTTTTTGCCACCGGACGTACCTGCTCAGCATATTGAGACTAGCACGCTTCTAGGACCGTTTTTCTGCCTGTCTCCCATGCAAGGGGAAGTTGCTCTAAACTATTTCTCTAGTCCCAAAACTAGGGATAAGGCTTATATTGCCAATTCTCAGAAGGCTCTTCGCATGACATTACAAACACACCAAGATGAGCTTTTCGACATTGCAAACTGCTTCATTAAAACCAAAGATTCAAGAGAAAAAATCCTCAACTGGTTCGCATTGACCGTAAATGCCAACCACAAGCGGAGAGCCATGCAGGTAGATCCTAAAACGGTTTCGTCGGATGGTTTCATGGTCAACGTAACAGTGATATTGGATCGCTTATGCGAGCCGTTCATGGACGCTACTTTTTCCAAAATTGATCGGATTGATGTTGAGTATCTGAGGAGGAACCCTCGAGTGCTTATTGAGGATGAGACCAAGATCAATACCGACCAGCATGCCTCAGATCATTTCTACGCAAATAAAGTGGGCGGTACAACTAACTTCATTACTGAAATCTTCTTCCTCACAGTTGCCGCTCATCACTATGGCACCGAGGCTGCAAACACTAAACTATCGCAACTCCAGCGAGATGTGAAGTGGATGGAAAAGCAGTTGGAAAAGTTTGAAGTTGAGAGACACAAGTTTGCGCAGGTGAGCTATACTGACGCCTTAGATGATGCCCAGGCTAATCACATTGATTTAGAACCCAGCACAACTTGCAATGTTTGAAGCACATTTGAAAAAGCTTAAAGATCAATTAGAGAAAGGGCACTGTACTATCCTGGCCATTCAGGGAGTCCTCCTTGACGAACTTAGTCAAGCACGCTCTATGCAATTCATGAGATATGTTATCGTCTGGTTACTCAGACTTGTATCTCCCGGACTGAATTTTCCTCGGCAACCCTTGCAACTTCCTCTCGTTGAAGAACAACCTGAAGTTTTCAAATGTCTTCCTGAGTATTTTCTCGAAGACATTGTTGATAACTTCAAGTTTATTACTAGGAACATACCGCAAATTATTACGTCTATCCAATGTGACGAGCTGATGATGATCTGCATAACATTTTTGCGTAGCTCGGAGTATATTAAAAATCCTTATTTGAAGTCCGGGCTGGTCACAATCCTATTCCATGGTGTCTGGCCCATATACGGCCGGGCTAAAGGAGTCTTAGGTGATCTTCTCTACGCATCCGATTTTGCAACAAAACATCTACTTCACGCTCTCATGAAGTTTTATATCGAATGCGAAAGCACAGGCACCCATACACAGTTCTTTGACAAATTCAACATTCGCTACGAGATCTTCCAAGTGATCAGGTGTATCTGGCCGAATCCAATATATCGCGAAAATCTGGGGACTGAAGCAAGGCGAGTTTATCGGAACCTTTTATGCCTTAATACTATGACTAATGGTCCGCAGACTTAACCTTGACTTCTTCGTCCGTTTCGTCAACCTCTTACTCAACGATGTTACATTTGTCCTAGATGAGTCATTCACCGCTTTTAAGCAAATACACGACCTAGCGAAAGAGCTCCATAGCCCCCCGGAGTCGCTAGATGCCAATGCCCGGCAAGAAAAGGAAGAAGCCTTATCAGCTGCTCAAAGCAAAGCAAAAGGGTACATGCAGCTGACTAATGAGACTGTTGCAATGTTAAAGCTCTTCACGGAAGCTCTGGAAGACTCCTTTACTATGCCGGAAATCGTTCAACGTTTGGCTGACATGTTGGACTACAATCTGGATGCGCTGGTAGGCCCTAAGTCCTCGAACTTGAAGGTTGAGAATGGCGAGGAGTACGGCTGGAGGCCGAAGCAAATGCTCGCTGAGATCGTCGATGTCTACCTTAATTTGAAAGACAAGACTGCATTCCACAGAGCTGTTGCACGAGATGGGCGCTCATACAAACCTTCCAACTTCACGAAAGCAATGACTATTATGCAACGATATGCTCTCAAATCGCCCGAACAGCTCCAGGAATGGGAGAAATTAGGCAATCTGATCCAAGCAGCTAAAGAGGCTGATGAGCAGGAGGAGCAGGATTATGGAGATATTCCTGACGAGCTTTGCGATCCATTGATGGCAACATTGATGGAGGATCCTGTCATCTTACCAAGGAGCAGGGTCACTCTTGACCGCAGCACGCTTCGGAGTCATCTACTGAGTGATCCGAACGATCCCTTTAATCGCACGCCATTAAAGATTGAGGATGTGATTCCTGATGTAGAGATGAAGGCGCGCATCGAGGCGTTCAAGGCAGAAAAAAGGGGCAAGAAGATCGGAGAAGCGTCTGCTGCTGTGGAAGGAGAGCCAATGGATACGTCAGCTTGACCGAGACATAGCCCCGGGATCTAGTGGCTATGACGGAAAAGGCGCGAAACGAGGCATTTGTTTGTTCTGGTGTGGCGCGATATGCATTATAGGCGTCTGGCGTAGCCGCGTATCATTAGAGGTCAAAGGATATAACATTGTGCGTTTAGTCGCGGCCGGTGTTTGGATTGCAGGCATCTTATCAGGCCGCTGCAAGGAGTGTTGTGCAAAATAACTTATAAGAATGTAACGAAATGGGAGCTCTGGCCCGCAGTGCCAGCTGTATAGAGCCGGTAGAAATTGCGGTGATATTATAAATCTAAACACTAACTGTAGGAGGCCTTTGGTGGCTATAGTAGAAGGCTTCCCCTAACAAGAGAATTCCTGGGGTTTCTGTTGCATGGTATCCTCGAAAGCTAAGTGACTAGTAGGATGCAATGGACGCTTTTGAGGCTGTTGCAATGGTTTCTGGTGGTGTCGCAGGCCTGCAAAGATGAGAATAGATTGCCACGGTTTCTATGCTACCTCAGTGTATCACATAAATGATAGGATAATTCGAGCACGCATAGCGCTCAAAGTCGCGCTTCTTACCTCTTGCATAGACTATAGTACATAAATCTTACAAACTTTGCTCTTTAACGATCACGTTGACTCTTCATCTGTCTTGCGCCGTCCAAATGCATATGCAACACCGCATCCGGCCAGATTAGTAGCGCAAAGACCCAAGGTTGCACCACGTATTATCCCTCGGGCACCAAATTTCTTTGCTAGCCCCTATGATAATCAAGAATAGGTTAATACTCATGGAAATTAGGTGTGGTTGACCCAATGGCTGCAACGTAATGCCGTAGCAAGGCAGCTCTCGAACATATTGGATAGACCCACCTGTTTACGACGGCTTGCCAACAACAGATATAATCCGCTCCAGGCCGCAGTGATACCCGCAGCGTCTATTTTATAGGAGTTTATGTTGAGGTAACTTGAGAAGAGGAGAATTGGAGGGAATATCATTGGCAGTGGCTGAAATGGGCGCATATGTTGTGCTGTTATCAAGGTTGCAAGCAGCGTTGGTGGCAGCGGATTTTCTGGAAGATTTCATGCGTGAATTAGCATCTAAACTACTGGAAAACAGAGGAATTGGAGTGCAAACCTCCCCATGTCCGCAATGAGTGAATGGTGCCTTGCTTTACCCTTTCTTCCGTATGTTGGTCTGGCATGGCTGCAAAAATATAGCTGATTGAAGGCTCGAGAAGGATGTTGTGTTAAAACCGACCTTCTTTGCTACTGCCGTCATAGCAAGTTTGGCGCACAGGCCCCAGGTCGCTTCAGGACAGTTCAAAGTGGCATCTAAATAATACAGGGTGCCGCCAAACAACCCCCTCGGCGCCCCGTCACCATCAGCTCCCAGTGCATCTACCCTTCTTCTGCTTGTTGTTAATCTGTTCCAATATTCCCCCAATCCTTGCATCGTCGAGGTCCAACACTCCCACCACGGGCACACACCGCCCTTCATCGCAATGTCCGCCAAAGCTAGCGGAGCGGACCCCAAACCTAACGGCGATGCCAAACACCGCGCGCATCACGATGGAAGTTCCGGACGAGCATTTACAGTTGAGCAGAAGACAGCCGTAATACGGATAAAGCGATGCTCTCCCACGGCTTTCTACGAGATCTTAGGTTTAGAAGAAGTGAAAGCAACAGTATCTGAAGGGGAAATAAAGAAGGCATATCGAAAACTTAGCCTTCTAACACACCCGGACAAGAATGGCTATGAAGGCGCTGACGAGGCATTTAAGAGTTAGTAACCAGAAATCGTACAGTACTTGGGATAGATGCGAATAGGATGCGCTATCTTTGCCATAACCGGAGAGCTAATATTTATCTTCAACATCAACAGTGGTCTCGCGGGCCTTCCAAGTTCTTTCTGATCCGGACAAGAAAGCAAAGTACGATAAATTTGGTGGGGATCCCGACAACCGGTTTCCCAGCAGCTCCGCCTCTGGCGCCTCCCCCTTCAGCAACTTTGCGCGTTCCTCTGGCGCTACTCCAGGCCGACAGGGTCCGATGTGGGAAGAGGAAATATCGCCCGAGGAGATGTTCAGACAGTTTTTCGGGGGGGGGATGGGCGGTGGATTCGGAGGACCTTTTGGTATGCAACAGAACCCAAATCCGCCCACCTCAAAACAATATCAGCATGAGACCAATCCCCAACCCTCCCCCAACCCTCCAGCACACTCCAAGCATCGCTATCAGTTGCATTTCCCCTCCCACCGTCCCCCCCTTTTTGAACATCGTTGACCGCTCGAACCCCTATTAACGTAACCACTTAGGAGGCGGTCTGTTCGATACAGGGCCGAACTTTGTTTTTAATATAGGTGGTGGTCCCGGCATCCGTGTGCACCAATTCGGCGGCGGACGGCCACGTAGACGACCCACTACAGCGCAAACCCCCGGCTTCGAGCCTTCGCCGAGCGCGTCTAGTGCCTTATCCTCTCTCCTGCCCCTTCTCCTCTTATTCATTCTCCCCCTTCTCTCCTCCTTCTTCAGCTCCGCACCAACACCCCAGGGACCCTCAGTTCGCTTCGACACCGCTAAACCACCGAATACGCAAATACGGACCTCCACACGTCTCAAGATCCCCTACTGGGTGAATCCTGCCGAAGTGGAGGATTATAGTGCAAAGAAGTGGCGAGAGTTGGATAAGTCGGCAGAGATCAAATATGTGCACCAGCTGAATGTGGGCTGTGAGATGGAACAACAGAAACAGGCCCGAATGATGCAGGATGCTCAGGGTTGGTTCTTCCAAGACGAGGAAAAAATGGTGGAAGCGCGAAAGCTTGACATGAAGAATTGTAAGAGATTGAGGGAGCTCGGGTATGTGGTGCAGTGAATTAAAATAATTATGTGTCGACGCCGGGGTTGGATTTACTGTTTATTGTTGTATATGATTCGTTGGCCCTGGCGGGTTCTTTATATCTTTAGGGGGGGCGGGTGGGGGGAATAGGGTGGCGTACTCGGCGTTGAGTGGTTGCTTGCCAGTAGGAATTCCTCTAGAGTGAGCGGGCAAGCGCGTGGGTGAAATTTTGATTTGAATTCTAGACGAAAGGACTAGTTCGTACGACTG
>Ga0307515_10005404_pt1 | contig 25890 bp, 16 predicted proteins | sample 17_EM_MG_FD_194513 | JGI IMG/M metagenome (GOLD analysis project Ga0307515, IMG submission 194513) | Populus trichocarpa ectomycorrhiza microbial communities from riparian zone in the Pacific Northwest, United States - 17_EM | ecosystem: Host-associated > Plants > Roots > Unclassified | place... | reverse complement strand
AGCTAGATTTAACATTAATTTTTTTTTTCTTTAATGTAGTAAATTAGATAGGTTAGTCTCTAATTTATTTTTGTACCATTTAAAATTTAATTTTTGATACTTAATATGGTTGCAAACATAAAATTTTATTAAATATTTTAATTAAATTTAATTTAGAGCATTTCAAACAGCCTATTAAAAAAGATGTAGTTCTAACAAACAAGTTACTTCTATGAGCTTAGTCTTTTTCTCCTATTGCTTTGTTCTGGGGCATGTTGCCCCAACCAGGCAGCTAGGATTTCCTTGGTCATGGAGGCCCTCTTTTTTTGGGGGGTATGCCCCATGTTATTTGTATATTCCTTCTTTATTTTTTAATATATTTTTACCTTTACAAAAAAAAAAAAAAAAAGTTACTTCTATGTATCAAAAACTAAGCATTTTTAGAAAAACAATAAAAGAAAAATAACTGGTTCAGAAAAATAGTTCTTTAAAATCTGAAATTGATTCTATCTTAAATTGATAAAGAAGAACTAATCTTAAGAGTTGATTTGCGAGTGTTTCTTGCTTAGAAACAGATTTTGAATTGCTTCAGAAGGACTGATTTGTTAGAAAGGCTCAAAGATTCAAGGAAAAAATGAATTTGAAGAGCTTCTTGGATCTCAAAAACAAAGTCTTGACAAAGATGGTTCAAGTATTGATCTATACAAAAAGCCCTAAGTTTTTTTTTTAAAAAAAAAAAAACACCCTTCAAACACCAGCTCACACAGTGACACTACAGGTATAATTTGTTCATCAAGAGTAACACACTTCCTAGACCTATCAAAGCAATGTGGATTATGAAGGGAACTACACCATGTTTCTATTTTTATGCCAACATATTATTAAGAATAGCTATATGCCTTGATCTAGATCCCCTAAATACTTCACCTTGAGCTGAAGATCAGCCTTCTTTAAATCAACCAAGGCCTTATCAATCAAAGGCTCCTCCTCACTGTCAATCCATACATCAAATCAGTTCTGCAAGGACTCCAAAATGGAAGCAAAAACGATTAGTTACCATGGGAGCTTAACATATAGAGAAGGACGACAAATTATTACAGCTTGAATATTTTAGATGGAACAATGAATGTGGGACTAGTCCTTATGTTTAGCTCATTACTTGCTTCTTCTTACAATGTTGCAAGCAAACGGGAAAAAAAAAATTCATGCTTTTCCAGATGAACCAAACAAGCGCATCTTCTCTGCTACCACAGCTTTCATGGCTTCTTTTGCTGAAGCCATCACATGGACCAGATCTTTCTTGGGGTTGCTTAGTGAGTTCATGTAAGCGTTGCGCACCTCAGTGTTAACATTGAACTTCGTCACACCCCGCTGAATACTAGCCTGTTTGATGCAGTCAAGGATGTTGATTATGTTAATCAGTGGCAGATTCATTAAGCAATGTTGATTTAGGCTTTGTTGAATCTGATAAGTATATATGTCCTTATAACAGATAGCTCCAACAAAACTAATGCCTTTGCATGATATATATGTATCACAGTTTTACATGTGTGCGCACACCGGGAGGGAGGGAGGGAGGGAGGAGTACCTTGATAAGTTCCTCGGACAAGCCAGATGCTCCATGCAGCACCAGAAATACACCTTTCTTAGAACTCAAGGCATGCAAATCCTAAGGATGGAAGCGTTAAGAATAAGTAAAGCGGAAATAGTTGAGTTTGCAAATTAGAAGTGGATGATCTTTACATCTTAAACCAAAATTTTCGAACAGCCTATTAGATTTACAGGAAAATGGTGATGCACTTGAAGGGGTTTATAGTTTCACTGAGATGTACAAGTTCAATAAGTTGATTTCTGCATTACATCAGGAATATGCTGCAGAGGAACATTTACAAGGTTGCAATATACTTTTTTGCTTTTTGAGGGTCTAAAATCGCTTTTTAACCTCCATCTTAAAAACTTAGATGATGATGCCAAATCAAAGATCTAAGAAACTGACTGGCAGCTCAAGAATCCATGTAAAATAGTCTTTCTTCCTCATTTTCCCTCTGTGCAAACATCGTTCTCATACTTATAAAACATCAATCAGCAATATAGTATGCATGAAAAGGTCAAACATAGACTGCATAAAACATATAATCAATAGAACTAAAGCATGACAGCACAGAATCATTGACCTTCTCACACTGAGAAGGTGAAATCTAATAGATAGATCTCAGTTCTCAATTTAACATAATCAATGACAATAGAAAAATAGCTAACATTTGATTGTTTATACTTCACCTTAAGCAAATCAAGTCTGAGATTTGGACCACTTGCAGGGTACTTTCCATGTACATTCCCAATACACACTGCCAAAGCATCTATACCAGTCTCATCAATGAACTCTTCAGCCTGAAATTTAAATGAAGACAATTGTGATTTTGGATGTATCAAAAATATGGGTATAGTTATTTTTTTAATGAATTAAGAAGTCTACTGACCTGATTAACATCAGTCAGCCTTGCTTCGTAATCTTCAACAGTCAAATCATCCTCTGTCCCTGACAATCTCCCTAGTTCAGCCTCCACCAGCATGTTTTTGGAGTGGGCCAAAAGTGATATATACTTCGTGTATGCTATATTATCCTTGAGAGAAAGATGTGAACCGTCTACCATTAATGAATCAAATCCCTGGCATGATTTTGGATTCAAGAAAATGCAAATTCAGTAATAAATTATTCCTCGGTATAGATAAATGGAAGGAGTTGCCAATATTAAAAAATTACATAGTTTGTTGAACCATGTATTTTTATTTTTATTTTCGTGGACAACAAGCAGCACTCACCAAATCAAGAGCTTCAACTAGCTCTTGCTTCGAAGTTCCATGATCAAAATGAACAGTGATTGGAACCTGCAAAACATGCATGTAGATTATAATTTATTATCCTGTCTAAAAAAGACCAAAAAAAGTATTTTTCATCTATTTGATGCATTTGTCTTCTTTATCTAGAGTACCCAATCATTTAAGTGATTTTGATCCTAGATGAAAAATAATGGGTCCGATGGGGATTAAATTTTTAGTGATCTTTCCAGGGAACTTTAACTTGCTTATTATATTTTGAAAATTGGCACATATTTTGGTTCATCTGGAAAATTGTCAGAAAATAAAATGATGGTGCTAAAACCACAAAATCCACACCATAACGCTCGTCTTCCTCTCTTACCCTTTCAAATTCCCTAAAAAAATATATTTTAAGATATGAAAAACAAACTTACATTGGCCTGTTCAGCAGCAGAGACACAACAAGCAACCAATGGAATTCCTCCTTGCTTCAGTGCACTAGGATGAATCTGTTCAAAGAACACAGCTTTTGGTTATTTAGTAAGGAGCCATACTTGTGAAAAAGGCTGAAGCTCACATCCATGTCCCAAAAGACAAGCTTAATTCCATATCTTGTCTCCTAAATTACTCGTCTAACTTATAAAATGTCATTCTGACCTGTAGAATCGCAGGACTATTTTCTTCCTCTGCTGCAGCTACAACAGCCTCAGCCCCTTCCATATTATAGACATTAAATGCTCCAACAGCATATCCACCTCTCTCTGCGTTCTTTATAAGGATAATATCAATATCTACACATTTCAATATCCAAATAAATCCAGAATTTAAACAATAAATTTGTAGTCCTTACAAGAAGAAGTTCTTTTGTTGATGAAAGTCGGGAAGGAAGCGCCCAAGATTTCACAACATCAGCTAGTGCTTTACTGTCACCAACATTACCTGCAAAAGAAAAAAAAAAAAAAGTTCAATTTTTATTTTATGGAAAGATACCAGCTAAATAAAATTACAATTTTTTTTTACCTGGGAAAACAATGTATGGAACTCCTGGATGCCTACTTTCTGGACCAAGCTGCCACAATGGAATGCCAGCTAGGGCTTGTCCAACTACTTTGGCACATTTTGCTTCTAGAGCTTTTGTAGCTAGGTCGGATGACGTGATTCCACCCTAGAAAAAGACATATTAGAATCATCTAAATTCGTGGGTAAGCTGGTACAAAGTCTCTTAGCATTGGAGCTGGGGCTTGGGGTCAAATCCCACTTGCATCCAGAATCATATCTCAGCTGAAGGAGAAGGTATATTGGCCAAGTGGAAATGTGCCTTTGAAGGTTAATTTTCTTAAATGGTTACATTGTATTAGTTAAAAGTTCTGAGATCAGTCACTGTATGGATTATGAAAACAATGCTGAAGGGTAAGCAAGTGAAAAACAAAAGTGGACTTGCTTATTACCAAAATAAAGTGGACTTACTATTATTATAATTTCATGGCTTTGGAGAAAATTTGGAGAGAAAGAGAGATATCACTTATTATTAGACAAAATATACATGTCTATTGCAATTTCAAGTTAAATGACAGAGAGGTAATGCTGAAAATATCAGATATCTAAAATTAAATCTAATTACCAGCACTCTTAGTGCTACAAAGAAGGAAAGCAGAACTCAAGGAAGCTGAAAGGCAAAATCCACCTAGGTAGGTATAAGTAGTCTCAAGCAGAACTCTCCAATCAAAATTCAACTTTTGGAATGAAATATAAATAAGATTTCTGGTAAGATTCTGGGTTGTACTTAATGATCCCAAATCCGTATGGTTAAAACTAGGGCAGGAAAGGCTTAGAACCTTTCAATTAAAAAGCCTATTAGCACAATAGAGAAGGAAAACTTGATGCTGCAAGAAATAGAACTTTTTTTGTTTATACAAATTGAAATACCTTTGCAAGAATGTATCGTGGTCTTGTTGATATCCGCCTCACAATTTCCACCAAAGCAGAGCTCACCTTAAAGTTGATTTCCAAGCTCTCAGAAGCAGCTGGCAATTTAAGAAAGTAGATAATAAGAAAAGGCCTTCTTGATTTGTATAGCAAGAATAACTGACAGAGTTGAAAATTTTTCTTTTCTTTCAAGAACATCTGTTACTATCTTTGCACCTATTTTCAATAGTGAAAACCCTTATCCAAAAATAAGGAAAAAAAAATGAAGACAATCAGCAGTTGATCTCATATTTACCACAAATAAGGAACGTTCAGGTTGTTGTACAAGATTCGGGATCAGGGTATGTAGGGGGGTAGGCTTAGTAGGCATGTTAATTCGGTTCATGGTACGTATAAGAACATCTATTTGGGTCATTGTTAAACATTGAATTGTATATTTTTATCTTTATCTTTAGAATATCAGATTCTTCAAAAAAAAAAAAAACTAAGCTCTATTTGTATTGAGAATGTATGATCTTTATAGATTCATCTTGTAAAAATTGCGTTGTTCAGGTGATACATTCCCAGCATGAAAAGGGTCTGGATTATTTACAGTTCTATAGACCACCATGAGATGTATATGCACTAACAACAAGAGAGAAAAGAAAAGATTACTGACTTTTTCCAGTAATGAGTTCTCGACTGGTCATGATTAAAGTGTCTTTACAAGCCCCAAGGAGCAAATTTGCCATCTCAGCCACTCTATTGATTTCCTCCTCCCTCTCTTCTAATGACTTCATGGCAATTTTATCAACAGAAACCTATTCATAACAAAAGAAAAAATAATTGATAGTCCCTTGCATTGGCAGTTATATTTGAGTGCATGTACATGAACAAATGACAACTTATGGATGTCCAGTTACTGATAGATAATATCTCACATTCCTTAAAGAAGAGAATCAAAATTAACACCATGATTGAGAAAATACAAAAACACATGCATCTGTATTACCTCTAGTTTCTTTAAAAACTGGCCACATTGTAATTTAAGTTCTTCAACCTGTGAGTTAATGAAAAACATGAATGTTAACATTGCAGAAAATCACAGCCCCGTGGGCATAAAATAAAAAGAAAACAAAAGTCCCCCATTTTTCAACCTGTTTTGTTGTTTTGGGAACATACGATCCCACAACTATAAGCCCGCCCTTTCTTTCTTTGGTTATTCCTAGATCCTTTGGCAGTATTGGAGCTTTTGGAATAATTCCAATTCGGGTAGAAACAAAACTAGCAGCAGTGCGGCATAAAAAGGATTTCCCCCTTAATTCTGCCTGCTCAATACGCAAAAGCATGTAAAAGCTTCATAAGTTTTTAGCTAGGCACAACAAAGAATATTTAAAACATATAATAGCAAGAAATTTGCCTGAATCATTCCAGCTGAAAATACAGCCATGTCTCGATCACTTGCTGCATTAACTATGCAAGTTGAACCCTATTGCAGTTCATAAAAAGTAAACCATCAATAAACAATACTTCAATGGGAAGAGAGATGACTTGTTTTAATCACAAAGGCATGGCAAAACTATTTCCCATCCAATTAATGCATGGATACATCACTCAGACATGCACCAAGTGCTGATTATCCATACCTTCTGCAAGTTGCAAAGAGTATCACAAACAGCATCTGGCCCACCTTTCCTCAAAAGATTGATAGATATAGATGAAACACTGCTAGCAGGAATACGGCCTCTAGTTTTCTCCTCAACCCACTGAAAATCCAGACAGTCACAAAGTCACTACCATATCTAACATCCTTTTAAGTACAAGACAAGGATGAACAAGATAGACCTCACGGAGGTTTGAAGATTTGTAGCCAAAAGAAGCATCTCTGGCGAACTCTGTGTCCCCTGCAGGGACAAGCCTGCAAACAAAGGAGTTTTCTTATGCAAAATGCCAACGAAGAATCACTATGATCTAACAAGAGGAGCCCAGTACCAATCAGAATCTGCAACATAGTGTATATCTTTGATTGTATAACGCCCTCCTTGAAGAAAAAATGGGCAAATGATCCATGCGTCCATCTCACCAAGTAGTGAAACTGCTGCATCTGCTTCCTAAATAAATCAAGTACATCATAATGTGGTTTTATAAGGTAAGCTATGAAGGTGTTGACAATATGATAATACGACACTCAAGGGCCTTCATCCTTGCCTCTGGAAAATGACCACGTAGTGTTGAATCGCCTCTCAAAACTACTGTATAATCAATATTCTCAACTGACTTAGCGGCTATGCTTAGGTTTCCACAGATATCTTTAATCAGTGCACTCGCCTGTAAACAGTTAATTGGATAATCAGAAATACAAGTCTCAAACAAGTAAATTGTTTTCCTTTGAGTAGATATTGTAAGATGAATAAGTACTTGCTTTTCTTTTCTTTTGTAATAAGATACATGCTTTATGAATAGAAATAACATCAGATGTGAAGAAAGTTGTTTACCTTTTCAGAACTCAATGACCTGGAGTTGGTCAAGATAAAAAAGCATTTAGGCTTTTTCCTAAATTGCTCAACTATTGACCCAACACTCCTGCAAAGAGAGCAGGCACGGTTATTTAAAATTTGCAAAGGCACCTTCAAAAGGGCCTGTTTGTTTTACAGATATAGAGTATCAAGGCTTTCTATCTGCATAATGGAATTGACAGAAGAAAGAACTGGATTTAAGACAAAAGGATGAAACAACTAAACTTCAGAAAGAAATGAAAACATATATTTATATTGAAATTTTTTATATTTTAGTCTGATGGTCAGGTTTGCAAAACATTATACATTATAGAGGCAAGAGATCACCATTCTGTTAATACTTCAATATCATGAACAGTTTGAGTTCCAGTTGGATCATCATCTAGAACCACCAACGTTTTTGAATTGCTCTGGTTCAGTCTATGAATATCATCAATGGGGTCCAGGGGCCACTCAGGTGGAAGAGACTGCAGGACAACTTCTTTCTTAAGTACAGGAAGTGTTCCTTCAACTTTAACACCTGTGAGGGTCTCATAAACCTGATACAAGAAAAAAATGCAGTTAACCCTGTGACCATCTGACTTCATTCATATATAATAACTTCCAAATGTTTTACATTTCAAAAGTAATCGCTATACCTTCACGACACCTGCATCATCTTGCCGACCCCAGCCAGCAGCAGAGCCTGCTCAATAATGAAATTCAACTAGTATGTATAAGCATAGGTAACTTAAGTGAGTGTAAAGGAGAATGCGTATATGCACTATCATGAGAAACATTTTCAAAACATAGATTATTATTAAAGTTGAAATTCAACTAGTACACATATAGAGCCTGCTCATTCATGAAATTCAACTAGTATGTATAAGCAAAGGTAACTAAAGTAAGTGTAAAGGAGAATCCGTATATGCACTAGCATGAGAAACATTTTCAAAACATAGATGATTATTAAAGGCATATGTTGCCAGTTTTCCATCACATATCCTGCAGAAAAATTTTCGCTACAACCTGCATGTCCAAGGCATCCAGTCTAATTGTTTTCATTTCCTTATCTTTGGAATTTGACAGAAAAAAATAATTTGAAGTCTTTTGTCACCATTTTGTCTCTTTCAAAGTCTAAAGCTATCGAAAGTTAATAAGCTAAATGTTGCTTGACTTTCAGCTCAGTTCCCACTTATATATAGGTTGAATCGGGGGCCATTATTCAAATGCTTCATTCTCCTTCTAGATTGTCCAGGTTTTGACAGCTTAGATAACCTTTCTCCAACAACATGAGGTCAGTGAAAAAAATCCCTTTGCTCCATTCTACACACTATAGAGCAATCAACAATAATGACAGGCCTCAATCTCCTGTCCTGCCTTTCGGACCTTCTGTGCAAGTAGCTCTTTTCTATGCCAAAGAAGACACTACTACTGGTAATAATTCATACATTTTCTGTCCTTTTCTTGACTATCCAGTCAATCCCTACCTCCCTGTGGATGATTGATCCATATAAGAAAAAGCAAAGCAGGTCCCAATTTTCCATCCTGCATTGTCATATCTTGTGAAACAGAACAGAAAAAACTAAGAATTTCTTATTAAATCCAACTTACCTTGAAACACATCGTTCTCACATATCTCACCATAAACATAAGATAAATCTTATCTTTAGCTAGCTAAAACTTTTTAAATTAAAAATTATTGTCTTATAGATCAAATATCAAAAGAAGGACAAGGGAAAACATAACAACTGGAAATCAGAAGATCACAACACCTGCCAGGAATAGTTGGTGTGCAACAGTTGCAATATGAAGTGGAACTTTAAGGGATGACGATTCACGGCAAACAATTCCCTGTAGATGATTATAGAGCAGTTTTAAAAAACTATCAACCAGGAATCAAAATAATTGCTTCGTTCAAACATAATGCAGGATAAATGTCAGTCAGACCAGATCCTTCACAAAGATATCGAGTGCAGAATACGGTGTATAATCGTTGTCCAACATGTGCGGAACACGATTCTCAAACATCCTGCAAATGGATACAATTTTTTTTCCCGGGATTAATCTATGAACTTAAGAATTGAAGTAGCTGAATCCTAATGAAAAGGGATGCAAGAACCATCCTTTTTTAAATAATCGCTTAAATGGGTAAAAATCACATGTTAATTTCAAATAAAATTAAGTATTAAAGGCTAAGACAATAACAAAAATTATCAAATTCAGCTCAGTAAAAGAAAAGAAACTAAAAGAGCAGTGCATTTTTCCATGAAACAAACCAGGATGTTCCTCCACTGTTCTTGACGAAATCAAACAGCATCCTTGTATTGAGACCTAATCGAGCTCCAAGCGCCATTGCCTCAGCCCCTGATGCTATATGAACTCCAGCGAGCAACTGATTAATCATCTTTACACCACTAAAGGCAATAATTGAAAAGAACAGAGAGTAAGAATTCAGTTCCCTGGAAAATTCTATGACAGTGCATGATATGATTATCTAAGACAATTTTTGCATGTCTGTACACTAATGCATAATTCAATTGATCAATGAACCTACAAAATGATGATATAATGCATGGTGAGAGAAAAATTAATGCTGAAATACCTTCCAGCCCCACAACCTCCTCTAATCACATAAAGCTTCTCACTTAATGCTGCTCATAATTAACAACCATGGGTAAGTTGTAATCTAGATATCAGAAACTCCTCCATTCAAAATTAAGAATATTTAATGAGATAATTACCTGAGAGAACTGAGCCGGTACATGTAAGAGCTTCATCAGTACCAGAAGCCATTATCTGACAGCAAAATAAAATTACTTTGAGAAACAGTTATCAAAATATACATAGCTGCTTTCAAAATGAACCAATTTAGAATTTTTTGTTAGACCGTAAGTGTTCCTTCTGAGGCCCTCTTGACACCACCAGAAACAGGAGCATCCACCAATTTCAAGCCCTTGCCTTCACCTATGATATTTGCCTTTTTTGAGTAAGAAAATATTGGGAAAAATGAAGCATAGAAACATGGCATGATAGGGGTCATAATCACAAAAAACAAAATAGAGCATCCCAAACAAGCTTAAACCATAAGTTGTTCCTTCAATTAGCAGTGGCACTGCTATTTCATTGCATGCATTTAAAGAATTACACACAATATTTAAACCAAAAATAACCACTGTCTTCTGTTGAGAATCAAGACAAGCAAACTCATTAAAAAACAGGGCCAAAAACTCTACACATGACAAATACAAAGAGAGAAAAAAAGCCCCCTACAAAGAAGAGAAGATGCAAAGAAAGTGAAACAGATTTAAAATAAAAAACAATAAGTAAAATCAAAAATGGTAAAAGTGAATGGACTTGTAATCTTCATCCATGTGTAAACTCAGCTAGCTCATTTTCTGTTACATTTTCTTATGCTTTTTTCCACACATCAATTCTCCATCATCATTCTAGCTTAATGCCATATTCAAGAAGTTTTAACTTTCCAAGAAGACAATATTGAACTGTCATGTCTTGCTTTTACATCATTAAAAAGAAATGGCATTATTCAACTCCAAGATCTTAGATGTGCAAGAATGAAAATTAAACTATGCATTTCCCTTTTATAATATCTATTTGCATTCCCAAGATCTATGAATATTAGTTTTCAATATCTTTAAGTCTTTCCTATGTATTTATAGTAACAGATTGGCTAACAAGACATTAGTTGAATGAACAGTTCTTTAGTTCACGCCATACCAGGAAAGGTCGAGCAAGTAAGAATCCATTCATGATTCTAGTTGTTGTTTGGGTCAGGCTCTCTGAAACCCATTATTTGGGCTAAAGAGAGGAAAGAATAATTTCTACAGGCTTTAATAGTGCTCTGGTATGGATTTGTAGTGCAGGAATGACTGATGTCAAGAAGAAAAAGGAAATGTTTTTTGAAAAGTGAAAAAAATGTTGAAGGGTAGGGACTGCTTCCAAATTCCTCCTCACAATAACTGGTTAATGGATTTAATTGCCCACTGATACATAAACTTTTTATTGTCATTTTTAAGCATTCTTGAATTATAGTAGAACAGATTTAATATCGGAGAATTGTCAATTTTACAAAACTCAAAATGATGCTAGAACCTACAGTTTTTGTAAGTTAAATATACACACACACACACAAACAACTATGTATTTGAATAAGAACACAGCAGATCTTCACATTAGGAGTTTGCATAGCTGAAAGTATAAATGTTTATACTTTTATATAGGACATACCTTGTAAGCGTCGCTCCAGTTGGCTCACAAATGCAGGGGATACTGTAGAAGATAGGATGATAGATGCTCCTGATGGTAAGGCTATAAAAAAACAAAAATAAAGTTAGCATCTTCACCTTAATGTACACATTTTGCTTTAGAAAGGTACCTGCAACTGCTCCTAGATCTCCATACAAAACACTCTCCGCTTGAGTTTCATTTGTGACCATAACTACTAGTACATCAACATCTGAACAAGAAATGTTAAAGAAACCAATAATTTTAGCTCCATAAAAGGACTATAAATGTTGTATAGAATATTTGAAAAGGCAAATCAAACTTATACTTGTGGCTCAAAATAACCTTTAGATGTTTCTGCTGGAGAGTTGCCAATCAAACCACCAGCATTTGCAAATCGAGTGAGAGTTGGTTTATACACCTGCCACCCAAGAAAAGATGCAACCATATAAATTTGCAATGGTAATTCAAACACAATAATATCAATCTACAAAATATGTATGAACTAGACAAGCCCCCAGAAAAAGTCTTATAGAAGCACCACAAGCAAAATATACATACATGCAAAGCATAAACAAATTCACAAGCAGGCAAGTACACAAAGAGAAGTTATATGCATACATTAAAAAATTAAATAACCGGGAGGTTTGAAAAAATTAATAATTCTACTTCCATTGACAATCAGCATAAACTATTAGACAGTAAACGGTAAGATAAGAATTCCAGGGTCATTTCAATTCAATTTTCCAATTGTTAAACAAATTTCACCAGGATATGTGATGCATAGTTATCAAAGTTCCATTCTAATGTGTACTGCATGAAAGATACTCAGGCCAGAAATGGCAGCAATCAATCCTTATCCAGCTCCAAGCAGGAACTGACTCTTTCAATCAAAATATAATGGGAAAAAAAGGTAAGGATTTACATCATAACCAACAACACAGAAATTTGATTTCAACAGGTGAGTTGCCATGCCAAATCCCATTGCTCCAAGACCAATGAAACCAATTCTCTTTACGACAACAGATTTGGCAACAATTTGTCTAGCCAGTTGCTCAGGTTCGTAGAGTTCTGCACTGGCTGCATCTTGAATATTTGCTCCAAGCAACTTTCCCCAGACCTGGAAAAAGATTATGTCAAGCCATTTCTTTTCAATAATAATAGCCTAAAAGCAAGTCATAATGACCTGCAAATGAAATTTTATAACACAAGTACAGGGGAATAACCTTGACAAATGTGACATCACTATCATCACCCTGACCATATGAAGATCCTGATAGGAGGGAGATTTTTGAGAAGGAAACTAGTTGATTAGAGAAATTAAGCAATGAGTATATCAGATTGTGAGTTTACCAAGAATAAGTTGTTGATGAGCAACAGACAAAAGTGGAAGAGGAAATATAAGCGATTTGGCCGTATCCAAAACAATACCCTAAAATTTGAAAATTCCATCAGTCTCAAGTATCATCTGGTAAATGCGAATATAAGGTTAAGGTACTCATCAAAAACTTGAGTCATTTAGTCAAGAGGAGTGTTAAGTTTGCATTTTTACATGATGCATCAGCATATGGAACTTACCTTCCATGTACAACACAATATGTTATCAAATATTTAAATATCTGGAACTTAAAGTTAGCTGAAAATAACTAGTTGAGTTGTTAGAATTACAACTTCCCCAGGATTCTCTAATCTATCCATACATGCTCAAACGGTTTTAGAAAAGATCCAAAAATATCTGATGGTATATTTCAAAATTCATATGGAAAACTTTTACAGGTGCTATTTTCAAATGCCCAGACCCCCACTATTATTCCACCAAAATTCAAGTTTCCTAGCAGTCCAAAAATAGTAGGAGCCTGTACCTCAACTACAACATCTTCACAAGCAATCACATCTCTCTGGCCCCAACTATAAACTCTAGGTCAGTGTGAATTTTATTTTCAACAAACAAATTCTTTATCATCTCTAACTCCATAGCGGCTTAATTTGTGAAAACAACTTTATTTACTATATCTTCTCACATTATCACTACCAATCTGCTATACTGCTCAGCCAACAGGTGGTTCTCCTGTTTGTTTTTTTTTTCCTGCCTTCACATGCTTTCCATGATTGCATACAACAATAAACAGCTCCCTGTAGAAGACTTGTTAAATATAAGTTAAACACTATCTCATTTTATTTATGTTATTCTCATCCTGCCTCAGTTTGTTGTGTTAGATTGTTAGCATCTATAAACAGTTTTACAGAGAATTATATGAATAAATCAGGATGTATGAGTTAACTTGTCTAGCATGTGATCCATCAGCAAAGGAACCAAGTTTCAACCTTCGATTTAATAGAAATTCAGCATTCAAAAGTCAAAACTAACTAATTATACCTACTCGAGATGAACCCAATAAACTAAACAATTCAGCCCATAGCTGGAAGAAACACACTTGTACACATTATTCCAAATGCAACCAAACTTAAACATGTATAATAACAGCGTCCCTTACCAAATTTTGGACCACGGTCCTGTAGGAATGCACCTTGGTATCACCTCTCAAAAACTGGGGAATATGATTTTTGAAAACCCTGCAGTGACAAAAGAATCACCCCATCGCCAACAAATAATGGAAAAAACAGATTGGAAAGAGCAAAAAAAGACATCATTATAAAGGTAGCAAAGCACACAGCGCAAAATATCAAAGAGCATGGTCTGAATATGAGCTGTGAAAAACCGTGGAAAAGTGATGGGAGGCAAAACCAATACCACCACCTAATGGATTCTTAATCTTGGTAATTATCCCCTGACTTAGAAATGAGAGATTTACCGTGTGATGTTTTGTGAATAACACAGTTGGCTACAAAGAGTGTCAAATCACTGTGACTCTGAGGAGACAGACAGTATGACTCAAAGCTGTTTATCAGATGAGATCTGCATTCGTGCCCCAAACATGTCACTTTGTCCTAGTCATGTTGTATACATGCAACTTTGTCCTAGTCATGTTGTATATGTTCCAGGAAATGCATAATTGCCACATCCATGCAAGTGTGTTTTACTGGTTAGGGAAATAAAAATAGACAAAATTGCTAGCCTGCATGTTAACTATACATCTCAAATATCAACAGGTACACTTATTTCTATCAATCACCGAATCACATAGAAATCCTTGTATGTTTATTTGCTCTTTTTTGTGTGTGAGCACGCTCGCATGGTGGAGCAGGCAGGTTGATTAACAGAGAAATTGATGGAGCTAGTTGACATTTTAATTTTTTATCTTTGTAAAACTAAGCTTTTCACTCTTTTCTATGCATGGTGGAAACTGGAATGGGGAAGGAATAGGATTGCAAAAACTTTTGAATCTTGTACATGCTGCGATTTGGAGTATTTGGTTACAGCAGAATGCTAGAATCTTCAAACTGCTTCTTGAAGCAGTTTTATCCAATAAAACTTTCTTCTTTTATAAATAAAAAGAAAGGAAGTATTTAGTCACAAACACTCACCATGAGTTTCCAGCAGCATTGGAAATAATATCATAGACTATCCATGGATGAATTCCAGCTTGAGTGCAAAGAGAAATCGCCTCCAGTGCAGCAACAAGATGAATGCCCTCAAGCAGCTCATTCACCATTTTAATTTTACTGTGAAGCAAAGGAGAACAGAACTAAATATCAAATTCTAGAAAATCAAAAGACCATATCATTATTTGAGTAGTCCTATATTCTGAAATCAAATCCAAGAAGCGCTTTGTCACTTGTCTAAATTACCATGTCATTTTGCCTTTTTCTAATACTTGCATTATTTCTAGAATAATCAAGTTAAAACATGAAAGCAAGAATATACAATTACACAGTGTTTATAATACATTATGGGAAGATAAACAAGACCAAGAAGAAATCACACCTTCCAGTGCCTACTTCACCTTCGAAGGTGAAAAGCTTTTCGGACATTGCTGTAAAAGATAATGATAATTTGTATAAGAGAATACATAGACAAATTGCCTCTCCAATTCTATTGCCTATATGCTCCAATAGAACGATCGTAGATTATAAAATGAATTTACCAGAAAGAATAGGCTGCGCCTTCGCATTAGCTTCAGACCTTCCCGAGGATGTAATCTAGATAAATCAAAGTAATCAGCATTCTCCACTATTCAAATTATCTGATAACAATGTGGAATTGGACTGCTACAACAAATAATAAGCAGATAGAGAAGGCACAGCTGTTCGTGTAAAAAACAGTGTTACCATGGTTCTTCCCTTTAAGACTTCAGAAAATCCCCTGGAGACATATGCTTCTATTAGATGAGCCATCGAATCTTCATCTGTGAGATCAATAGAATAAACTGATTTCAGTACCAATGCATGAGGGTTGTTATTTCCTAAAGAGAGCAACTAACAGGATCATGAATGATTGCCAAAAAGAAAGAAGAATGCTCAATTGATAATAGGTTTTCAGTATAATTTCAAGTAGATGAGCCAATTTGTGATTGCGGCCATGTGGCTTTACAACAAAGGTTGGACGAGCAAAAGAACATGCACAAGTCCCATGTCCGTATTTTATTTTTTTTATGCATATGTTCCCTTTACATATGAAAGCAAAATAACCTTGCACGCCATAACTTATCCAACCGATTTTGCCAAGTCCTAGCCACCAATCTTAATATTTATATCACTCATTTGAGTGAAATAACAGACAGAAAAAACGTCTCAGGGAAGAAATACATAATTAGCATTTGATGTTAATGGTTGGCTGTTTGAGATTTAACCAGTTGATTTACGAAATATGATATTTTTACCTATTATGAATACCTTGTTCCCTTATACTTTGAAATCCAAAACAGGATAATATGTTTGTGATTATCAATGAGGTTTCCTAATGGCAGATCAAGTGTTATGCATGCATCACTAACAGAAAATGAAGAAGATAATCCTAAATTAAGTTACAAGTCACTAATAATGAGAAAACTTAGCCATGCACATATCCACAGGCAAAAATAAAAAGGTGAGAAAAGAGGGAGGAGAAAAGAAAAAGGGCGGTAATGTATCCTCCATTGCCTTGCCATGGAGAAGTAATCTAAGCAATGAAGTTAAGATTTACACCACATTACTAATAGAAATGCTTTCCGGAGAATGTGCCACTAAATTGAAAGGACAACATTATAAATTCACAATACACATGACCTCTGAGACGTTTCTCTAGATTCTGGATGTATGATGGCAGAATGGTTGAACGTAGGATGATAAGTGCCCCTTTCTGCAATCCTGCATACCAATGAGTTAAGAATCCTGAATATCTACAAAGTAATGATAACTTTAGGTATAATTGATAAGTTCCATAAAGACCTTTCAAAACACCCTGTTGGCCAAAAAATACATCATTGATTTGATCCACGTGAGATATTAGAACAATCAAAGCTGCAACTTCTGTATGCCAAAAGCAGAAAAAAACAAAAAACAGAGTTAAGGCACAATTTCACAGGACACGAGACATCAATAAGAATGAAGCCCAACACCACATTAATCATCGCTTAGCTCAGGCTCCACTTTTGTGGATCAATAGTAGTAATGATGAAGATGTAGAAATTTGACTTAAACAGTGTTTATACTTCCAGGCTCTTACGTTTAAAAATGAAAATAACATAAAGTTTCCATGCATCTATCAAAATCAGAACACTGCAGGACAATTTTTGGGGAAAGAAGGATGTATAAAACTACAAGACATCAAATTAAAACACAATCATGACACTTCGAAAGTGAAATTAAATGTGAAAGTTTTAAGTTCAGAGCATGAATTCAATAGGCAGTTGTTTATACTTCCAAGGATCCCCTCACACAAAAGCAAGAAGCGGGAAGAGAGTAGGTATGCATCAATCAGTTTCTATGATATCAGGCTATACCAGGTATCCTTAGAGAGTTATCATATGCGTCATCCCATGGAGTACAAGTATAACCTAAGGAAAGCACATGCCATCATTGGTATCACGAAAACATCCGATCGCAAAGAAGCAAAGTCTAAATGGCAGCTAAAGGGAAGCTAGGAATGGATTTGACTTTTGTGCTACTGGCGGCAGCAGAAGACATGCACTTGCTATTGTAAGACTTTGGTATGAGTTTATGCTTGAATGCCTGACAAACCTTATTCCAAAGATTTACTAATCAACACGCGTTTTTACATTTTCCATTTTTTTGCTAATCCTTCACAAGTAGGCACCACATTTCATCTATTATACCTGGAGAAAGGTCCCTTAAAGCCTATTTAGTCCAGTCTACCAAGCCGTTTCTTCAGCTCTTTCTGTTGGACACCAAAGGCCTGCTCTATTTGATTGCATAGAGCACCAGGGATAAAATCAACACAACCACAGGAATATTTTGCTTCTCAGATAGTTGGATGCGAATTAAGTTACAAAAGGAGTAAAGGCAAGGGATTCTACCATCTGATGGTAAACCAACATGACATCTAAATCTTGGTTGCCTGTTGACAGGAAATCAACTGTTCTGCAGGGTCCAATGGATCCCAATTCAAACACACATCCACTAGTGCCAAAAAAACATGTATGGTGCGAAAACAACTGTTCTGTCTATGGACTAGGTTCTATGGGTCCCAATTCAAACACACATCCACTAGTGCCAAAAAACATTTATGGTACTAGCATTTTATTAATTATTTTGTAACCACGTTAAAAATAGAAATAGACAGAAGAAAGAGGAAATAAAATCTATGATCGTAATAAAAACATCTCTATCTGATATTTTTTTATATTTTTTAAAAAAATTAATCCAAAAATTAATTAATAAAAAATCACTAATTACTCACAAACTTCATAAAATTTCTCCGCTCATGCCTACACCAATTCCACAGCTATTACTCCCAAAATTTCAAAACCCATGACTTTGAGTTCTAGTGGCACATTTAAAAAGAAACGTTACATGGAATATAAACAACATGTTCTATACACATTCCTCTGAGTTCTGGAAACCCAATTAAAAATGAAATTTTGCGTGGAATATAAACATCATGTATCACAAACATTCCATGCATTATCATGCTATGCATTCCACCAACCAAACATGGCCATTTAAAGAAGTGGCACCCCACCCCAAATAGCGTAGCTATTGAAAACATTTCAGTAAAACGTAGACACATATCCGAGCATTGTTTACCTTTCCCAGCCTCAATAAGGCTGGCACTTCTCGTTCCCCCTAGATTCAAAAATTTATCAACCAAAGTTTCATCTATCTGCAGAACAAGAAAATTCCAATTAAAAAATAATTAATTTGCCAATCAAATAACCTATTAAAAATTAGTTAATTTATACATTGAGTTGCAAAAATGATTGTAAGAGACGATAATGCCGAATAACTTCTAAATTTGTCTTGTTAGGTAGGTATGGTTGGGTTTTTTATTTTTTTAAGAAAAATATATTTGATATTTTTTTATTAATATAATATCCCAGATCAGTTCATTCAAAATATCTAGTGTAAATATGAGGGTAAGCAATGTAAATACAAAAGGATTACTTTTCTTCATTCGTTCTTGGCAGTTACAAATTTCAGAAACGACTTCGTTTCCTTTTTTTTTTCTTTTGAATTTGTTTTCTAAAATACCGGTTACATAATTCTATGTAAAACAAAAATATTTCTTAAGTAAATCAAGGCAAAAAAATAGAAAAACTGAATTCTCCCTAAACTTTTGCGAGATTCCCACACGGCTCTCCAAGACGCATTTTCTCGATCATATCCCTTTTTTTCCAGGAAACCCAAACGAAATGGAAATGTCCTTCCATGTTGTTCTCAGCAACCAAACAACAAAAATTCAAAAGCAAAATTCAAAAGCAAGGAAGAGAAAAGACTTTTCTAGTGATCACCTCGAAAGCTTGAACTTTGTAGCCAGCACGAAGAAGCGCAGCGGCCATGTCTAAGCTCAAATCATCCAATCCGACGAATCCAACAACCGCAGCACCGTCAGTCGCCATGCGCTTCCTCAGTATATTCGTCTCTCTTACACCGAATCCTCTTTTTTCAGATCAAATAATTTGCATATGCCAGTAGAGAGAATAGGAGGAGAGGGAGAAAAACTAGTAAAATAAATATATCGCAATAAGCGTACAGCATGAAATATAATTATTATTATTATTATTATTATTATTATACGTCTTCTCTGTTACACGAGAGTCGTGCTCCACCATCTAACAGCCACAGTGTCTGACAGAGAGCGTCTCTAACTAATAAGTAAATGGAAATTGTAATATAAGAAGAGATAAGACCTTGTCACAGCGGCCGTGGCAGTGACGAGGGTGGTTCAATTCCCAAATTAAAAACCATGTAAATATCCTGTACAAGTCATCATCATAGCCATAGGCTTGTTATTTTACACGTTATCACCGAAGCTGTGTCAGGTTTTTTTTTTTTTTTACGTGGATATTCGAACCACTTGCTTATATCTTAATTAATTTTATTAATTTTAAAATTAATAACTATATAAACTCCAATAGATTATAGTAACGCTGTCAGCTTTGACATGGAATCTCAACAAATCTAATAACTTGGATGCAACGGGATCCTTCCCATTTTAATACAATTAATTTAATGTAAAACAATTAAAATAATTATCACCACATGAGAACAAGACAGGAAGCTTCTTGGCGATTGTAAAGATAACTATGCTGCAAATTTGAAGTCAGCAACCACTAGAAAAAGGGAAAGATGTGAAACATGTTTTATTAATCGTTGGTTCAATAGGACAACTTAGGAAACTTCACAAAACCAAATACAAACAAACATATACAGGAGCCTAAGGAAAAACACCAATAAGCATGGGTGAGAAAAAAACCGAAAAATCAATTAAATCGAGAAAATTAGTAAATAAAAACTGAAAAAATCGAACCATAAAAAAAATTAATTAAACCGATTAGAATTTTAAAAAAACCAACCGGTTTGGTTTCGGTTTTGTAAGCCTGAAACAGAAAAATCGAATCGAATCGAACCTAAACCAAAAAAACCAGAAAAACCCAAGCCAAACTGGAAAAATCAAGCCAAACCGGTTTGAAACGGTTCCTGTTCGGTTTTGGTTTTTAAAAAAAATCAGTTTAGTTATTTTTTTTATAAAAACCGAATCGAAAATGATCACTCCTACCAGTAAGCATGGTGAATTATGGATAGAATTATGTTTGGTTTTATTAATAATTTTAAGTTCATTAATTTATATTAAATTGAGAAAACTAGAAAATAAAAACTGAAAAAACCGAACCATGAAAAAAACCAATTAAACCGTTTAGAATTTTTAAAAAACCGACCAGTTTGGTTTCGGTTTTATAAGCCTGAAAACCAAAAAACCGAACCGAACCGAACCTAAACCAAAAAAATCAGAAAAAAACCGAGTTAAACCGAAAAAACCGAGTCAAACCGGTTTGAACCGGTTAACGTTCGGTTTTGGTTTTTTTAAAAAAATTGGTTTGGTTATTTTTTTTTATAAAAACCGAACCGAACAAAAAATAATTACTAGTACCTATAAGCATGGTGAATTATGGATAGAATTATGTTTTGTTTTATTAATAATTTTAAAATTGTTTGGTTCCTTAATATATATATTATAATTTTGTATGAATTCTGCTGAAGAATTTCTTTTGAAATCTTAGTTATAAAAGGCTATAATTTATAGTTTTTTTAAAAAAAAAATCGTAAACACAGAAACTAGTATAGTGCTAAAAACACACTAAGTTTCATCATTCCGAAGGGGACCAGCATGGCTCACCATAGGGATCACGTTTAAATTTCATTGTTTTTTCATCTCCATTTAAATAGAAGGTTTCATAACTTTCATTTTCAATCTGACCTGATTTTCAACCTTTTACTACGCTTTAAGTGGAGGTGGGCCCCCATTAAAGTTGCTTGTAATTTTCTTCATGATTGATGTTTATTAAAGAAAATACATAAACAAATTAAAATAATATAATATTAAAAAGTAATATTAAAAAACATGCATTCACAAATTATTTTAGAGTAGTTTATTGTCTGCGCTTGTAACGGTAAATATTAATTTTTTAAAATAAAAAAATAATATTAAAAATATAAAAGATATTTTAATAATATTGTTAAACCTGCATTAATTTTTAAATCTTTATTTAATTCTTTACTAGATCCACATTATTTGGATCTAGTACCTAAATAAATTAAATTTGCTAAACCCAAGTAAATGTTTTGGAATTTAAAAATAATAAAATAATATTAAAATACTAAAATGTCCCCGGTTTATAGAAAATTACAAAAAAAAACAACGCGAACGCTTGCTACAGTCACAGGGTAATTAAAATGCAAGGGGAGGGAAAACACAGCTTACCTGGTGCCGGAGTGCTTGGGGACGAAGACGATGGCGAAGGTGTAGTGGCTGGCCAAAGATACTTTCTTCCCCTCCGCTTATGTGTTTCGTGCGCTTCTCTTCTGGTCTTGCTTTTCTTTTATTGATTTCTTTTCGCTTATCTTATTCTCTCTGTCTATGTCTGTCTCTATTTCCTCTGTTTTTGGCTGGTTCGGTGGTCTGTTGTTAAGGGGACAACAAACATTCCTTTGCTGGAGTCCTGGAAGAAAGCCCAGAAATCTTTTTTTTTCTCGTTTATTTTGTGCTCTCCTGGGTTCTCTCTATCTCTTCGTTCTTGTTCTTCCTCTCTGGTTTTTCCTCCTTCCAATCTCTCTTTGTTTTCGTTCGCCTTCTCTGTTTTTCTTTCTATCTTATTTCTTTGTTTGTTTCTGTCATGTGTTTTTTTGTCTCTCGTTTTGTCTCTGTTCTCTCCGTATGTGGCCTTTCTCTGGCTTTTATAGAGCCAAAGAATGCCCTCTGTTCGTCCCTAGGATAATGAGGCACGTTCGTCCGTGCTTGAGGAAAAACTGGGGACTTGCAGGACTGTTGGTAATGCATCGTGTTGGCGAGGGATATTGGGTAGCTAGTAGAGACGTGACCCACGATTTGGAACAGGTTTGGTGCATTTTCCCGCTTAATCAATCGGTCTTCCCTGGGATGAGGAAGAAGGTGATCAACAGTGGTTTTAGAAACGACGCCATTTTATACTCTGGAACGGTTATTTTCAATTTGCCCCCTTGAAGTTCTAACATTTAGCAATTGGACCCTTATTCATGGAAAAAAAAATTTAAAATTTTGCCCCTAGACCAATTGCAATTAGACCCCTGCATTTCAACGCCATTTACAAAACAGTCATTGGTTTCGAATTAATCAATTCAGTCTTTAATCAACTCTTTAACTTTTAATTCTTTCAAAATTACGCATGAAAAAATCAATTAATCCCCTATAATATCACTGTCTATCCACTTGGGTCATTGGACTTTAGTTTCTTACAATTTTGACCCAAATTAACCTTGAACTTGATTTGTTTTTAATTAAGACCCTAATTTCATTAATTAAAACTAATTCAAAGTTTAATTAAATTCCTAAAATTATGAATTCTTTCAATTTTTTATCAAATTGACTCTAAAATTTATAATTTCATCATTATTATTAGTCTTCAAACTTTCAATTTGTGTTGTCTTGATCCAATTCTTAAATTATTTTTCATTCATTTATTTTTTATTTTAAAAAAAAATTCAAATTTTGGGTTATGACATCTATACTATATGAAACCATATAAAGTTTTTTAAGCACATAATTAACATAATATATCATCATTATAGCTCCGCATGTGCATATTACTAATTTATGATAATTAAAATTTTGCTTCCAAAATAAATCAACATTCTCATCATCATTATTGTGATTGTCATTGTAGTCCTCATCATCATCTGTATCCCCATCATTACTAACATCATTGTTACCACTATTACCATCATCACTATCATAATCTTTCTAAAATATTTCTTTGAATAAAACATTAAACCATCTGAATTTCATATCTACAATCACAAATGAGAAAGTAAAGATAATTTTTTTTTTTAGTTTGATTGAAAAATTAATATTTTATGAACAAAAAACAAACTAAGGAATGTTAAAGAGAGAATAAGAAATTTTAATAGATGTAAAATTAAATAGGGAAATCTAAAAATTAACATATTATGTTCCTTAATAAACACGTCTATCATGATAAATTACAATATTTTTAGTGCATAAAATAACATGACAAAAACTAGTTCTTTAATGCATCTAAATTCATTAATTTTAATTATTTTCAATTAGTTATTTTAAAAAAACATTGTTAGTAAGTTGTTATATAAAAATATTAAAAGACAAATACTTTTAATAGAAATGAATAACAGCATGTAATTTTCATTACTTTGAATTTAGTTTCCATGTATATATATATATATATATATAAGAAATAAAGACCAACCTATTATTCCAGCAATCTTTCTACTACAATGACTAACAATGCAGAGATTGCATCCTCACTTCCAACATTTAAAGAAGAATTGAATCTTGCTTTTCATCTATGAAATTTGACATTTAATGACCTTAAATTAGCAACAACAAACTTTAGGCCTGAGAGTCTTCTTAGGAAAGGTGAGTTTATAATCCAATTTTTAACTATTTTATTTTATTTTATTTAAAAAAACAAAAAGAAAAGTTTTGAGAAAAGATGATAAAAAAATACATAAAAATAGTGATAAAAGGTGAAATAAATGAAGAATGAATTAAACTGTAAGTTTAGTTAACATGATTGGAAGTTTAGAGATTAATTAAACTCTTGACTAATTTAATTAATCAAATTAAGAGCTTAATTGAAAAATTGATAAGTTTTGAGATTTAATTGAGTTGAGAATTAATTTAATTAATCAAATCAAGAGCTTAATTGGAGAATTGATAAGTTTTGAGGTTTAAAAGAGCTTGGAATTAATTTAATTAATGAAATCAAGGGCTTAATTGAAGAAATATCAAAGTTTGAGGTTAATTGGGGTCAAAATTGCAACAGATTGAAGTCCAAGGACTAGCTTGTAAAAGGCACCGAAATGCAAGTATCCAATTACATTTTAACCAGGGGCTTGATTGCAAGATTACAAGAATTCAAAGGACCAAATTGAAAGCAGCCTTTGGAATTGGAAAACGGAGTCGTTTTGGCAAGCGACTGTTCGTCGTCTTCTTCCCCGGCAACGACTCTAGCATTAAAGGCAGAGACGTTTCTCCATTGAATGCAGCGCCCCACGGCCATTACTGCCGGCCGTTACCAGCGCCGATCGATCTTTGGCTCTATAAAAGCCGGGTAAAGGCAACCTCGCAAAAAAAAAAAGGGAGGAGGACGAGCGGGAGAAGTAAGGGGCAGATCACGAGCCGAAAGAGAAGAAAACAGAGCAAAAATAGAGCAAAAGAAAAGCAAATATACAGAGAAAAGAAGGAAAGAAAGGGAGAGGAGCAACACAGAGACGAGTATTGGCTCTGCCATTGCCTTCGTCCCTGCAGACAAAGAAAGACCCAGAATCAGTCAAAACAAATTCACAGAAAACCGGTATCAACTCAGACAGAAAGACAAGGAAAGCAAAAGGAAAAACGCAAGCAGAAAACACATAGACCAGCATCAACTTCACCGTCGTCTTCATCGCCTCCAGCAGATCAGGTAAGCAATCTTTCTCCTCCCGCTTTGCTTCATTCTCCAAATAATTGCAACAGCGTGAATTAGCGCACGCGTGTTGCTTTGCCCAGCCGGGCCACTGGCTTGGGCCAGTGGGTGGCTCGGGTTGGCTGGGTTGAGCCCAGCCCACATTGGCTGAGCTGGGTCCAGTCTAAAAAAATAAAAAATAAAAAATATGTGTATACATAAATAAAAATAATAATACAGATTTATTGGTTTATTCACTGACGCCAAAGTCAGGAATAAAAATACTGATTTAAATTTATTTTATTTTATTTAGCTATATAAAAAAATAAAAAAAATATGTATGCATAGAAATAAATTTTATTTTTGTTTTATTCACTGATACTAGAGTCAGGAATAAAAATGTGGATTTAAATTTATTTTATTTTATAATTACGTAATATTTACCAACGCTAGAGTGAGAAGTATCCGTAGTTGAATATTTACTAGCGTCAGAGTCAGGAATATTATAAGCAAATCATCATAGCAAAAATTAATAAACATTTAACAATTTAAGACAAAACCAGCAATGCAGTCTACCTCATGCAGAACGTTTAAGGGGTGATAATATCTTCCTTTTAACGCAACCAGTCTCAAACCATAAAATTTCTGTTGATCAGTTAGGGTTCCTAGTGACCATAATACTAGGTGACGACTCCTTAAACAAGATCATTCCCTATTAAAAAATAAGATGCCAGAAATATGTTCTTTCCATTGATCATTTTTAAGGCCGCCGCTATGTCGGGTGAGACATGTATTCAAAGGTTAGATCAAGGAGAATGGAACCGCTCCTGTTAGACTTAACACTAGGCTAAGCTTTGTAGTATAAGATGTTTTAAAAAGGACCCTAGTAATATTATTTAAGGTTATGACTTGAAAGTTAACTGTTGGTT
>Ga0307515_10005403_pt1 | contig 25893 bp, 4 predicted proteins | sample 17_EM_MG_FD_194513 | JGI IMG/M metagenome (GOLD analysis project Ga0307515, IMG submission 194513) | Populus trichocarpa ectomycorrhiza microbial communities from riparian zone in the Pacific Northwest, United States - 17_EM | ecosystem: Host-associated > Plants > Roots > Unclassified | place... | reverse complement strand
AAAGTATATAGACAAAGGAATATATAGAAGTAGTAAAGGAAACCTAATAGGCCTTTTAGGCGTAAAAGGTCTTTTAATTAATACCTAACTGGATTAATTATAGAGTTATATAGAATAAGAAGAAAAGGGTAATTTAATAAAAGGCTAATAAGCTATAGAGGAGGACTGTTAAAAAGCTAATAAATAACCCTAAAGGGATATAGAGGATGGTAAAATAGGTATATATAGCGGATAGGAAGCTAAAGGCCCTACTATAGTTTCCTCCTATTAGTAGACTAGGAGAGGAGACCTTATACTATAATAATAAGAAGAAGGCTACTATTCTTATAGAGTAGTTCTTCCCGCTACTAGTAAAGGTGGACCTTAGTAATATACTAGGGTTTATATATTTAGAGCCGCGAATAATAAAGGAAGTAGTTAAGGAGGAGGATATTATTATAGCCCTAAAGGGGCTTACCCCTAATAAGGCCCTAGGTTTAAAAAAGATTACTAACTAATTCCTTAAGACGTGCGGAGAGCAGCTAGCCCTAGTGCTAGCTAAATTCTTTAGCAGCTATATAGCAATTGGATATTACCTAAAACTATTTAAATACTCTATTATAGTAGTTCTCCAAAAACTATAAAAGCTATCCTATACTATGGCAAAGGCCTACTAGCTAATTACGCTGCTTAATACTATTAGGAAGCTACTTAAGAGAATAGTAGCTAGCCAACTATCTAAAATTGTAGAGGAGATAGGTATGCTACTAGCTAGTTAGATAGGAGTAAGGCTGGGGCGCTTAATATAAATAGCACTAGAGCTACTAACTTAATAGGTATATATAGTGTAGAGAAGTAACCTAAACCTAGTAGCCTTATTACTTAGCCTTAATATTTCTAGGGCCTTTAACTAAGTCTCCTATAAAAGAATAATCTATAATATAAAGGCCTAAGTTATACCCTATTAGATAGTATAGTTTATAAAGTCCTTCCTTAAGGATTAAATAATAAGGCTCTTAATTAAAGGATATATAGTATAAATAATATAAACGAAAACCGGTGTACCCTAAGGCTTAGCGCTGTTACTAATCCTATTCCTCTTTTTTGCTTATACACTCCTACTAGAGCTATAAGGGGGAACCACTATAGCATTTAGATTTATTAACAACTTTAATATACTAACGTATAGTAAGACTATAGAGGAAAACTATAGAACTATAGAAAGGGCGTATAAGGTATATATAGCGTAGGCACGCCAGTATAAGGTAGTGTTTACCCCTAAAAAGTACTACCTTATCTATTTTATAAGGAGCTATAAAAAGTTTAATATAAAGGCTATAGCTAATATATATAGCTTTACGGAAGGCCTAGTTAGTAACTTATATATATTAAGGGTATAGGTTAACTTAAAGCTTAAATAGGGACCGCACGTTAATATTATTAAGATAAAGGTAATTACCTAAATAGCCGCACTAACCTGGCTTACGGCCTCTATATAGGGCGCCTTCTTTTAAAAGGCGCAGATAATATACTCCGCCGTAGTCTAGCTAGTAATTTTATATAGATATAATACCTAGTACTCGCTACTAGAGTAGATAAAGCCTAAGGAGATAAGCAAAACTAAGCTATACTAGCTGGGTATAGTATAGAACCTATACCTCCGCACTATTATAGGGGCATATAAATTAACGCTAATAGTAATACTAGAGTATAAGATAGGGTTTCTACTACTATAGATATACCTTAAAGAGCTAGCTATAGCCTATATAAAGAGGACGTAGAAAGGACTAATAAGAGAGTATATTAAGAGGGAGTGTAATACTATATAGGCTATAATAGCCTACTAACTCTGGCCTAGAATAAAGCTACTAATACGGCCTACTAGATGGGATAAGCTTAAGAGAATGGCGGCCGCTATCTTAGGGATAGATATACGGCTAATAGACTTATCTAAAGCGTAGTATAAGAGAAGTAGAAGGGCTAGGATATAAAAGGCGTTTAAGGAGCGGTAAAAAAGGGAATAAAAAAAGTATTAAAGTATACTTACCTATTATATAACGGCCTAGGCTAAGCTATAAAATAAAGAAGTCTTTAAACGCCACGCGAGGCTTATAAAGGTAGAGAGTATAATTAATACGCTACTTAGAACTAAGTATATAGGGCTTAACAGATACCTTTACTACTAAAAAGTACTAGGGCACCTAACTCTAGCCTACCTATGCGGCTATAGCTAATAATTAATAATATACGTAGTGGTGTTCTGCCCTAGGCACATTACTAGCCAGGCGGAAATATATTACTATACTAGAATATCCTTATATAAAGAGCTCCTAATAAAGCTAAAAGCTACTAAGGTAGTTATAGACTAGTTTATGCAGATAAACCTTTTACTATACCTTTTATTTGCTAGAAAGCTAGCTAAAATAAAAAGAGAAGGCTAAGAAGTATATTAAGAGGCGGAGGATAAATACTATAGGGATAGTAAAATATAGTAGAATTTTATAGATAGTAACCTAGTAGAAGTTGGCAGAACTCTAGCAACCTAGTAGAATTTAGCAAAACTTATTAACCTAATAGAATTTAGCAGAATTTAATAACCTAATAGAAGTTGGCAGAATTTTAGCAACCTAATAGAATTTAGTAGAATCTTGGCAACCTAGCAAAATCTAATAACCTAACAGAAGTTGGCAGAACTTTAGCAACCTAGTAAAAGTTAACAGAATTTGGTAACCAGGTAGAATTTAGTAAAGGTTAATATCCTAATAGAACTTAATAAAACTTAGCAAGGTATAGAGCTATGTATATTAACGTAAATATAAATAAAGGAACCTTCTACACTACTACTAGCCTTATAGGCCACCGGCCTACGCCCTACCTAGATAACTAGAGCAGTTAGGAACGGAACTTAGGCCCTAGCTATATACCCCACCGGATAGACCTAGGAGTACGCATTAAAATGGCTTTTCTATAGCGCCTTAAAGAGACATCTACTTATACTTAGCAGTTACTAATTAGAAAAGAGGCTATATAGGTCGCATAATAAGCTATATAGGCCGTATAATAAGAGAAGGAGAGGTTTTATCCAGCCCTAGTAGTATGGTTCCCCTCTTATACATATATATATATATATATACCTATATAGACCCACTATATAGACCTTAACGGGAGCCGCAACAGCGTAATTAAATATCATAACATAATATATAACTTAATAACCTTTTAATAGATTTTTATAAAATTTTAAATAAAGTTTATTAAATACTAAAACTATAATATTATATAAAAATATTATAATATATTATAAAATATATATACTTAAAATTAGGTTAAAAAAGTACTTTTTTAATAAAATTTAATATTATTAATATTAATAATAATAAGGCTATTATATAGCTAGATTATATATATATCTAAATTTATTATATAAATAAGCCTTTTTAATATATATATGTTATGTTATATTATATTATATTATAATATTTAATTACGCTATTACGGCTCCCGTTAGGGTCTATATAGCGGGTCTATATAAGTATATATATATATATATATATATATAAGAGGGGAACCGTACCGCTAGGGCCGGATAAAACCTCTTCTTCTCTTATTATATGGCCTATATAGCTTATTATGCGGCCTATATAGCCTCTCTTTTAATTAGTAACTACTAAGTATAAGTAAACGTCTCTTTAAGGCGCTATAGAAAAGCTATCTTAATACGTACTTCTAGGTTTATCTAGTAGGGTATATAGCTAGGGCCTGGGTTCCGTTTCTAGCTGCTCCAGTTATTTAAATAGGGCGTGGGCCGGTAGCCTATAAGGCTAGTAGTAGTATAAAAGGTTCTGTTATTTATATCTGCGTTAACATATATAGCTCTATACCTTACTACGTTTTATTAAGTTCTGTTAAGATATTAACCTTTACTAAATTTTACTAGGTTACTAAATTCTGTTAAATTCTACTAGGTTGCTAAAGTTCTGCCAACTTCTATTAGGTTATTAGATTCTGCTAGATTGCCGAGATTCTACTAAATTCTATTAAGTTGCCAAAACTCTACTAAATTCTATTAGGTTGCCAAAACCCTACTATATTCTATTAGGTTGCCGAAATTTTACTAACTTCTATTAGGTTGCCGAATTCTACCAAATTCTGCTAGGTTAATAAGTTCTGCCAAATTCTACTAGGTTGCTAAAGTTCTGCCGACTTTTACTAGGTTGCTATCTGCAAAATTTTACCATATTCTACTATTTCTGCAGTATTTATCCTCCGCCTCTTATAGCACTTTTTAGCCTCCTCTCTTTACCCTAGCTAGCTCTCTGGCAAATAAGAGGTATAGTAAAAGGTTTATCTATATAAACCAGTCCGTAACTACCTTAGTAGCCTTTAGCTTAGTTAGGAGCTCTTTATATAAGGATATTCTAGCATAGTAATATATTTCCGCCCGGCCAGTAGCGTATTTGGGGTAGAATACTACTACGTATATTATTAATTGTTGGCTATAGCTGTATAGGCAGGCCAGGGTTAGGTACCCTAGTACTTTTTAGTAGTAAAGGTATCTATTAAGCTCTATATACTTAGTTCTAAACAGCATATTAATTATACTCTCTACCTTTATAAGCCTTACGTAGCGTTTAAAGACTTCCTTATTTTATGGCTCGGCCTAGGCTATTATATAGTGGGTAAGCGTGCTCTAGTACTTTTCCTATTCCCTTTTCCACCGCTCCTTAAACGCCTCTTATACCCTAGCCCTTTTACTTCTCTTATACTGCGCTTTAAATAAGTCTATTAGCCGTATATCTGTCCCTAAGATAGTAGCCGCTATCCTCTTAAGCTTATCCCGTCTAGTGGGCCGTATTAGTAGCTTTATTCTAGGCCGGAGTTAATAGGCTATTATGGCCCGTATAGTATTACACTCCCTTTTAATATGCTCTCTTACCGGTCCTTCCTATATCCTTTTTATATAGGCTATAGCTAGCTCTTTAAGGTGTAACTAAAGCGGCGGAAACCCTATCTTATGCTCTAGTACTGCTGTTGGTGTTAATTTATACGCCCCCGTAATAGTACAGAGGTATAGGTTCTGTGCTACGCCTAGCTAGCGCAGCTTAGTTTTACTTATCTCCTTAGGCTTTATCTACTCTGGTGGCGAGTACTAGATACTATATCTATATAAGATTGCTAGCCGGACTATAGCGGAGTATATTATCCGCGCCTTTTAAAAAAAGGCGCCCTATATAGAGGCCGTAAGCTAGGTTAGTGCGGCTATTTAAATAATTACCTTTATCTTAACGATGTTAACGTACGGTTCCTATTTAAGCTTTAAGTTAACCTATACCCCTAATATATATAGGTTACTAACTAGGCCTTCCGTAAAGCTATATATATTAGCTATAGCCTTTATATTAAACTTCTTATAGCTCCTTATAAAATAGATAAGGTGGTACTTTTTAGGGGTAAATACTACTCTATACTGGCGTACCCACGCTATATATACCTTATGCGCCCTTTCTATAGTTTTACAGTTTTCCTCTATAGTCTTGCTATATATTAGTATATTAGAGTTATTAATAAATCTAAATACCGTAGTAGTTCCTCCTTATAGCTCTGGTAGGAGTGTATAAGCAAAAAAAAGAAATAGGATTAGTAATAGCGCTAAGCCTTAAGGTATACCAGTGTTTATTTATATTGTTTATGCCATATATCCTCTAATTAAGAGCCTTGTTATTTAATCCTTAAGGAAGGACTTTATAAACTATACTATCTAGTAGGGTATAGCTTAGGCCTTTATATTATAGATTATTTTTTTATAAAAGACTTAGTTAAAGGCTCTAGAAATATTAAGGCTAAATAATAAGGCTACTAGGTTTGGGTTACTTCTCTATACCGTATATACCTATTAGGTTAGTAGCTTTAGTGCTATTTATATTAAGCGCCCTAGCCTTACTCCCATCTAACTAGCTAGTAGCATACCTATCTCCTCTATAATTTTAGATAGTTGGCTAGCTACTATTCTCTTAAGTAGCTTCCTAATGGTATTAAGCAGCGTAATCAGCCGGTAGGCCTTTGCCGTAGTATAGAATAGCTTTTATAGTTTTTGGAGGACTACTATAATAAAGTCTTTAAATAGTTTTAGGTAATATCTAACTGCTATATAGCTGCTAAAGAGTTTAGCTAGTATTGGGGCTAGCTGCTCTCTATACGTCTTAAGGAATTAGTTAGTAATCTTCTTTAGACCTAGGGCCTTATTAGGGGTAAGCCCCTTTAGGGCCGTAATAATATCCTCCTTTTTAACTACTTCTTTTATTATTCGTGGCTCTAAGTATATAAACCCTAGTATATTACTTAAGTCCGCCTTTACCAGTAGCGGGAAGAACTGCTCTATAAGGATAGTAGCCTTCTCCTTATTATTATAGTATAGGGTTTCCTCTCCTAGTCTACTAATAGGAGGAAACTATAGTAGGGCCTTCGGCTTCCTATTTGCTATACACGCCCATTTTACTATCCTCCATATCCCTTTAGGGTTATTTATTAGCTTTTTAACGGTCCTCCTTTATAGCTTATTAGCCTCTTATTAGATTACCCTTTTTTTCTTATTCTATATAACTCTATAGTTAATCTAGTTAGGTATTAACTAAAAGGCCTTTTACACCTAGAAGGCCTATTAGGTTTCCTTTACTACCTTTATATATTCCTCTGACCATACTTTAAAGGCTTACAGTAAGGGCCGCGTATTAGGTACTGTTTTTGCTATAGTATTTTTAATTACTTAGTATATAGCCTCCGCTAGTATATTTAGTTTATTTCTTATATCGCACGGGAGTCTATATAGGGGCTAGAGTCAGCCCTTTAGCTCGCTCTATACCACCTTCTAATTAGCCTTCTTCTATAGCGGTTTTTTAGGTAAGGGGGGCCCCTTTAGCATCTCTATGTCCACCTCCGTAATAATAGGAAAGTAGTTAGACCCTATATGCCAGCGGTTTTATCTTTAACTCTATAGTAGCCTATTAGTGATTTAGGGGGAGGTAAATACTAGGTCTAGCGTGCTCCTTAATATACCCTTTACCCACGTCTCTATACCCGCCTTAGTAGCTAGGCTTAGGCTAGCTACCTCTATAGCGCGGATAAGGTTATCCGCGTATATTACTATTACACCCCCCTAGAAGGGGTAGTATAGATTAAAATCTCCTAATAGTATATGTTCTCCTTTAGCCCTTAGCAGCTCTGGTAGTATATAAATACTGCTGTTTGTCTATTAGGGGTTATAAATATTATAAATCTAGATAGTCCTCTTATAGCCCTCTAGCTTAATTATATATATATCCGCTAAGTGGTATATAGGCGCCTACTTATTTATATTAATAGCCTTATTTATATAAAAGCAGACCCTTATATTACCTACTCCCGCGTATACTAGGTAGTAGGATTTAATAGTATATGTTATATTTCCTTAGTCCCTCTGCTATGGCTCTTAGATGGCTAATATATCTAGCTAAAAGTCCGCCTACTTTACCTTTTATAGAAAGTAAAGCAGTACACCATTCCTACTGTTGTTGGTATTATACTATATAATTATAAGTGTTTTCTAGTGTCCTAATATAAGAGGTTTATGCTAGCCTCTAAGTTAGCTAAGTTGGTGCCCTTTAGCGTCCGTTTGCTTCCTTATAACGTAGTTTTAGAGCCTCTAGATGCCTTTCTCTAGATTTAGGCTTTTGCTTTTACCTTTATATTAAACTCTATATTTAATGGAGGCTCCTAGGTTACTAGAATTTAAATTAGGGCGTGTATACTACTATATAGTGCTATTTAGAGTATTAATTGGAGGGTCCTCTAGCCCATTTCCTTCTTAAAATAATTAAAAGTCCGCGGCCGGCTGACCTTCTAGGGGGCTTCCTCTGCCTATATAAAACTCTCTTATATAGCTATCTCCTTTAGCTTCCTTTTCTTAGCTCGTTATAAGACCTCCTTAGTAGTAATCTCGTACTATAATTATAATTGCTATCTGCTTATAGGTGCCTTATAGGTGCCTGCGTAGTGTATTAGCGTATAAGCCCTAATTGCTATAGCCTTCTCCTGCTGTGTTCGCTTAACACTATACGCCCTATTCTATACCTTATGGTCTACTTTACAGTTAGTATACTTTTTAGGTAGGTCTCCTATATATTCGCTAGTATTATATTACTTAGCGCAGCGTCCGTATCTAGCTTTTTTTTTATAACTCTTAGCTATATAGTTAAAGCCTTAGTATTTAAAGCACTGTATTACTAGAAACGTTATCTCATACCTTATAACTAGGTAGTAGTCTCCTCCTAGGAAAAGGCCTTAATTAAATAGCGTATTTACTAACTCTTTTAACTATATACCTATAATAAGTAATAATTTAACCTTTTATCCTATTTGGACTCTTTCTAGCCTTTTCTATGCTAGCCTTTTTACTATAAGCCCCGCTATAGTACAGTTTTGCTCTATTATATTTTTTATTATCTGCTTAGCCTTTAGGCCTTAGATAGCGAGGCTTATAGGTACTATGTGGACCTCTACTAGTACTAGCGGAATAGCTGGTGTAGTAGAGCGTCTAAGGACCTTTGTTTACTTTATTTCTTATAGTAACCTATCTTTTACGTCTTTATCCGTAATATATGCCCTAACGTTACCGCTTTATAACTTCTTTACGGCCTATATCCTGTGGGTATCTAGGGGTCCTATGGCCTAGAGTTTATGTACTAGGGCTTAGCTGTTCTGCTTTAAAGTTTCCTTATAGTTGGCGGCGTCGCCTATATAGATTGTGATTTTATATACTTCTATAGGTTTGTAGGCAACTTGTCTTATAGCTTGGGGCATTATAAGTATAGTGGCAGTGACGTGTGCGTACAATAGCGGGCCTATAGACGTCGGTCCGCTCTTTATAGCCATTATTACGGCCTTCCTAAGGGCGCCAATATCTGTCTAAATTGCCTTTATATCCTAGGTATATTGCTCCTAGGTTCCTTAGGTCCAGATAAGCTCCGCTAACGTGGCGAAGGCTATCTAGAGGGTTATAATTGCGGTAGTAAGGAAGGAGAGCATAGTGGAGCGCTCCTTATCTGCATTAAGAGATTGCTTCTATAGTGCCTGCTAGGTTTATTCTGCGGTTTGTATAGTCTGTAGAACGCGTTATTAAAAGGCGCGCTGTTTAATTAGGGTGGTTGGGGTGGTTGGGGTTAGGGTTAGGGGTTTGTTTGTTTGTTGTGATCCGGTTTTAGGGGCTGTATATTGGAAAACACCATATATACCTCCACTGACGCCGAATTGGGGTGTGTGGTTTTGATAGGAAGGGTTTCTGTAGTCCTCTGGAGCTCGTGGGAGCTCTGTTGGGCTTGTTTCGCAGGTTTCTTTAGCGGGCGATTGCATTGTGCTGTTAAGAGTTTTCTAATATATATATAATTAGCTTATATATAGTTCTAAATTTTTTTAAAAGCTTATAACTTAATTACTATAATAGCAATTAATATAAAAAAAATTAATATGGCTTATTATATAAAAGTGTAACGGAATCCCCCGGAAGGTACATATCAGATAAAATAGTAGGAGGTTTTATTTATGTCCTATCTATATTCTATTTACGTCTTAGGAGATACAGTTAGATAGATAAGGGGTAAAGGGTTTTACTAGCGTCTTAGAAGGATTATATAGGGAGCTAGTTCTCCTCTAAAGAAGAACTAGTAATTAGTCTCTAAATAGAAAAGGTTAGAAAGTATTTGTCCTTTATATATAAAGATCGTTCTACCTTAACTTATTTTTTACTTACCTATAACTCTTATTCTATACTATTAATTAGATAATTATACGTTTTGGTTAAACTGGCCTCTTATAATTCTAATCGCTTATAATCCTTTACGGAAGGAACATACGGCTATTAATTAACGATAACGGGCTATACCTCCTTACCCCCTAAAACGGCGCCCCTACTATAGGAGGCTTAGAGAGTCTCCCTAAAGGAGCGCATTTCCTCTTCCTATAAAGAAGCCACGGCTAGTCTGTCTAACCTTATAAGACCTTTAAAAATAATTACCGCTAGGGAGTTATTAAAGCGGTCGCTATGTAAGACCCTATAAAAAAACAAAGGAGTTAGAAATATAATTAAGATAAGTATATTAAGACTATTAAGAATAATTATAAGGACAATTAGGGAAAGTATAAACACCCTAGACACAAAGCGGACTCAAAGGGGTAACGCTATACTACGCTATAACGTTAGAAAAACCTAAATTCCGCATAAAGGAACCTAATAAGTATTATAGTAATAGTCTCCGAAACTATAATTATTTTATCCGTTAATATAAAACTAAGTTTTAGTTAGATATAAAACGTTACTCTAATAAATATAATTAGACACTAATTACTTTTACTTTTCTGCGTAGTACCGTTAAGAGTTTATAAATACGCTATAAGAAGAAACTTACTATATCCCTTAAATTTAGCAAACCTAAGTCCTAGTTAGTTAATTAGGTTTAAAACCCTACCAATTAAGGGATAAATTATAACCAATAATACTATAACGCTAAACAGCGAGAAGGCTAGAGTGTAGTCCAGTTTATAAACCACTTAAAAGAACTAGAATATAATATACCCTACTTAAACCTATGGGATAATACTATATAACTTTACCAGCTACTTACTAAGCTACAATCTAAGATTTAACAGGCTATATAGGAGAAGGGCGAAATTTCTACCTTTTAAGAAAAGCTTATCTCTAAAGCTACTTAGATTAAAAATGCTAAAAGAGACTATTTAGGTAAGCAAAAGGAACGAGACGCTAATAATAAAGAGTGTAGGATTAGACCTAGCTTTAACAATAGGGGCAGATTCTAACTTAACTACTTATAGGATTACGTCAGTAGGCGCGTAAGACAGGAGTTACGACCCCTAAAAATGGCAGCTTATGCTTGCGCCGGCGGAAATAATAAAAAGAGGCGTAAAACTAGAGGCTATAGAAGGCTCTTAAGTCGTGCGAAAGCGTACTAACTTTAGGAGGAAACTCTTATATAGACTACTAGGGGGCGGACTGGTACTTAGGCTAACCCTATTATAAGATATCCGTAAGAACTAGTAAGAATCCCTATATAATTAGTGGTGGCAGCTAACTGCTTATAGTTGGGACAAAGTACTAGAAAACTGAGGTAGAGGCCTAGATAAGTAGGCATAGAAAACTCTACTGTATTATTAGTACTACTAGTATATATATAACTACCTGCCTAATTCCTACTGCCTAGCGAGCTAGAAGTGGATTTATTTGTTATTTTACCCCCTTTTCCCCAATAGAAAATTATTCTTAGGGGTAGTCCTAGCTTATAAGCGAGGCACGGATAGGAATACTAAAACTACTACTACTACCACTACCACTAATACCAAAACTACGGTATAAAATGCTAAGGCCTAATAGGTTAAAAAAAAACCTCCTATAGAAATAAGTGACGAAGAGTTTATATTTACTTTTTCTCCCCCTTCTCCCTCTTCTGGCCTATTTAGGACAGGAGAAAAAAGAGGATATCCTTAGTCTTCTCCTAAAAAAGAAAACTAAAAACCTGTAAAAAAGATAATAAAACTAATAACTACTACGGATAGTATACCTAGTATACCTTCCTTTTTCCTTTCTCTAGAACAACATCTATATAAGGCTTTAAAAAGCCTAATTTGGGCCTATAAAGTACTAGAAGAAGAAGAAGAAAAATAAGAACAAGTTAGATAGCTAGTAGACTATACACAAAGTATACTAGAAGGAAGGAATCCCTTTACAACCAAAGAGAAAGAAGAAACAAAAGATACCCTAAAAGGACTTATAGAAGAAATAAGAGCTCTCCGTAAGGTAGCTCCTATTAAAAAAACTTACGTAAAAAGGCTAAAGAAGGACCTCCCTTTTTTATCCTCCCTACTTTCCTCATTACCTACCCCTCCTTCTTCTAGTAGGGTAACTAGTAGTACGCCTAGCTCTAGCTCTACCTCTATTAAAAGTAAGAAAAAGCAGCTATAAGAATCTCTAAGGCAAAAAAAGCCTTCTATTTAATTAGAAGACTAGGTAATATATAAAGAGGTCTATCTCTATAAGCCCTACGGCAGCTCTATATAGCTTATATTACTACTATAGCAGACTATAAAATATAATGCTGGTGGAAAAGCAAATCTAGAGACTACCTACTAGCTAGGTACTAATCTCTACAAAATAAGGCCCTAAAACTAGTGTTAGGAGTGTTTAAAGGATCCCCTAGCCAGGCTATAGAGATCGAAGCCTCTATTCCTCCTCCTAGAATTAGATTTAAAAAGCTTTACAATAGCTACGCACTAAGAATCCTAAAATTTAAAGAAAACCACGCAATTAAGAAGGTCTATATAGAAGAGATTAACAAAGATAGGGATGAACTAGCAGCTAGCTCGAGCTCTAATTATAGCCCTAGAAACTCTACTATAAAGCACCTCTTATAGCTAAAAATATAACTATTACCTCTAACTTCTAGGGTTCAGCAGCTAGTCCGTCACCTCCCCTTTGCTCCTCCGCCAGTTATATACCCCCTAAAGATATATTACCATAACACTAGCCACTATAACTAACGATTCTACCATAACCGGTCTGCTATAGAGTAGACGACCTCTAATATAACCAGTCTGCCGTAGGGCAGACGACCTCCTCTATAACTAGTCTACTGTAGGGTAGATAACCTCTTCTATAACCAGTCTACCGCAGGGTAGACGACCTCCTCTATAACTAGTCTGCCGTAGGGTAGATAACCTTATTTATAACCAGTCTACTATAGAGTAGACAACCTCCTATAACTAGTCTACAGCTATTATACTATAGACGACCTCTACTGTAACTAGTTTATAGCTGTCGCGTTATAGACAATTAGACTATAGAGGACCGTAGGCGTACCGTAGGCGCACTATAGGCGTACCGCAGACGATACACTACTAGGGTAGCTATAGTAGGGGATAGGGGAAGGGGGCTAGCCTATATTACTATTAGCACGTTAAATATAAGGTGTATAGGCGAATTGGTGTTTATACCCTATACAAGACAACCTCGTAAAAATTTTCCTATAGGAGTGGGTTTATGTAATATTGAGAATCGATCCTCTGGTGGCGTTAGGAGGCTAGGCACTAGCCTCCTTAATATTATATTATATAGCTACTAGCTCTCCCTAGATAGATAAATTAAGCAATTAATATATCTATTTTTAATAGGTTATAAGCCCGGATTATACAAGAAGCTAAGCCTCTAAGCACCTTTAAACTAAAAATATATAATCTACTAAAAGATATATTCCAGAGAAACCCTATAGTCTCACAACTGTCTTCCGTTACGCACCTCTGCAATATATACACTATTAAAAAACCTAACAATATAAGAAATATAATAAAAGGGGTTAAAAGGGACTACTTATAAGGAGGCTGGGCGCCAAGATACTAAAAAAACCAACCTCCTAAATTTCTTTAGAAACTATTAAACCCCTATACCAACCTTTTATTTAGAGGATAACCGTGCATCTAATTTTAAAATATATATATATCCTATCCAAAATCACTATAACGGTAAAGAAATTAATACCTTAACGGTTATACCGAAGGCCTGGAAAACTAATTCTATATTAGCTAAGGCCTCAACCTCTATAACTAGTACGGTTTTACCATTTCCTTAACATCCTCCTCTACCCTTATATATTTGAAGATTTTAAAAAAGATAATACTAGTAATATCTTTGCGGAGAACCTTAAAGACTACGACTTTAACCCTAGTACTGTACCTAACTACTCTAGTGACTTAGACTGCTCTTTAGCCTCTAATAGTACCCTCTCCGTAGCTAGCTTAACTAAACTCTTTAGTCTTAAAGTCTGAACTCCTCTTTAACTACCCTGTAAAACCTTAGTTATACCTATTCTTTTAGATACTCTAAAGACCTCTAAAACCGAAATAGATAAAGAACTCTCTTAAGCCTCTAAAACCACATATAAATCTATTAAAGGAGTAGAGATACTAGAGCCTTAAAGTTCTACTACCGTTAAAGACTCCGAACCCGATATTATAAACGTATCGCCTTTACCTGCCCCCCTTAAACGTCCTAAACCCCCTAAGCCTTAACAATTAAACCTATCCCTAACGAGCCTAAGAACTCTCTTTTAGTTATATTAGAGACACCTATAATTAAAGTAAAGATAAGCTTTATAAATAAGAAAGGGACTAAAGGGCTAGATAAGATAAAGAAATTAAAATCTACTACAGAATGGATAGAATTTACGAAGTAGATGCGTCTCTACTTATTAATAAATAGATATAGAGATCTATTAAAACGAAACGCCAAAAGACCAGAATAATAATAATTATTATTATTCATTGCTTAACGTCCGATTTAGATCCCTATTGGGCCTACGCGGACTACTCCTTATATACATATAGAGAGAAAACTCTATTTAAGAAAACCCTGTAATCTATCTCCCCGCCTTTTAGAACTCGCCTATAAGGCGCCTATAGGGCGCCTGCGAGTCATCTATAGTGCTCCTACTACCTTACTTTTTAACCTCTTTAGGAACTACTGCTGCCGTAACAAGCCTACGGACGTGCTAGTATTGCACACTTTACTCTACTACTGTAGAGTTATTAGGGGGCGCCCGCTACTCGCCCTCCCCGCCCTCTATTACTATTTCCCTTGCAACCCGGAACTAGTTTAGTATATTTTAGCTAATAAGCTACTAGGTAACCACCTTAAGACCTTTTTATATTAAGAGCAGTGTATTATAGTTCTCTGTGCCAGCTACTAAGAGTATTACTTCTTAGTTAGTGCGTAAAGGGTATAATAGTATTATATATTTTAGTGTCTGTCTTAGCCAGCTATATTCGCATCTTAGGCTACCTACTAGGACACCTACCCAGTAGAGCTAGTTTTTTAGTCCTATTATTCCTGTTCTTAAGAGTATTACTATTATATTTTCTGCCTTTATTAGGCCTTCTTAGAGCCCTAAAGTATTTACCCCCTATAATATTAACCATGCTATAGCTGAGGTTCCTTTTGCCTTAGTTAGCCTCTATATCTTTAACTCCTATACGCCTCTTCAGCGTTAGTCCAACTAGTATTATATTGCGGTAGATGGTTTTCTAGCGTTCTTTTATACTCCGCCTTAGCTCCTTTCTCTCTCTTACTATTATCTTTACTAGCCTCTTGCGCGTTTCCCTTTCTCCTCTATATAGGGGCCCTAAAGCAGCACTATTCTTCTTCTGCTTTCTTTACTTGTTTCTCTAATATATCTTCCCTACTTTAGGGTTATTAGTTTATTCTCCTATAGGGCGCCCTAGGGTCCCTTTATAGTTTATTTAGGCGTATCTTAATATACTTTATGATATTAGAGTTACGTTTATTTTACGCCCTTTATATTACAGCGGCTTTAATATATAGTTATAGGGGGGGAATATTGGCTTCCTTCTTAAGCAGTGCTGTGGCCGTTTGCTTATATACGCCTGTTATACTTTAAAGGTAGGCTATTTAGACCTTTTAGAGTGGTTTAAGGAGCGACTTAGGGGGGCCTTTCTTAGATTCTCTAATAGCCTAAATACTGGACCTATATGTTATAGTTAGCCGGATAACTGCTATATATAGTAGGCGTGACTTTTAGAAGCATAGACCCCATATAGAATTAATAATCTTAGATAATGCGATATACTATACTTAGCCCTTATAGGCCGCTTACGCTATATATACGCTCCACCGGAGCTTACTATCTACCTATACTTTTAATACCCTTAGGCCCTAAACTAGTTAACCCCTAAAGCTTTAGATGCGAATTATATGCTAGAGATTTGCAGATTGGTTACGTTTTCTTATAAAATGGATTAGCTGGTATTTCTCTAGTAAGAATTAGACTCTATATTGTTTTGCCTATTCTATATAGGTATTATAAGCTTTCTCTAGTATTTTACAATTCTCTGCGGCTGTTAGCCCGTATATAATTAGGTTTATATTATTAACGAAGCCTATCCCCTAGGTCGCCCCTTTCTTAAAGGAGTTAAGTAGGTTGCTTATAAAGAAAAGGAAGAGTATAGGCGAGAGGGGTGATCCTTGTGGTATTTCTATTGTAACTATAATAGGGGGGCTCTAGTATCTACTAAAAATTAGTAATATTTCTTTCTAATCTATAAACCCTTAAATAAATTATATAATCTATTCTGGGAAGCCTTTTGCCCTAAGGATATATAGGAGACACTTATAGGGTACGTTGTTATAGGCGCTACTAATATTTAGGCTAAGCATTAATACTATAAAGTCCCTTCGCATCGCCTATATGGATTTAATAGTGGCAGCAAGTAGCGTAAGTATTAATAGTGTTAAGCGGTTCTTTCTTACCCCTATTTAGCTTTGTAGTAGTAGGGCGTGTTCTTTAGCTATATCTGCTATATAGTCCGTTATTACCTTTTCTAAGATCTTACTAAGGGTGTTTTCTAAGGTAATAAGGCGGTAGCTTCTTAGGATTAAGTAATCTACTTTACCTTCCCTTTATAGGATAACCGTTATTATAGATCTTCTAAGTTGTGGGTAGTAGCCTATAGTAAAGCATACTCTAGCTATATCTATAAGCTAGGGTACTATAAGTGGTCTATAGGTCTTTAGGGCCTTATTTAAAATCCTATCTAGTCCTAGTACTATATTATTTAAAAGGCGGCTAATAGTTCTGGCCATTTCCTCTATAGGCGAGTTACTAGTGTTTTACCCGTAATGTTACTAAGGTCTACTAGAGCTAGTTAGGGGAAGAACCTTTCTATAAGGATCTTTACCTTCTTATTATTATTATTAGTAGCCTATAATTCCCCTACTCTTTATAGGGGTAGTAGGTATAAGTCTTCTGCTAATTACCTTGCCTTTTTCTTTACCTATTTTGCTATAGCTTATAGGCCCTTATTATAGGGGAGGCTTAGGTTAAAAGTATACTTATTTATAAATTGTCTCTAGTTATTTCTTACTTCTTTTTTTAGGGTATTCTTTAACTGGTTTCTTATATCTTTATATTATCTCTTATCTTTAAAGTTATAGCTACTTAAGTATTTCCTTCTTACTTGTTATTAGCTAGCTATAAGAACCGTATATTATGCGGACTATATATATCGCGTATAGGGGCCTAGTCTTAAGACCGGGCAGTGCTCTTTTAACCTATTTTTAATCGCTGCCTAGATCCTTTCTAGTTTTTAGTTAATTTTCTTAGGGGTAGCTAATAAGCCTTGCTTGTTTGGTATCGAGTGGATTTCTTCTAGGTCTTAGAGTTGTTGTTTAACTATATTAAGGAAGCTATTTGCCTTAAGCATCCTTATTGCGTATCTTTTACTATTTAGTTACGCCTTAATGTCTAAATCTAGCTATATCTGGATAGGGATATGGTCTAAAGTAAGTGCCTATTCTTCTTTAGAGTTATACCTTTTAAGTCTCTAGTATAGGCCTTCATCTATAAATGTAAGGTTAATTATACTTTTAGCGGATCCTTATTACTATATAATTGCTCTAGGGGGAATAGCTAGCTTAAGGCCCTAGGTGTCTATAGCTTTTAGTAGGCACTCTGCCTATTATTTAGCAGCAACGTAGATACCCCCCTACTGCGAGTAGTAGAGGTTTATATCTCCTAATAGGATAGACTTTATGCCTTTGGTTTTGAGTAAGCTTATTACTAATATAATATTCTCTATTTATAGGACCCCTTTAACCCTAAGGTTATATATATTAATAATTTATACTGGTCCTCTATATGTCTGGATTATTACAACTATAATATCTGGATTAACTGCCTACTATAACCATAAGGATAGGCTGATAGTCTTACTAATTATAAAGCACACGTATATGGCTGCTTTTGGTTTATATAGGAGCTAGAATCCTTAGGGGCAGTATATTAATTATATATAGGTATTATAGTACGGCTCTTATATAGTAAGGATATAGTATTTTTCTAGGTCTAGGCTGTCTAGTAAGGGCCTTATAAGATAGTGGTTTGTGTTACTATAGTTATACTATATAATGGATAGGTAGCGGACCCCTAGTAAGGGTCCTTCGCCTCTTTATTATTTCTTACTTCTTCTATTTTCACTTTTTTTAGGATATTTAGAACTTCTATCTCTTATATCTGCACCCTAATTACTACTTATTTTATATAGAGCTTTTTATTTCCATATCTTGTGTTCCTACTAGCGCTTCTATATCTAAATCTATTATTATTTCCGGTTCTTCCCCTATTCTTACTGGTTAGCTATACACCCTTTAAGAGTTGGCTGTAAATATTATGTTTACCGCGTTAAGTCTAATTTTTAATTGTTCTGGTCTTAAGCTTACTATAGCTATCTATAAGGGTTTTCCTATAGGGCGTCCTCTCCCTTATATCCCTTATAATCCTTATATCCCTATACGGTCTAGTAATATCGCGCGGCGTCGCTTTTGGCCCATTAAGGCTTAGGATAGCTAGCCTAGCCCCCTAGTATTAAAGGTAGGAAACGATGGAAAGGCACCCACGCTCCCCTGGCTTATTGCCTATTATTTCCATTTATATAACCTTACGTATAGTTATTTCTGTAGCTATTAAGCCCTTACCTTCTATCTCCTATATTTAATGCAGTTTTCTCTCTCCTACGCCTTATATGTGCTTTAGTAGCAGTTTACGTATTTTATTTAGTTTTAATTTAAGTAGTGTCTTATATTATAGGGGCCTATATAGTGGCCGTAGCATACCTATGCTACGTATATGGATTAGGTGTATCCCTATTATATATAGCGATAGCATCGTTTTAGGCGTAGTCTATAGTTATAGAGCCTTATATTATATATAAGGCCGTTTATAATTATTCCTTTTTAGATAAGGAGTTTTTGCATTCCTAGTATATGTGTACTAACAATAAGGGAGCTATACGTTCGTCCGGCGTCTCCCTAGTAAGTCTTTAGTAACCCTTATATCCTTTTATTATTCTTATTATTTACTTAGTTTATATTTTCCTATTAAAGCTATTAGATTTGGGTGATCTTAAGTCCTAGTATAAGGCGTTCCGTTTATCTTACTATTTCCTATATAATTGCTATATTGTCTACCTAGCGTCCCTTTTCTACCCTAAGGCTTATAGGGACTGCTAGGACTTTAACTAGGTAATCCTTATAGAGTACTTTTATGCTAATACGTTCTCCTAGCCTATCCCCTACCCTTATAGCTTATTCCTTTACCTATTAGTCCTTTAAGGTAACTCTAATATCTCCGCTCTTAAAGTATCGGACCGTAACAGCGTTATAAACCTCTTTATGGATTTCTATAAGGACTTCTGTTTTTAATTATCACCTAAGCCCCTCTACTTTTTCTATATTTAGTTATATTATAATTATATACCCGGTTATTGTCTTAAGGGGGGTAAGTTCCCTATGTTGTGGAAGCGTAGCTACAGCGGCCTAGGTGCGGTTCACCAGTAAGGGGGTTTTTTATTTATTTTTAATTTTGCTTAGCCGTTAAAGGATTTAATTAAGGGTTTGCTAGAGGGGCGCCTAAGGTTCGCTAGACTAGCGGAGCTATTCTACTAGCTGCGTTAGATCGTTATAGCTAACAGTTACTCCCCCGCAATTCTAGGTACTAAACGCGTCTAGTAGGCTTTATATTTTGTTAAATGCCTTCTTAATAAAGGTATTTCCGCTTTATAGTATAGCATTCGCCTATCTTTATTGTGGAGGGCTATTGCTAGGCGTGGTTCTGGCGGTCGCGCATAAATACAAACCACCGTTGTTTAACGTGTGCCTCCCCTGCGATGTATGCATCTTAGGGGGATTCTCTAAGTGTTTTGCAGGGTTCTTTTAGTTGGTTTTAGTCTTTTTAGGCCAGGTGTAGCAAGAGCTCCTTTTTTAACCTATAAATCTGAAAAAGAATAATAAGAGAATTAAACTTTATTCTGGGCCTATATATAAAGGTATTTAAAAGTGCTAATAAAGACTAGAATAAGGGACCCTATTAGAGACAGCTTATAAAACTAAGTTAGATACCTAGCTTAATAAATAGGAACGAGCGTGTAGCATTATCCGAAGTAGACTCGGTTATAATGCCATAAGGGAAGTTAAAGAAATTAAAAATGTAGATAAGATCCTTACTAAGCTACAAAAACGTTTTCGCCTAATAGAAGTGCAGTCTACTAATACCTTGAAAGACGTTACTAGGAGGTTACCCTAGATACCTATAAAGGGGTAATAAACTACGCGGAAAAGCTATAAAAAGCACGAATAGAGATTATAGAGCTTAACCCCAACTGTATAATTAGTGAAATCTCCCTAGTTAATAAATTCCTAATAGGACTCGGCCTAGACTACAATATATTCCTAACCTCTTTCCACTAAAAACACTTTCTGCTACTAGAACGAGACAAAAAGAATAAGATTATAAAAGCAGCCGTAATATTTAATAAAGCTATATAAGTAGCAGAAAGGGAAGAATAGAATATAAAGGGACGGGAAGATAACAAGACTGCTCTATTAGCAATCTCCTAAAATACCTAAAAGATAAAGGGTTGCGAGCACTGCTATAGGCTTTATTATACAAAGGACGAGTGTTAGAAACTACATCTAGATCTCAAAAGAAAGCACCGTAAGGAAAAGAATAGGGAAAGAAAGAGGAAATAAAGCAACTCCTATAGCAAGGAGAATAAGAAACCTAAGGGCAATAAATATAAGGATAAAAACGAAATCGAACCAATAGTAGGACTAAGCTACTCTGTATTAGACAGCATAGAAGCCATTTACCTTATGGCGGCCGATATAGACATAAACCTTACGGCAACCTTCTTCCTTAACTCCGGCTGCTTCTACTACTTTAGCTGCCGGAAAGAAGACTTTATAGAACTACAAAGCTATACTAGTAGACTACTTAGGGGCTTTGTAGGAGCGCGGGCAATACTAGAAGCAATTAGGACTATAAAACTGTTCTGCCTTATTAACAACAAAAATGTAGATCTATACCTATATGACACTCTCTATGTTTTAGAAGGGGGTATTAATCTAATTTCTATATTAAAGCTGTGGGCAAAAGGAGCAAAAATGGGTTTTAATAATAACTATATAACTATTACTGTAAAAGGAATAAAATTTAAAGCATCCTTACTTTATAGCCTATACGCTTTCAATATCTAATAATTAGAACCACCCCTAGGACTAACCGCCTATATAGTTACTACTATATAGCATAAAATCTGGTATAAAAGAATAGGTTACTTAGGGGAGCAAAATTTATAAAGACTTAAAATAATATTAACTGGAATGGACCCACCTTTAGATAACTGCGTATGCGTTCTATACATCTAAGGACAAATAAAAGAGAAGCTATATAAAAGGAAGTTTAAACCAGGAACTTACTCACTTAAATTTATTTATACTAATATTGCTAGCCCCTTTCCTATTATAGGCTATAACTAAAGCCGATACTAGGTTACGTTTCTTAACGACTATACGCAGATAGCCGAAGCTTACCCTATTGCTAAAAAAAAGCGAGTTCTTCCGTTGCTTCTAATACTTTATAAAAAAAATACTCCTAGCCTAAACGCCGTTATTAACGCGTTAAACTTAACTAGGGAGGAGAAAACTGTTTAGATAAATTCTGGATCTTCCATATAGATAGAGAAATTAATATTAAAGTTATAGCTATAGAGCAGCATTAATAGAATGGGGCCGCTAAACGCTTAAATAGAATTCTTATAGATAAACTCTACCCTACGCTGCTAAACGCAAACCTATATAAGAAATGGTGGCCAGAAATCCTTATCTCTATTATAAAAATCCGTAACTGTAGCCCTAGCGCTTGTATTAGCAAAACACCTTATAAAGCCTGGTATGGTAAAAAGCTAGACTTATCCTTTATCCAAGTACTAGGATATAACTGCCTAATACTAAAACCAGAGAAGAAACGGCAAAAACTTGCTAATATAAAAATAATACTATATAAACTCCTTAGCTTTAAAGGAAGCCAGAACTACCGTGTCCTAACGGAAAATAGCACAATTACTCGCTTCGCAAATATTATATTTATAGAAAAAAGACCTTATTTAGGTGCCCTAAGTACTAAAGGGGGGACATAAAAACAGTTAAATAAACGACCAGCTAAGGACCCTATAGGTCCTAGCAGGGTTCCAAAACGACTAAGAGTGCCTTATATAGAAGATTTATACCCTACTAATAGGGAAAACGGAAACCTAGTAGATAATAAGTCACTAGCCTAGCTATGGAATCTTAAATCTTCCGAAACCTTTAAAGGGGAAAACACTAGCGAGACAATATCTAAAAGGGGGCGCGACACTTTAGCAAGCCCCTTAACTGCTACTAGCAGTAGGACGCTAGAAAGAAATAACAAAACGGACCTATAAAATACGGGTTAATTGTTAAACTAAACTAATAACAACTCTAAAGATAGGGAACTACCGTCCGAAACAGAGAATGTATACTTAGTACCTAACGAAATATTTTAAAGCCACCCTAAGCTACGAATTTTAACAAGAGCAACTAAAGGCCAATACTTAGAAGATTTAATAAGGAGATATATGTTTATTGCAGCGCTTCTAGGAACAGCAAAAGCTATAACTAAGCCCTTTAAACCAAAAATACTGCCATAAGCTAGGGCCGATATCTCTTAGAAATAATGGCTTGCAGCTATAAAAGATAAAAATAAGTCCCTACTTAACAATATTACGTAGACCCTAGTCAGCCCTCCCCTAAACAGGCGGGTCTTACGAGGGAAATGGGTCTATAAACTTAAAAGAGGACTAAATAGTGAAATACTACGGTATTAAGCCCGCTAGGTTATACGCGGGTTTAAATAATAAGAAGGCGTTAACTACAACGAGATATTTGCATTAGTAGTTAAACCAATAAGCTATAAAATGATCTTCACTATAGCCGCAGCCCTTAACCTTAAAATTAAATAAATAGACGTTAAGACAGCCTTCCTCTATAGAGTAATTGATGAAGAAATATACGTTAAGCAACCAACGGGGCTAGAAGACGGGATAAAAAGAGTTTATTAACTAAATAAAGCTCTCTATGGACTTAAATAATCACCATAAATTTAGTACCGCACTCTAGCCCTCTTCCTAAAAGGTTTAGGATTTTTACCCCTCTTATCTAACCTTAGCGTGTTCGCTAAAGGTTATATCTACCTAGCAGTCTACGTAGACGACCTATTAATAGTAAGCCCCGATAAAAACGGAATATAAAAGATTAAAGACGCCCTTAGTAAACGCTTCTAGATAACTAACCTAGGGCCTTACACCTACTACCTAGGAATATTAGTACGCAGAGACCGACCAACCCGCTCCCTTTAACTTTACTAAAAGGGGTACATTAAAAAAGTACTATAGGAATTTAATAGATGGGAGTGTAAACTAGTTCTAACTCCTATAGATACTAATAAACTGGAACCCGTTAAGGAAGGCTTTATAGCTATAGAAACAGACTAGAACTAGTACGCTAGGGTAATTAGGTCACTAATATACGCTATACTAGGAACCAGACCAGACATTGCATACGCGGTATCAGCCTATAGCCGCCATATAACTAACCTAGGAGAACCCTATATTAAAGCTATAAAACGAATCTTTTAATACCTTTAAGGCACTATTAACCTAAAACTAAACTACTCCGGCTCCTTAGAAGAGCTAGTTAGATATACCGATTTAGACTAGGCGGAAGACATCGCAACTAGACGCTCCACCGTAGGCTATATCTTTAATATTAGAAGCGGAGCAATTAGCTAGTCATTAAAAAGGCAGCTAGTCGTTACACTTTCCTCCTATAAGGTAGAATATATAGGAGAAATATAAGCTACTAAGGAAGCTGTCTGGCTTAGGAACCTCCTAGTAGAGCTACTTAAATTAGAAGAAGAGCTAATAGTGACTATTATCTATAGAGACAACTAAGGCGCTATAGCTCTAGCTAAGAACCCTTAATTCCACTCTAGGATAAAACACATCTCGATTCAACACCACTACGTATAGGAAAGACAGGCCGAAGGGGACGTAGATCTATAGTATATCCTAATAGAAAAACAGGTAGCAGACGGACTTACTAAAGCCCTACTAAAAGACAAGTTTATTGCCTTCAGAAACGCACTAGGGTTAAGAACGCATAAATACTGATATTAAAACACTCTTATATTAGTTACCCTACCTTATAAATCTACCCCGCGTAACGTAGAGGCGTGTTAATAATATCTACCAAAATTAGGTAGCAGTATAAAATTCTACTAGGTGTAATTGTCAAATAAACCAATTAGGATTTTCCATCCCGGGGATAGGAAATTACTATTAGCTTAGCTAAAGGCGGTGACCGCATGCAATCCATTTTATTAGAAGGGACTTTATTAGGCACTCTTCCCCTATTTTCTTATAAAGAGTTTTTTAAGGTTTAATGAGGCTTACAGAAGGAAGAAGTCCCCGTTATTTTTCATCTACCTACAAGGATTAAGTGGGAGCTATTAATCTATACCATTAGTTTAAGTAGGAGTGTTAAGAATTGATCCTCTGGTAGCGTTAGGAGGCTAGGCACTGGCCTCCTTAATATTATATTATATAGTTACCAGCTCTCCCTAAATAAATAAATTAAGTAATTAATATATCTATTTCTAATACGTAACGAGGTTCGCCTTATAAAATACCATTAGTAGGTTACTTTTAGAGAGAGTACCTATTAATTACTAATTCCCTACCCATTTCTTTAGCAAGGAAGAGAAATAGGGTATAGAATTAAAAAGTCGCTTAGGGGTAATTGGTAGCTGCTTCCGAGCTAGTAAGCTATCTAGGGTCTCTTATTCTTATGTGCAAAACTATTTAACAAAGATCTATCTTTTAGAGCGCTTTTTCTACTCTAAGAACGGCAGAATACGGCAGAAATAGATAAAAGAGCCAGGATTTCCTTTTCTTGGTGTAAACTGGACCATAGTAAGTAAAATACCAGGATAAAAAAACACTAGTCGCTAGAGCTCCCCTAGCATTTTAAAACCGGGCCAGAGTGTCTACTTAGCTACTAGTACATATTAAGCTGCTTAGAAAGATTTATGTATATAGAACTATAGCGCCATAGCCTAAAGGCTGCATGTGTAGTATTGTATGTAGTATAATATAATGGATATAAAAAAATAAAAAAATAAAAAAGGTTTAGCAGCTAATTCAAAATTAGAAAATAGAGAGAATCTCTCTAGATTGGCAAAAACCGTGGTCCTCTCCTATTTCTGCATTCTTTTCTATCTTAAGAGGTAGTAAGGAAGAAGCTATATAAGAACATCTAAGGCTAGTAGAAAATTTACAAGATTCCCTAGAGTGGGATCTAGTAGATATATACTATACAGATAGCTCTAAAGATAGCAAATTAAGTGTAGCAGCTGTATATAAAATAGGAGAGAGAAATAGGATTAAATATGCTATAAATTGGAACCTAGAACCCTATGTAGAAATTATAGACATAAAGATCTATATAGTCTATAGGGCCCTAGAACACCTAAAGCAATAAAGACTAAAAGAGAAAAAGGTTTATATCTTTATAGATAGCTAAGCAGCTATTAAAAGATTATAACTAAATTCTCTTACGGGAGGGTAAGAACTAGTCTTTAAAATTACGCAAAGATGTTCCTATTTAGCTAGTAAGGGTATCTCTATTAATTTATATTGGGTTTCTAGTCACTTAGGAATCTATAAAAACGAAATAGTAGATAAACTAGCTAAAAAGGGCCTCTCTAGAAGAAAAATAAAGTCTTTTTATACTTCCTTATCCTATATAGGGAGAGTAGTAAGAGAAAAGATACTAGAATAGTGGAAAAACAATTAGTAATAGAACAAGAACAAAGGTAAACACTATACTAAGATCTGTAAAGGAAGCTATTCCTTTTCTCTTAAAGCACCTAAGGATAGATATCCTAAAAAGCT
>Ga0307515_10005402_pt1 | contig 25893 bp, 21 predicted proteins | sample 17_EM_MG_FD_194513 | JGI IMG/M metagenome (GOLD analysis project Ga0307515, IMG submission 194513) | Populus trichocarpa ectomycorrhiza microbial communities from riparian zone in the Pacific Northwest, United States - 17_EM | ecosystem: Host-associated > Plants > Roots > Unclassified | place... | reverse complement strand
AAGACTCCAAAGCGGGTAGATTGACGATCGATCAACATGATATCATCCTGCGTCTTACAGATAAGTGAGAACACACAATGTAAATCAGAGACAGAATTTACTAACAATATTTGACTCAGTGATAGCGTACCAGTTATAGAAGGAGTGGTCAATGCGCTACGCGAATCTGTATGAATGACCACCATCCAGTTGCATTCATCTATACATCCAACTATATCACTATGCATTCAGACCTGGTGCACATGGTCGACTTTTTGAAAATTGCTTATGGTAGGTCATGAGAATCGAGGAGAGAGTCAACGGAGTATCAATGAATTTTGGACTTGAAAGTTGATTAGGAAGCGATTTGTTCGCTATTATGCATAACCGACTTAATGGTGGCCTTTGTGTTAGAAAGAGAAACCAACTCGGTAACATACCGAGTCTGAAAATGAGCGTCAACGGAGCGTCAACGATTGTTTGATTTGTAAGCACCTTGATTGAGAAGCAAATTGCACTCCATTGTCCATAATCAACGTATTGGCAGCCTTTATAGGGGAAGGTGACAACGACATGGCAACGGCTACAATCCAGCAATGAGCGTCAACGGAGGGTCAACGATTTTGGGTCCTATAAGTACATTAATCTGGAAGGGATTTGCTCGCTGTTGCCCATATGCAACGTATCAGCAGCCTTTCTAGGTTAGACAGACAACAACTGGGTATCAGCCCCATTCTGGAAATGAGCGTCAACAGAGTGTCAACGATTTTGGGTGTTGCATCTTGTATAATCCACGGAATATGGTGCTGCTTTTACACATAATCAAAGTATTGGCCGCCGTTATAGGCAATATGGTTAATGTCGCTGTTGCTACAGCTGAAGATGAGTATCAACAGAGCATCAAAAGAGCGTCAACTGAGTGTCAATGGTTCTGGGTGATGTGTCTTGTATAATCCAAGGGCAATGGTGCGGCTTTAACTCATAATCGAAGTATTGGTCGCCATTGTAGCTAATATCGTTAATGTTGTTGATACTTCACCTAAAAATGAGCGTCAACAGAGTGTCAACAGAGCGTCAACAGAGTGTCAACAGAGTGTCAACAGAGAGTCAACAATTTTTGGTCTTGTAAGTCAATTGGGAAGCGATTCGCTCACTATTATCAATATTGAGCGTACTGGCAGCCTCTATACGCAAAACACACAACGACATGGTCACAGTCACAGTCTGAAAATGAGCGTCAACAGAGCGTCAACGATTTTGTGTGTTGCATCTTTAATAATCCAAGGGCTATGGTACGGCCTGTACCCATAATCGAAGTATTGGCCGCCTTTATAGGCAATATGGTTAAAGTCATTGTCGCTACACCTAAAAATGAGCGTCAACAGAGCGTCAACAGAGCGTCAACAAAGCGTCAACAGAGCGTCAACAGAGTGTCAACAGAGTGTCAACAGAGCGTCAACAGAGAGTCAACGATTTTTGGACGTCAATTGGGACGCGATTTGCTCGCTATTATCCATATCGAGCGTACTGGCAGCCTCTTTACGCAAAACACACAATGACATGATAACAGTCACAGTCTGAAAATGAGCGTCAACAGAGCGTCAACGATTTTGTGTGTTGCATCTTTAATAATCCAGGGGCTATGGTACGGCCTGTACCCGTAATCGAAGTATTGGCCCCCTTTATAGGCAATATGGTCAAAGTCGTTGTCGCTACACCTAAAAATGAGCGTCAACAGAGCGTCAACAGAGCGTCAACAGAGCATCAACAGAGTGTCAACAGAGTGTCAACAGAGTGTCAACGATTTTTGGCATTGTAAGTAAGTCAATTGGGAAGCGATTCACTCGCTGTTGCTCATACTGGACTTACTGACAGCCTTTATACGTGAAACAGACAATGGCACAGTAACAGCCACAGTCCGAAAATGAGCGTCAACAGAGCGTCAACGATTTCGTGTGTTGCATCATGTATAATCCAAGAGCTATGCTACGGCATTTATCCATAATCGATGTATTGGCAGCCTGTATAGGCAATATCGTATTTGTTAATACCATTACACCTCAAAATGAGCGTCAACAGAGCGTCAACACAGCATCCACAGAGCGTCTACAGAGTATCAACACAGTGTCAACCAAGTGTCAACAGAGTGTCAGCACTTTAGGGTATTGCATCATGTAAATTCCAAGGGCTCTGCCTCGGCATATGTCCATAATCAGTGTATTGGCAGCCATTCTGTGCAAATGCGATCGCGACATGGTCACAGCACCTGTCTGAAAATGAGCGTCAACAGAGCGTCAACGATTTTGTGTGTTGCATCTTGTATAATCAAAGGGCTGTGCTGCGGTATTTACCCATAATCGAGGAATTGGCAGCCTTTATAGGCAATATGGTCTGTGTCAATGCCACTACACCTCAAGCATCAATGGTGCCTCCACAATGTTTGGTCTTGTAAATAAGGTAATTGGGAAGTGATTTGCTCGCTGCTAGCCATAACCAATGTATTGCAACCCACTATGTGCAAAAGAGCAAGTGACACAGTCACGGCGCCATTCTGACAATATCGGTCAAATCAGCATCAACTGATGGTCATGATTTGCTGGTGATGCAGATCAGGTACTGAAAGCTTTGAATGGATATTTGAGCTTATAATTGACCTATTGACCTCCTCCCTGGTCAAAAATACAAATCATTAACAGAAAAACATGAATTAAAATATTGTCGATCTCGCAACATGCAAAACATGCAAAATGTGATTACTGGATGTCAAATAATCGATTTTGATTCAGTACTATAATCGAATAGCAAAGGCAAGCATGTTATCTGAATCGACCGATGGACCTGTTTTACAACCCGCTGAGAACCCGCCCAATTCGGACGGGTAGGGTGGAGACGATGGAACCGGACCCGAATCGACAGTTCGGGTTTATTGACAACCCGGACCGCCAATCTGGCACCGGTTCGGTTCCGACCCGTACCCGGACCCGAAGTGACGGTCCAGACCCGTTGCTAACACTAGGGCAGCCCCAGAGGAAAAGGGAAAGCTGGGGCAAAGATGCCGACATCAGTCATGAATCGACGCCTGTTGTTGGATCGGGACCGTATACAGGGATTCTTCTTGGAACACATCCGCAGACTCATACGGATAAACAATTTTTGCGGCGTCAAGCACGAGAGGGTATGGGACCTGGTTTACGATACAATCTTTCTTGATCCAGTCACTACTCGCCACTTTTCACAATTCCAGCTGATGTGGCCGCACCGCAGGAGCAGGAGTTTGGCATTTCGGGAGTGGTGGGCTGCCTTCCACACATATATGGGGCCAATGATTGACAGAACCAGTGACCAAACAAACAATTGGAGGTGGGACAACCCCCGTGCCTTTGGGGATCGAGTTGATTGCTCCAATCGTGAGACAACCAGCTTGGGGAGGGTTAAAAGCACCGGCGAGCGTTTTTCTTGGTATGGTAGCGATGATTGCAGGACAAAGATTGCGCCGCCAAGCTGCCGGCGGTACGAGCCAGGCGACCTTCTGGCCGTTAGACTACTTATTTCGGATGCGATATTCGACGAGGATGATAATGATGAAAACTGGGCAGATCCCGGAGTGCCGAGCGGTGGAAGGAGACATCCTGGCGATGGCAATGACAATGACAACGGCGAGGGTGAGGAGAACACGCAGGGCAGTGAGAAAGGGACCGGGAAAGGGAAGGGAACAAAGGATGGGATGGGGAAATGGAAGGGGAAGGGGAAGGCAATGGAGGAAGGGAAGGGGAAGGGGAAGGTAATCGGTAAAGGGAAAGGTATTGTGAATTAAACCCCAGGGGGAGATGATATCTATCGTGCCATTGCTTTGCAGTGGCAGAAGGAAATGTATGACACAGACTAGAACACGGACGGCTAATTAGAGCGGGTATATTTAGAGCTAGAAGCGTTGCCTGCTGTGTCAATTGCCTCAAACAATGATACTGACTCTACCAAGGAGTCGGATGGCAAATATGACTCAGAACATCATCCTGATGTGGATATGCACCTGGAGTATGATGCGGACGCACTGTGCGGCGATGATTTAGACAGCGATGTGGATATGGAAAGGGACGGTGACGATGAAGAGGAGGAAGATGACAATGAGGAAGATGAAGAGGGGAAGGACAAAGAGGAAGAGGATGAGGATGAGGAGCACGATGAGGATGAGGATGATGGCAAAGAACCTCAGACGATTGGCCAGGGGGAGATGGTAATTACATCGGCTGACGATATAGATACCATGGTAGACGATCAGCCAATCGTGCTACCTGAGCAAGACCAGGAGATGCGCGAACGTACCCCATGGCCACAAAGTCTGGCACCGGCCCCATGGCCAGGAACCCCGGATGGTTGCCCGCAACCACAAACTGCGGAGACTCTTCCCCTCGGTGGGCTGGAGGTTTGGGGGTTTCGACACCCCACAAACCTCGCCCACCGGTGCCAACCCTGCGAGAATGGGACGCAGCCATAAACACGTCGAATGTGGATGTGGATCAGCAGCTGCTTGGCGAATCGGTAGGTGGCAACAGTCTCCCCGATGTCCCTTTCCCCGATGTCACTCTCTCTAATGTCCATCTGCCTGCGGCGCTCCCGGATTGCTCGGTACGCGAGGAGTGAACCAGTCCACCCGTTGCATAGGAGGTGATCGTTGTTGTGTTTGGGTTATGGTCGGGTTCTTGTCTTCTTCGTTTCGTTTGTTCAACTCAATTCATGTTAGGCATCGATTATTACATGCGTCACGAGGTTTCAGAATCGCTCAGGGTTTATTTTCTTCATGGGTTTTGTATTGGCTTTATTTTTGTAATAGAATTATGTGACATCACGCAGGCAGCATTTTTGCAACTCCTGGCGTGTAAGAAACCTCCTTGTGATGGTGTTGAGGCTCGATAAATCTCTCAAGTTAGCTGAAAGTATTGTGAGCTTACACCCACCAGGCCGCTCAGGCCCCGCACCAACTTTCGTCACTTTCTACAGTGTATACTCCACTCCTTGCGTGTCGTCGATAATGCCAGAGAAGACTCATTTCTGTCGCCTCGAATTTTCATGCTGAAAGAAGTTCTCCTCAGGCAGCTGGCGACTTAATCATTTCAAATTACACTATCCTGACCACCTTCAAGTTGCACGCCAGAAGAATCTGACTACTCGCAGCGCGCCCCGACGCATTGAACCCACTCAGCATCATGAATTCAACGTTCACAAAGATTCAGTTGAAGACTTGGACGTGTTTCCTTACCTCGAACAAGTTGAAACCATTGCAGACTTGGAGTCTCAATAACTGCCACATCCTCTGCCGCAGCTGAAAACATACCCCAGTGCTGGCACTTAGTTGACCGATTACATTGCTGAGCCGTGGGAACGCGACGCTCAGGGTTGCCTTGAGACGAACGTACAAAAAAATCCCTACTACCCATTTGCAACGGGTGAAGAGTACAAATATATCCAGTGTGGGATCAAGAAGCCAGGCATGAAGACGTACTATGACAGAGTGCTGAAGGAAGAAAACACTGCTCTGCGTTTCCCAAGCTTCAAAAATGTGGATGCTGTCCAGAATCTTGTGGCTAGCATGCCAGATGATCAGGCTCACGGGGAGTGGGAACTACACACTCTTGAGGATATGAGATGGAATGACCATCACCAATGCCCTAACAAATACTGGAGTCGAGACATCATCAAAAGCAACAGATGGTTGATGTGATAGCCAGCCTACGCTGAGCATCTCATTTACGCCCCTCAGCATTGCTTTAACAGTGAAACGCCACTGAAATGCCTCTATACTGAAATGCACACTGCAGACTGGTGGTGGGAGACACAGGTGAAGAGAAATCCTCAGGATAATCACATGCTAATCAACGTTATGTCAACGCTCAGAGTGGGGGATGCACTGGGTCCCTTGAGCTTCATGTCCGACAGAACACATCTGTCAAATTTTTCTGGTGATAAGAACGAGTGGTCTGTATATAGGATGATTGGCAATCTATCTTCGAAGATCCGCCAGATCCCCTCAACGCACAGTGTTGGAATCGTCGTTCTCCTGCCGATTCCAATCGAGAACCGCATTACTCCTCACAAGCGGCTGGATGAGCAGTAGCAAACAAACCGAGAGGTACTGAATGAAGTACTCTGGCGGGTACTCCATCCTCTCACCTTGAAACAAAATCCCAGCGCTGAGAGCGGGTATTACAACGTTCTCTGTGCAGATGGCAACTTCAGGCCTTGCAAACCGGTTTTAGCAGCATGGCTTGCAGATTGCCCAGCGTATAGTGACCTACATCATCTTGAGCGCGATGTCGTTTTTTGGTGCGAGTGTCCATAGAACGAACATGGAGATTATGTGCATCCTGACAAGCAGCACCCCAGGCAGGATCGCAACCTATATGGAACGCTCAGCAACGCCAACACTAAGGCAGCCGATGCTGAACTCTCGTCGCGCCACGTTCACCAAGGATTCAAGGCGTTTCGACATATTCCCTGTATCGGGAGTGACCTCCCGAAGCCCGACCTCATCCATACAATGCAGATCGGCATGCTTGACAACCTCCAGAAGTGGATTTTCCACTTCATGAAGACGCATCAACGGCTCGACATGTAGAATGCAATCTGGCTATCCGTGCCTGCTTACCACGACCTCACACTAAAAAATAAGTTATATGAGGGAGTTTCTAAATGGAATGGGAAGGAGATGAAGGAAATGAGCTGGTACCTGCTTGGAGTTGTAACCCAGTCTCTACGAGGTGAAATCCCCACTCAGCGTTCCATATTCAATCTTGCAATTGAGTGCACACAGGCAATGTTAGAATTCCATATGTATGCTCGATATAAATCTCACAATGATGCAACATTGAGCTACATGGAGGATGCCTTGCGTCGTTTTCACACCTTCAAAGATGTTTTGTTACTCGCCGAAGCCGGCAACAACACGAAGGCCAAAGCCAATCCCCTGGGAACGGAACTCGTGAAGAGGCGAATGGTTGACAAGGAAACAAATACTGAAACTTGGACACCGTCCAACAAGCGGCGCGAAATGAACACCTGGCGAGATTATATCAGCCACAGGATAGATGTCTCCGAGGAGTTAGATGCCGATTCCAACTTGCCAAAAATCCACTTGATGTCTCATTGGGTCGAACAGATTCATCGATATGGAGCCTTGCCACAGTATTCTGCTGCGAGACATTAACAAGCACATCAAACGAACCTCAAGGACGGTTGGAACACCTCGAATCACAATCTCAACTACCTGCCACAAGTAATCACCGTTCAGCGTCGCATTCTCTGCTTCGGAATCAGAGAGCTCAATCTCCAAGCCCTCGCTCAGCATCAGGAGAACAGCGCTGCCGCCTGCAATATCCTCCCATCCGGTGCTGATCTGGCTGCCCCCCTGACCTCCCAGTCATAAGGGAAGCCCGGATTCATGGGACCCCAAAACCGCCGTGATGGAAAGCATCCTGACACTATGATCAAAGACTTCAGAGCATTACTCGACAATACCCAAGATGCAATGCACCACGTGGCAATATACCGCGGCACGCGCGACTTGATCAAGTATAAGAGTTGTAACAAGACGTATATGTTGGATGAACAACTGCACCCAATGGACCTCTGTATTTACCAAGGTATTCAGGTTCAAGTTCTGGGTTTAGATGGTGAATGCATATCTCAGATGTGTCGATGCACAGGAAGCCAGAGCTGGTGTGGACGGGACCGATGGAATGACTGGGTGTGGCTAAAGCAATGCCTGGCGAGGTGTTATCGCGCGCTGAATGGGCGTCTCCAATGGCAACTGCAAAAACTAATCAAAATCAAGCTCCTAAACGAGGATGGAGTTTTCGTTGAGTACTGGTTAGCCCTGGCGCTCACCACAATAGCTGAAAACTCGGGTAACTTGGATCCTGTCTTGCAATTTGTACAAGTGAGAAACGCACCGGCAGCCGTTGCTTTGCAAGTTTTCAGCGTGGGAAACATCGTCGGCTGTGCGCACGTAATGTGAGAGATAGCTAGTAGTAGTAAGACGGGAGACGGAAGCCACGAGCGATGGATTGTCGATAGCCACATAGATCTGGCAACTTGGAATGATGTGAATAATCAGAGAAGAGAGAATTGCATATTGCGTGGAGGTAGAAGGAACGCGAGGAGAGATTTTCACAGCATCACCCATTGCATTGCAATCCCGCTGCACGCTCGTACCCAATAAACCCATTCCAACGTCTGGTCAAAGTTGGCTGCAACACCAGAGAGTTCATTCAAAATAGGAGACCAACAGAGCGAGAAGAAATGACGAAACTGCGATCGGAGGGGGATATGCAACGTGACGCGTGGTATTAATGCGGGGCGTGGAGTGATCCGCCACAGCGGTGTCTCTGACGGCTCTGACAGAGCGCGTCCTTTCTGACTTAGCCATTCCGCCCGGACAGAAATGTCTTTTGCTGATGATTCTCCAAAACCTTACATTTAACTGATACCATCTGATGAATCTTACACTACCATCACACATTTACCTCCAATTAATCAGCACCTGCAGGGTTTCCTGCTGCTTTGTGGGCCCTATCGAGATGCAACCAAAGAAGTTGACATTTTGTTGTAGGAACCTTTTCAGTGATGTACACAAGAATCTACATTGCAGCATATATAGTAAGAATCTTATGTTTCTGTAGCTAATGGAATTCAATTACCGCCTGTTTGTCTACTTTGGCCTTCGCAGTCTTTGCAATTGACTGTTTTCCAAAACCTTTATATTTAGGTAAAATTACTTTTGTGAATGGACAAGTGCTTCGAGGTCTAGATCTGATTGATTTTGTTGCATAATTTTTGGAGAGAATTGATTAAATGTCCATACTTTTCCTATTATGATTCTATCAGAAGCTGATTCCACAGCACATTCTGGATATTCCTAAACCTGGCCTGATTTGGACTGCATCTCACAAACCGTGTTCAGATTACTTCTTGGATTTCATTTCCTCCAATGTGCTACATTTCAATCAAACAAATTGTTTTGAGTAGTGCTGGACAATTGGTAATTATAGAACCAATGACAATTAATTGACAAATCGATAATTACTATGTCTAGCTTTCAGGTATTTTTGCAGCCCGTTTAGTAAGTTCTTAGCTAAGTTCACTACTTGCTGATGTATTTCATTCGGCTTTCATAGGCAACTCACCATGATGAGAGGCTATGGTCTGCACTAATTGTTGATTAGTTAAAACCTATAGTATGCAGAGCATTAATAGTAGTTGCGTTCGACAGTTTTAACTATCTATCCTAAACTGGTATGTTATCAAGTAGTCAAACAGTTGAATGCTGCATTGACCAACTTCAAGCAATATCACATATATGGTTTGAGCCATATGAAACTTGAGCAACCATAATTTATTCCAGACATTCCCCACCTGAGGCAGCCAACAGAGGATAACATTGGCATTTGAATTGCACAGTGTAATCCCATTCCAGCTAAAATCAGTGATTTAAAGATTTCACTGTTGGGTTAGCACAGATGTGATACAAATATGCCACGCATTGTCAGTGTTTCTGGCCTGTATGGCATGACTAAAGAATAGTGCAATGACAATGCTGGTTAGTATTATAGGTGACAGGAGGATATGTTTTTAAATATTATGAAATGCGAGATTCAGCAGAGAGGCATACTGGTAACCCAACAAAATACTGAACTGGAACATGGCAGATATATAAATGACCTGAAATATTAATATTCCAGCAGGAGGTTCATACTGCTTGGATCACCATGAATACTCTGTATACATCTCACGGTCAATTTGATAAACATTTGAGTCAGTGAGAGATATCCATCCAGAATGGAAGGATATCGGCAATGCGGGATATGTAATATGGAACAGATTACATTTGGAAATTTCACTATAATATAATGTTTTTATGATATGTAAATTATTATCAATTCAACTATGGGAGCTGAACCCCAAATTGAGTTGAGAGAGAAGGCTTGGCAAGGTATCTACATATTGAATTGCTTGAATTTGGAGATTATTTGGTCCAAATATTATATGTTGATTAATTTAGATTTTCGTTTGCCATCAATACAAGTAACTCTGTTGTGAAATATATGTAGATCATTATGAATGCCACAGATTCATTTATTCTCAGTACCTGTGATACAAGTTGTAGAATCCAGTTGCTTTGCCATACACTTTCAAATTACATCATACCTTCCAACTACTTGCTCTGAGTTATTTGATTAGTTGTATTGGGGGTACTTGTTAACAAAGACTTTCAGATGTTGATAGAGTCTTCATGTGAAGTATCTTTCAGTGATGGTGTATCCAATAGATTGTCAATAGGTATATTATTCGTTGAATAGCTTGGTGATAGCCATGAAGATTGAACTACTTATGTCAAACCATGATGGCTTGGAGTAATTCCAGTCTGCAGGTGGTGAAATCCCATTGGGCAATAGGCTTTTATTTATCAATATTGGGTGATAATATTGATATTTTATCTCTAGTCAATTCTTATTGAATAAGTTCTGTTTGCAGATTCAGTATTTAGTATATATTATTCTAGTATTGACCAGATTCCAGAAATCATCAGTGTACTTATTCTTACTAATCATGATGATGCTGCATAGAGTGATAGTTTGTTGCTGAATTGGAGAATTAGGGGTATGTATTGAGAGTGAGCTAACTCAGATTAGAGTACCTCTTTGCAGCTGTGTCTCACCCCACTAAATACTGTGGAGGGTAACAGAAGTTTACATACAAATTGTTTTCTTTATAAACTAGAATGTATAGTACATCCCATTCAATATATCTACATATCTGCTGAAAATTACTTGTATAGAAGAGTAGGTTACTTTTACCATCACTACAATTTACTATTATGTACTATTTATCAGGGGCTTCAGCAATAGGCACTACTGGCTGCATTATTGATGATGCACATGTGGCATTAAGGGTTATACTTACACTTGAGTCTGGAGCAGTTGATAATAAAGATATATTGTCATAATATAAAGAACACTTAAGTGTCATACCAAACTGTAAACCCACTCAATCATCAATGTGAATTAATTGGCTAGTAGGAAAACTGCTTCTGTGACAATCCTTATCAAGAGTGTGAATTCTAACAAGTGATGGAATATTATAGACGGAGAACAATTGGGGTTATCACAATCGTTTGTTGAATCACCGGCCTCATATTACATGAACTTGCAGTTTGTATTAATATATTGCATGAGTATTATCCCTAGTGGTACTTACTGTGAGACTAGATATTGTTCTTGTTGGGAACCTGCAAATGTCATATCATATCACTTAAATCACACTTACATTCAGACACTGTGTGAGGGTAAGCTACTATCAATGATTTTGATATCCCAATTTTGACATATGTTATAGCAACTTAGAAAATGCTGAAACCTTTATTTCCTCAGCTGAGTTCAGTGGATACAAGATGGAGAGAAACATGCCATTTCGGGATGATATACAAGGATGTAAGCGGCATTCATTCTGCTGAAGATCGCTGCTACGGTTATCATACTCCATCTTACTCTATTTCATGTTTGCTGATACATTGCGCCCTTTGATGTTAACTACTATCTCATTCACAAATTATATCAATGAAGAGCTAGCTGTCAAAGACAGCCAATACTGCTCCAATTGTTGGCGAATTGAGCTTCCAAAAATGCCAAGAATGTTGATGGAGATTATCAGATAATAATGATCAAAATCACTCTAGTTAAGACAGTATATTTAAAGAGCCCAGCAACCAGTGTTATCTGCCAGTAGGGTATGGTAACCCTTCTTCATAGCAATCACTTTCCAATACTCCTCAGTTCTACTATTTTTCACCATTCATCATTACATGAAGTCTGCTACCTAGCACTAGTACAAGCCAGCTGTTTCCATATTATTGGCATTGGTGGCAAGGATACACATACCCCCAAGACACTTATGGTAGATGTCCAATGCTCACTAGGCAACAATTCTCTGAATACTCTCTGTAATTTCCAGGTGCACATTGAGTACCCTTAGCACCACAAACAATCAATCCAGTCATTTCAGTATAATTATTCTGCTCTACTCCATTGGGATCTCATTCTGGTGCACCTGTGAGACCCATCTTAAACAATCCAATGAAATGATACCAGCTTTCAGCAGAACTGTAGAAAACTATTGGTGTAAGTAATATACACTTGCCCACAAAATCTAAGTTTACAAACCACAACTACAATGCAGATAATCAGCAATAGTTCTTCAACACTTAGTGCTGCTTAGGATATAACCCCTATCAGCTTGAACAGGACATTCATCTGCTTCACACAATTTACCAATAGAATGTGTCAGTCTAACTTTGGTATCCTCAATCGGCTGGGGAAAGTATCTGAGATTAATTTCCTGGTGACGAAGCCTGGTGCCATTATCTGTGGACAGAGTCATGTTGTACAGTTGGGTAATAAACCCTTGCACTGAATGATGTCAGTTGCAGATTTTTGGCCACTTTGGATAGTTGGAACCCATTAGAGGATTCTGACAGTGTGGAATTGATTTCTTATGAGTGGATAGAGTTGGTTTTAAAGAAATGTACCAGCAATGGTAGGAAGTCAAGAAGGAAAACAAGATAATGTAAAAAGCGACCAGCAACCAATAATGGATATCTCCCAGTGTAAACAATGATTAATTAACCTGGTGGTATTGTGAAATTGAACTTTCAGAGTTGTGATTTGCTGAGTACAGAATGACAATGATATTGATATGTTCTGCCAACAACTCTATTTATTATACACAGATGTGAGGCACTGGGAGGAGCTGGTGAATTCCATTGACAGAAAGATCGGCCTGAGGGAGTAATACCATCTGATAGTAATGTACAAGTACATTCAGAAGCATGGAGAATTGAACAAAGGGCATTTGGAATCAAAAACACCAATTCAAATGATAAATGAATCCAAATATAACCAGATTTCATACAACTGTTGCCTCTCACAAACCTTTCAGTTGCAACTGGAATACTTTGAAACTACATTTGGTAGAAGCAAAGAGAGATGTGGGGGAAAAGAGCACAGCAAATGTAACTAGAGCAGCAAAGGTAATCTCTGCTAGCCTTATGAAGGTTAGATGTATCACATTGGTAATTATATACATTGAGTTTTGTGGGTTTTGAGCAGAATGACAGAGTGAAGGACAGGTAGAATGGCGTACATGGTATTGGAAGTACGATTAATCTAAGTTTTGATTGAAAGAATAGAATTGATAATATTCCAGATATATACATTTGTAATAACATTTGTCTGTAAAATTCCTAACATCATAATTAATTTCAGCAGTAGGAGAGCACAAGTTAATCTGCCCAACTGTTCTCTGAATAAGTTAAAGAAATCTTTGAAGATGAATAGACAATATTCCAAGGTGCAGGGGAGGTTTTTAATCCACACAATGGTAGAAAGGTTGTTGATGGATAGAATAGTAGACTATTATTGAGTACAGTATTTCATAAAATCATTAATCAATTCGCACAACCGTATTGTGATTGTAAGGTGAAGCGGCTGAATATCCAGTGAGTTTACCACTCAAATGAAGACAGAGTTCTTGGCCACTGGTTTTTGATACAATGCTCAATTAGAATGTACTATCTGGTGTAATACATTTGAGCAGTCAGGTTCATGATAAAATGATGGGTTTTGGATTTCGATATGCCAGTAGTACTGGTCCTAGATGAATTGAATCTTGGACAGATGATTACAATGGTTGCAGTAACTAATATATGCCCATTGTTAACTGAGAATATGGTTGTGGAGTTGCCACTTTGATTTGGGTAAGGGAATACATGTGATGAATAGATCGAAATTGCTGAGAATAACTATTCCAGTATAGTCTGTAAAGACCGGGAGTGGAATCCATTGATGAGAATAATTGCAGTGACCCACCTTATTGTATAGATTAAGGCAACTCTACCTAAAGGGTATGAGGTTTGAATGCATTCTGGTAATCCCAGTGTCCAAGAACACAGAGAAATCGAATAATGTTAATGACTAGATAATATACGCAATAGATTTCAGACCTCTGAACTAGTTTCAAGTAGAAAATCTGAATCTCACCAATAAGGATCTGAAAACCAGTATTGACATGCTTGCAAACTAAAAGAATATCCATATCAATTTATATGATTAGTTAATAATATGAACAAAGCCAAAACACTATCGCTAACGTTTCCGCTTGTGATGGAGTATTGGGAGTTTTGATAAGTGTTATAAGTTAAGGATAAATAATGATATAGCCTAGCAATTGTGATATCAGCAAAATCTAAAATAGTTTCAAAAACAGATGCGAATCTCTTCAACACTCCTGTCAACCTCATTGTTGCTTCTATGCAATCCTGAATGCTTGTAGACTCATCTGAAGTCATGCAAAGAGCTCTCAGATGCTACTAGAGAACTCATACATATTTGGGAAAGTATTTGCAGGTTTAAAAGTCCATGCATAATAGTCTGGAATTTGATAAATGAAATTGTCAGATTTTGGACCAACTGAAACCACTACCCAAGTCTGCTGGAGAACTTATACTCGGTGCAGTATTCTCACAGAAGTGGTTGATAGGGCCCCTGGCCGCATAACCACAAGCCATCACATGTATTATATTTTCCTTTGTTTGACAGTTGAGTTGTACAATTACAAGAGAAAGCATTCCTTCAAGATATGACATAACCTGTCTATCTACGTCTATCTTAATAAGTATAGACAGTCAATCTGGCTGCAGACAGTACTAAAGTGTAATGGGAAGTCACCTGGGAGATCATGATTGACCAAACTTAGATGGCACAGGGAAGTAATGATACTGCAACGTTGGAGGCCATAATCGATTAATACCGGAGGCCACCATTGAGTCAGTTGTCAGAGTCATCTTGAGGGCATAATTGTGTCAATTTGGAGATGATCTTGAAAGCCATGTTTGGGCGAACTCAGAAGTTATGATTGAGCACACAGAGAGATGATCTTGAAAGCTGTGAGGAAGGGAGTTTGGAGATACACTCCGAGGACATGATTGTGCCAACTTTAAAGCCATGATTCGCTAAACATCCAGCCTGTAATTGAGTGAAATTAGAGATATACTCCCCGGCACTAACTGAGCAAGTTTGGATATGCACTTCATACCCATGATGATGCATGATTCAGATAGACACCCAGAGGCTGCAAAAGCTTATATGTTCAGATGCATCTAGATGACATGACTGAGTGAACAGGGTGACTCACAAGGGGGTGGCAGTTGCACAAAATCAGAGGTATTTCTGGAGGAAGTCATACTGGAGGCGGTAGATTAGAAGGGAAGTACAATGTGAGTGGAAATGGAATTCATTGGTTAAATTCAAATCGAGGAAATGTAGACAATAAAGTATAACTCTGGGTACCAAAAGATGAGATATGAATGTCGAGAAACTGACTGGATGTGGGAGCCAGTAAAGTTTGAGTTAATATGGTGCTCAGTGCGAACTCATGATTGTAGCTTGAACAGATGGGGAGGGATAGCTTAAATGTGTATATATAGCAATGGTAGAGTTAGGGAAGAAAAGAGAGAGATTGGGGAAATGATCATGAGAAACTGGGATTTCAGACAATTATGTATGCCAGTCAATCTATGATACCTGATTCAGCAAGTGAGGGAACCAATATATGGTATTATTAACCCATTTGAGCAGCTTGTATGCCAGTTTTTCCACATCCCTTTTATCCTCCCATATCATTTCCATTTTCATCCTATATTTTACTCTTTCTCATCCACAACTTATACATTACAGGGGAACCTGATATCAAGGCATTTCTCTTATTTACTGCAAGTCATCATTATGAGTTATTGCCAAGTATGGCATGCTGTCAAGATTAAGCATATCCCTGCTACTCTCCATTCATTGTGAGGATGACAACCAAATTTCTGCATGTAGCCCGCTGATAGCATGTCACTCTACATATTAGCTGCCTCCAGCAAGCTTACCATGAGCTTCAAAGGTTAAGTGAATGCTCATTACATTCCCATAGTTGTGAGTCAACAAATGACTTGAGTCTCAGCTGCCATTTTGTCTGCTTCCAAATTGACCTTCTCCATATCTGCCATGTTGGAGTTCTTCTCCAATTTTTCTGAATCAGAATAAGCAAAGTTCATATCCACACTCCCTTGATCATTGCTTTTGGGTGCAGTTCTCGGTTTACCCAACTACTTCCTCCAAGTATATTTCTGTATTAACTTGATTTTGACCTAGAGCTACATCACTAAACTCAGTGATTATAGTCATGGAGCTGGATCTCTATGTTCACCTCATGATGGTCTTTCGGTCCATCTCAAAGTTCACTTGGTCATGTCCACCCAATGCATATCCATATCCTCTTGATCACAGCGTCCAGTAGATCACTAAGTGTATAACGAACTGTGCGATATTACAATTTCCAGCTGCATCCCTGATAGACCTCACACATTGCCCACAGTCAGCACAGATTGATTGAATCAAGATTAAAAGATTCAAATATGTTGATGCATAGATGTGAATACAAACTGAATACATGAGTATTGAAATGGTTTCACATTGGGTAGAAAAGTAAAAGCTCCCGGTACACTTGCAGCATCTCCAATGCTTCAGTATGTTTTCCCATATTGCTCTACACCAATACACAACATGTTCCAAGTTTGTCACCCGCATTTACTGGTGCATTCCAGATTGTTATCAGTCCTCGTATGTCTATTCAGGTTTGTTACCAGCACTTCCAGGTGCATCTGTAGGCTACTACATGTGTCATATCAACTTCAATAGTCAAAAATTGTACAATTCTGGTATGACAATTCCCAAGCACTGTCTGAAGCTGAAAGCAACAATAATGCATTCAGTGAATGAAAGATTGCTACGATTGAATTTAAGCTTCAATGTACAGCTATGCCGGGATTCCAATCACTCTTTGGGTGGTGTTACCAGAAGATATGGCTGTTGGCTGGTGTTTCTGAATAATCCAGAGGTCAATACTGTATTGAGAGACATAGAGCAAGGGCATGCTATTCCTCAGTAAAGAGTTAGATACATGCCATCTGAACTGAAGACAGTGAAGCTCAAAAAAATCCTATTTACTAAGAATACACACTTTGAAATGCCAGGGAAAACTATACATCAGCAAAATGTAAAATGGTTTGGAAGTCATAAATAAACAACTCAGCAACTCTGAACAGCCATACTTATCCTACCAGATAGTTCCAGATGCTCCCAGATAGGCTGAATGCACAGCAATGTGAGCTCGGAAGCTTCAAGACTACTTCACAGGTGCTCTTCAATGATCCGGAAGATGTGGAACTGAATATAATTCTATCCTGAACAGTATATAGTCATCTTCAAAATGCTACCAAATAAAACTGTTTGGAGGGACATTTTTCGGAGCTATTGGGAGTATTGGCCATGTCTACAGGCCGGGGAAGCTGCAATTAAAGCCTGGAGCCACACTATCCGGGGGTGACTATTTTAATATCTATATCAAATAGTACAGTTCGATTTACTATCTTCCTCCTGCAAACCTTGATTCAGGCATTGTAACTTAATACACAGTCTAGTAGGTATTTAAATCTGCATCAATTTTCACAAGCCATATACCATCAATTCTATCTAATGCAGTATTCTTTCACACCAACTGTGCCAGTCCAACACTTGCTCCAACTGGTACAATATGCATTCAATTAGTCTGTTTGACATTCTCCATGAAACCATCAGCAGAAATAGTCCAACCATGTGGATCTTTGTACTTCATTGGAATCACTGCCACATATTCCTGAGCTTGAGGACATGATCTCCATTGATGAGGTTTCTTGCACCTGATTGAAAAGGTCGATATTGTTGTTCCAGCAGGCCGGTTCTCCTCACATTGCAACATCTGAGTGTGTGGAGTCCCCCTAAACTACAAAAGAGGACATGAAGGAGCACAGCCTTGGAAGGTGTTATCGAGGTCAGTTTACATATAGTGGACCCACATGTTATGAGATTCAGGCGGTATCCGGAGGTTGGCATCAATATGCACTACTTTGCAATCACATTCCAGATATTTAATTGATGTTGGGCTGTGAAATGGTTCACTGTAGTACCACAACCCATTCTTAAGTTTAATAAATGTACTGTCTATGAGTATATTCTAATCATATCTGAGCACCAGTCCACTAAGTTGGTATCCCCAGCCTCTTCAACTTGTAAATGGAATAGCAGCCCAAATTTGGGCATTCCAAAGTATACTGATGCATTTCAGAGTGAGGTTAATTTGATACGTTTGGACACTCTGTGGATACAGAGTTTTCTCAAATGGTGTATCAGTTTTGATATGGGGTGGAGTAATGGCTCTTCCTGACAATGCTGGAAGTGTAAAAGTTACACTCTGCAAGTATTTCACTGAATATCAGCACTGGAGAGTAGGTTGAAAACTTTGGCAGTCAATATCATACCATCCGTAAAGGGCATGATGCGACAATGTCTCCCCCATATATTCAAGACTGGTACAACAGTTATTGTGCTTCACAATCTGTCGAATCCAATTGGCTTCATTGAGAGATTTATATGGCTCTTTCACATTGCCAATATTTAGCCGTTCCGAAACAACAGTGGGGAAATTGTTGCCACAAAGCATTCACCAAATTGACTCTAATATATGGCTCACAGGATGCATCTCTGGTCATCTGGAATGTCTTAAATGTTGTTTGATGGTTTTCTGGAGCTCCTGGATGTCAATTGTGTACAACCATGGTTCTAACTGGATCTAGCAGATGCAGGATTCATTGTTGCACTGCATCTGCTCATTTCAAATGATACCATAAATGTCACTCACTGGCCAATTGACAATGCAGTCCGCATCAGCAAACCTCCAAGGGGTGGCTTAAGGATCATAATCAGATAGTTGGAGCAGATATTCCACACCCTTGTCGGCAGTCATGTTTGCTGCCTTTCAAACCTTGTATTTCGCAGCAGTCCTCATCTGAGCTAGTTTTTCGCAAATATGCTTCTGGGACAAGGTGCATTAGTGCAGACTTCGTTCGACAGTTGTCACTTATGATGTCGGAATACTTTATCGAAAATCTTGCATTTTACAGCCGTCACCAGATGAATATATTCCTCCAATCTCTCTTTTCCCCTCTGCCAATCAGCATCAAATCAATTCATTGCTGCTTGTTGGGCTTTATTTGGGTGTACCCAAAATTGCCTTCCTTTGGTTGCAGTAATCTTTGCAGCCCTGTATATTGGAACCTCCATTGCAGTGCAGATATTATGAATATTTTGTTCATGTAACTGATTGGAATCTCTGGTCAACTGTTCATCCTCATTGGCCATCTTGGACTTTGATATTGTGTGCACTTGCGAAGCAACCTTCTGTTTGTATAATTGCTTCTGTGTATTGTGTAGTGCTGTGAGGGATAGATCAGAGGGATTTTGTTGGCTATCAAGTAGAGAGAATTCGCATAGTGTCTGCACTGCTCACATTACCGGTTCATCAGATGCTGTCACTAACGCAGTGTTTCTGACATCCTCAGAGCTGTCATGAATTGGAGTGCAATTCAATGCCAGTGTTCTGCTCATGCCCTGGATCTGGTTTCCCTGCCAGGAGCTGCTTTTCAAAAATTATTTGGTTTTGAGATGTGCTGAAGGCCTGGATATAGTGGAACTGATGTGAATTGATTGTCAAATTGATCCTTGACATTTCTAGCTTTCAGGTATTTGAGAAGCCAGTGCAATAAATCTTTAACTTAACCCAACAGCAGCTGATGCGATTCATCAGGCAGCCAGAGCCTATAGACTGTGCCGAGAAAGTATTACCAGAACTGGTTGTGGGTTGGATCAACACCATGAGTGTGCAGTACATAAATATTGGTTTGGTCCAGGAACTCAAAGCAAACATGCTGATGTCTTCAGTAATCGAGTGGACGAAAAGTTGAATACCCCATTGGCACACCTCTAGGAATTTCACACATTGGACATGAGCCATATTCAACATGAGCAACCATGACCTGTTCTGGATAGTCCCCGACCCAGGTAGGCACCAGAGGATAACATTGTCTCTGGAATCCACCAGCACAATTCCATGTCAAGCCAGGACCAGTTATGTCAAGATTCTGAAGTGAGAACAGCACAGTTCCAACTGCGGAATGCCATGCCAGGTCAGCATTTTTGGCACCTTCCAGCGGACAGCCGATCAGGCCAACCAGAATCAAGGTTTGCAGTGCAGGTGTGTGGTGGATATCTTTTTGAATAGTAGCAATTGGGAGATACATCAGGCAGGCATGTGAATCACCTGAATAATTGATCATGTGAGTCTTGTCGGATGCACATGTATTTGGCATAATTATCACTCAGGCACAAAGCTGATCTTAGTTATGCCATCACCATTAACCTGAGTTGTTGTTGTTGTTTAATCATATTTTATTCACTTTAATTAGAGTATGACAAAGACCGATTCCCGTCTGCCACCGGGCCAGCCAGCTACATGGCAGACCTCTCCACCCACCACCCAAAAACGAATATTTCAACCCGTCCCCTCTTCTGCTACCCCAGGCCACCATATTCTAGTATTCCACGAGAAATGAGACTGTTTGGATCCAGTGTCGCATTGGCCAAGCACAGGGTGCCATACGATGTGATCGTAGCGGAATACCCCACCTGCTCTCCGTGGGAAGCACTGTGCTGAATGCTGTGTCTACCGATTTTCGATGTTTGAGTGGGTTGATGCGTCCATGGGACCAACTGATTGTGCTCGGGTGCCTGAGAAGAAGGTCTTTGTAGCCTCTCCGCGTGTCGGGGGTCGGAGCGTGCCGTCCTATGAACAACTCTTCATTGAACTGCTCCACTGTCATGCCCTAGTTAGTTATCCCCACAAGGACTGCATGTCGTAAATTTTCGTAATTGGCGTACCACGACCGGAAAGAAGGCCAGTGGCCCCAGAAGGGGGACTACCCGTCGGAGTCAATGCTGAGTGGTATCGAGCGATGAACAGATGAGATACACTCCCCAAAGGTGACTGGATACACACTGGTATGCAATAATGCAGCCAAGCAAAACCGCGACCTGCCCAGAAATGGGGAAGTCTTGGCAAAACTAGGAGGTGAGGTGTGTTGTCGAAGGTGTGTCCATTGACCAGTGTTCCGCATACAGTATATTCAGTGAATTTCCCAGAGCACAGGGAGCACAAATTTAAAATCACATTGCTGCTGAAATGGGAGATGTGCCAGAAGAAACAGTAAACATTTGACAATAACCCTGTAGTATAATGTGCAGAAGATATGTGAATGAGCTTCATTCAAAATGTCATCACTGAGCCTGAAACCAAGTTCCTTGAGTAGCTTTTGGAAGGCATCTGTTGATAGAACAGATTCACTATTGATGTTGTGCAGTCTCTGTTTCAGATGTTGTCCTGACCACATTTTTGTTTGCTGCCTAAACGATTGAGTGTCTTGAAAGTCGTGAGCTGGCCAAAATGGATGGGATGGATTCCATTGTTCTGATTACTAGTGATGCTTGTTGTACAATCCAGTTGCTTTGCCCTATGGTTTCCCCCCTGCATTTTCCACACCAACTACCTGGCTATGAGCATTCAACTTTGATGCATTAGGGGCATATGTCAGATCAGATGTCTGGGGGCTTAGAGTTTCTTTGTCGGAAGTATCTTCAGGTGGCAGTACATGAGGTGCACTGCCTATGGGTAGATCATTAATTGACTCCCTCATCAATGGCTATTCAGGTGCACCAACTGAAGTTGAACCATGATGGCTTGGTCAATCCCAGCTGGCAGGTTGTACAGTCCTGTCAGGTAGTGGCCCTTTGTTCTTTGATATTGGTTGATAATGTTGATAGGGAGCCTCAAGTTAGTTCACATTGAGTAATTTCTTTGTGCAGATTACGCACTTCTCCTGATTTCAGCAATCGTTGACTGTATTCCAGAAATGGTCTGTGAACACATATTAGAATGAATCCCAATAATGCTTCAGGGGGTGATTTAGAGGCTCAGGGATATTGGATTGAATGCAAGCTGAGTCAGGTTAGTGTATCCCATTAACAGCTGCAATGCACTCCGCCACATGCAGGGGAGGAGTAAAATCAAATTACCTTATGATTAGTTTTCTCCATAAAGTAGGATCCATATATCATGTCCTGCACATGATCTTGCACATCGTCTGCGGAAAATTGTTGGCAGAGAACAGAAGGTGTCTGTTGTCATCACTGCAATCACAACAATGGACTTTAGCATACATCCTTGCGACTTGGTGAGTTTTACCATACACTTGAGCCTCCAAGCATCTGCTAATGAAGGTAGATCATCTTCCCACAAGCACAATGTGAGTTCCCGAGCTAGCTGTATGCCAGCGCATATATCCTCGAGAACTGATGGGCTGGTGGGCTGGTTGCTTCAGTAACAATCATTGACTGGAGCATGGATCCTGAGGAGAACAAAGATGTTTGGACAAGGAGCTCAATATGAAGCAATCACTGTTACTGCTCAACTCCCTGGCCTCCTATTTAATCAGGCTGCAATGTTGTACACACACAACTTCTGTGACATGTCCCTATTTGTGCTACCCTTCATACAGGATATAGTTCTCGTTGGGTTGCTCCAGATATCACATTCTATTCCATATATGACTGTGAAAGTCATGGAAGCGTATGAATGTGAGCATGTATCCAATATGCTAGTATGTGAATTCGAGCATGTAACAAAGCAAGGCAGGATGTGTATGATCAAGGTTTCTTTTTCTCAGCCAGGTTGATTTCATGGATCAGAGGTGTAGTCAAATACTACAATTTGTGATAACAGAATGGAATATATAAAGTACCATCATCCGGTGAACGTCACAGCTACCTGCAATATACTCAACTGTAGTCCGATTCAATTTACCTCATATCTCGCATCTATAGTTGTTTGCCACCATCTTTGTTTACAGAGCATGTCTACAAACAGATCTCCACCTAAGACACCATATATAGCTGTATGGGGTTACCTATTTGGCTCAGAACAATGCCGTGATATCAACTGATGATCATTGGATAACTGTTCACGAATTGCCAATGGGAAAGACTGTCAATTTGGGTATCACACCAATGAATATCATCCGCCACATTAGTACACTTACCCCCCTTCACAACAGCATCAGCAAAATGTGAATCAGTCTGGAAGCCACATGAAAAGCTCCCAGATAGTCCGGTCGACCTCACCAGTGCCTCTTACCATTGCAGATGCTCTCAGGCCCCCCTCGAGGTAAGCAAAGTGCTCTCAGACTCTGCAAGAGCATTCTCAGGTGTGCCTGAAAGTACCTGCAGTTGTGGAGGTGCACTCAGGATGCTACAATATTTGACTGATAAGATAGTCAATGTATGAGCGGCAGAAACCTCTGCGCTGGTGAGCAGGAGACTTGGTGCCGTATTCTCAGAGCAGTGGTTTCTTAGGGTTCCATAACCACAAGGCAATTCATCAATCATATTCATCTTTCTTATAATCACAAGATTTGCTACATCATAATATGGAATATATTATCCATCAAAGTCTTATGATATATAAACATACAGTCAATCTGGCTGCAGACAGTACTTGAGCGAAATGGGAGGAGGACCTGGAGATGCCAATTGAGTGAACGTAGAGATGCACTGGGAGGCCGTGAGTGCGTGAACTTGGAGATGTACTTGGAAGCCGTAATGGAGTGAGTTTGGAGATCCATTGAGGGGCCAAGATCCAGTTGAACTAAAATATGCACTTGCTGGCCCTAATCCCGCGAGGGTGGATATGCAGTTGGTGGCCATGGTCATGTGAACATGGAGGTAGTGATCGAGTGACATTGGAGATGCACCTAGAGGCAGTAATTGAGCGAGTGTGGAGATGTGCTTGGAGGCCGCAATAGAGCGAATTAGGAGATGTACTTGGAGTTGGAGATCCAGTAACTCAGAAATGCACGTGGAGGCCATAAATGAGGGAGTATGGAAATGGCCTTGCAGGCTGTGTTCATGGGAACATGGAGGCCATGATTGAGCGAGTTTGGAGAAGCTATTGGATCCCATGATTATTTAAACATGGAGGGCATGATCATGCCAGATTGGAGATGCACTTGGAGGCCATGATCGATGGTGATTGGGGGATTTCTCGCAGGTGGTCAATCAGGAGGCTGTAGATATGTAGGCAGGCGTGATGGCAGCTAAGACTCAATTCAGTGGTTGACTTGGAATCGTGGGATTGTAGTAAGTTGGGTACAACAAGGTCCACCTAGAGATGTGAGCCTGGCTGGAAGCGGGAGACAGTCAATCTTGGGATGATGCTGGACTCTGTATATGCAGTAGTCGGTGTATGCAATTCTCAGTTAATGCTGGCCTTGGTGCACACGTAAAGCAGTGTATGCCGGCCATGGAATATGCCACAATCAGTGTATGCGGTACTCGGTGTATTCTGTACTCGGTCTATGCTGTACTTGGTGTATGCTGTACTTGGTGTATGCTTTACTTGGTGCATGCTGGACTCGGTGTATGCTGTACTTAGTGTATGCTGGACTTGGTGTATGCTGCAATCAGTGACATCTCATGATCATTGCATGGAGAGATTGAGAGGAATGACATAACTTGGTGATTTTAGGTGATGATAAAGTTGAGGACAATGAAGAGAGTAATGAGGGCACATGGGGGAAAACATCATGAGAAAGTGAGACGCAAAAGAATTTTGTGTGGGAGTCAATTTACAATTCCAGACAAGGCAGGTATGACTTCTGATCAGGTGGGTAACAACAGCAATCTGAGGTCTTCAAAACTGAATCAGGCAAGTTGTACCCTGGCTCTCTCAAATCCGCGCAGCTCCTTGATAATGATCCCATCTCCAACTTCGAATCCATCTGTATTATCCACCATTCTGCTATCTATCGGGAAAAAGTCATTTCGCCACTTGTAACTTTCCGTAACGTCTATAACCTCCGGTAGTCTCCCCTACCAGACATAATGCCGGATAATGGAATTTGGTCCAGAGCCATCGTACATAGTGTAGATAATAAATGCATACTACCCGGTAAGCTTACAGTATTATATCTACCTTACCTCTGTAATGTTGTGTACTAATTAAGTACTCTCTGGGTAATAGTGATAGTGTTCGTGCAAAAGAGGGTCTAATCAGGCAAGCTAGATCTGCACTATGGATCGATTCGCAGAGGCTACTTGTGCAATTGCACCGTCTCGTCAAAAGTCATGGTCAGTTGTCAGAGTAGTCCCCGTAATCTTGACAGAGGCTCCACGTGCTGGCGCCCTGGTCTTGCTAGAGCCCATTGTCAGCTGTCGAAATCCACACATGTAGCAGCCCCGATCTTGTCAGAGGCATCCCACGCTAACACCATCGTCTTGTTGGAGCCCACCATCAGCTGTCAGAGTCTGTTATGCCCATGGTGTTACAGTGAATTTCCGGGATTATATAAAATCACTCGATGATCCATATATAGATAGTTGATCCCATATCACGAACTATCACTCGGGTTTCTATATTGGATCTTATTACTATATGACCAGAGAGGAAGTCTCCGCTACACAGATATCACCAAGTTGACTCGCAGTCTACGGACTCATAGTCGTAGACTCGTCCTCAAGACTTCACTCGCCACCGCCACCACTTGGTATTTGCAATCGTGCGCTTCCATGGACTTCCATGTTGTTCCAGGCTCTCATCATCAGCAACAACCCTGGTTTCCGTCTGAAACACCCGGGTGTTCCAGACGGCTCTGATGGCTCTGACGGAACCTCGTACCCTCTGACGGAGAATTACACGCTGCCTGTCGCCCAGGCGATGGGTCGCGTTGTATAGCAGAGCACCTGGGAGCGCCAGCGACAATCCTGTGAGCGTCTGGGAGCACCTTGAATCACAGTAGAGCATTCTGGGAAAAACAACATCTTCTTTGGGAACGCTGCTGGTGCG
>Ga0307515_10005401_pt1 | contig 25898 bp, 3 predicted proteins | sample 17_EM_MG_FD_194513 | JGI IMG/M metagenome (GOLD analysis project Ga0307515, IMG submission 194513) | Populus trichocarpa ectomycorrhiza microbial communities from riparian zone in the Pacific Northwest, United States - 17_EM | ecosystem: Host-associated > Plants > Roots > Unclassified | place... | reverse complement strand
CTAAATGCTAGTACTTAGTAATAAATGCCGCATTTAGCTGCTAAATGCTAGAAAATGCTAGAAATGCTAGAAAATGCTGAAATGGCAAAAAAGTAAAATCAGATGCTGGTAAATTTTTTCCTGACGTAGTCTACTATAGTAGTAACATAAGCAATATAGAGCTGCCGTAGGGCTTGTAAAGATAGTCCTCTCTATATATTGCCTAGTCTTCTAATTAAATAGAAGGCTGCTTTTGCTTTAGAGATTCTTATTTCTACGTATTGTTTAAAGGTAAGTTTAGAGTCTAGAAATACCCCTAACTACCTAACTAGAGGTTTAGGGGATATTTCTACGTCCCCTAGCTTTAGCCCTTCTTCTATAGTAGTTCGTTTACTATAGAAGTATATAAGCTCTGTTTTGCTAATATTAAAACTAATAGCAGCTTCCTTAGCTCTAGACATTAGCTCTAGCGCTATTCCCTTTAGCTTTTTGCAATTAGATTTAGCTGAATTTAAAGTAACCGTAATTGCAAAATCGTCTATCTAGCTAAGAGAATAGGCTCCTTCTGTCTGTAGGTTGTAGATATTACGTATATATAGTAGGAATGAAATAGGGGATATAGGCGAACCCTGTAGTATCCCTGTCTCTAGTTCTACTTTTTCTTATATTTACCCATTAAAGGAAAGTTGTAGCTTTCTATTGCTAAGGAAGGTAGCTACCTATTGTGTAAACGCTATAGGTAGTCCTAGTTCCTTATAGATAGATAGAAGCTAGTTTGCAGAAATATAGTCAAAAGCCCCTTTTACGTCTAGGAATAATATAGTAGCTATTCTTTATCTAGCTTTTTTTCCTATTATTTTTAGATTGGATATTATTTAGGAGTAGTAGAACTGCGTCTATTGCGGACCGCTGTCTTCTTCCTCCGAGTTATAAATCTTGAAGTAAGCTAGTAGTACTAGCTAAATATCCTAATCTAGTAGCAAAGAAGAATCTTTCCTAGGCAATTTAATAGGGAGATAGGTCTATAGGACTTTGGTAAGGAGTAGTCCTCCTTATTTGCTTTAGGAAGGATAACTCCTCGAGCTTCTCTTTAGACCTTTGGTTGATAGCCTAGGATAAATAAGATCCTATAGATTCTATATAGAAGATCTTCTATAATAGGGTAGGCCTTTTATAGAATTGCGAAGGATAGTCCATCTGGCCCTGGAGCCTTTTATTTTTATTTTTTAATATCCGTTATATTATACTACGTACAATACTGCGCATGCAGCCTCTAGGCTATGGCGCTATAGTTCTATATACATAAATCCTTACTAGGCGGCTTAACATATACTAATAGCTATATCCTAATAGGTTATAAACCCCTAAGAGTTTATAGCTCCTTAGTAACACACTAAGGTACTACAACTACTAGGGAATAAGAAAACGGTAGGAAAAACTATAGGAAATCCTAACACCTGTCCCTGTCCTTTTATAATTTATTTCTATCCTTTTACTCTTTAATATCTTTTTACTAAGATTCTAGTAGGAGTTACCTCCTTCTAGAATCCTATTTGTTTTGTCTTATTCTTTTATAGAACCCTTTAAGCTAGTACTACCTACTAGCTTAGCTGCTTTTAGAACCTCGCAGTCTTTACTATTCGCAAAGTAGTTTTCTTTACAGTTAATGCAAAGAGGGGTAGTATGCTTATAGGGCTTGCCTATTATTATACAGGTAGAACAGGAGTGGTCTTTAAATAAATATACAGCCGCATAAAATCTACAGGCTCTAGTAGAGCATCTATCTCCTATATGGCCAATTTTTTGGCAGCTAGTGCACTGTATAGTAGGAGAGACTTCGAGGTATTTTACTACCTTAGTAGCTGTACCTGCAATTGATATCTCTTTTTACTTAAGGATTTCTTGTCTTTTTTCTTCGTTTTCTATAGTAAAAACTATAGAGCCAAATCTGGTCTGTAGATCGTGTCTTTTTACACTAGATAAGATCCATCTAGGTAGTCCTTATATCCTTATAGGATTAAAGGTCTCAATTTCTTCCTTTAGAAGCTTAGAGCCTCCTTCTCCTAAGAACGGTAGGGTAGGAACCCTATGGGCTATAATTTAAACCCATGGTTTTAGTTTTTGTTCTCTTTAAAAGATAAAGCAGTTATGCCAGATTTCCTTATATTTGACTAGGAAATCTGCATTATACCCTTCTATAGTCGTAAGGAGAATATTTCGTTTTCCTTTAGTTCTAGCTATAGACGCTAAAACTGGTTTTTCTACTTGCAGTTTTGATGTAAATAGTTAATTAACTTTGTTTCGTATAGAAAAGGTATCTAAGGGTTAGTCCTTTTTGTCTATAATTAGGACTAGCCTCCTTTCTTATAGCTACTTTTTCTTACTTCTAGTAAAAGTAGAGCTAGAGCTAGGCGTGCTACTAGTTACCCTACTAGAAGGAGAAAGGGTAGATAATATATAACGGAACCTTGTAGCAGGTACTATAATAGGCTCGTTAATAGGCTAGGTATGTAGGTAATACAAATTAAAGTCAACAACGTAATAATAACTAGTAGAGTGGTTGCCTAACAGATTAACTTTAATTGTATTCTGAGAATTACTATAAGGAAGGAACTATCTAGGTAGGGACTAAGGGTCCTTAAATACACAACCATACTCCTATAAAATCCTTCTTATACGTAATATATATATACTCTATCTACTCTGTTATAGATTTTATAGATTATATAGATTATATAGATTACCTTACGTGACTTATACTACTATTCCTCGTTTGTTACGGAACCCCACCACAGGGGCCTCTATAGGAGAGCCCCGTGCTCTCGCATACACCTCGCGTACAGCTTATGTCAGCTACGCGTAGGTATATTACCTCCTTACGCCCTCGACCCTTACGATCGATCGCGCAACGTCTTATAGACTCCTCGAATACATACGCTTTGTAGCCACTGCCCCCGTCCCATAACATTACGTTGCGCCTTTTTTACTACCGACGCTTAGCCTACGACCAATTCTACATCTCTGTAATACTATAGGCGCTACTAGAAGCAGCGTGTCTATAAATTACCTTACTTTATACTTCTAAGGAACCTATAATAGTAAGACAATATCTCTTACTAGCTACTATATTAAACCTAAAGAATAATCCAATACCTATACTTAACCTACAACGCCAATCAATCCTAGGAGAATTTAATTTATTAGCCCTAGCCTTAACCCCTAAGGAGACGGACACTAATAATATCTTATCTTTTATTAACTATATAACTACGGATAAGTAAACGGAAGGGCTACTACCTATTAAAATTAAAATACAAGACGCCGAGACGTTTGCAAAAATGGTAGCACAAGACCCTAATAAATACTACCGCCTTTTATAGAACTACTACCTAAAGCTTATATAAGCTAAGATGCGTACTACTTAAGATCGCGATATCATCTAAGACCTATAAGCTCGTGAGGCGCTCGCTGATAATATACGTTAAGAAACCGAAGACGACCTCCGCGTATCTAAACGCGACGTCCAATAGTTAAAGAAGGCTGAGATTGCACTAATTGCTACGGTCACTAAAAGAGAAGGTATAATTAAATACCTATAATCTTAGCTTAATAAGCATATTTATAACAACGCTAGATACCTCTCTATTATATATAACGCCACCTAAGTCTCTACGCCCCTAGTAACTTTACCTACTTAACACTTAACGGAGGGCCAGCGCTAAGCAGCTTTACCTAATAAGAACCCCTACTAAAGCAGCGATAATAAAAGCCATAATAATTGGACCTAAACTGCTACCGTAGGGTTTAATGTACGCTACCTTAATCCCCTAGTCTTTTAGGGAGACCGCAAGGAATATAGCTACTGGAAGATATAAATCCGCGAGAAACTAACTTAGAGCGCCTGTCTTTTTCCTATAGAAGATACTAAGATCGGCTATATTATTGGGCGAATAAAGGGTACACTGTTTAATAGACTCTTCGCCTAATAGGAAACTAGTAGCCCCTAAAAGTGGCAGTCCTATTAAGAAGTCCTTAATAATCTTAACCTAATATACCGTAACTATAACCTACTGGCTACTAACTAAGCTAAACTACGTGCCCTAAAGATGAGCCTTACTAAATTATTTAACGAATTTTATATTAAATTCTAGGAATATACCGGAACCCTTACCTAAGACGATACTAAAGACTAGGAGGACCTCCTTAAAAAAGTTACTTATCGCCTTAGTTACGCAGCCGCCAGCTATAACTATAATAATGTTTATAATATAGTAGCAGCTCTACGGAAGATCGAATAATAACTAAATTAGATTGCTACTACTAACCCTTGCCTAAAGACCTTTCTATAGAAGCCCTCTGGGCCTATTAAACCTATATATACTAAGCTACTGACGCCTACTACCTTAAGTACTACCGGAACTAATATCGATTTCTCCATACTAACCTTCCTATAAAAACTCCTAAATAGAGAGCGCGAGCTACTCCGGAAACTAGGACGCTGCTATAAATACTATTAAGAAGGCTATTATTACGATAACCTAAACTGCCTAATAGTTAGGTTTAGTAGCTGCCGCCTAATACCTAACCTAATACCCTAAACACTAAATACGTCGCTACGCGCTACTACTGTATAAGATAAAGACGTAGTAATAGCGGTAAAGTTAAATACGGAAGCGGAAAACGCTAAGTCCTAGCCCTAAGTCGCGGGTTAGGACGCCCTAATAACGGAGGGATCTATATATTGGCTTGCTTAATGGATAACTCTATAAAGATAAATAGACGGAAATAGATAGTTTTACCTATAATAGGAACTACTGCCAAAAAATAATATAAAAGCCGTTCTATAATTAATTATAGAGCTATTAATAAATTTATAGATACCTAATTCGCGTGTACTTATAACCTACTTACCTTACCCCTTACTAAAGCCCGCGCCCTATAACTCGCTAACGGTAATTATACCGTATAGAAGATTACCTATATAGTATAACTCTACCTAGATATAAATGGGCACTAGGAAGAACTCTAGGCCTATATTATACTACTTGCTAACTACCCTATTATCCTTAAAATAAACTAGCTTAAATAATATAACCCCGCCATTAACTAGAAGAAGAGAGAAGTAACCTTTAACTCTAAATACTATAGAGAGACTTGCCTAGGGCATAGCCTAGCCGCCTCTATTTACTCCCTAGGATATTAACCTAAGGAACCCCTTATTACCCTACCTACGACTAACTGCTACTATATAAGTGCCCTGGCCTTCTACCGTATAGTACGTAAGAAAGGCTAAACCGTTGCTGTAGCTTCCTAATTATAACTATATAAGCTTAATAAAGAATAAAACCACATCCTTTATAGTAATAGGATAAACATAGTCGACCTTTTAGAAGACAACGCCCCTATAAAACTCTATGGACTTTTACCTTTAGACTTTAAGAAGTTTATAAAGCTTAAAAAAGGACTTACTAACGAAGAACTCCGCAAGCTCCTCCCTAAGAGGTACTATAACTTTACTAATATATGCTTACAAAAGAGCGCAAATATACTCCCCCTATATTAACCTAATAACTATACTATTAACATTAAATAAGGAAAAATGCTACCTTATAAAAGACCCTACCTAATATTAAAAAACGAGCTTCTAGTTATAAAAAAGTATATTAACGAGTACCTTAATAAAGGATTTATTCGTCCTAGCATGTTACTAATAGCCGCCCTTATCCTTCTCGCTAAGAAGCTAAAAGGAAGTATTTAATTTTGCGTTAACTATAGAGGACTTAACGCTATTATAATTAAAAACTAATACCTAGTACCGCTTATACGTAAGACCCTTAAGCGGCTTAGTTAAGCCAAAATCTATACTAAGCCCAATATTATTGCCGCCTTTAACTATCTCTAAATACGGGAAGATAATAAATGGAAAACCGCATTTGTATTACGCTTCGGCTAATTTAAATATACCATTATACCCTTTAGCGTATATAACGACCTAGGCACTTTTTAAAGCTATATTAATAACGCCTTATAGGACTACCTTAATGACTTCTACTCTACGTACCTAGATAATATACTTATTTATAGCGATAACCCCTTTAAATATACTAAATACGTTTAAAAGGTCCTATAGCGCCTTAGAGACGTAGGACTTTATATTAATTTAAAGAAATACAAATTCTTAGTTATAGAAGTAAAATACCTTAAACTAATTATTACTACTAAGGGTGTCCGTATAGACCCTAAGAAGGTACGTATAATTACTAAATAGTAAGCCCTTAACTGCATTAAGGACGTATAAGCCTTCCTTAGTTTTACTAACTTCTATCGGAAATTTATATACAACTTCTTAGGCGTAATAGCACTACTTATAGTAATAATGCGAATAAAGGGCCTTTCTGTAAAAGGAAGAAAAACGTACCTATGCTTTACCTAGACGCCTAAATATAAGAAGGCGTTCTAAGACCTTAAAAATGCCTTTACTAAAGTACCTGTCCTAGCTTACTTTACACTAAGATAATAACTCTACCTTAAAACCGACTCCTTAGACTACGTTAACGCAGGCGTTTTTTCTTAGATAGGTAATGACGGTCTCCTTTACCTAGTCACATTTTACTCGTCTAAGCTTATACTATAAGAGTATAACTATAAGATCTATAATAAAGAACTCCTTATAATTATATAAGCGTTTAAAAAATTCTAACTAGAACTCTCCTTAGTAGAGCCTAACTAACTAACTAAAGTCCTTACGGACTATTGTAACCTTAAGTACTTTATAACTATAAAGCAGCTAAACTAACGCTAAGTATATTAGAATAAGTTCCTCTCTAGTTTTAATTTTAAAATTGTATATAGACTAGAAGTATAAGGTACTAAACCTAATAGCCTAATACGCCGCTTATAAGACCTTCCTTAGTCTAAAGATAACCCTTATAATTAATTCCAATAATAAATAATCCTAAAAGCATAAAATTTGGCCCTAGGTATACTACCTATAATAAAGCAAACTATACCTTAGCTTTATTATAGAACTAAAGTTACCTCCTAAAATTAACAAGCTTATTACTACGGTATATAACACCTCTATTAACCTATTACTGTATTAACTTATTGCTACAAAGACCGCTAGCGCCCGTATACTACCTACTAACCTCTAAAGCTTAGGCTAGATTAATATAGCAGCCTTAGAAGTAAAAAAAAATAGGCTTTATTATAGAGGTCGCCTATTTATCCCTAACTTAGAAAATCTATAACGGCAACTAATCTAAATAGCCTATAACCTCTAATTAAGCGGCTACTTAGGTAAAGGAGGAACCTATAAGCTTCTTAGCTAATACTACTTCTAGCTAAAAATAATAGACTTAGTTAAACGCTTTATAGGCGCCTGCTATGGTTATAAGCGTGCTAAGGCCTTTAATATAAAGTACTAAGGACTACTATACCCTCTACTAGTACCTATATAACGATGGGTAAATATTACTATAGATTTTGTTGTTAACCTACTACCCTGTAAACGACATGGCCGTACCTATAAGAACATCCTTATAATAATATACCGACTTATAAAAGAGCGCCACTACGTCCCAACCGAAGGCGTAGCCGTTAGCGATATTACTAACGCCTTCTTCTGCAAAGTTTACCGACTATATAGGTTACCTAACTCAATTACGTCCAACTAAGGCATATAATTTAACTTTAATATATAGAGACGAATCTATTAACGCCTTAGCATCTCCGTTAAGATATCTATATTCTTTTACTATAAAACTGCTAAGTAACCGGAAAACGCTAATGCTAGCATAAAAGCGTACCTACAATAGGTAGTTGCCTATAGTTAAGATAACTAGGTGGATTACCTCCTACTAGGTGAATTTGCAGCGAATAACTACGTCTTAACTACTATAGGACTTACCCCATTCTTTGCGAATAAGGGTTATTACCCCTAATCCGGCATAAAGCTACTAGAACCTATTAATAAGAAACTACCATATAGAAAACGCCTTAAGATGCTACTTACCGACTAGTATACAGACCGTATAAAAAATCTACTTAACTACTGCAAGGGAGAAATGGCCTAGGCTTAAGTAAAGTAGGCCTACTTCGCTAACTGCTATAGAACGCCACTACCGGAGATATGTGTTGGCGACTAGGTATAGCTAGATATATATAATATCTCTACGCAAAGGCCTATAAAGTCACTTAATTATAAAAACCTTAGCCCCTATTTAATTAAACAAGTTATTAATAGGGGAGCCGCATATAAGCTAGAACTCCCGCCTACCCTAGCCACCTATGGGATATAGCCTATATTTTACCTATAGCTACTACACCTCTATTAGCCTAACCTCTTACTAGGGTAGATATAGCCTAAACCCCTACTAGTACTAATTTAAGATAAAAATAAAGATAAGAATTATAGGGAGTGGACCGTTAAACGAATTATTAACTTTAAATACTTTAGCAAAGGTAGAGGACAATGGCTTTACTATAGAGTTATATACATAGGATTTAATATAGATTAGCTAGAATGGTAACTATAGAAAGACTTTAAAAATGCAAAGGATCTAATTAGCGACTTTTACTATGTAAACCTATAGAAACTAGGCCTAAGTAGAGATTTTATACCCAATCCTCTATAGGAGCCCTTATAGAGTATTACGGCACTAACCTAACGTATACTGTTTTATACTGTCTTGTACTATTTCCTACTATTAGCTAGCCTACCACTAGTACCTTAGCGGCCGGCCCTACTATTTATATATAATACCCCATTTCCACCTTCTTCTCCTCTTTATACCATAACGTAGTTATTCAGTCTACTTTATTACAGCACTATAATAGTTTATGGTATCTCTAATTGCACCCTATCGCGATCTTTATTTTTCCTAGTCTACTATCTCCGTTTTCCTAGTATAATCGCAACCCAGCGCGACTAATAATACTATACTATAGTTTTAGACAATCTTAGCACAGTCTCAGCATAGCCTTAGTACAGTCTTAGCAATCTTAGTATTATAGTTAGCCTTATAGATTCTAATTGCCTTACCTAGATCTCTTAGAATGGGCGACCATAATATAAACAACGTCCCGCCGATAAACCCTCGCGAAGCGCTCGCCCGCCTCCTTAATACCTCCTATACTAATATCGCCTAGGCAATTAGGAACAGTCCTAAATACCTAAAGGACCTTAATATGGCAGGAACCTTTTAGCAACTCTCTATATATATAGCTTTCTTAACCGGTATTAAGAGCGGCCTTTAAGCCGTCTATAGTAAAGGCCAAGCTATAAAATCCTAACTTAAAAAAGCTTAACACAGAATTAACTCCCTTAAGACACTTAAATTATATATTAAACAATACAAACAGTAAGCCCTTGTATACACCGAGACTATACAAAACTTAAGCTTTTAGATTACTATACTTACCAAAACCATTACTAATAAAAACCCTACTACTAGCTCCCCTCTTTTAACTAAACCCCGTAGAAAAAAGCGTAAAGTAAAAAATCCAACCCTATTTAATGGCAAGGGATCACTAATTAAAAAGTAAGAAATTTTTAAAATATAGGAAATAAAAATCTAAGGCGTTTTCTAAAGGGATATAAAGTGCTTTAAGACCCTAATAGACGAAATCCTCTACATATTAGACATGCTAATAAATAAGGCGTATAACTATATTAAATATAGCCTTAATACGCTATATATATACCCAAACGACCTAAATAAATAGACCTTTTCTAACCAAGAGTCTATGTTTATATATATAAGAGGATACTATAAGACTATAAATATAACCTAAGCGGCCAAAAATAAGTTAGATACCTTAAGCTAAGGTAAGCGTAACTACTGGTCCTGGAAAGTAGAGCTTAATAAGTTAATAATTAAAGTAAACAAAACCGAGGAATAAAAAGTGGATTTGCTTAAAAAGAATATTTCCTCTAAGATAAAGGACCTAGCTCTTACCCTTAGCTATAAAATTGGCGATACTAACTATAAAGGCTAGAGTAAGTAAATAGATATATTCGCTTATAACCTATAGAACTATACCTACTATATTAAGTTAAATACCGCTAAGCTAAGTACCGCTAGCGGCTATTAACCCGTATTACTATAGAATGACCTAATAGACCTAGACGCCATTAAGTTTAGCAGCGGTAGTAATAGCCTCCCTAATAACGTTTAAAGATATCGCATAAATAACAGACTTTATATAGCGTGTGGTTAACCTAGCTACTAAAAAGATGCTTACAACCCCTAGTAAAACCTAAATCCCTTTCTAATACCACCGCGCTAACCCCCCCTTAGCCGCGGCGGATTCTTTAATAGAGGGGATAGTAATTAAGGCGGTAACCGCGGATAAGGACGTAGGTTTGGATATAAAAACCTACCCCCGCAATTCCCTTCCCTAATATAGCCGTAGCTAATAGTCCCATACGCGAACTATGGATAAGTACTTTATATTACTACTAACCGCAAAACCGGCTATGTTATTGGTGAAGTACCCCCTAGCATATATACACTGTTAGAGACCAATACGTTAGAATATACTAGCCAAGACCACAGCTACCAGCTAAGCCCTATAACGCAGCCATTAAAAGGCTAACCCTTAGACTAAGTTGCCTTTAAGGGTTAAAACCATATAGGGAGGAAGATAAAAGGATTAAATTTATACTACTAGATTAGTTAGACCTTGTTCTAAGCTAGCTGCCATTTAATTTTAAAACAGTAAATAATAATAGAAATTCCATCCTTATTTAGACTTACCTCTCCTTACTATATAACCCACTCTTAGAAGTTCTTATTAAAACAGTAAGCCTTATTAATAGTAGTAGTATAACACTAGCGTTTATAGACGAAGACTCGCTAGTAAAGAAGCACAATATTATAATAAAAAGACTCCTAGTTTTAAAACCACTCCGCCTTACTAACGGACTCTAATCCAGCTTTATTACCTATTACTTTACAACAAAAATAACAATCGGCCACCATATAGAATCTATACTTTTCTATATTATAAAGTTATCACCCTTAATACCAGTAATTCTTAGAATGCCCTAGCTTAAAAAGCATAACCTAAGTATAAACTTCCCCGTTTTAGGGCTTAAGTTTAACTCTAATTACTATACCTATAACTGTCTTCTATAGCATATCCCTAACTATAACTAAGTAGCACTATACGGACATATTATATAGCCAACGCTTAGATACCGTTAGCTAATAGTAAAAGAGGTACCTAATACTAGTAAGCTAATATATATAGTAAACAAAATAGAGATTCTAGAAGACTAGACCACCGCCCTACCCCTAAGAAATACCGCCCTACCCCTAAGAATATAAACACCGCCAGAACTATAAGTCCCTTATATATACCCGCTTAACCTAGGCTAGCTAATAAAACACCTAACTCTAAGTCATTTACTATACGTATACACGACCATATATATAATAGCTAAAGGCGTTATAACTAAGACCAAAACCAAAGCAATTAAGACCTCCCCCCTATAACGCCTAACCTTATATCTATCTCCCGCGCATACCATATAGGGCCGCCGCCGTATTTCCGCCACTAAGGCCCTTAGCAAGTTATGGGTCTCTAGCTATTTATAACGCAATCCTTAAATTAAATCCTTAATTGGTTGACTAATAGAGGCCGCTAAAGCTAAGGGAGTATAATATAAGTAAATCTAAGAGTTCTATAATCTTTTAGAGACAGTGCGGAAGGCAAGTAGTGTATAGGTAGAGAATACCTAGAATATAGACGAATCTAGTATCGCATTAGGTGTATATACAAATTTAGTAAGACTAGGAGACGCCTTAAAAAAGTTAACTCCTGTATAGTCGCCCGAAGATCGCGAATAGGTATTTACCGTGGAGTTAATCTCGGTGCTTAGTTGATCGATTTAGCCTCTAGTAATCTTTAAGGGAAAGCATATCTAAATAAGCTGGTTCCACCACGATGAGGTACCTGATTGGGTATATACGACTTCTAAAAATGGTTAGATAGCTAATCGCATCGCATTTAATTAGCTTACTAAAATCTTCTTACCTATAACTAAACTACCTGGTGATAAAGTTTAATTACTTATTCTTAACGGTTACGGAAGCCACTATACTATAGAATTTCTATAGGAATGCAAGACTAATAACGTATGGCTCGTCTTCCTTCCTCCTTATTTAACGCACGTTCTACAACCCCTAGATCTATTGTGCTTTTGCCTAATTAAGTTAAAATATTAAGAGTAGATTGCTAAGCTTATATATATTAATAATACAGCTCTAATTAAAAAGCACCGCTTTATTAGGTATTACTATAGGGCTTAAAAAGAAGGTCTTATAGCAAAGACAATTAAATCTAGGTGGCGTGCCTCTGGTATTTATCTATGGAATCCGCGTAAAGGTCTTAAATCCTTATTAGTTAAAAAGAAAGCTTTAATAGAGGCTTTAAGCTTTAAGCAACCCAAAAGCGATTAATTTAATATTTATGCTACCCTAAAGAAACCACGCAATATGTATGATATATTATAGGGCCTTTATACCAAGCGTACGCCTAATTAAAAGATAAGGGCTCTTTTATAAAAAGTAGCCTAATAATTTAAGTAACTTACTATGCACGCTATATATTAGGAGCCCCCTAGGGCCGACCAAGCCGCGCTAGCCTAGCCGTAGCACTAGAGAACTAAACACGCCCCAAACTAGACAACATTAGATACACTTATACCATTAATTTCACCTAATTCTATAAATAAAAAGGTATAAAGGTAATAAGGATCTATATAGCAGAGCTAGTAGAACTAGTTAAACAAGAAGAACACTAATAGCTACTTAAGGAGCTGCCTATAGGCCTAATAAAAGTACCAAACCTATTAGAAAAGTCTTTCCGCTGGCTAGTAGAGGGCGACTATACAATAAAAGAAGCCCGTAAAGCGCTACCCCCTTATTTTTATAATTTCCTTAAGATAAACCTAAAAACTAAGCCTAAGTCTCTACGCTAGAAGATAGTTAATACTAATATTAAAAAATTCCTAAAAGGCAAACTAGGATTAACCCGTAAAGATATTTTATAACGCTTACTAAAGGAGTTCCGCGAATATATTAAGCACTTTCTCCCTAAGAATATAAATAAGCTGCCCCCTTACCGACTATAGGACTATAAAATTAAGATTACCCCTAGAAACTAGGCCCTATATTATAAAAATAGACCACTCTTACCTGCTAAACTTAGGTATATAAAAAAGTGGATTAATAAGATGCTAGACAAGGGTTTTATCCGCAAATTAACCTCACTAGCTGCTATACTACTCCTCCTCGCTGCTAAGCCTAGTAGCGGTATATAAATCTACTATAACTACCAAGGCCTAAACACAGTTACTATTAAAAATCGGTACCTATTACCACTAATCCGTAAGACACTTAACGCACTTTATAGTACTAAGTACTTTACTAAACTTAATATAATCGCTATGTTTAACCAAATCTGGATTATAGAGGGCTATAAGTAGCTTATAGCATTTATTACCCGGTTCGGACTTTATAAGATACTAGTTATACTATTTAGCCTCTATAACGCACCTACCACGTTTTAAAACTATATTAATTATATCTTACACAACGCCCTTAATAACTACTATACTGCCTACCTTAATAACATCCTTATCTTTTCTAAAACACGCATTAAGCATACTAAATATGTAAATAAAGTTATCTAAAAACTCGGTAATGCTAGACTTTAGATTAATATTAATAAGTCTAAGTTCTACTCTACTAAAACGAAATACCTTGGCTTAATTATTTTAACTAATAGCATAACTATAGACCCTAAGAAGGTACAGGCCTTATAGGAATAAAAGGACCCAATATTAATTAAAGAACTACAACAATTTCGTAGCTTCGCGAACTTCTACCAACGATTTATCTAAGGCTACTCTACTATTGCTATACCTATAATAAAACTCCTAAAAAAGGATATTAGATAGCTATAGGGACTAAAATAAGCCAAATTGTTTAAGGCCCTTAAGGGAGCCTTTACCTTAGCACTAGTACTAGCATACTATAACTATATAAAGAAGATAGTAGCAGAGATAAACGCATTAAATTAGGCTTCTAGTGGAGTCCTTTCCTAGTATAATAACAATAGTAAATTAAGACTAGTCGCATTCTTCTCCATAAAGCACTCTACGCTAGAGTATAACTACAAGATCTATAATAAAGAACTCTTAGCTATTATTAAGGCTTTAGAGGAATGGCGTCCTAAGCTATAAGGGACTAAGGAGCTATTTAAAATTATTACCAGCTATAAAAACCTACAGATGTTTATAACTACTAAGCAGCTAAATTAACGCCAAGTCTAGTAGGCAGAGTTCCTTTTATAGTTTAACTTTATAATTATATACAGACCTAGCAGTAAAGCTACGCTCCCTAACGCCCTAAGCCGGCTACTAGAAATAAGGCCTAAGGACGCTAATAATAAACGCCTCTGCTACTAAGCCTAAGTCGTTATACCGCCCTAGAAAATTAACCCTATAATCTTAGAAGAATTACTATATAAGTCCTATAACTCTAATAATACGGAGTTTATAGCCGCTCTAGACCCTAAAATAGCCAAAAAGTCACTAGATAAGTTAATCTAGTTAGGATACTAGAAGAACAAACTTATAAGAGATATAGTAGCGGCCCTACGTAATTGGAAAGCTCGCCGTTAGCTAAAGAAGATTAGGAAATTACTCTATTATAATAAGTTAGAATATAGTATTATTAACAAATAGATCTACTTCCACCCACGTCTCTTTATCCCTAATACCCTAGACCTCTACCTAGAAGTTATCCATCGCTTTTATAATAGCGGCCCCACTAGTTACCCCAGCTGGGTTAAAACCCTTAACCTCTTAAACTAAACATACTAGTGGCCAGGAATCTCCTAATTTATAGCTACCTTTATTAAAGACTATGCCCTATACTTTCGTACTAAGACCCCCTATTTTACCCCGCCCGGTTTCCTAAAGCTATTAAAACTACCTACTCACCCATAGACCGATATTTTAATTAACTATATTACAACACTACCGGTATATTAACGCCACGGCAAGGCATATAAATATATCCTTATTATTATAGACCGCCTAACTAAAATATAATACCTTATTCTAGTAATAGGACTCTTAATAGAGGAGCTAGTTAACGGCTTTATTAATAACATATATAAGCTCTACGGTGCACTAAGCATAATTATCTCCAATTATAGTATATAATTTATTAGCAACTTTGGCAATAACTAAGTAAACACTTTAAGATAACCTTAAGACTAAGCTTAGCCTAGTACCTAGAAATAGACGGCTAAACTAAAATTATTAACGCTACCGTAAATAAGTACCTTTATACTTTTGTTAGCTTTATATAAAATAACTAGGTTAACTACCTACCGCTTACTAAGTTTACTATAAATAACTAAGTTAACAAAAGTATAGGCATCTCCCCATTTTTTGCAAACTATAGCTTTAACCCTTACCTCAGAATCGAGCCTACTAGCCTCTACCTACTAACACTATCAGCATAAGTAAAGAAGGAGTTTTTCCGCGCAGACTCTATAGCCAACTACTTTAAGCGGATATTAATATAGCTTAAGGCCCTAGCCTGGATTTTATAGTAATACTATAAAGATAATACTAATACCCGTAAGGATAAGAGCGCGTTATTCTACAAAGGCGATATAGTTATAGTTAGCTTAGAAAATATAAAGATAAATAGACCTAAGAAGAAATAGGACAATAAATAGGACGGCCTGTACCCCATACTTGCAGTATACTAAGGGGTAGTTATAGTAGACCTTCCAGACTATATCTAAGTAAATAAATTCTTCTATATATCTAAGGTCCGCCTTTAGGCTATTTAAAGAGATCCCTGGCTAAGTAAATATTAATACTATAGAGCGCCGCAATATATAAGGACAAGTAGCAGAGAGAAATAACGACGGTAATATAGAAGATAAATAGGAGTTTAAGAAAATCCTTAATATATATAACGAAGACCCCTAAGGCCTAACTTATAAGATTAAATAGAAATATTATAAGGATATAACCTAGCAGCTAAAAGAAAACCTAAAGGGTTATAAGTAGGCTATATAGCGCTTTTATAAGTAACACCCTAAGAAGCTAGGACCCCTAGACTAGGCATAAGATAAAAAAAAGTCACGCTAAGGTTATAGCCAACCACCGTATTAAAATTTGTAGTAGTTAAGATGTTATAGAACTTTAACCGGCGGTTAAAGTTATCTAATTAGCCAGATTTTTGCTAAGAAACGCCACACGGATCGATTTGGGTGGCGGTATAAAGTTCTACCAACCTTACTTACTAAACTAACTAATTAGAATTTTCTATGCCCGGCATAGAAAATTACTATTAGCTTAGTTAAGGGCGGTAAATAGAACTAATATCTTTGCGGTAAAAAATAGGCAACCCTAAATACTGCCTATTTTAAAGTTATCTATTTAGTTTAGGGACTAAACCATCTAAGGGAGAGGAGTACTATTACAGCACTAACCTAACGCATACTGTTTTATACTATCTTATACTATTTCCTACTATTAACTGGCCTACCACTAGTACCTTAGCAGCCGGCCCTACTATTTATATACAATACCCCATTTCCACCTTCTTCTCCTCTTTATACCACAACGTAGTTATTTAGTCTACTTTATTACGGCACTATAATATAGAGTTAAACCATTATACATTACTATATAAGGGTAAATTGCCGTTAGATTGCAGTAAAGTGTAATTACATAACTAGAATATCGTTAAGATATCCAGGAACTTTAACCGGCGGTTAAAGTTGTCTAATTGGTCGGATTTTTAGATGCTAAGCCTTATTATATAACGTTATTTTAAACCTTTAGCAATACCCCCCTTTTCTTCTTTTCTATACCTTAAGTGTCCCTTTTATATATATATAGTAACTATAGCGTCACCAGAGCTCCGCCTCTATAGAAGGAGGAGTAAATATTATAGAACCCTACCGCAGGGGCCTCTATAGGAGAGCCCTATGCTCTTATATATACCTCGCGTATAGCTTATGTTAGCTACGCGTAGGTAACATATCCTACTACTCATCCGCCCACACCAGTTATCCGCCCACCCTACTAAAATCGTGTCGCGTTTTTAACTGACTATAGAACAACTATAAAATATATTAAGTGTAAAATATATATAAAAGGTTCCTAGTTACTTCTATATTAAGTCCTATTATGGCCTTAAACATAGCACTTTAAATATGTTAGTAGTGCTTACTAACGGACCTAAGATATCTAAGCCTGGCTACCCTCCTACGCTACTCTATCGGCCCTTCTAACTAGCAATTGGCCTTCCTAAGCTATAAGAGCGCCTCTAGTAGCAATATACTATCGTCTTTACTACCTCTTACGTTTTTAATAATAATTGGCGTAATAAAGCTTAGTGTTCTCCTCTATAAGGATTGTTACTAAATATATTACTATCTAACAACCTTTAACAAGCTAAGCGATTGCATAGCTAGTAGGGCTCTATAACTGGCGACAGAGGCAGTCCTATATAAGTTAAGCCTGCTGCTAAAGCTCTGCTATAGTATACGGCGTCTCTACTACCTATTAAGCCCTATTATCTACTACTATTAGTAGTGGAGACGGCGTTCGGACAACCGTTAGCGATAAAAGGACGCGATCTGGATAGGATGGGACAAGTCCTATTGCTTAAAATCCACTTTTAATGTTCTGCTCTAAGAATACTACTAGCCGTACGCGCTGGTAGATATTAAGGAACTCCTGCTTATCAACATAGAAGACTCTTTAGCGCGCGAGCTCTGCCACCTTATGTCCATACACTCTCTTAAGTAAGAAAAAGCAGCTAATATCTAGTGGCTATAGGAGATGGGAGGTGTGCGGAGGCATGCAGAGACTAATAATCTTATGCTCTGTACAGTACTGGTTAAACTTAGGCGTAGTATAGCTACCGTGGCCGTTAAGGATAAGTAGGTGGTAGATACCAGCTATATAAGACGCAGTTTATCTATTAAAGTGCTTTAGCTAAAGCAGACTAAGCTCGTTAGTTATCTAGCCGTTATCGCTTACTACAAGCGTCTAGTTATTAGGTAGGCTGCGATACCAGTTAGCCTAATACCGCTTTCCTAACAGGATAATAAAAGGTAGGAGATACTAACCAGACGCGTTAATGCACTCGATAGTTATAACCCACTCGCGATTACCTAGCTATATAGCAATTGCTCGACTAATAGTATTACAGCTTATTATAACCTTAGATATTTTAGCAATCCCTATTATAAACCTAGTCTTATTAAAATTATAGCTATCTTCGTTAAGGACGCTATACGTCTATTATGTGTCCTCTACGAGCTTAAACCACGACCCTATCTTAACAGAATCTTTATATAGCGCGCGCTAGGAGTGAAATTTCCTAGCCTACTTTATTTAAAGCTCTGCCTAAGCCTTAATAAAGCATAACACCTAGTTCTTGCTAATAGGTAGAGGAGGGGGATCTGAGCCACGAGCTGCGAGTAGGACGTCTGCTATCCATCATACATTAATAATCTGGGGCGGAAATCCTTAATAATTAAGGTCTAGGATCTAGAGAATAAGGGCCTGTTCCTCTATAGGGAGTAGCTTTCGTTTTATCGCGTTGGCAGCAGCCTATAGGAGAGCACCTATAAGGTGACCGCGAAGGGTTGACTGAGGCGTATTGTATAAGCAAGAGACGCGACGGACGTCTAGATTTTTGTCGCTTTGAAGGACTATAGTAGCTAGAACTAGTCTACCTTCTATCTAAGCTAATCTAGGCTATGTTGTTAAGTGTGGAGGCATATTGATGTAGAGACGCGACACGATTTTAGTAGGGTAGGCGGATAACTAGTGTGGGCGGATAAGTGGTGGGATACGTTAATGTATTCTATTAGTCATCTAGTAATATTAGTCATCCGGTAGCCCTAAAAACCACTAAAAATTAGAAAAACTGCACCTTAATATCTTGATAATGGCTTAATAATAAATACCAAAATTTTATAATTAGCCTTTTATACCTATTTTAAACCTCTTATTAGATTTAAAAAATAATCTATTAAGTAGCTCTGGAGATATTACGGATATTATAATTTAGCTTAAAATTGGGGGCTAAAACCCAATATCTAAATATTGGCTAGACTTATTATACTAGAACTTTATTAAGGGTCTTAATATAGGCGTAAAAGGCTAATTATAAAATTTCAGAATTTATTATTAAGCCGTTGTCGAGATATTAAGGTATAGTTTTTCTAATTTTTAGTAGTTTTTAGGGCTATCGGATAACTAATATTACCGGATAACTAATAGAACACGTTATATTACCTCTTTTATCTCGGTCCTAGACGATCAGCCAATTATAAGCTACTTATATAACAGGTTAATCATCTTATATTATTGTTGTCTGGTACACGGTTTAGAAATTTATTAATCCCTTACGTCAATTTATATATAATTCTTATACAAACTCGCGCGCCATACTAAATTTTAAGCTATTAATTAATAACGAACTAATACCTTTATAAATAATCGGCTAACGTTATATTTCTAGAACTTTATAAGGCGATTCTAACGCTACCAAAATTATTGCGAACGGCCTAGTGGTTACTACTATATTTCGCCTTAAATAAGCGGGTCTCCCCTTTAAAGCTCTGCCTAAAACCCCACTACTATTAATTAATAACAAACTAACGCCTTTATAGACAATCGGCCAACGTTATATTCTAGAGCTTTATAAAGCGATTTTAACGCTACTAAATTTATTACAAACGGCCTAGTAGTTACTACTATATTTTGCCTTAAATATTACCGCCAAAATAGTAAATATTCAGCTAGAGCTATTAACCATCACCAATCCTTAACGTTTAACCTCCTATATTAATATTTATAGTAGATAAACACCTAAATAGCTAATATATTATATCTAGATTAATTCTATGCCTTATTACCTGCTTTATTGCTCCTCCGCTACTTCACTACCCAAACATTAACCTATAAACCCCCTACCGACTCTATGTTTACTAATAAGCTATATACTACCGTTTAGTATAAAGAAACGCTTAAAGGCCTTAATAAGGAAGCTAAAAGTTAGACATATACCTAGTATAGTACGCAACTGTCCTTATACTGCTAGCGAGGTAGTAAATAATACTATTAGTGCAGTAAACGTCTTTAAAAAGTAACGCACTAATAATAAGGCGTCTTAGTTACTGGCAGCAGATAGCAAAGCTCCTTAGTCACTAGCAGTAGATGGTAAAGCTCCTTAGTTACTGCAGATAGATCTATAAATATCTCAACTCTCTACCAGCTTGGCTAGCTAGGATATACCTTAACTCTCTACTAGCTTGGCCTATTAGGATATACTAAAGATGCGAGTAACTAGAGCTTAAAGAAAAATCTAAGATAAGAAGAAGCCTAACACAATAACTTAAGTACGAGATAACGCAATTTAGGGTACTATATTACTACTATACGGCGACAAATTCTATGCAAAAAATAAGTAGGTAACCTATATTCGGAGGCTAATCTATAATTGCATTAATATTATCCTTATTGTATAAACCAGCTTTAGTAAAAGCCTTATTATATAAGTAATTTTAATCCTTTATAAAAATACTACATCACTAATATTTCTTCCTCTAAACAAGATTACAAAAGAGCAAGTTTAAAAGGTTAATTAGATTGGTAGTAATGCGCTGCTCCTTAATGCTAATATTAAGGATATAGATAAAGCGCTTAAGAATATAAGAGCCGGCCTATATATTTATATCTTTATTAGTCCTAAGCTTATTAGTACACCATCTTTCTAAGATTTACTTAAAGACCCTAAGTTTAAGAAGTAATTAGCCTTAGTTACTATTAATAAAGCTTATCTTGTTATACAATAGGGCAGGAAGTTTCGCCCTAAGTATACGCAGCTACGCTATATACGCAATCTAATTGGAAGCTTAGTTCCGTAGTTTGCTTATTCTACAACTTTTAATATAAAAACATTAGAAACGGTAAAGAAGTCCTTAGGCTTTAATAATACTAATATATACCTTAAGTAGACTTCTATTTCCCGCAGAGAGCTTATTTTTTATCTTGGCTAGATACTAAAGGATATAATTACTAAATATACCTTACTCCGCTTCCTTTTTAATAAGGCTGTTAATCCTCTAACTATTAAAACATACATTAATCCTGCCATCTTTTAGGGAGGGAACTGCTTAGCTACTCCGTATAAGATTCTAAAGACTATTATATTCTTTAATACTAGAGTCTAAGCTATAGAGGCGCATAGAAGCATATCTAAGTACCTACAGCAGCTATATCTAGCTTAATATACTAAGAATATCACCCGCTTAATTATGGCCGTATTCTATTAAATAACCTTATTATTTAGTAAGAAGTCAATACTAGATAAGTTTAGAAAACTAGTAGAATCTTCTAAGATTTAAATTATTTTTACCATAGAGGCTATTAGGATTAATGTTAATCTTCCGAATGTCTATAGAGTGGTTATATATATAATACCGGCGCCTAAATAACATTTCTCCTTTCTTCTATAGCGTGGTAGTTAAGCTAGTCGCGATAGTAGAAGGGCTAAAGTAATCTTTTTATTTAAATACTGGTGCTTTAGTAAATAAGACCTACTTCTATAGCTAAAGCTAAAGGCAGTACACCGTTTAAATTCTCACCGATAGCAACAGTCTTATGCACTATTATCCCACCCCTTTTTTACCTCTTAGCCATTACTATTACGCGGATCCTAATTACCGTTAGTTAATTCTATAAACTCAGACAACTTATTAGCTAGTAATACTATCCAGTTAAAGTAAGGAGGTAAAAAGGAAGATAAGCAGAAGCGTATAGAGATAAAAGATAAGTTTTTTTTAGCTATATAATAATCACGAGTATATTAAGGAAATACTATATAAGTATTTCGCCGAGCCTAACGCTTTAATTACTACCAATACTAATAAAGGCTCCTGCTATAGTCACTACAATAACTCCCTTTAGTTAAGAACGCCTAAATATAAAATATATAATAAGAAGGGGGCAAATCTAGATGCTAAAAAGAATTATATCCTTAAGAGACTTTAGATATAGGCTTAAACATTAATAGTACCTACAGCTATTAGTAGATCTACTCTATTTCCAATATATTATACTATTGCCGTTCTATATACTATACTATATTAAATAGCATATTAATTCCACCTAATTACTATACGCGAACACCTTAATAACTATATAAATAAATAGGAGCACGTAGATCTACTATCTAAAAGTCTATAGTAGGAGCTGCGTGCGGCCAGTCTTAAATATAATTATATACTACACCCTTCTTCACAAGGTATAGATGCGATATTTAAGATTTCTGGTATTAATCCGATGCTAAGCTAGAGTTAAACTTTATTAATTAACTCCCTATTTAATGCTGCTATATCTACCGCTACTACTAGTTAAGCTATATTAGTTGCTACTATATCCGCTATATAACCGCAACTCTCTTTAAGCCTACCCCCGCGCCAGTCTCCTCTGCGTAATACTTAGGTGCTATCGCCTATAAGATATAGCCTATTAAGCTTATAAAGCCTAAATATATAATATATCCAGAACACACTAGATATAAAGGAGAGAAAGAGGTTTTAATTATTATCGCGGTTATAAAGGGAAGGTAAGTTATTACTATCCTAATAATATTTTTACACCCTATATATTCCGCTAAGCCCTATTACTAATAAGCTGTTTAATATATATATAGTAGTATATAGGGAGCTTTAGCTTTATAACCGGATTAATATTACCGCCATTATAGGTAGTATAGAAGGGCAAAGCCTAATACTAAAAGATAATACTTAATTAAGCATTATAAATAAAAGAATGGAATAGCTTAAGTTATACTAAAGAAGTCGTTAATTAATAGAGGGTAGAGGAGAAGTTATATTAAGGTAAAGTAAGGTTAAAACCTAAGCTCCTTTTAAAATATATATAACCTAAGTCTTATATATATAATAAGAAAACGAACTAAAATAACTAAGGGGTATTTAATACTACTATATTACCTCCCCTACCTAAAATATTATCCCCTAACGTTTCCTTATATCTCCTAAAGTAGGTAATAAATACCCTAAAAAAAAGACACCCTAACGCCTAATACTCCTCTAACTTATTAAAAGCTGCCTATACTCCCTCCTTAATTATTACCTCTACTTCTTCCGTATTATTCTTATCTACTATACCTTCTACTTTAAGTTCTGTACTCCTATTATCCTATATATTAATATCTCTAGCTTAGAGGTTTAAAGACACTCTTTCTCTAATAGCATGTATTTCTGCTTACATTTTCTTCTATAAAGGAGATTATAAAATACTAGAGTTAGTTACCTGCTCTCCTAAAGCAGCACCCCTTTCCGAAATTGGTAAAGGCGTTAGGCGGTATAATACTGCTAGTTTATTAGTATCTTCTAAGGTACTAATAACTATTAATAATTATTTAGGGGCAGCATCCTAGAGGCCATCTCCCTTAGGCTTACTTAGATCCTTTAGTTTACGGTTAATCTCTATAAGCACTACTTTATTATTAAAGATATTAGGACTAAGGTTTAAAGCAGTAGTCCTAGCGCCTTAAGGCGTAATAGCCCTATCCTTACCTTTAGTATAGCCTTTAGAATCATGCTTAGTTAATAAAGAAGCGCTAGAAGTTATACCCTTATTTTCTAGATCTAAACTTAGGTCTTTAAGATATTCTAAGTTATCTACGGGACGCCTATAGCCTTATTCTTTTACTAAAAAGTAAGACCTCGCCCTAAATACCTCTCGTTTAAATTCCTTAAGCTTTTCAAAACTGTTACAAACAGCCTCAGTAATATACGCCCTATGTCTTTCCCAAAATGCTTTGTATTCATTATTTAAGGTAGGATTTAAAATTACCCACTGTTCTACCCTTACTTAAAAATTATCTTATAAAAGTCTTCCAACCAAAGCATTTAAAAGGGCACTCTTTGCTTACAGTTATATATAGGCCAGGAATTTATATAGAGAAATACTAGTAATAGGTTCGCCAGTAGGAGTTAAAACTGGGGGAAGACTAGTTAGATTTATCTATATAACCTCCTACTAGCTCTTAAGCCTAGGGATTTCTAATTTCCTAGTATTTGGCAGGATTATAATTAAATCTAGAGTAACAATTAAGCGGCTTAACATTACTTAAGATGCTCCTTATATAATAGTAGCTTTTATAAACCGTACTTCTTTAGTTTTTAATATAATGGGTATCTAGTTAAGCTTAAACCTTTTCGCATTAGCCCTAGTCTAGGCCGTCTCCATATTCTTAATATGCCCCCTACTATTAAGTTCTCCGCGCTCTTAAAGCAAATCTACCTATTCTAGTATATACTAATGTATTCTAGGTAGGAGTTCTGTATAAAACTAACTCCCCTCCTTAACTAAGGAAACATAAGAATAAAGCTAGCTATCTCTAGAATTTGGCCCTCCTTCGCGTACCTAGAGAAGATTAATTTCTAAGTTCTATTTTTTAGGAAGATATCTATTAAGAAACTGGAGCGCGTAGCTTAAATATGCAATAAAACGAATAGCATTATTAGTGCGTAAAGCTATAGTATATCTATAGTGCTCCAGATCTATACAAACCACCTATTATAGTAAGGAATAATATATAGTCCGGAGGATACTATCTTTCTCTTCCCTAGTAGTCTTTCGTAAATAGTATACGTATATATTAAACTCTTCCTTAAAAATACCTAGAATTCTAACGTCTTCCCACTATTTAAATAAATCGGCGTAGTGAATTCCGAGCAGGTCCTATTTAAGTTCCCCTTTTAAGCCTAATATAAGCTTTCTTAATCCTACATAGTCTACTAGATAATCGCTAGGCTATATAGTAGAATAAGCGTAAATTCTAAGGTTATCGTTTATATGCTTTAGGCGACTATTCTTTTTAAACTAAAAATAGAAGCTTTTAGCTATTTAGAGAATGTTAATAGTATCGTAGTTCTTAAAGACTAAGTAGATTTATAAATATAAATTAGTAAAAGAAACGCTAGCATCTAATCCTAATAACCCTGCCATTTTCTAAAGATGTATCTAGCATAACGCGCGGATTTCTATTCCATTTCCTTACCAGGCCGTAATAAATTAGTGTAAGATAGAAAAGATACTATTTTCTAGCTCTTTCTTAGAATTAAGGGCCTTAATTAATTCAGCTAGCGTTTTAGAATAATATAAGCATTTTATTTTCCGCTTTAGCCGTGCTTTTATAACAATTACCTCTCCTTTAGCAATTATTATTGCTTTTCTCTTCCGCCTATTAGCTCTACCAGAAGCCAAAGGCTCCGTAGGTCCTATCTTTAGCTTCTTTCTTAAGGATTTCTTAGAAGCTTTTCTAGCCCTACATTTCTATAGGGAGCTAGCGACAAGGTTATCCTCTAAAGACGTAGATTTATTAAATTTGGAGTCTTCTCCTTATGCTTTAGGTACCTTGCCTCTAAACAGAAACAAGCTACGCAGCATTCTTATATTTAAGCCTTTAACCTCCTTAAAAGGTAATAGTAGAGGTGCTGAAGCAACTAGCTCTAGTGCAGATTCCTCTTTAGTTTTAATAGTTAAGGCTAGCACTAAAAGCTTATAGCCTTAGCTTAGATAACAAACGAGCTTCCATTTCTTAATTAACTCCTTATTAACTACCGATCCAAATTTATAGGCGGTAAGAAAGTCTAAGGGTGTTGGGTATAGGGTCCTTAAGATCCTAGCCTTTAAGAGTTTCAGGCGGCTTAGTATTGTATTATTAATTATTTTTAACGCATCTTTCCTAGAGATCTAACTTCTTTTTACCTAATTAATAAAGATATAGATGCTTTTTAGTATATAATACGTATAGAAG
>Ga0307515_10005400_pt1 | contig 25900 bp, 19 predicted proteins | sample 17_EM_MG_FD_194513 | JGI IMG/M metagenome (GOLD analysis project Ga0307515, IMG submission 194513) | Populus trichocarpa ectomycorrhiza microbial communities from riparian zone in the Pacific Northwest, United States - 17_EM | ecosystem: Host-associated > Plants > Roots > Unclassified | place... | reverse complement strand
ACTACTGATTGAGAGTCTAGAAATATAGATAAATCTATTTATATCTTGTACCACGCGCTCTACAGTTACCGTATATGTATTAATAGTAAGCGCCCGATGTCGGCCGGTGACGGTGGATGACGGCCGACATGCCGTCCTGAGCGGGCGAGGACGGGACGGACGGTCGGGGACGGCCGTCGGACGGGACGGTTGACAACACTGATACTGACATGACCTTGAACCCATCGCGCTCAGTCCTCCTCAAAACTTCACAACTCCGATAAGCTCGTTCTCTCTTTTCTCACCGTCGCTGTGGTGCATCATATTCTCCCACATTGTCGTGACGAGAAGTACGTTCGTTAAATACTTTAAGCCACGTAGCTCCGGAACATGCGGAGGTTTTCATAGCGCTACCGGCGATACGGCTATCGGTGAGTCGGTGAAGGTATATGTTCCCGGAGCCAGCGCGGAATAGTCGTATGTGAATTGGTGCCAGGCAGTGAGGTGTTCAAAGATTTCAGTGTCAGGGTTTTCAGTGTGATCGAATCCCGGGGTGTCAATGAAGTAGATTGTATATCCGAGATGTTGGAATTTGACGACTTCGATTGTTTGGGTACCTGAAGAGTTTTGAGTTTGGTATTTCCTGAGGATGAGATGGGAAGGGAAGTACGAACAGGCGTGTAAACCGTAACCTACTTTTGTGTTGGAACCAGTTGCCCTTCTGATAAAAGTACTATTTCTTGTGCCGATCACGCCCATGACAGCAATCAGTATATTCCTCGAGTTCGCCATACCTTGCGTGTAATCGAAAAAGACGTGACAGGTGACAGGAGACTTAGAATGTTGTGGATGGAGCATATCGAATCTAGCATCTCAACGGTCTAGGGCGACAACAGTCTTTCGGGACCCGGCATAGCGGTCCCGTCCCAGTTATCATTTCTGCGGCCTAGTCCGTCTGGGACTGAATTATCCATCCCTAGGGCCTCGAATAGGTAGCTATAGGGATCCGGCGACTACCGGAGGTGTGCTTCCGGTAGTGACGCCAGTGGTGGGTTTTAAAATTGGCACCGGCGAATGTCCTGATGCCTGTGGTGAGCCTTAAATTTCTCATATCAAACCCTGAAACTACCGGTGGTGGGCCTTAAAACAAGCGGCTGTGGGTGCTGTGATTCTGGTTATAAACCTAAATACGAAAATAGTATAAAATACATGATTTCGACCGCTTCTCACAGTTCAATCTATATGCCTCGGAGACTACGGGCCCCATAAGGGTCTAGTCCAAAGAATTTTGCCCTAGTCTCAAACGGTCCAGAATTCTGTGCCTCGAAATTTACAGTCCCGTCGGGCGGATGCTTGCCCGGGCCGGACGGATTATTGAGATTCCTGTATCGAATGATTGCGCAGCGGTCAAAAGGATGGTACAGATATACATAACGGAATGTTGATACTGCGTGCTCTCATTATTTGCTTGGAATCGAATTGAAGAGACAAACCCAGGCTTACCGATTGTGGAGCTTCAACCTGAGGATTCTAGATACTTTTGTTTGAGCGTAACGATTGCCTATGCATCGTATTCTGTTCAATGGCCATGATCGCTGCTGCCTAACTTAGCATGATGTCATATCTCCAGCCAGCATCGGCTGCCCGTCTGTTATCGGTGCATGTTGAGTACGTGAATAGCAAATTGAAAGGATGTATTTGATTCAGGGCGAATGATGAGACAGCGATGGTGGAAATAACATATCAACGGACATCATGTGGGCGAGATAGAAATCTCCGTTCATTGAATATGAGAGGTTAACTGTTATCAAGATCGCATTATGTCCACATGCACTCCCAGCACCTCACTCGGGAATGTCAAAAACGGAAAATCGCCCGTGTTTCAAGCTGGTGGGGGTACTGGGTTGTTTGTTGGTCAAGTTCCTATCCTATCTCAGGCCAATCGTAGCTGCAGCAGAATCGTGAGATGTTTTGCAATTTTAGCCAACATTATTACTTTTTGCTGTGATAACAGCAGAGTCATCATTATATCTACGTCGGAATTGAGTTGAAAAGATACTTCCGAGCCTACTTGTGAAAGGGTACCAACTAAGTGTTTTATCCCATTTCCAAAACATTCAAAACCGCCGGATTTTACCATCCGCTTTCTAGATACACGCAAGGAGCACAAATCATACCCAAAACATCTTTCCATTACCACCTTCCTCAAGCACCGAAATGAGTTATCGCTCTACATCATCTGTTCCAGACGGGTGGGAAGCACCTCACTTCTACGGAGTTCCAAGTGCGGCTTCACATCGAGGACAAAGCCGACCTTCCTCAAACGCCGTAGTGAGTTATCGCCCTGCATCATCTGCTCAACACCAGTCGGATGTACCTCTCTTCTACGGGGATCCAAGTGCGGCTTCACATCGAGCTCAAGGCCGACCTTCCTTAAGCGCCGAAAGGAGTTATCACTCTAGATCACCTATTCAAGACGAGTGGGAAATACCTCACTTCTACGGAGTTCCAAGTGCGGCTTCACATCGAGGACAAAGTCGACCTCCCTCAAGCGCCGTAATGAGTTATCGCTCTGCATCATCTGCTCAAGACCAGTCGGATGTACCTATCTTCTACGGGGATCCAAGTGCGGCTTCACGCCGAGCTCAAGGCCGACCTTCCTTCAGCACCGAATGGAGTTATCACTCTAGATCACCTATTCAAGACGAGTCGGAAGAATCTCTCTTCTACGGGGATCCAAGTGCGACTTCACATCGAGGTCAAGGTCAACGCGGAAAGCAAGAAGATATAGTAATTGCTGTCATGGGAATGACCGGTTCAGGAAAAAGCAAATTCATTGGGACATTGACCGGGGATCAAAGTATCGAGGGTCACAGTCTGCAATCCTGTACGCAATATCCCACGATGACCCTTCCATGGCTGATGATATGTAGGCACGCAAAACGTCGCAACGTACAGAACCACTTACAATAATCAACAACTCGTATTGGTTGACACTCCCGGGTTCAACGACACCGACCGCAAGGACACGGTGATCCTACAGGAGGTAGCAACATGGCTCAGTGCGTCGTACAGCGACAAGAAACTCCTCTCAGGGATCATCTATCTCCATCGCATTACCGACAACCGTATGGATGGCACCGCAATTCGGAATCTTCGGATGTTCCAGAGTCTCTGCGGCGAAAAGGTGTTGCCGAATGTCGTGCTGACTACAACACACTGGGACATTGCTGATCAAAGACTGGCTGTGGAAAGAGAAGCTGAACTTCGGAACAGATTCTGGAAAGGTATGACGCAGCGAGGAGCAAAGATTATGCGGTTTGATGGGAGCAGGGAGGCAGCGAGTCGGGTTGTTGATCCAATGCTTTCACTGGATCGCGTCGTTCTCAAAATTCAGACACAGATTGAAGGAGGGATGAAGCTGTCAGACACGGACGCTGGGCAGACTGTAAGCGAAGAGCTATCAAAGGCCCAGAAGAGGTTCGAGAAAGAGATTACTGATCTTAGGAAGGACATGAAAAAGGCATCTGATGAGAAAGATATCGAGCTGGCGCAGATACTCGAACAAGAGAGAAAGAATGCTCAGCAAAAACTTCAGCAGGTTACATTTGAGCAAGAGCAGTTTAGGAGAACGACAAGTGACGATCTGAGAGCTCAGGTTGCGAGGCTGCAACAGGAAAGCAATGAGAAGGAAAAGAAATTGAAAAATTATAAACGAGCGAAAGCCATCGCTGCAGGAGGCATATTGTTTGGGTACCCAGGTATGGCATTGGCTACTTGGGCAACTAAGTAAAGTGGTATACGGGAAGTTGCTTGGGATTGGGTTATTTCTTTGGAGAGCTGTTATGAGGAGTGGTGTTTGATTGGCTTACGTAATGAAACCGTAACACTTCATCTTCCAAGCAATACAGGTTGAAGATACTAATGTACCAATCTGCAGACGTTGGGAACTGATGGCGTCGGGCTCTGAAAGTTACCGTGTGACCAATGTTCTAGCCAGTTCATGGCGTATAACCCACATTTGCTGCGCCCTGCAGACGCTTAAAGGCTTTGGCATCCATTACTTAACACTTCCGTTTCATTTTTATCGAATCTCACCTTGGCATGATAATTCTTAAAATTATGTCCTCTTCGGTCGCATCCCTTGAAGCCATGTCAACCACTAAGTCTACTCCTGTATCCACTCCCCAATTGCACTTCATCAAAGAAGCTGGAGACGGGAAGTGGCACTTGCAGTCAAGTACAGTGTTACGTGTGCAAAATACAAGACTCATCGGTGTTGTATAGGCAGGGTGTAGTAGGCAATAAGGAGAAAGAGAAGATTCCGCATGACGGCACAAGTATTATGTGATTGTAGTTTGCCCTCAACGTTCAGAGATGTGGCGGATTGTGGAGATAGACATTACGGTGCACATGGCGATTGCCATTGTTGATCATTGTTCGTAAATTATATTATTATCCCGATCCTTTCATGCATACGCGCAGCACTGATCTGACTGATTCATTCACCGAAGGTAGGAAGGACCCTATGATTGACCGGTCACTCTGTGGAGCAGCATTCTTTGTGAACTGGCTAGAACAACCAATCAACCTCAATTGGAATAGTCATTCAACACTCACGTAGAGCTGGTGGCTCAGTGGTAGCGCATCCATCTAGTATTGGAAAGGTCCTAGGTTTAACTCCTAGCTAGTCCATTCTTTTCTCGTGTCAACAACCTCGAGGACCCATGCTGCCAATACGAACTTAGGACCGGTACCCTTTCACTAGCAGAGTCTTCGGTACATGACTACATCGTTGCTTTATTGGTCCAGACTGGCCGACTGCTGCCTAAGAAGCGCTTGCATCTGGGTTATTTTTATCATCCGTGAATTAGCTGCCAAGGCCTGGAGTCTGTGGCCGTTGGCATTACATCAACCTTTTAACATTGCAGGAAGCTTATCGCTGCCGGCAATTTACCATGGCGAAAACCAGCTGTACTGCATATAAAAACTTGATTGCAATTGTATCTGGCTGCAATTGAATTCGAATGGCCTGTGAAATTACAGGCGGAATTCGCAGTTCCAATAAAGCAAGTAGATTGGTTCTCGCAGGCCCCGTCATTGGTCGTCTGAGGTGAAACTGATCAAGAAGGCACCAGGTGTCTTTTGCGCATTTGGAAGTAAGTTGAGTGGCAGGAATGGTGGAGGTGAGATGTATGATTATTTGTGGTTGTATTTGTTCAAGGTGACTACTTCGGAATTGAATATAGTGAATTTGATATCAGTATCGTAATTGAAATTTCACATCAATACGTTGGGAACCTCCAAAACAATAACCCGTGTTTTAATTGTGTTCCTAACGACTCCCCGCACCAGTATCGGAGTGACTCAATACGAACACACTCCGGTGTTGCAGTTCGATTGCTATGTTCGGGCCTCTTGGCTCTTTCGTGCATGCGCTTGCATCCAGATATCCGTTTGCAGCTGTTCCATTCATTCTGCGTTACAGCACAACCAACTATAACCATCGCAAAGACGACGTGGCATAGCTTTGCTGGAATATGCCCTTTATCGGTATCAATATTCTGCATTTGACTTGCATTATTTGGCAAGCCGTAGGTGTTACAGTCGACTGAATATTCTGCCCGTGTATATTTCTAGTTTTAAGATAGAGTTCAAATTGGAGTGGTCGTGTTCAAAATGTGACACGTGTTTTTTCTGATTGACCAATGCCCATGCGAGTTTCATAACGCTCACATTATGCGGACAGAGAGGACTGCAACGTGCACATGGGGCATGACAGAGGTCCACACAGATTTCTTTCTGATCTATTATTATTCGCATATCGCACTCTGTTAATGCGACTGCTGTCACCGCCAGTGGTAGAGAATTTTTCCCTGAGGAAGAATGTTGGCATCCGACTGCGCATAGCAGGCTCTATCCCCACTCCTGTTTAAGATAGTTTCGGAAGTGAGGAGTGGACTATGGTTGATAATGAAACTCCGGTACTCTTTGTTTCAATTTTTTGTCCCAGCGCAACCGCAGGGAGATAGGGGTTCGTAGGAAATGGCAACAGTTTTCATCCATCCTAAATTCGCGACGCTGGACATGTTAAGTTTTCATCAGTCGGGACTAGTGTTCCGTGTTGAGAACAATAGAGAAAGAACAAAGAACCAGAATTGTCTGTCGATTCGAAGAGAGAGATGACGACAGGCTTATATACAAAGAAATGACAATCCTCTGCGAAGCCGAGTATCACAACCAGAGCCCAATACCGAGTATCACTCCCGAGGCTAGGCCGCCCCCTCGGCATGGGGGTCAGTAGCGGCCGATGGGAGCTGGTGGTGGCGATGGGGCTTGAATCCACCGGCATTATACCCACAAGCCTTCGGTCGATGGGGGACGTAGGCTTCCGGCCAGATACCGGAGAACTTTCGGCTCTAGCCCACCAGCTCCGGGCGCCAAGCCAGCCGCCGGGCCAAACTCCTAGCCAGCGTTCCAAACAAGCCCGGCCAGCCGTCGGGCTTGATGGGCTTTTCAGAGGGCCGAGCCGTGCCGTGATTTTCAAAAGCCCGGGCCGGCCCGGCATTATTCAGACAAGCCTGAGGGCGCCTGTGAAGCCCGTCGGCCAGCCTGCATATCGTTAGTAATGCAAGCCTTCTCAAAAGTGCACTCACTCTGGGTACCCACTCTGGCCTGCATTTCGGAGATCAAAATTGGTTTTTAGTGGTTAGGAAATAAGTATGCACTCTCAGACCACTGCAATTGATTGGAAGATGATATTATTGTAGCAGTAGAATGTTTGAATCATAGGTAAAGGCTGGAATTGTGGAGATAAAGGAGATGTGGGAATTCGAGGCAGGCTTTGGAGCATCAGCTAAGTGTGGTATAGTTAAGGGCTGGATGCTTTTAATTGTCATTCGGTGTATTTTTCTTTTATCTGCATTTTATATCGTGCTTTTTCAATTGTTCGGAGGTAGGTATTAATGGAACCATAGCACAGATATTTATTTTATAAACCATTCACCTTCAGTGCAAAATATATATTGCAGATGCTCTGTACATCACTCGAACTGCCGGCTTTATAGAAAAAGCCCCCACTCCCCACTTAGGGAGGCCTGCCGGGCGTAACCTCCAAAAAGCTACCTCGGAGAGGCAAATCCCGGCCGGCTCGGCCCGTTGGGAACAATGGTCTGGACAATCCCGATCTAGAGTATAGATCAGTCTAGTGCAGTCCGGTAGGAATGTCGGACTGAACTGGGCTATACCGAGGCGGTTCGAGTCCGGACTAGGGTTTAACCATAAATTTTAGTAGATGGTCTCGTCTAGAGGTAAACTAGACTAGACCGGTCCAGTTGGATGGCTGGACTAGACTGGACACCACCGGGATGGTTCTGTTGCAATAGTGAAAGGAGAACTGCATGCGTGTATTGACTTCAGGTACAGAGAAGAGACAAGGAGAATTCCTCGAGTTATAAATGAGAGAAGTGTGGCATCAGCCCCGCTAGCAGTCAGCTCGTGTCAGTTCTACATATTCATAAGGAGCCGTGATGTATGATACCTTGTGCCCCGCCGCCGCCGCAACTGCCTCATACTCTACTATGATGACTGATGTCACCTGTTGCCATATCATCGTGGATGGCCGCCATACGTTACGACGTCTCTGTCATGATAGACGACATGGACCAAGTTGCATATAATTATGAAACTACCCTCTTGTTACAATCCATGAAGCCATAAATATAACATTGAAAACACAAGTGAATGAGTGATCGTACCTGCACTGCAGTTGATTCGCATAGTAGCCTCCTTAAACCCTTATCAGGGAAAGACTACTGCCGTAGCCTAAAGATGGCCACCTAGTAAGTTGAAAGTTAGGGCGTAAGTTCTCGTTATTGGTATGCGTAACCAGTCCGTGCATAACCATTCCATAGAAATGACATTAGCTGATTAGTTGCAGTACAGTTCAGCATAGCTTTTTCTCGCCCCGGTCATAAAAATTTGCTATGAAACACAGCCCATGCGTACACCTCATCATGAAGTTTTCTCGCCACGCATGCAAAATCGTTGCAATGATACTTCCCATCTACAATGACCGTGTCAAAGTATAGTTTATTGCGCAACCATACCATATCAGAAATGCCATCTTGAGTTTAATATGAAACCTACGTACAATTAATATTTATCACATTTATCACATTTATCCAATAAAACCAAACACAAATGTACTTGGAGACCAAACCTTGATGCCCAGCAGTGACGGCAGGGTTAGGGTTAGCAAATTAGCCGGCTCGATGTTTTGGCACAGACCAAACGACGGAGGCCGACTAAAGATGTTTCACTTATGGTAATAGATAAATTAGTTATTTTATAGTTGCCTATCTTCAGACAATAGTAGTATTCTTTGGCAGCTTACCTTTCAGGGCTACATCAGGCGAGTGGCTATGAAGGTAGACCAAGATCAGATCCCGTCAGTTCACAGGGATTAGATCCATATGATGTCATGCCACAGGATGGAACAACACCCGGGTACCAGAGCCGTAATCACGGATCGAATCAACCCCACTTACCCCCATTCATAGCCTACTGCTAGGTAACCGTAGTTTGGGCATCGAGCCCCCAACACCGGAAACATCCGGAAGAGAAACACCCACTCTATACTAAGTATATCCTGGTATTCATGACTACATGAACCGCTACTTCGGTAGTAACCCGAAAAAAAAACAAGTATTGAAGGTTACTGGATGTCACAATTGTTAGACCGAGTCTTTGTAGAGTACGTCATCACGTGGCTGTGGGTTAGGGCTGGAAGCCACTATATAGGCTACGTGTCATCTTAGACTTAGACTCAATCAATCAATCGTCTCGACAGGTTCGTCACAACAACAATCAATTTTAGCCGGTCATACCTGGGAAATCAAAATTACAAAGATAGCCTTGTAAAGTTGTAAAGTGGCTGACTACTGAATTGTTACAGATTGCCCGTACCAACTTAATACCGACCCGCAGATCTAGGAACAGACACCGACTGGTAGGTTTCCCCTGCATGAGACGTGGGAACTAGACGACCTCGGAGGCCTAGGCTGAGATAGTAAATGCGTTCGAGTGTCAAACGAGGTTTCCAGCCACGCAGCGAGCGCAGCGAGAATACCTGGCAGTATTTGACGAAAACATTTATACATTAATATTTGATCAATATTGTAAATATATTCAGTATATATCTGTCTATGATCGATCGGAGGCATTTTGGGTTTTGTTTGAGTGCACTTAAACGTACACTTAGAGACGACAGATAGGCGCACTTTTAGGACACTTCATGACTTACAACTCTACTTTCTTACAGTGAAGTCAACCATCCCGTCCGTCTGGGATTACTTAAGACGGGGACGGGAGGGCGACACGCTGTCAGTCCGAGGGTAGGACGTAAACGGCGCCGGCCGTCCGAGTCAGGACGGGGACGGACGGAAATGACAGCCGGGGACACCACATACCGGGAACGCCATATACATAGAATGCCACATGCCAGGGACGCCACATGCCGCCCTCGGCTGTCCCAGGCAGATATCTGTGGACAATGAAATTCGCTAGTAAAACGGGTTGAATTATACAAAATCTCAAATCTATCCATACTATATACAGTAAACTCTACTCATTAACGCTAGTTCACTCATATCAAGCCGTGTTTTATGTTCTAGTCCATTCACAGAGGCGGTTCCTCCGCAGAGTACCTAGTCAGTTCACGGAGGCCCACCTTCCGTGAACGAACCGTCCATTCACGGAATCCGTACCCCACCTCCGTGAACTGACTAGTTCATTCACGGAGTCAATGAAAAATTATAAATAGTCTATACATCTTCATGATCCCTACAATCGGATGCCTCTTGGACGACCTGATGCAACTACAATTACACTATGCTCCATGTCATCGTCTGAAACCGGCTCATCTTCCTCATTTCTCTCCTCCTCTTCTTCTTCCTCTTCCTCCCCAGCGACCCCTTCCTCCCCGAGAACCTCCGCATCCTCAGTATCCAGGTCAGGCAAATCACTACTCTCATTGGCAGTATCCTCCGCACATGTGGGATCAGTATCCACGCAAGCATCTCCTTGTGTATTGGCTCGACGGCTTTTTAGATTGTGACTTGGCTCCAGTGGAGCTGATCTTCTGTTTCGTTCGAGATTGAAAGTACCTGATGGCCCAGCAGAAGGTTCAGTATTTATGCACTGTGCACCACCATCTCGGCCATGGCAATGATGTGTGCACTCGGCTTCGGCTTTGAAACATTTGCAACGAACAGTCATGCAGTTGCCATTACACCTACAATGTACTTGGATGAGCTCAGCAGGGGACTGAAGATGAGCAGCTTCTCGAAGAGTAAGTTCTCGATGGCTACCCTTTTTGAATGGCGGAACTTGATGTGGGATGGTAGATGTAAGGCGGTCCATATTGTTAGTACGATAGAATCCATGGAACGTACTCAGTTGCGCTGTGAAGAATGTACATACTCAGCTGGGTCTCTCCAGCTGAATTCAATCAGCGCAACCGCATACGTTCAGCGTAGCGCAATTGAGTACACTCATCAACCGCATACGTTCAACGCAGCCCAATTGGGTCCATTCATCAATTGTGTACGTTCAGCACAGCGCAATTGAGTACATGCCAGTGCATGCACATACATGCGTGCAGAGCAGAGTATTTGCAATTTTTGACTGACTCCGCAAACGAACTAGTCAGTTCACGGAGGTGGGGTACGGACTCCGTGAATGGACGGTTCGTTCACGGAAGGTGGCCTCCGTGAACTGACTAGGTACTCCGCGGAGGAACCGCCTCCGTGAATGGACTAGAACATAAAACACCTTAATACCTGTTGTCCGCCGGGATAGTGGATGTCGGCCAGGGACGGTGGATGCCGACCAGGCCGTCGACGGCCGTCAGATGGGACGATTGACATCACCGCTTTCTTAGCTTTAATCAAATCGTTAAAATGTTATTGCTACTCCACTTCAAAGAGCTTTATCGTTTCAAATTCTTATAAACCGTCCGTGCGTCCTACGCATGTGAGTCCCAGTTTTCCTAAGCGGCCAGGCCCGGCCGGCCGCATGAAGCCGAGCCTGGCCGCCACCAAGCCAGGCCTCTAAAATCGAGGCCTGGCCGCTTAGGAACACTACATGTGACTGTCCTTGCACATGTCTACCATGTGGATCCTCACATTTTTATAACTGGTCAAATGAGAATATACTCTCTGATACGATATGAGCTCCTCACAGTGTTCTCAACCGTCCCGTCCGACGGCCGGGGACGGTAGTGCCGTCCGAGTTCTTGCTGGGACGGACGGGACGGCGCGAAATCCGTCCGTCCTGTCCTTGCATATAAATGACGGCTGGACACCCGTTGTCTGCCGGGGACGGTGAAAACACCGTCATTGGCAGTCATTCACCGTCCCCGGCCGTTATGGGGCGGTTACAAGATATACTTAGATGATTAGCAATTTAGTCCTGAAAGCGCGTGGTAAGAGTTATAATGAATGTATCTATACCTAGTAGAGTTAATGAGTATTCCTGCAATGTCAAATGAACCAAACCTATTTTCCGCAGTGTAGAGGTGACCTACGCAACCGCTTGGCAGATGATGTCATACAAGCATCTGAAATTGTGGATACAGCAAGACTTGATCAACGGAATCAGACATTGTACAGATGGAACCGATGCTAAAGGACCATTCTTGAAGGTCAGGATAATTGTAATAAGTTTTATATGAATATTATGTACACTGAGAAAGATCCATGGATGTCGACAGTTGACGGCCGGGGACGGTGAATATGGTCCAGCTTGACTGAGGGCTAGTGGAAGCGAATTGGCGGGTGCGAATTGGCCGACGGCTAGTAGGGGCGAGCAGCAATGGCCATCGGCTGGCAAGGGCGAGTAATTTGGCCGACGGAAGGGACGGAAGATGGTGGCCGAAACCTTGAGCTTGAGCTAAAAGTGTAAGCTCGAGCAAGAGCACGGGCCCGGGCCGGAGCAAAGCACGAGCACAGGAGTCGGAGCAAGCGGCAGAGCCACAGCTCCGCCAGTGCTGGAGCCCGGGCCACAGCCCGAGCTCGAGGGTTTTCGCACCAGAAGCATAGGGATGGGAGGGATGTAAGGAGGCCAGGAGTGAAGGAAAGGAGGTATATAAGAGGAGCGGAGCGGCAGTGGTTGAGGCAAACCAGCACGTCCAGCTTCAAACACAAACACACCACATCTTCTCATCCTCCGTCTCTCACACAAACACTCCTCCCATTTCACCGGTACTGCCACCCATTAGACACCCACCCAGAGCCCCTGAGCCAAACACTCCAAACAATGTCGTCAAACTCCAGCTTCACCTACAGCCAGTCAAGCAACGGAAGCCAGGCCACGGACATTGGCAGCAGCAGCTGCTGCACCGGTCGCCAGCTCTGCAGCAGCACCCGCGGATACAAGTCCGCTCCAGTATCCCACACGACCCAAGGAGACAGCAAGGCGATCCCACCCAACACACAAGACACAATCCACCTCTTGCAAGATAGAACGACCGCCTCGAGCGAACAGTCAGGCACAAGCAGTCAGAACTCACCCAATGTCGACATCCACATCATGCTCCAAGCCTTCACAGTCGATCTCAAAGTCCAGCGCGGACCAGGCCACACCACATCCCCGAGCCCGCAGGGGATCACAACCACGAGCACTGGCTCAATAGCCAAACTACCAGGTAATGACCACATCCTCCTTTCAATCCAAGAGATAATACCAGCATTAGACACAGCAGTCATGCAGTCCTTATACACAGAAAAATTCCAGGCCGCAGACCTCCTGAAGCTCGAAGCTTTGTTTACCTACAAAACCAACTGCTCACACTTTGACTCTTTTGGCATGAGAGAAGCTATCCTCAATCGTTCCACAACCTGCAAAGTTGCCGACCTCGAAGAATTCAAATCAATATCATACCTCATGCCCCCATATATGGTCTAGGGCGTTATCATATGCACATTTGCACCACCACCGCAAATGCTCCCTCTCACCTTCACAATCATGGTATACATCCATACACGCCATGAATACTTCTGCACCCACACATGGGATGGCGTACAAAAATTCCACAACTTATTCCACCAAAAGAGAATTAGGCGAGGTGTTTATGAACAATCAGGCCAGAGCACCCCCGGCCACGGCCTCGAGACAACATAACTCATCACACATATGCCCACCAATAATATACGCCCCACAAAATGACAATATACAGCTGGTGCGCTGCCCAGGCCAGGCAACTGCAGCGGCTCCGGTGACAAGATCAGCAACAACTACAACACCGACACCCGCACCTACCAGACTTGCCACTATACTCACCTCTGTACGATCTGCCTGGGACCTCATGCAGACACCCAGTGCAACCAAAAACAGACCGCACCACTGAGCCAGCTCATATCCTAGCTAGTGATAGCACAGGTTCCAGACCGTCACTTCGTGTCTGGGTCCGGGTAACAACCGAACCGCTGCCAAATTGGTGGACCGGGTTGTCGACACACCTGAAATATCAACTCGGGCACTGTTCAATGAAAATCTCCCAACCCGTCTGAATTGGGTGGATGGTCAGTGGCTCGCCCAGTGGAGCCATCTGTAGATTTATATAATGTTCTTATTTTTTCAGTTAGATAATTGAACATTATGAAAATTGGGTATTCGACAGCCAATAATCTCTTTTTGGATGTTTTGCTATCTGCGACATTGATTATTTTGGAATACGTGTTTTCCTTCAATATATTGCATTTTTGGTCATAGAGGCAGTCAATAGATCTGTTATGAGCGTATTTATGTGCACAAAGCCTTGATTACCCAATATGCAAGACCAAATATTGTTGACGCTGCATTGACACTCAGTTCCATGATGGGGTAACATATGTGTCATGCGTGGTTTCAAATGAAAAGGCTGCCGTGACATCGTCTATCAATTAACACCACCTTGTGACACTTAGATTACCCAAGATCCAACACCAATAATCATCGACACTCCATTGACCTTCATTATCAGGATGGGACAGGGAGTGTGTCCGTATTTTTTTAAACTTGAAAGGCAGACAAAACCTTGTATATGAAGAGATGCAACCAATCGCCACTTAGGTGATACAAGATGAACAGCGAAAAATCTTTGATGCTCTGTTGATGCTCATGTTCAGAATGGGGCAGTGACCCTATCATATACTGTGTTGCCAAGGAAAGCTGCCATTACGTCGGTTACCGATTGCAGTGACCAGGACACTTTTTAATTCCCGTACTTACAAGAGTAAAAATTGTTGAGGCTCTGTAGACTCTCATTTTCAGGATGTGGCACGGGGCCTGATACTATTATTCTGACTTGGGAGGCAGCCAATAACTCATTTATGAATTGCAGCAATCAATTGCCACTTAGGTTGCCCAAGACGCACAGCGAACAATCATCAACGCTCCATCGAAGCTCATTTTCAGACTAGGGCAGTAATGATTATGGTGACATTCACTCTCTTCCCAGCAAAGGCCGCCAGAATGTTGGATGTGGATAGTACCGACCACGTCACCATTCAATTTCCGTACCTACAAGACTGAAAATCGTTGACTCTCCATTGACACTGATTTTAATGTGCAGTCTAGTCAGGATCTGCTGCAATTAATAATTGCAATCTTAAATATTTCAATTTTGTGGAAACCTTTCAGTGTGATCAGGACTTGGCTCCAAGGTAAAGCCAAGCCCAGTAATATTCGAGCAGTAGTCACTCTCATCCTGTCAAAAGTTATATGTTATGCCAAATAATGCATATTGCACGCTATAGCTTTGTTTATTAAACAATATTCTTATGCAGCTGGTCAATAGTATTCTTCTATAATATTTCTCTAAATATAATTCTCGGTCAAACTTCACAATAAACTTGGTGATGATACATTGACGCATTCTGTCCTACTTTTTCTTGATCCCCTTAATCCTCCTTGTTTTTATTATATTAACCGTCATCAATGCCAGTCCAAAATGTAACTCTGAACATTCTGTATGCCGGATGAACCAAGGAACCTTTGCTGTAGCACCCACCATCTACGGCTCCGGGGTTTCTGAAACCTCACTGCCTTTGCCCAGTCCCATATCTGATTCATTGTCTGCCTCTGTTACGGGGGTGCGTTAACCTATGTAACTAAACTTTTGCACCCAAAAGCAGTATTAGGTTCACAGCCGTTGATCCTATAATCGTTATGCCCATAAGACCTTATTGGATCAGGTTGCCTTTCCTGGGTATGGTGGTATTCCTGCTTCCAGTCAAATTGGCCTTATGCAATTCTTTACCCTATGTCCCCCATTCCGTTTGCTAGGCCAAGCACAACTTAAACACTCTCCTGCTAGCTTCCTCCTTTCTATTTCATTTCGCTCAATTCCTTCTGTTTCCAGGTGTTTTGGTTGAATTGTATTCTTCCCTTTCCATAACTGCCTCATAGTGACTTTTCATGGATTAATCCGTGCAGTCCTAGTTTTCCCGGAAGCTTTAAAATTATCGAAGTTGCACAGCCCAGACAATTCCCACAGATATTCCTCGCACTCTGCTAATATCTCCTGATGCCTTTCTGACTGACGATCTTCCGATGTAGAACTAGATGACACTGCACTTCGGATATCCTGGGGTATACTGGATACTTCGTGTGTCATAATATTGGCCCTTGCCTTAATGTTATCCATGCAAATAATCAAACCCTGTTGTAGACTGATAATCAAAGATATCCACAATATGGTCTGAGTGAAGAAGATGGACTGATTGTCACGGGCGTGAGATATGATCTTTTCAAGAGTGTATACCATACCGTCTTTATCCGAGTCGAAGGTAATAGTCATTTGTATTATAATAGTTTTCCAATGTCCGGGTCTGCGGATACAGAAAGATAATGTATTTTGTGAACAATAATAGGTAGATATAGGTATCATAAATATGCAATAATATATCAGATCAATCTTCGCTGGTAGGTATCGCTTGATCTCTCTGCTTGTAGAGCTTCTTCTTGTCATTGCTGAAATAATACGATCTCTTTGTAGTCTCTTGAAACCCTCCTCCGACTATGATCTAATCCCTCATAATAGCCACGTGCCTGTTCCTCTTACATTCAAACAATGCGCCTGGTAGAGGTGGCCACGAATCCCTATAGTTATCGTGTTCATGCACCATATCATTTCGGAATTTAATCAGAGCACAGCTTCAATTTAGAAATCTCAAAATCGTTTGAATCAGTAGTCGGAACGCCCACCATTAGAGCTAACACGTCATTTCCATTGAATTAAATCCATCAAGATTTGATAACTCATAGACTCATGTGGGAGACCATCCGATGCTATGCCAATGTAGAACTAGACTCTATGTCATAATTCCCTCAGTTACATCATGCTTAGGAATTGTTTTCTGGGACATGCCCCACTGTATCCAAACATAACTGGTAAGGGTGAAGAGCCCATGAACTTGCATATTGACTATCAACTGCCGTGCTCATATGCCTGTGCCTGCCCCACATAGTATCTCAGAATGAAAGAAAGTAGAAACTACCCGCACTGACGGTGATTGAATCATCCTTCAGTACGGCTAAGTAGCTGCACTCTTTTGGCACGGCTTGGCTATCTGTACCCTTCTTGAGACTAGTATGAACCCCCACTAAAGGGCAAACCACGTGGTCCAAGTTTAACACTTGCATGAGTGAAATGCATCCGGGCCTGTTACCAAATACCACTATTTCTGTCAGAGGAGAACCCCTTCCAGCCTCACAGTGGTCTTCGCTGTTGTTTGCATTATCCAAGTACCCATTCCAGTCAAGGCAATTGTCAGTGTCTAAAATGCTTTCAGGTGAGCTGTCCTCATCATTTTCAGCAGGATGGCGCTTGATTCGTTTGATTCAGTGGACATTCAATACTTCTGTTCATCCTCCAGGGAGGTACTTGGAACAAAAAGCTGGTGGCACAAGGGATTTTTGTGACAATTTCAATGCGGCGACACCATCATGATGAAAGTTCAACCAGGTAGCTTTGAAGATCTCTGCAGTATCTGAAATGTAGCCTACAGCTGTCATATGTATATATTGAATGCGAAAGTCCTTCTGTGTAGCTCGTAGGGTTTGGCTACCATGCCACATCCCCAAAATGTCCTGGACCTTGGCAATTCAGTGCAACTGGTTTTCCTCCACCTCTCTCTTCATCTCCTGATAGTTATCAGTGCTGCTTGGATTCAATACGGGGTCGTCCCCAGGCAGTAATTCTTTATTGCCTCGAGCAAACTGCCTTACTACAACTTGATCACTAATTGTTTCACCTGTGGTTTTTGCCGGCCTCAACCCGATCACATCGCGACCAAGGGAACAACTGCCCTGCACACAAACACTGTGAGGTATGGTAGATAATATGTCGTGTGCCACATTGGAGAGATTGGTGTACTTTGAGTTTCTTTCTTCTTGTGGCTGCCACCAGTCAGTAATATCTGGTAATCAAAATGTAATACTAATCTCCTTTGGGTCGGAGTGGTAAACATTAAGATTCAGATTAACTCTCCACCTGTACAGCGGTAATTTAGGGGGTGAATTCGAATAGAGCTTTGCCGCTGTCAAAAAGCGTGCTACATAATCGCTTCGTCTGGGTGTCGTTCCGCCCACATTGTTAAGCATTAAGTATTCTTCATCATCGCTTGACAAATTATATTTACCATGAGATGCTTGAGCAGATCTTGAAGATGTTGCAGATGAGCTGAGATTGTTGTTCGGTACGTTTTCACGCTTAGAGACTGACAAACGTCTATGTTTTAGGCACTATTCGTTCTCCACATACTTCAGAAAGGAGTCCTGGTATTAGATAGTATAAGATGTATCATCTTCAGGATTAATATCCAGTCCCTTGTCCCACTTCCCAAATGATTGCAACATTCAGAAAGGATCACGGATATGTGCCGAAATGGGGAGCATACCAGTTGTTGGAGTCACTTCAGTATAATATTTGATCAGCGTTTGCTGTGCACACTTCACAGCAATGAATATGTCTTCCTTCCATTGTGTCTTTGTCTTGGCCAAAGCTCACATCACGCCATCCATGTGATCAAACATGTCATTGTAGACAGTGATGATGATGTGATGCAGAGTACCGGTATGCCGTTTCAACATCTGCAAGATGCAGTACCGGAATGGTCACAAAACGTACATGGCATACTTGACAATAGTCAACTCATCCTGAGTTGTGAAGAGGGGCCGGTATTCGCTATTCTAAAAGTTTTTAAGCAACTCGGTTGTGAATCCACGCAATCGGTAGGTGCGCTTGAGCCACTGCACTGACAAGTTCCAATGTGTCTTCACATCCATAATGGGTATTACTGCGATCCGGACTTTGGTATTTTGAAAGTCAATCAAATTGTTTTGACGTCCAGGTGTCAGCGCAATCAATCCAGCAAGCATTCTCTGCTTTATGAAAGTCATTTTCAGAAGTTTGAAAATATGTTGAAATCCGTACTTTCTCAATTATCTTTGCTAAACCTGGTCTCATGGCTGACACCTTGTTGATTCTAGCATTGCCCTCATTTTGAAGTCTTTGACTCTTCCCAATGTCTGCTTTCATTCTCTCCAAATTGCTGATTGTGCTCATGGGCTTCCTAAGACTTGGTGCAGCCTTTTACACCCAAACTTCTCATGAATGCACCCAAACCAAGCTTAATGACTTGTGGTATGCATGGAATGTGGTTTCAAAATGTGGGCCACTCGATTCTGGAGGCCTCAAAGGTTGTTGGGGCTTCGCGAGGCATGGAGTAATTTGAGGAAGTGTAATAGGTTGTGATGGCAAGTAAACGGCTGTAAGTCAGTTCAAAACGATCACGAGCATCCTTCAAATGTCCGTTCAGCCGTGCTCCTGTCTGCTGACCCAAGACTTGTAATCCATAATGAACTTTTGGATTAGGAAAAAAATGGGCTATCAACATCATTGAATGCCAGTTGTACTTCGGGTAAAGCCCAATTTCGATTCGTATTATACACAATCACCGAGGTTATTGCTAATTTGTTCATTGATGCACATCTGTTTAAAGCTAAACTAACTCTATTTCTTGACGGGAATTGCTTCTTAATTGCATCCACAGTCAGTTTGTAATCCCTCTGGCAAATATTACTCAGTGTGATGGCTAAAGATTACACCAACTGGCTACATAATGCATTGTATGACCATCTTAGCTCCAGGTTTGAAATCACATTCCATGGAGTATGAGCGGAAACCAAATCTAACATGAGGTACCAATTTCAGGTATCTTGGTGAAATTTGGCAGTTTGACAGTCCTTTGCTGCCAGTTTACAGCGTTTTGTCTGTCAATTCAGTAAGAATACTAAGATCCTGAATGATAAATTTCATTTTCCTTTGGGAACTTTCAATCGGAATACCAGGACTTCCTCGCCACATAAGTATGGCCGATGCTGTGGCATCGACTGTTGAACTGGTCAAATCGGTTAACTCTGACACTGTATATTCGTTTTACTTTGTGATATGCGCTTTTGCAAGCAAGTGTTTGCTCATTGAGCTGGTCCCCTGCTATAATCAATGGCGAGGAATTTGATGACACATGATAAATTTGATGCCGGGGCTACCAGTCTCTTCAATTCCATAATGTATATAGAATTGCCAGGAAGGTGCATGTCTGGAGTTATTCCAAGCAATAGGCAGATTCGAGCCTACTTTCATTGAAGCCCAGAAAAAATCCAAGATGATTTGGAATGTAAGGTTGCTTCAATCACGCATAAAGACATGTTCATGTTTTGAAGATATCATAACCTCTAGCAATGAGGTATTTGGAGATTTTGTGTCTGACATTGCGGTAGGAAATTGAACTCTGTGTAATTTGGCCTGGGTAACTGTCAAAGGATACGTTGTAGTCAGGTAGAATGCTGGTTCATAAATACTCACTTTAGAGCTACAAGCAAGAAAAAAGTCAGACCTGTGAGCCATCGCAAGCATATGTGTTAAGTTGAATACAACAGAATACAAAGACGAGATGGTTGCGATAGGATCAGTAGCATTGTTGCACATAATGGCAGCCGATAGTACAATTTTGGGTCAACGCCACTGCATTGCTGTCTGATCATCCAAGATACAGGCCCAAAAATGGTTGAAGCTCCGTTTAAGCTCAACTTTAGAAGGTAGTAGCGATATCATTACTAACATTTTTGCCTATAAAGGCGACCAACATTATGATTATAGGTATATGCTATTGCACAACCCTTGAATTGTCCATAATGCAAGATCAAAAATTGTTGACACTCCGTTGATGCGCATTGTCAGGAGCTGGTAGCAATATGCTCGTTGGCCCTTGTGCCCTCAAAGGCGGCCAATACTGCCATTATGGCTTGATGCTGTCGCACAGCCCAGTCATTGTCGAAGATGCAAGACTAGAAATCGGGGACACTGTGTTGACGCTCATTTCCCAGATGTTAGAACGAGCATGTCGCTTGCCTTGTTACGTCTAAAGCAGGCCAATAACTCTTCTTTGGATCGATGTGACTATGCAACCCTTTGATTGCCAAAAAGATCAAACTAAAATTGTTGACGCTCCGTTGACGCTCACGTTAGACACATACCAAGAGACAGTCAGTGCACAATCTTCTTGCTCGAAAGTCATACCGTCATTCATGATGGCCACTATAGAATCTCTTGATATATTCATTCGTATCGGACAGCATCGAGGCCTCTCACTTTCTGGCACAGGTCAATTCACGTGATCAATCGAATAAGTGACATAGCTTGGTTGCGCTTCAGTGCGTTCGGCCGGTACGTTACGCCATACAGATCCATAAACCAATTTTAGACATATAAAGCCCAACTTCCGGAACTATCTTTCTCCAGCTTGTTTTCCGCGATTACCATGACTTGCCATAAGTAACTTTTCACAATTTGAACTATGTGCAGCAGGTCTGAGCAGACAGTGATATAGTTAACTGTATGAACTAATGCTGCATCACGGCTGCCATTGATTCGGGTTCAGACTGTGCAGTGACCACTCATCCTATGACTCGTCTGACATTACTGAATTAAATATTGTTAGTAAATTCTGTCTCTATTCGAGGTTTTGCATGCTAATGTAACCATAATAGGCAAGTCGGTATCAATTTTGTTGGCCATCTTTCAATCTGATTTGGAGTCCTGAACATTCGCATGGCCCGTATGGCCCTTGCACACACACTGATGAAATATCATGTCTCACAATTTGGTCACTGAAATCAGAAAACAGCTGACACAGAGCAAAGTAGGTACACAAATTGCTTTTCTGAGAGATAGGTCTTCAAAAGTAACTAATTGGTTAACTATACCTCCGGCGACACGAGAGCCATCACTATATCTTCATCTGTATTGGATTTTTATACGATAATCAACCAGGGATGCATCATGCAGGTATTAAACCTTACGGGTTCAACAGGCTTTGCATCCGGAATCTGGATTGAATCAGTTGCTGCATCGGGCGAAAGAACCATTGTGAATTTCTGTGACTGTGGCTTCTCTGAACCCAGCCTCATTTGACTGTGCGTGGTTGAGAAGGCACTGCCAGCATATCTGATTGTCCTCCGACGATATCAAGAGTGTGCATATGCTCTCCAAATGTTGTCAGGGATGGTGTGGCTGCAGTCGTATCAATTTTTGGCTTGACAACCACCAGAACATTCAATTCGGCAGTCTCATACTTCACATCTCTCTCACGAAAGCAATTGGATCCATCCCCACATCCCGGTCAGGTCATTTTGTCAAGCCTCATCTGGATTTGCCTATAACTGTCCATTTGGTGCTGTATCGTTTTGGAGATTGCGCACATCACCCAGCTTGGTTCATCATCATCAGTGAGCTTGCCGAGCTCTGTAGCATCTTCATTGCCTTCCTCGTCTTCCCCATTCTGCTTATCACCAAAACTTGCAGGATTACTCAGACTGTCTTCAATAGCATTCAACATTGCTCCAAATGTTGATTCGGGCTTTCTGGTTTTCACCGGAATGTTTTCAACAGTTGTCATAATGTTCAGCTCTTGCATAATCCCTATCTCTGCGTCTTGAACTCGCTTTCTTCCCACAGCAGTCTCTCTCTCCACATAATCCTCAATCCATTTCTCTTCCTCTTCATTGGGTAAAAAGTGAGATTCCTTTCTATTCTCCGATGCAAATTTCTTTGTAGATCGTAACCTGGCAATGCTCCCACTGGTCAAACCCTTTCTGCCTCTAAGCAACTATTGCCTTCGTTCACTTGATGTTGTCGACGTGTGGAGGTCTTTGTTGATTGGGCGTATTGGCCCCCTGAAGTGGAGAAAAGTTCTTTGTCGGAGGATTGACAATTGTATTCTGTGTTGACCTTGTTGTTGGGCGTGATGTTGAATGTTGCAAGATATGGACCACATGGAGGCAAGCTGAGTGTTTTATGTGAAGGTTGGTACGTTTGATCAATTCGAACAAAGCACAGTCAACGATGCGCCCTTCATTTCTGTTGGAATAGTAACACTAATCGTACGTTATAACACAATAGTTAGCGTATATATCATGTAAGATCCTGGTTATGTGTTCAGACAAATATCACCAGACGACCTTTCCGTCGAAGAATTTCCTTTTTATAACTATCAAACACGAGATATCAGCTGTCATTCACTTCCATGAATCCTTGCAAAGATACAAACAAAGATCATCGGACTGACTTACTGCAAATCGTGGGACCATTGAAATCACCTGTGACTTCCAGCGATATGCCGCAGGATGAATCTTTAATAGAATGCGCAAGTTGACTGTCATTCATTCGCTTCTGACTGGTAGCTTACTATGAATTACTCAAGGCTTTCTATCTTTCGTTATTGTCTTCCCCACCTTTTCCACTTCAGCAAGTGATAGCATCACAAACACCTCAGCCCGGTGTGATTCAATCCGAATCGAGCCAAACGACGGGCACATCATCTAATGCGCCCCTGTCTGAGAAATGCAGAGACCAGTTAGTCCACCGCAACACTGCAATTACAGCCACCAAAAATATGGCCCAGGACTCAAATTTGAAAAAAGTGTAAGGGCAACACGTGACTCTGGCCGGGTAACGGCCATTCTATATAGTCTCCTCGCCACGAGACTTAGATCTCTAGCGATAATCTTACCTATACACCTATTTACTATCACTCGAGTCTACGTTGGCAACCGTATACCTCTAATTACCATACGTATGCCTATAATGCCGAACACTGGCGTACGTGCCCTAACACTATTCTCGCTTTTTCAGTAAACGGATACGTTTCGCTCACGGGATTCACGAGTTTACCCCTATTCGACATGTCGCACACGAGTTCGCCAGAATCGACTCCGAATTGCACCCAAGGTCAAATGAATCAATTGCCTACGGTCGATTGAGACGAGTTCAAATACCGACAGCTGTATTGAGCACCTATTGTCGAAGTCTACACAATCGCTGTACCCCTAAACGCGCCACATCATAATGTCATCAATTGAGATTACTACCTTCAAATAACGACATATCGGAGCATGGTTACTGCCAGCATGGTTATTGATCGTTTCATCATTGAATTGAGCACCCTGATGGCAGCGGAGAAGAGTTCAGCACCAATTGGCACACGAGACGCGTCGCCGGCAACGACGACGATTATCACGGGTACAGGATTCGACCTTATCAACAACCGAAATCGAATACCATTCCTACGAGTCAATTGAGTGCGACCATCAGCCAGAGAAGCTACAATGGACGAAATGTGTCGCCGCCACGGACGACGACAATCATGAGTACAGGATTCGACACTACTAACGAGAGAAATCGAATATCATTCCTACATGTCAATTGAGCGCGATCATCAGTCGGAGAACATACAATCCATGGCAGGATCTTACCCCTGAATCGGTAATACCGAGAACTGCAGGCGAAGTCGAGAGACGATTCCGAGTCTGGACATCGTGTACACCTACAACTCTAGCAACCTCGAAGAAGCCAGCAGGACAGCAACAGCAAAGTCAATGCGTAGAGTCTCAGAATGGCGGCGAGAAGAAATGCAACTTGCGACCATTCATCTCTGAACCTGCGGATAGCACTTGCGGCAATTCTAATAATTCCAACAATCCCGTCGATACTCAAGTCCACAAGGAAGCCCCCGATCATGACGATGAAGACGAAGACGAAGACGATTCAACCCTCCCAGACACTGAGGATAATCGCGGCCGAGAAGACATCTTGTCAAAGACCACCGAGGACGACAAAAAGGAGATACTTGAGCAGAATCGGATGCTACTTAAACTCCTATTCGAACAACAAGCCGAATGGAAGGAACAGAGAACCCGAATGCTTTCCGAACTCGACCGCAGCCGAGCCACCGACACACTGGAGAATCCCGGAAATCAGTCCAAAATCTTTAAGATAGTTGACCCCTTACGGTACTGCGGCGGAGCAAAAGAGCTGGATAAGTTCCTTGAAACATTAAGATCAAACTTTGCTTCTCATAAGCACCTATTCCAAAGTGGCGATCCCGATCAAGTCAATGGGCTAGCGACCTGCGGGAGACCAAAGACCTGTGGTTAGAGAGTTTCGAACTCTTCACGAACGAGCTTCAAAAGATGTACGGAGATAAAGATAGGCGCCTCAATTCAACGAAAAAAGCCATGCAGGAGTAGGAGCAACTACCAAACGAATCAGTCCCAGTTTATGGCAACCGCTTGAAAGCAAATTGGAGGAGAGCCGGCTGGAACCTTATAACGCACTTAAGACGAAAGTCAGACCTTGGATCTCCAGCGGCAAAGACAGGTTCGACACACTCGACCAACTCTTCGACTGTGCGGCGGCCTTGGAGTTCAAACCGGACGACAAGAAGCCCGGGGGACAACAGCAGCAACAAAGGCAAGTAGGGGAGACTCAGAAAGGCGGCGAAAAGAAACGTAATTTCCGACCATCCATCTCCGAACCTGCGGAAAACACTTCCGGCAAATCCAATAACACCAGCACCGGTAATCCAAAATCGGGCAAGTCCATTAAGCCCAGCGGAGGCAGCAGTGCCAACTTATCACCAGCGCCGTGGCTTTCAAAGGAAGCCTACGAAAGCCGAAAGGCAAACCGGCAATGCACTCGCTGCGGCAGCGGAGACCACACAACCTCCTGTTGTACTATATTTACACAGCAACATGCAGCAAGTCAAAGCACAAATCGACTGCGGTGCAATGAGCATCTTCATATCGCCGAGCCTACTTAGGAAACTCGAGCCACCATACGAACCAGCATTCACCTTCACCCGGGCCCGGTGATGATGTCAGTAAAGGAGAGCCGAAAGGCAAGTCTCTTGGTTTAGTATGTTGAAGACCTTAAACCGGTTGACGAATCGGAGGTTTTAGTCAGCCCAATGATGGAATACAACCTAGTCTTGGGCTTGCCATTGCAAGAAACCCGGAAATCGACTGCAGCAACGGTCGATTGACCGCCCTGCGAGCGCCAAATGGACCGCAACGGGCGAAGATTCCAGAAGCAGATCACACAAGTCTGCCGGAACGCGGTGAGGTAACCAACATGGTGAGCCTTCCCCGGGTATACAACTACTCGGGGCTACTGTATTCGATCATCTCTGAGCTAGTGAGGAAGTGGTCGAGGCATTCGGCATATGACTTGGCGAATGTCAAGGGTTGCTGGGAGCATCGCTTGAAGGCATCACCGTAGGTGAGAGAAACCACAGGATGCTGAATGCGCGAGCAGGAGCAGCGGCAGTAGTTGCGGCAGAAGAGTGACACAGTGACGGTGCTTGAATGACTGCTACCGGCTCGCCGAGACACGAAGGGAGAAACTGGACAACGGTGTGGCGGAAATCCCGGATCAGGAGATCGCACTGCAGCTTCCGTAGGAAGCTACGAAAATGGAGGTTTCGTCTCGAGGAGCGTAGGGAGGGAGTAGCCGCAGCGAGATAGTTGATTGGCTAGA
>Ga0307515_10005399_pt1 | contig 25902 bp, 6 predicted proteins | sample 17_EM_MG_FD_194513 | JGI IMG/M metagenome (GOLD analysis project Ga0307515, IMG submission 194513) | Populus trichocarpa ectomycorrhiza microbial communities from riparian zone in the Pacific Northwest, United States - 17_EM | ecosystem: Host-associated > Plants > Roots > Unclassified | place... | reverse complement strand
CGGCAATTCACCAGTTAAAATGCTGTTAAGTAGTACCGCTAATATTAGGTAGTAACTTCTTAACTAGGGCGTTAAGATTTAATCGGCGTATACGTTTGCTATATAACTTATACTCTTTACTAAAGAGGTAACGGGAGGGCTTTATCGAATTAATAATACTCTATAAGTTAGCTATTTTCTTAGCTAGCTTATCTAGCTCCTTTATATTAGCAGTATTAGGTAAAACGCTAGTAACCTTACTAAGCTCCTATTAAGCCTAGGTATTTAAGTCGAACTAGTCTTTAGTGTTTATAGATATCTAATTGTTTTAAGGTTTAGAAGGTGGCTTAAATGCTACTAGTATGCTTCTAGCAGTTTTGTCTACACTAGATCCTAAGGCGTTTTACAGTTATATTACTAGCGTATTACCGTCGGGTATAGGCGTCGGTTTTCTTTTCGGAGGTATTATAGAAAAATTAAACCAGCTATGCTTTTAAGGGGATTGGTAAGGATTTAAATATAAGGTAAGGATATAGATAGGGAGTCTAATAATAGAAAAATAGGTATCTTATATAAACAGAGACAAATCCTTAAGGGAAAAGGAGGAGTCTGTATGCGAGGTAGGAAGGGTTTTCCCTAGGTACGTGCTTTGCACGTACCTTATAGGCAAGTTACCCCTAGGTTGCTATAGGGTCGCCCATACCTTGCAGCTATATAACTATTTACTTAGGTTTTACCCAATAGATATTATATTACCTTTATCTATTAACACAGAGGTAAATCTATAAGATAGTTATAATAGGTAGCCCTATCCGCCCGTTATACCCGTAAATAGGAATTAGTTTAGGCAGTTCTTTAATAAGTGTATTTAGAAAAGTTAGCTAGCTTTACGGTATATTAGGTATCTATTAATGCAAAGGTATTTACTCTAAAGTTAGCTAAAGTAGAGGTTAAAACTTAGTATCTATTATGGAATAAAGTATAAGGGATAGTGCAGCTTTTTTTATTAACTAGCCGACCTAGATTAATATCTAATATATTAATCCCTTTTAACCCTAAAGAGGAGTCTTTTTTTAGGGTTCCTCTTTTTCTAACTTTGTGTTATCCTTCTAGATTAATAAAACCTCGTCCGCTTTTATATTTATTAGGCAATCCTTTATATAGTAGCCTTTCTAATTATAAAAAAAGTAAGCTCCTTAATTACTAAGGGCCTATATATAGAGGCTACTATATATAGGTTAAGCATTTACTAAACCTATAATAGGACTAGCTGTATAGCTAGCTACTAAATTAGCGGTAGGCTATATAGGTAGTGCTATAGGGGTTACTAATTATGCTAGGGTATTACAGGCCGTTTTTACATTACTTATAGTCTAATTTAAAAGGTTTCTAGCTTTATACTATTTAGCGCATGCCTTAATTTAATAGAGGCCTTAATTAATAGCTAAGCACTAATTTATAAGTTCCTTTAGCGTCTATATAGTAGTAAAAACTAGTAGTATAGCTCGCTGCAGGTCTAGGGTAAGCTTATTAAATAGGTCTAGTATTAAATCTTTCTAGGGAATTTAAGCTTAGCTAGCTAGGTAGAGAAAGCGGGTCTAAAAAGCTAAAAAGGTCTCTGTTGTTTTTATATTTAGGCTTTTATAATTAAGTTAGGCGTTTTATACTTTAAAGGGGTCCTTATAGATAGGTAGACAATTATCTCTTCTTTAGAGAGAAAGGGATTTACTAAGTCCTATACGTATTACGGACGTAGGTGCGTCTATATATCCCCGCCAGTACGGCTAAAAACATAGGCTATTTTAGCCTAAGTAGTAGGGAAGTAGTCCGTATTAACTTTAAGCTTATTCTATAATTAAAGCTTCTAATTATTATAAATAGGGTTAGTTCTATCTATAAGTAATAGGGGGTCCGCAACCTTCGCGGACCGTAATAATGCTAATACTATATATTAGGCTAGGGCTTTAAGGACTATAGTAAGTCTCTAGGTATCTAATAACTGTTACGGCTTATATAAATGCCTCTAAACCGAAGCTTGTAGAATGCTATATTACAAAGATACTAAGCTAAGGAGAAGAGGAGAGGTATATATAGGAGGTAGAGACGTAATATATACGTATTATAACGCTAAGTCCTTAGCTAAACCCCTAACTAGGCTCCCTATCTAGGTTACGCGTTATAGTGCTATAACATTACCCCCCCTTTAAAAGAAAGCCTGCCCTTAGGCTTTATTAAAAACGAAGTAAAACTAGAGAAAAGGAGACGTAAATACGTTTAGATTAAGTATATAAGGCGACCGTAGGTCACGTAGAAGCGCTAGAGTGGAAAAGGTAGCCGCTAAAACTCTTAGTAAGGATCTAGCTAATTAGAGAACTTTAACCGGCGGTTAAAGTTTCTAGATATTTAAAGGCCTTATATAACGCGCAAATCTAGGTAGCCGTATATTATAGTAAGCTTTATTCCTTAGGCCTTAGGGCGTTCTTATTTTTATACTCTTCCGGTAACTTATCGCCTTTATTATACTAATATTCCATTTACTTATCTAGGTACTTTAAGGGTCTAGGTAAGTTAGGGTATTAATTATAAAACTTTTTAAGCTTCTAGGGGTAGCCTATAAAGTTCTAAGTAGGGTACTAGGTTAGGTCTAGGTTATAGCCCTTCTATTAAATATAGTATTTTAGCACTCCTTATACTAGCTTATATGCTAGTATTTCCTTAACTTCCTATTTATTGTCGCCACTAAATTAAATTAGTAGGGGAGGCTTATTCTTCTACCTAGGTAATAGGTTACTTATAGCTTTCTATAACTTATCCGGCAAGAAAATAGGGTAAACTCTAATTAAATCTGGGAGCTTTACCTTATATAGTCCTACTATCTAGTAGTCTAGCTTACGGCTAGGCCGCTTAGTCTTTTAATTCTTTGTTATAACCTAGACCCTATTACTAGGGGCAAAGTTAGGTTCCCGGGGGTATTTATTCGCCTACTATTCTATTAACCCCTAGGCTTTTTCTAAGTTCTTATAGGCTACCATCTAGGCCTCTTCTAAGCGTTTAGTGTGCTACTAGGCCTTACTATAGAATGGTTTTTTATATATAGTCTGGGGTTTTTCTAGTCTTTTTTAGTTAAAGCTTATATGGGGTAAGTAGCCTATTTCTAGCTAAATAGGGGTAAACCCTATAGAGTTATGGGGTAGGGTCGCTTAGGTATAGTTTATTAGGGGGAGCAGTTTAGACTAATTGTCCTAAAAGTAGTTAATAAAGGGCTGGAGTCTCTAGTCTAAATACTAATTTATAATCTCTGTCTAATCGTCTGTCTAAGGGTAATACGCTATAAAGAGCTTTAGCTTAATGCCTAGGATCTAGGTAAACTTATTTTAGAAGGCTAATATAAACTATAGCCTATAATTAGATATAATAGTATTTAGCAGTCCGTAAATTTGGTAGACGTAGTAAATATATAGCTAGGCCGCCTTTTTAGTATTAATATTCTTATAGCAGGGGATTAAAAATGGGCGTTTGCTAAAGCGGTTAACTAGGATTATAACTATATTATATCCGTTACGGTCTATAGGTAGGTTATTAAAGTCTATAGAGATATATTAATAGGGGCGCTCTAGTATTAAGAGCGGTTTTAGTAGTCCTAGGGTCTTATCTTATAGGATTATAGCTCTTTAGTAGTTATCGCAGTTTCGTATATATTAATTAATATCTATAGCTATCTTAGGCTAGTAGTAGCGGCCGCTAATAATTTTACGGGTCTTATTTTTGCTAGAGTGTGCCATAGAAACTTAGTAATAGGCTTCGCGAATTAGTTTAGTCCGTAGATTGTTAATATTGGGGACTATAAGCCGCTCTTAATATAGGAGCAATCCTTCCTCTATTTTAAAATTAGGGTTTTCTCTTATAGCTTAATTATAGAGGGCCTTTAGGGCGTTAGCCATGCGGTTTATAATTAGGAGGTAGTTAATTAGCCCTATTGGCTTGTTTAAGGACTCCTCTATTAATACTAGCTCGTTTTACTAAGAGTTTAGCTCCTTAAGGATTTATAGGTTAAGCTATTTAGGATAGAAGAGCGCGCGCATCTAGTATTAGGTCTTTAGCTTATCCTAGGGTTCTACATCTTATTTTCTTTAAGTTAGGGTATTAGCCTTAGAGTTTTACTTACTAGAACAATATATAATTATAAAAAAGAATTAGGAGAGTACTTTAGCCTACTAGGCTTGCCGTTTAGTAAGCTGCTTTATAGTTATAAAGTACTCTAGGGCCTTATAATCTGTATATATCTTAATCTAGGAGTTTATACCTTTAAGCTCCGCGCACTATTAGAATAGCGATTAAATAATAGCTAGTATTTCTTTATTATATATTTTATAGTTATACTTAGCCAAGTTTATTATTTTTAAGAAGAAGGTAATAGGGTACCATTTACTATCCTAATGTAGCTGTAATAAGATTCTTGCTATAACTTCGTTAGAAGTATTCGTTTCTAATATTAATTTAAGGTCTAAATTATAGTAATAAAGGATTAGAGAAGAAATAAGCCGCTTTTTTAACTCTTTAAAGGCTTTTATATAGTTACTATTAAAGATAAAGAGTGTATCTTTCTAGGTAAGTTGTATAAGAGGCTTAGCTATAACTCTATAGTTACGGATAAACTAATAGTAGAAGTTATAAAACCTAAGGAAGGACTAGATCCCTTTTACGGTATAAAGGGGTTTCTAGTTACGGATTACTTTAACCTTTTTAGGATTAACTTTAATTCCTTTTATAGTAATAATAAACCTAAGGTACTTTATACGTTTTACTCTAAATTTATATTTCTTAATATTAACTTATAAGCCTACGTTCTGTAGTCTCTTTAGGACCTTCTTTATATAAACTTTATACTTAAGTTCGTTGTCTAAGTATATAAGGATGTTGTTTAGGTATACTATGCAGAATTTATTAAGGTAGTTAAAAAGGACATTATTTATATACCTTTGGTATATAGCTGGCCTATTTGTTAATCTAAAAGGAAGGACTTTATATTTATAGGACCTATAATAGGTATAGAACGTTATTAAATCTTTAGATATAGGGTCTATCCTAATTTAGTAAAAAGCTTAGCGGATATTAAGTTTAATAAAGATCTTTACCTGGCTTAGACGTATAAGGGTCTTATTAATTAAAGGAATAGGATACTAATCCTTTTAAGTAATAGCGTTTAGCTTTTAATAGTCAATACAGAAATAAAGGCCTCTATTAGGCTTTTATATAAATAGGATAGGGGAAGTAAAAGGGGCTTAGCTTAGCTTAATAAACCCTTTATTAAGGTTCTTAATTAAGTACTACTTTATTACTTTTAGCTTATCCGTTAATTATTAGTATAGAGGGCTATATTCTAGCGAGTTATTAGCTTCTAATTAAATCTTATAATTATATATCTGGTAAGAAGGTAACTTATTTAAAGCCGCTTTTAAGAATATATTCTTATATCCCATATAAATAGTAGGGAGAAGGCATTTAACTAGTTCCTTATTAGTTTCCTTAGCTAGCTTTTTTTCCCTCTTATTAATAATCCGGTTAATTTTATATAAGCTAGTTATAAAGACCTTATTGTCCCTCCTGTATATATTAAAGTAAAATACTATAGCGCTAATTACCGTAATATCTACTATAGGGGGGTCGCGTAATAATAGGGGTGTATAGGACCTTAGGGGCTTCTGGGGTAAAGGCGTTGTTATTACTTCTTTTAGCTCCTATCGCATCTTTTAGAGGTTATCTCTTATATCCTATTAGTATGTTCTTTTGTATATTAGTTAAATCTACGTTATTTAGACGTTATTTATATCGCTATCTATCTCGCTGCTATATATAGAGTCTTTGTTAACCGTAGCGCTCTAGGGGAGTATCTTTATTAGTATAAAAGAGTTCCTTCCGGCCTCGCGACGGGCATCTTCTTAAGTAAAGGCTAGGTTGCGGTCCCTAATATCCTACTAATAGGTAGGGTTAGTCCTTACGGCTAGTGTCTTATAGTTAGTTCGGATTTCCCTAATAAAGGAAGGTAATTTTGGTCTATCCTCTGGCTAAATAAATTGTCTTTATTATATATTTAGCCAAATATTAAAATAGGACATCTATTTTTGGCTAAGGATTATATTATAGGACCCTAGGTCTAGGATATAAAAGGGGATGCTATACTAGCGTTGTCTATTAAGAGCGATATGCAACTTTAGGATATAGGTAACTGGCTTACTAGCCTAACTATTATATCCTCTTACTTAGACAGGCTTCTCTAGTTTAGTGGCTTTTATATTTAGAAACTTAGCAACGTTATTTATATAGGTAGTATTTATAAAGGTAAAGCTATTTGCTCTAGTATTAATAAGGGCAGTTATATTTACACTATATCCATTTTAAGATACTATATATAGAACTGTAAAGTGTTTTCCTCCTATTAACTAACTTAAATTAATCTCTTTAAGATTAATAAGGTACTCTAGGGGGGAGTCTTTCTCTAGGGTTTTTCTTTTCCTAACTCGTCGGATGTCTCTTTTTCCTCTATCTCCTTAATATCGCCTATATTCTTTAGCTCTAGGCAAAATAAGGTAAAGTAACTATCTTTATCACAGTTATAGTATATAACCGTAGCAGGGTTAATTAGGGTATTGCGGCAATTGCTAGTTAAGGGCGTAGTATATAATGGGCTAGGTAAGGCTTATAGATACGTAGTAGTAACCGCTTTTAGAGCAGGGACTATAGTAGCTTGTCTTCCTACTCTAGCTCCTATAGGTATAGTTAACGGGTTTTAGGGTTGCTTCTACCGATTAGGGTGGGCGTTAATTCGCTTTAGTTTTAAATCTAATAATAGGTAATAAGCCGCGAGTCTTTTATAGTTTGGTAGGTTGTTTAAGGTTACTATAATCTTCTCTTATAGCCTAATTATTAGTTTATTATATAGGTCCAATTAGTAATTTTTAAGGGGGACTTAGCCTTTTCCTATAAGGTATAGGAATTAAGTCTAGAATTCGGCAAAGGGTTAGTTCGGTTTTATTATTAGGCGATTATAGTTATACTAGGCATTTTATACTTTATTTAGGTTAATATAGATAGTAGCTAGGTACTATAGCATTTTATTAATAGATGTAAATTGGATAGAGGAATTATCCTTAAACTTGGCTTAAAGGTACCATTAGGCGTCCCCTATAGTTTAACTAAAGAGGTAAAGCATTTTGGCTTCTTTAGAAAGGAAATAGTTATAGTTAACGTAGAGCTTTCCTTATACTTAAATCCTCTAATTTTTAAAAGTAGGGTTTATCCTATTAGATAGGGGTTAGGGGTTAGGGAGCTTAACGGACTTTAATTACTTTATTATTATATCCGTACTTTCTAGTATATTATATTTAGTTAAGTAGATAGGATAACTAGGACTTTTAGAAGGGGGAGCTAAGCTACTTTATAGGGCTATAAGGCTGTCTAGGATCTTTTATAGAGTCTCCTATATACTTTAAGCTTAGAGATAGTCGGCTTCCTAATTAGCCGTTAGGGCATAAATCTATTTATATACATCCATAATAATATTATTATCTTTAATTTTAGATTCTAATTAAATCTTATATTCTTCTTAGGTTAGGGCAGCTCTTTTAAATAAGCTTGCTTTAGGTGCTATTGTTAGCTTCCTAAAGTTTATTAGTATTATATACTTTGGTTTTAATTCTAGGGGTATAAGTCTAGTCCTGTCTAGCTAATAAAGTGGGATATTATAAGGGCCTTCCTAGGCAGTATAGAGTTATTTTAGTGTCTAAGTATAGCGTGTTAACGTGTCGTTGTAGATAAAGTTTCTTTTAGGGTAGGATATTATTAAGGCCTTTCTAGGCAGTATAGGGTAAGCTTAGTATAATATTACGGCTTATATAAATGCCTCTAAACCGAAGCTTATAGAATGCTATATTACGAAGATACTAAGCTAAGGAGAAGAGGAGAGGTATATATAGGAGGTAGAGACGTAATATATACGCGTTATAACGCCAAGTCCTTAGCCGAACCCCTAACTAGGCTCTATGTCTAGGTTACGCGTTATAGTGCCGTAATAATAACTCTTTATTAGATATAGGGGGTTCTCTAGCTTTAAGTAGCTTTTAAAGTTATTTAATTTTAGTATTAGCTGCTATAAGCTCTACCTAGGAGTTTAAGTTAGTTGCTGTTTTACTATTAGAGGTATTTAAGGGTCCTACAGCTACTTTACTGGCCGCTATAGTTCTTAGTATAGTAATATAGTTATTAAAGTAACTTCTAGTAGGATTTTATAGGGGTTCTGGTCTATATATATTCTATAGGTCTTATTATTCTTTTCTATTCTTCTAGTTCTGTTTTATTCTTTAAGTTTTAATAATAGTCTTTAGGTCTACTTTTATATTCTATTCTTATTTATAGTCCGTAAATATTTTTAAGTTCCTTTTTAGAAAGAAAAGTAGACGAGCTTTAGATAATATTAGTGACTTAGTTAATTAAGGCACGAGTATAGCAAGAGTGACGCATAAGACTATATAATTGGTAGTTTATAAACGAGGATCTAAAGCTAAAGAAAGGAAAGGAGATAGAAGGTAGCGCCGCTTAACGTTATATATAATCCTCTAGTTATATAACAGCTATTATCTAAAACTGTATAAAACTATCTGCGATTGTCCGCTATAATCTCCCAATATTTACTAGCTATAATCCACTAGTTTCTACTAGTTTCTACTAGTTTCTACTAGTTTTTACTAGCGCTATAACAATATAGGAGGGTCCTAGGGGGTCTCTCCCTAGAAAACCTTATCTCTATATATATTGATTAAAGTCTATATAATAAAGCTCTAAATTAAGGCTTTGGGTTGGTTGATTGGCTTATTACTTATAAACTCGGGTTAAAATTTTCATTGGGGGGTACCAACGATCCGCATGTTCATCCAAGCTTATGTAATCTGCACGTGATGCAATAAGCACGTGATAATAACGTCTAATATGACGATACTTTCTACAACATAAGAATGGATTCGCAGCGTTGTAGAGCCATAGGTATACTGCTGCATATTTATCTAAAAACCTACCTAGCCACTTCGATGAGCTTTACTGCCCATACCCTTTCCAGCTATGCTCGAGCATGAACTCTGCCGCCGCCCTCACCCTGAAACCCACAGAAACCAATATTACTCACAGTCCCGCGTGGATATAAGCAGCCCATATCAGAGGGCCACCAAGCTGCGGTGAGCCACTAGGAACGCCCCAGTTGCTCTGTCGAGGCTTGTCCCCACCGCTCTCTGGCTTCTCCTCACTCCTCTCCTGTTCGCGACTCGCGTCCACCGTATCGTTCCTGTTCTTAGAAGTTATTGTTTCGCCATGCGCCGTCACAGCCTTCCCTTGGTAAGTCCAGTGGCCACCCCTCCCCTCTAGCGCTGCGGTTGCATCGTTATGGGCATTCAAGACGTCGTGAACGCTAGGCGTTTTCGTGTAGGACTGATTATCGTTTTCTTGCTGAATCACCGCTTCACCATCGCTACTTTCATCTCCGTTGATTTTGGCATTTCCAGGTTTGTAGCTCTCCTCTTTCGTCTCCGTAGTTGCGACACCCTTATCTCGAAGCGCCCTAATTGCTCGGTGGAGCCCCCTATATACCGCACTATCAGTCATTCCTTCGTCCTTGATCGTCTCATAGAGGACTCTTGCCACGTCGACACAATACTCGTCGGCTACTTCCCAGAGCGTTCCCACAACGTGACGGAAACCGGCAAGTTGGCAGGCACTGACAAGATGGATTTCTTCATCAACAAGTCCCTCTGCCTCATTCACTTTTGTGGAACAGGCAGACAGATAGGCAAGAAATGGGGAATTCTCTTGCAGCCTGCAGTCGCGGAGATCTGCTACTGTAATTGAATCACTCTCCGCGCCAAGAACCAGACAGCTCTTCGAAGGCTCGAGAGAATTCGACTGTCCATGGCTGGCAAAGTGGAATATCTTGCAGGCACGCAAATGCGCTAGAATTTCGTCCCGGCGTGGGGGAGGCTTCACTGGATTTAGTTTCAGTAGTGGGCATAATTTCTCCAGCATCGCCACTTCGTGCAGAGCAAAGGGAAGGCCCGATCCTGGCACGGTGATAAGGAGGGCATTCTCTGATGATTTTTGTGGAGGATTTGCACCATGATGTTGACGGCCGTATATTAAGGCCTTGATGGACGAGCCGTACGACGATATTACTCTGTCAAGCACGGTATTGTTGGAACCTTCGGAATGTCGTCCCGCCGCATGAAATGGCAATTGGCTGAGTTGCCCTGCAAGGACCCACCAAATGTGAGGCCACTTATCATTAGAGGGAGGCTGACTGAAGCCTAGCGCTTCCAGAATTGGACTTGCAGCAACATCCCACAGCCATTCTAGCGTTTGCTGCACCCGATATGGGTCAGCTGTTCTTAGAGATCTGGTATTTTCCTCTATATCTTTCAGACGTAGATTTGGAAGTTCCAACGCCTTGACCGGAGAATTTTGACGGACTAAAAACGCATCACATCGATAAGGGCTTGCGTTGACGACAATAATGGGGCCGAGGTCTGCCGCAGTTTTCAATTCATCCAGAATAGGTGGAAGGAGAAAGTTTTGGAATCCCTGCTTAGAACGAATCTCTTCAAGAACAATCAGAAACCTCTTCTCCGCTTCTCGACGTCGTTTTGCTCCTGATTCCGCAGAAGACGTATTTTCAAGAGTAGTTAAAAGAGCCGTCGTGTTAGTGGGTGAGTCCAACTCATCTCGAAGGGACACGAACTCTTTCGCTAATTCGGGATGTTGCTGCTTAAGTTCGGAGACATCCGTCCGCATCTCCAATAGTAGACTAGCAATAACGCCGCGGCCGAGTTCGAGGAGCTTCAAGGCGTGATGAGCCTCCTTTCCTGCATTTAGAGCAGTACCAGCTGCCATAGAAGCTATGCCCGCAAAGTCAGCGAGCATGTGCTGTTTATCGGTGTGTTTTAGCGACCGTGGGCTGATGGTTGGAAGAAGCTTTACAGCGTCCTCTAGAAACGTACTTGATTCTTCCCAGTTTAACTGGTCGGCGAGAATAGCAGCGGTGATCCTAGCTAGATGAATGCGAGTGGACGGGGGGGCGCTATGACAATTCCAGCCTTCTTTGCAAGAGGAGAGCGCACGGTTGAGATCGTCCGTCGAATTGGTCCACTGAAATCGCCTGCTGAGCGACTTTACAAGGTTGCTCAGGTAGCGAGCTCGACCGGGGTAGTCTCGAGGCGTGGCCTCCACTGCCATGCCAGCAACCTCGACGGCACGGTTGAGATCGTCCATCGAAGCGGTCCGCTCAAATCGCAAGTCGAGCAAAGCTCCTACGTTACTCCACATGTAAGCTCGATCGGGGAGGTCTTGAGGTGTGGCCTCCGCTGCCATGCTGGCAAGCTCGACGCCACGGTTGAGATCGTCCATTGAACCGGTCCGCTCAAATCGCTTGCCGAGCCAGGCTCCAAGGGAGCTCAACAGGATAACTCGATTGGGGTGGTCTTGAGGTATGGCCTCCACTGCCATGCCGGTAACCTCGACGGCACGGTTAAGATCGTCCACTGAACCCGTCCGCTCAAATCGCCTGCCGAGCCAGTTTCCAAAGTTGCTCGATCGATGAGCTCGATCGGGGTGGTCTTGAGGTGTAGCCTCCACTCCCATGCCGACAACCTCGACGGCATAGTTGAGATCGTCCATTGAACCCGTCCGCTCAAATCGCCTGCCGAGCCAGCTTCCAAGATTGTTCAATATGGCAGCTCGATCGGGGTGGTCTTGATGTGTGGCCTCCATTGCCATAACGGCAACCTCGATGGCACGATTGAGATCTTCTATTGAACCCGTCCGCTGAAATCGCATGCCGAGCATGTTTCCAAGGTTATTCACCCGACCAGCTCGATCGCGGTGATCTTGAGGTGTTGGCTCCACTGCCATGCTGGCAAGCTCGACGGCACGGTTAAGATCTTCCATTGAACCGGTTCGCTGAAATCGCCTGCCAAGCATAGCTCCTAAGTTATCCCACATGCCAGCTAGATAAATATATCCTTCTTGCGTCATATATATTGGCCGCGTCATACCTATTGCCTGCTCTATCATCCCGATAGCCTCGTTTAAGCCTTTAATATCACCAGTGCGCTTGTAATTCCCTACCAGTCTTTGTGCTTCATCGTTTAAGTGAACTATTTGTTTGTCCATTTCATTAGATAAAGACCCCTGGATAAGCCTTAACCGATATATTAACGTGTTAGCACCCTCCATCCTCTGGCTAGAACCATCACCCTCTGGGAATTTCGAGGACCCGTCCGTATGCCTTTCACAAGCAAGGTCATGCCAGAAACACCACGGTGCTTTTACGAGAAAGAGATGAGAATAAATTGCAGCTCACCTATTTCCCAAAAGCATAGGTACAACTTCTTCCCTGATGTCCCTGAGCTGGCTCATCCTGGCCGACATCATGTCGAAAATTTGAAACCGCCGAGTACGATCTGGATGGTCAATAGCGATTACTGCTATCCATCCTTCGGTTCGCTGAATAGCTTGTTCAAGGTATTCTGCCGAGCGAGTTCTCGTGAAGAGGAGGAAACAGGTGTAGATGTATAATTCGATCTGTGGGTCGCTTTTGGGATCTTCCTGTAGTTCTGCAAGAGAGCGTAGCTCTTCATCGCTCATATCGTAGAGGGAAGAGGCCATCTCCGCCTCGATGTTGAAAAGCTCCATCTGAGCCATGTGAAACACCGAAATTGCCAATATACCCGACACAATTGACCTAAAAGAATTTTTTCGCGAAGTGTTGGAATCGAGATGTACCGGATGGGTGAAGGGTCTGGTATGGTGGGACCGGACGTTGCAGATTTCAAAGCGGTCCTTGGCTATATGGCTTCTCGTGCCACTGACTTAAGGACCAAAATGGCATTAGGGTCTGCAGGATTGTGCTAATTATGCCCAGTTACCTGCGACCAACCAACTCTAGGTATTTACGTCCATTTTAAACGTAGCCTAAGGGACCTGCTGAATTAAGGTACAGGGACTCGAAATCCTCAACGGAACTCTTGGAATCCTACCATAGGAAATTCGGCCTAGAATCGGAGTCCCTATGCTGCATCCAGAGGTTGGGAACCAAGGCCCATCATAGGGCACTCTCCGCTGCCCTATTTCGCTCCCGCATGTGTGCTATCTGCAGGTCTTACTCATTCATTATACAAGGGGGTAACACATACGGGGCAGACGCCCTCCCTGCTAGTATGATAGCAGAATAATACAGCCCAACCGTTTTGCAAGGGCTCGCACATTTTGAAAACATACTAGCAGGGAGGGCGTCTGCCCCGCTCATGGTACCCCCTTGTATCCTGTATGAGATACTCCCAATCAGCTGCTGATTCAAACGGCTTGCTTGATTGGCTGAGCCAGCATGGGCCACACCATCAAATTTTGAAATCGGTTGTTCAACACACCAGCATGTATCGTTATGGCTGTCTTATCCTTATTATAACCCGCGAATAGTTGATACAGGCTATGCAAATACAGGCTCATTTGAAACCGAGAAAAGATGCGCAATGACCAATAGAGCCCTCATGGGCGATGCGGTCCGCAGGAAACGTGTTAACAGCGCATTTGGTCGAATTTCCAAGCCGTCGTCTGACTTATGCAGAGGAATCTAAATAGGTTAAGCTGTCCACTGTACGGGTACTTGCTTTTTGGAAGCACCGATTGCATATGCTTAAGCTGTCTCACCCGGATTTTTGCCGACGCATTCTTCCAGCCACGGCAATCAACATACCACACGCTGCCCAAAAGTATCCGGGTCATCTCACCAAAGTGTGCACGGTCACCTGCACAGAATTTTGAGTAGCGTGTGGTATGTATATAACGCGGTCGCACCAACGCTCATCAAATACACCCTTTGATTTCATCCTTGCCTTCCGGCTTACGCCGTAATGAATGGCCAACAGAAAAGAACGTACCTTGTATATAGTAGAGGGTTGTTGCCGGATGATATAAAGCTTGGAAGCTTCTATTTAGACCCGGCCAATCCTCTGGATGGAGAACATAAACGATTCGAGAGTATGCTCGGGTAAGGCTTGCTACAGACATAACTTCAGTAACCAAACTAATTGAAACCGAAGAGAGCCTGCCCTTAAGGATTGGACAGGAGTCCCTGAAATTGACAAGCCATTCGCGCTGGCATTCACTGCTTCACGCCAATGGCTTATCAACTCAGGTCTTTTCAGCCTTCTCAGGGGCGAAATTAGACGGGAAAGATCTCAACAAATCAAGATATCTGGCACATCCGGGCGCCGCTTTCAGATAAAGCGGCCAGAGAGCTTCTTGAATGAAGCTATTCTGAAATCTCCACCTGCAAGAGCTTGGCTGGCTAACCAACTATCCATTTCTCGGCATATGTACTATCTCAGCCGGGCGACCTTTGGACTGGGAAAACTACCACGCATCTGGCTCGTGACCGGTATTCAGTACATTACCGATGCAGAAGTCGTCGTCATACAGACCCAGTCCAAGAGGGCTTCGACCTCAGTCAATATCCCCATTCCAGGGCCCGTTGCAGCTGCGGCCATGGTCCTAACTAGACAAGAAGGTGTGGCCGCGGGAATTAAGGATAGCAACACGAACCAAACGACCATGTCTTACCATCATGAGGATGAGAGAGTATGGGCAGCCCAGTTCACGCAGCTATCAGTGCAATTTTCGCCGGAGCCTGTGTCTAGTGGCGACTTGTCAACGCGAGTTCCTTTACATGATCTGATCGACCTTAAGAGCGGAGGAGTTAGAACTGAAGATCGGCCCGCTGGGCCTTCCCTGTACGAGGAGTCTGCAGAAATATCTGTCCTAGACGAAGATGGCATCACACAACCACATGGCGAAGACCTCATAAATTTGATGCAAGATGTGGATTGGACATCAGTGAACAAGTTCTTGGAGACAGTCCACCGACACGAAGAGAAGACTGAAGATGGGCACACAGATGAAATAAAATAGAACTTTTAGTTGGCTAACTATGGCAAGAAAACGGCTAGAACTTAACGGAGGGCAATCGGCAAGCGCTTTTAGTTCATGCCTTTGCCCGATGGTGAAGAGTGAACAACAAACGATACTACCCCCCAATGTCTGTCTGGTAGTGTTTGAGGACGAAATTTGGCCCTCATTTTGGTAGTGGAACGAGCATCTACCCCAGTATCCATTCGAAGATGTCGCATATCAGTTGGTAGAGCATTCAACATGATTTCATCCCATGATTGTTCGTCTTCCCCTTCAACAATAAACGCCATAAAGGTGTCACATGTGTCGATCGAATCATTTGTCGTGCTTTTTGGAGGAATGCTCGTCCAAAAGTCAATTGGCCTCGAGTATTCGTCGGGCTCCAGTCTGTCCTTTATCAGTTTGGATGCATACTTCCAAACAACACCCCAAGAAGGATTCAGCTCGAAAAGTGTCACCCAAACAAATGAAGCTGGACCGCTGTACTTCATCCTCAATCCCAATTTTTCTCCTTCGACAATCTCAAACCTTCTAAGGGCATTCACCTCGATAGTATCTAGTCTCTTGGAACCCCTGGTAAAAAGTATGTCAAGTTTCTCTTCTTGAATGTGTGTAGATCGAGGAAGATCCTGAAGCCGCTCAATGTCCCGATAACGGCTGATGTGTCGAAGAACGTAAGCCAGCTTTGGTATTGCGAGTTCGACATCCACGGCGATAATAGGGAGCCTCTGGAGTCTAGCGCCGACAGTATTTGCCGGTTCACGCTCGATAATTTCAAAGTTGTTCTCCTGGTCTACTCTAACGGTGAACGTTTCCTCGTCACCTTGGCCATCATGGAGGGTAAGATTAGGAGTCTTCTCGATCTCACTCTTCAACGCTTTATTTATATTGGCTCCGTCCAGCATAAACCTAACCGATACTTTATCTCTGAGCGCCCAAGTTCGAAGTACTCCGCTGCTCCCTTCTGTCACACTTGGGTTGCCAAGTCCCTGGCCCGCATTAATATTAGTCAACCTAGCCACCGAGTGGAAGTTATCCACCTTGACTATGCGAGCCTCCTGGGCAAGATCAAAGTTTTGAATGTCCTCAATATCGACATCCGCGGGATATATATCATAAACTGCGTTCACGGCGACACCTTGGGCACTGCCGATATCGAGACGCACCTTATCATTCCATGTCTCAATTACTCGACAGGCCGGCCTCCTTACTTGTTTTTTGGCGCCTAAAAACTCATATTCAGCATCTCCATACAGCACTGGAATTTGCTTTATATCAGATGACGTGGTCTTAATCTTGTTTATCACGTACTCTTTAACCGCAGTGTAAGATGGGAAGTTCGGAGTTCGACGTTGATTCAAGAATTCCAGCATCCAGTGAGTGAGAACGCCTTGTCTAAACCTAGCATCCGTCCCTATCTCCCGGAACGTATCTTCGCCAGCCGTCTGTTGTATGCCGCAGGCGGTAAGAACAGTGCAGCCGACCGGGTTGGACAGCCAATTCTCTTTCGTCACCGACTGCCTGGTTCCAGATGTGCGTGCCAAATACTCAAGGGCTGCCCTCTCAGCCACTACATCACTGTCAATATCTCTGTCGTCGTGGTAGCCTGGTATGGTTCTGACGGTGTAAGTCGTGTCTTTTCGCAGCCCCCTGCCTGAGAAACAAGCATCGAGCACTAGTGTCACTCGAAGGCCCTTTTTGACCATGACTTGGATACGCAGTCCGAGCTCGTTTGCCGTGAGATATCTCCCGCTCTTTTCCAGGACATCCGTGGTTGCTAATGCGGCGCCGAATAGAGAGTCTCCTCCCGACGACATTTTATCTTCGGGCACCCTGCCTCTCTGGATTCCGTGACCAGAGAATTGAATGTAGACCAGTTCAACCCAATCCGACTGCTCGGTGATATTTTCAAGCTCCCGAATAATGTTTTCGTGGGTCGGCCACTTCGATATATGCTCCGTAGGACGAGAAGGAAAGTGGGGATCGTAAGACGCGGTCAACTTGACGATATTATCTTTTGGAACGCCGATTCTGATAAGAAAGCCCTCGACGTCGTTCACATCTCGAACAGCGCCGAGAAGATGGGGAAATCTTTTCGAATTGCCGCTAGCGTTTCCAGCGCTATCACCGAAATAGAAGTCGCAGCCTATCAGTAGAGCCTTCGAATTAGCCCTGGCCATAGTCGCAAGGGTACTGAGATGGTCGATAGTTAGGGGTTATCAGTAGGCATGAGGATCATGGTAGTAGACATATGATGGTGGGGCTCAGGAGAGGATGGCGCTAAAAATATCTTGCACAGGCGTAGTTTGCCTTGCATCGAGGATGCTTCGTGTACTGATACTTACAGCTGCGGTATGTGCCCAATCTGCATCTCAGTTGATGGATTAATTTCTTGTTCGGCTACAGAGACCCAAAGCATCGTGCAGATTAGGATGTAATTAAGGGGTCTCGGAACCCAAATACAATTCCTAATAACTTTCAGCTAACTTTGACAATTGGGTGGGGACGTCTAGTCGGTTGATAACTGTTGGCTTAAACCATATGCATGCAGCGAAGCGAAATCAAAGCTAAAAGGCAATGCCGCTTCTAGCCAATCAAGCTAGAGCGTATATGCAACCTTTTCGACACACGCCCAAGTTCGGGCTGGCTGGCTGGCTGCAAGCTGTTATCTCAGTAAGCGACTCAGCCAGCAACCAAGACAATAAATCTCGCTAGTACTTAAGTAGTATGGCTTTACTAGACCCTTACTAGTGTGATAGAATTAGGGTTAGTTAGGATTACTTAACAATGCTGTCTTGGTTAAAAGAAAGTGGCTTTTTTTAGAGGGAGACTAGTGAGACTTTAGTATTGGTGAGTGCCCTTTAGTTTGCCCTTGCCGTCTGAGTCACTTACTGGGATAAGCAAGCTGGGCTGGACTGTTGCAGACGATGTAAGTGTTATAGGGTGCCACCAAGCCCTCTCCACACTGTGGATCTGTCCACCGACCGAGTTCAAAGTCTCCACGTGTACCAGCAACATATAGGCGGGGTAGGCTAATCTCATAAATCCGACGCTCCGCAGAAGATTCAGGTGACTCAGCGACGCATGGGCCGCACACTAACTCCTGCCAAGTCCTGCAGCCTGCGCGCAAACTGCGCAATTAGCGATTTCGTTAATTTGCCTTTTTACTTATAAAATATTAAAGTCTTTTAAGTTCCCTATACAGTAAAACCTCTTTAGTACGATATGGGGTATATAACAATATCCTCTATATTACGATCTACAACCCTTAATTAAGCATTTTTTAGTGTAATATTACGATAATCTAACTTTTAATAATATTGTTAAGCATCTATTACTAATTATTAAATAGGGGTTAGATCTAATACTCCTTTAAGTATAGAGCGTATACTATTTCGCCTAGAGCTATGTCCTTTAGGTTTATTAATAATATACGCCCTTCTAAATCTTTATTATTTTACTATTTAAAAGCCCCTGTCTTAAAGTATATTTTAAAATCTATTTTTATAAGCTAAGTGTTGGTTACACAAGGTGATATTACGTAGCTACGGTTCGTAGATAGTATGATGATTGTTGTTCTGTTGTATTCAATGAGGGAGGGCGAGGAGCTTAAGGCTCCTCGCCACGCTAGTGCCGCGGCGACACGTGACGGCAATATGCCTCATATGGTGACCACTTGCCTTTATTCCCAACACTAGCAACTCTTCTTTTATGGTTGCTATCTATATATAGATACCGCTTAACTAGCGGAGCAAATATTAATCCTCCTTACTTACTATTGCCATTATAACATAAATCTCGCTATTTTAAAATTTGCCTTTTAGTATATGGTGCTTTCTTTCTTATAAGTTATAGGTAGGTATCTTGTTAGTAGGGCTATTAAGGCGCTAGCGGTAAGTAAGCTAATAGCGATTTTCTATCCTAGGGATAAAAAATCCTAATTAGCTGGTTTAAGTTAGGGTCTATAGAATATTATACTCCTACTCTCTTTTAACCCAACCTTTAACTTATATATATAGAGTATTTGTATTAATAAACGTCTTTAGTGCCTTATTTAGGTTTGCCTTTATTATTATATCTACTAGGTTATTTTAGCTATTAATTTATTAAATCTTAAAGAGTTTTTAACGCTTATAGGATTGCTAAAGAACTATAATATCAATTATAAGGCGTTTTTCTTTTATAGTACTAAGCTTAACTAAATACTTATAGAGGGAATATAAGTCGGTATATACAATTGTAGGGATAATAAGAAGTTTAAGTCGATTTATAATTATCTTTAGGGTAGTTCTAATTATAATTGCTATATTAGCTCCGCTAATTATTCTATATATCTCTAACGCTAAAACACTTTAAGTAATACGCTTACTTTTAGTTAAGCTCTAATAAATAAGATTGCTATAGATTATAAAGTCATTTATAATGGAACCTTGTAGTAAGAACTACGGTGGGTCCTATTATTGGGCTAGGTGTATAGGAAATGCAAGTACAAAAGTCAACAACGTAATAATAACTGGTGGAGTGGTTGCCTAATAGATTAACTCTAATTGTATTCTGAGAATTACTACAAGGAAGGAACTATCTAGGTAGGGACTAAGGGTCCTTAAATACACAACCGTACTCCTATGAAATCCTTCTTGTATATAATGTATATATACTCTATCTGCTCTATTACGGATTATATAGATCCTATAGATTATACAGATCACGTCACGTGACCTTGGTTACTATTCCTTATCATATGGCTCTATTGGCTCTATCCTAGACCATGTTTAAATTAACTAACTAGCTTCTTCTAACTCTTCCCTAAGTAGTTATAATATTGTACTTAAAGCGTCCGTAACACTATCTCCCTCCTCTTTATTTTTGTCCTTGAAGATCCTAAATATCTTTAAGTTGTTTACTAGAGGTGTAATATCCGTCTAATTAATTTGGTTAATATTGTTACTTATTATACCTAAAGCAATTTCTTCTTCTTTAACTGCTTATCGCATTCGCACTGTTGCTGTAATATTATCTCTTAGTGAGATTATACCGTCTCCGTATTCTTGCTGCTTGAAAGAGGGGTTGGTTTATATTACATTAGCAAACCCATCTTTATAATAACCGTCCTCTTGCTTAAAGTGCACTAAAGCGAATATTTATTCGTTCTATGACGTTCGCTCCGTCTCTAATGCTAAATATATATGACCTATTACTCTTAATAGTCGTCTAGTTCCCTAATTGATTTATTTTAGGGTTTTGTATTTAATCTACTGCTACGCGGCTAGATAATAAACTGTTTGTTACTCTGGTGGAATTACGCTATTTCCGTAATACTAAACAAGAGGCTGCCGAAGCTTAATAACAGGCCCTTAAGTCTCGTCTTACGGCGTCCGCTCGGTTAATTCGTCTTAAAAAGGTGCGTAAGAAGGTTTATTCTAAGGAGTGGAAACTTATAGAATAAGGTTTATAGGAACTTAGCAATAAAAGAACGGATTCTCCTCTAATAGAGAAGGAAATAGATCTAAATAGTTTGGCAACTGCTCTTCTTGGGTCCCCCTTAGGTAACACGTTCTTTAGTAATCCTTCTTTATTAATACTGCCTAACCTAATCTCCTCTAATACTCCTATACCTTTCCTATAGCGTTCTTTAAATTCTTTAATAGCTTCTAGGTAGTCTTATTGTAGCCTATCTACTTAACCTTATACTATATTTTGTTGTTAATGTTTTTATAATTAATAATCTTTAAAACTTGCTATTTGTCTTTTTTTTATCCTCTATACGTGTCTACTTTGTAAACTAGTGGCTTAATATTCCCGTATGCCGGTTCTAGCATTGTAATGTGCTATATAGGGTAGATCTTTATTTTAGCTAGTAGGTTTAACTTAAACGTAACCAGTGAAATCCTCTGTGTAATTTTAAAAGGTCCTAGTCTAATATGGTCTAACTTCTTACTTAGTTATTAACTTTTAAAATTTTTGTATAGTAGCTATACTTTATCTCCCTCCTTAAGATCTGGTCCCTTAGATCTCTTAGTATTATAGTACCTTTTTATTCTCTCTTATACTTTCTTTGCTGATTCTATAAGGTCTATATAAAGATTTATTAACGTCTTTATTCTTTCTTTGGCTATGCTACTCGTTTTCTTTACTTATTATAGTAATAATGATGTTCTTAGCTTATATCTATAATTTGCCTTAAATGGTAATATGCCTATTCCTTCTTAAGGTGTTGCATTATATGCAAACTATATAACTGGTAATAACGATACCTAATTATTTTGTGTATGATTAATATAGTGTCTTAGATACTGCTCTAGTGTCTAATTTAATCTTTCTGTTTAACCGTCTGTCTGTAGATAATATATAGTAGAAGTTGCTGCTTAAACTCCTTACTTCGCTAAGAATACTTCCTAGAATGCTGCTATAAATCTTAGATCTCTATCTAATATAATCTTACTTAGTGCTCTGTGTCTTATAAACAATTTTTTAATATAGATTCTAGCGATATCTTCCGCTGAGATTTTTTCTGTATATGCTATAAAGTATCCCTACTTTATAAGCTTGTCTATTATTACTAAGATCGTATTATAATCTTGTCTGGTAATAGGATCTCTTAATCTTAGTAACTTAATAATAAAGTCCTATAATATGACCTCCTATGGTCTCTCTGGTATTTTAATAGGTTGTAGCCCTCTATATGGCTTATGCCTTATTAGTTTATTCCTTTAATAATTTAAACACTCCTTTATAACCTTCCTAGCTATTCTCCAGATTCTATTAATAATATACTCCTCTTAGAGTCTTAATACTAAGCCCGTAGCTCTATTATATCCTTAAGTTAATCCCTTATAGAATTCTTCTATAAATTGCTCTGCTATGCTTCTTAGGATATACTTTACTTCTTAATTTTTATATATATCCGTCTATAGATCTTCTAGCTATGCTTTTAGAATTCTCTATGCCTAAAAGCTTTCTGGTGACTTATAAACTCCCTTTGGTTCTTCCTAAGTAGCTATAATCTTTAGATGGTTATACCTAATCAATCCGTCTGTATCTTTTTATAGTAAAGCCCCTAATGGCCTTTTATTATTTTATAGTTTAGCTTTGCGGCTTAGAGCATCTGCCCACGTATTGTCTGTACCCTTAGTATACTAAATCTTAAAATAGTATTTTGTAAGTATCTCTACCCATTTAACCTATCTTTGGTTAAGTTCCTTTGTTATTAGGAATCCTATTAGGTTCTTATAATCCGTTTTAACTATAAATAGTTCTTTTATACCTTATAAGAATACTCTCTATTTCTTTAATACTATAACTATACCTAATAACTCCTTGTTATAGATGTTATAGTTTAACTTTAGTGGTATTATCTTTTGACTGTAATATGCCACTAGGTGCTATCTATCTTAATGTTTTTATATAAAGCACGCCCCTAGTATATAGTCTAATATATCCGTTTCTATAACCGTCTCTAGTCCTAGTTAATAGATCTTAAGAACTGGCTCCTAGGTAAACAACTTTTTAATTTTCTTAAAGAGCTTTCGCTGTTTCTCTCCCTATGCCTATAATTCTTCTTTCTTTATTAATCGCGTAAGTGGTTTAATGTCCTTTAACTACTGTGCTATAAACCTTCTGTAGTAATTATAAAACCCTAGAAATGATCTTAACTGCGTAATATTCTCTAGTTCTTGCTAATTTACTATAGCCTCGATCTTCTTAGGATCTATACTAAGTTAGCCTAGTTTAATAATAAATCTAATAAAATCGGTTTTTCTGGTAAAGAACTCGCATTTCTTAATTGCTACTAGTATCTATTCTTCTTATAGTCTCTTTAAGACCTATTTAACGTGTTCCCCGTATTCTTCCTTAGTTATTAAGTAGATAATAATAATATTAAGGTATACTATAATAAATTCATCTAAGTGCTCTCCTAATATATTGTTAATACGCTTCTGGAACGTTGCTAGTACGTTTATAAGCCTAAATTGTATAACTAATAGTTTGTATAGTCCTTCCTTTGACCTAAAGGCTACCTTCTATTCGTCGCCTTCCTTAATTTTAATCTAATGGTATGCCTATCTTAGATCTATCTTTGTAAAGATTTGCGTATTACCTATCCTGTCTTAGATTTCGCTAATTAAGGGTAAAGGATACCTATCCTTTCTAGTGATGCTGTTTAACTGTCTGTAGTTAATATATAGTCTTAGTTTACTATTCTTCTTTGGTATAAATAGTACTGGATATCCTACTGATGACTGCGATGGTCTAATGTATCCCTTTTATAGATTTTCCTGGATAAACTCTTTTAATACTCTACCTTCTTCTTTAGTAAGCTTGTAGATTAGAAAGAACTTTAGACTTATTTCTAGTTTTAACTCTATTTTATAGTCTTATGCTGCATATTCTAATAGCTTTTTACTTTTTAGTAACTATAGTTTCTTGCTATACTTATGGTATCTCTTTAGTATATAACTTAAGCCTCGCTTAGTTTCTTTATATATCGCTCTAACTTAGTACTATACTAACTTAGCTTATTGTCGTATTTTGCGGCGTTAAGTATTTTTAATATTAACCTAACCTGTAATCTAATTAATCTTTGGATTATATTCCTGTAACTAAGGCATCCCTAGTACTGCCTTATCCCGTCCTAATAGTAGGATATTAAAAGATATCTTAATTTGTCTCCCTTTAATAGTTAACTAAATAGGTCCTGTTTTAAGGTTAATGATCCCTCCTTTATAGGCTATTAGATCTCCTAAAATTGTAACTAATAGGTAAGGTTACTCCTTCTATCTATAAGGTAAACCCATTTTCTTAACTACTGCTAGTGAGATATGGTTTCGCGTTGCTCCACTATCTATTAGCGCTTTAAACTATTAATCTTGCTATTTAACTTGCAAATTTAGGTGTTGTCCTTAAATTCCTTTAAGGGTCTAAGGCTCTACTATTGGCTCCCTTTAGTCCTATAGGCCTCTACTTTTTCTAACTATTAGCTGCTTAATCCCTGTATACTTAGCTTATTCTTTAGCTAATACCTAGTTTGCTTTTTGTCTTTAATATACTATAGACACGTGTTCTCTAGGTATTCCCACTACTGTTATTTATCTAAGTATTCTTCTATAAGGAATCTTCCTGGTTAAAGTATTAAATCCCCTTCCTTTTAGACTTCTGCTGGATGCTAGCTATGTATATACTTAGCATTCCTATATTATTACTTATCTATTATCTAATACATCCTTATAGGGTATTTCCGATTTTTTTCTTTTGGGTTCTTATGTATCTTATATATATTGTCTATGTACGCAATCTATAATAACGTATAGTGTGCTAGGTGCTTTGGGTTAACTCTTAGCTCGTCTTTATCCTTAAGTTTAAACCTCTGTTATACTAATCTGAATGTTATAACTTTATTTGTAGGTACTAAGATACGCCTTTCACTTCTTTAGTCCTCTAAACACTCCTCTAGATCCTTTAACGTCATAATTAAGGCTCCTTTGATATAATTTATGGCCTTTTCTATAATTAGGTGGTTCTAGATAACTTTTTTATCTAACTATATATAGAAATCTTCCCACTTATTATTATGCCTTTGCCTATACCACTTTTGGTATAGCTGCTAGAGTATATACGGCTTGTCCATAAGAAAGTATCTTCTTATTACTACGTTGTAATAGCCCTTTATATGTTGTTCCTTAAACCTAATAGGAATTCCTAAATCCTCTTTATTTTCCAGTTCGGTAAGCTATTTAGCTCTTAGTATACCTGCTCTAGGCCTATTAGTAATTCTTTGTACTAGTGCTCTGTTCTTTATATGTCCTAATATGCTAAATCTTTTATCTAGTTTCTGTTCTTGCTATGCGATAATTCTTTACCTAAATTCTTCTATGGTTTCTTTTGGTTTACGTCTTATTAACGGATCCTTAAAGTCTTCTTACTTTTTAATTTTAGTATTAACTTTTTAATCTTTAGTCCGAACACTATATTTTACTAGTAAGTCCTTTAGGTCTATATATCTGTCTCCTAGTCTGGTTGCTATTTGTATTGTAGATTTTCTAATCTATAAAGAAGCTCCTCGTCTCTTACCTGTGGGTATCCTAATTTATACTCTGAATTCTTAGTCCCTTAGATTCTTTAATCCTAAGCTCGCTTCTAACTTAAGCTTAGCTTTAGCCTTAGTTTAACTAGGCTTACTTAGTGTTCTCATCTTATCTTAAGAGTCTTAAATCTCACTTATCTCGTCTTAAGAATCTTGTGCCTGTGGGAATCTCTATTCTAAGCTTATTTGTATATCTTTAAACTAAGCTGCTGCTTTGCTCTATCGGTTATTGTCCGTTATAGGTCCTTAAGCTTGCCTTATCTCGTTTTAAGAATCTTGGTTGTCTCTTATCTTACTATAAGAATCTTAAGCCTTTAGCCTTTTGCCTTTATCAAGTGCCGAAGTGGTTTGCTGCCCTACTTCTCTTATATCTTGTAAAGTAATAGATATTATGTCTAGTAGGGTTTTAATCCCTACTAATGTTTCCTATTTTATAGTGGAATTATCTTCTACCTCTGGTGTAATATCTCTAATGGCTGCGTGTTTCTAGTAAACCGCCCTTGTTACCTTATTGTTATGGAATATTTCGCCTATATTAAACTTATCGTTTTTAATGTCCGATCTGCGAACTGGTTTATTAGTTCCTCTATATCCTGTAGGTGCTAGCTCCTATAGCTAGTAGCTTGCGCCGTACTTAGTGTCCTTATGAATTTGGTATGCGTTGTTGTAATAAAACGCAAAACTTTTAATTAAACATTCTTTTGTTCCTTGCAGTATATTATTATCCCTCTGTATATATATATTATCTGCTATTAGTCTAGTTCCCTTTATTATATAGTATCTCTAACTATCTTTATAATCCCTTATAAAGTAACCTTGTTTTCCGTAATTTATATAAGCTC
>Ga0307515_10005398_pt1 | contig 25904 bp, 23 predicted proteins | sample 17_EM_MG_FD_194513 | JGI IMG/M metagenome (GOLD analysis project Ga0307515, IMG submission 194513) | Populus trichocarpa ectomycorrhiza microbial communities from riparian zone in the Pacific Northwest, United States - 17_EM | ecosystem: Host-associated > Plants > Roots > Unclassified | place... | reverse complement strand
GATTTTTTTAAGTAAGGGATTGATATTGAAGGGAATTAGGCGAGAAAATTGAATGCTTTAGATGAAAGCGGCGGAATATTTTCTTGTGCCATTGATAAGCCTTTGATTTTGTTGGAAAGAAATTTGTATCTGCCACGAAAATACCCCTCACCAATTTCGGCCAAGCATTCGACCTTTGGTCTCATGCGGCGTGCGTATCCTCTCCCGCAAAGGGAGAGGTAAAACCCGTGGAGCCGCTTTGCCAAAAGGAGTGGTGCATTACCCAGGGTTATGTTGTGTTAATGATGCACGTTTTTGGCCCTCAACGGGCCTGCACTAGGTCCCTCGAATCTCGCTGAGAAATGATAGCAAATGCTTCGCAACGACCTGCGGGTCTTCCCAGTGCGGGTTATGTCCGTGACCTTCAAGAGTAATGGATCGAACCGACCTGAAGGCTCGTGAGAGTTCCCTGCGATGCGACAATCCGAAGAGCGGATCAGAGGAGCCGCTGACGCAGAGTGCCGGCGCGGTAATCTGCGCAGCGTTCCGCCTGAGGTCGGCAAATGCGAAACCTTCGAGGATGCCGTGCCAGACTGCCGCCGGCATGGCGGCCGCATCGACCTTCATCCTCATCAGGAAATCAGGATCGACCGGCATGGCGCAAGCATACCATTCGTGAAGAAAAGCGCCTGACGGATCGATCGGGTCTCGAAGTGATCGTATCGCCCGCGAGATTGGACTCTCGCTGCCGAAATCGGGTTTCAGGCTTGCGGAGAGGAGCATGATGGCAGTGAGGTCACTGCGGCTGGCGATGTCAATCGCCGTCATTGCACCCATGGAATGGCCGAGGATCGCAACAGGCGAGACATCCAATTGCTTCAGCAAAGAGACTATGCTGGTTGCAAAGTCGCTGATCCGCATTCCCTCGCCAAGTGCGGAGCCACCATGACCCGGCATGTCGGGAATGAGCAAGCGATAGCCGCTCAACAATGGTTCCATCATTGCGAAGCTCCGGCTTGTGTCGGAAAAGCCATGCAACATAAGAAGTGCCGGACCGCTTCCGCCCGTATCGACGAAAGCCATCCGACCTGACCCCGGCAACTCCACAGTCTGCTTGCGTCGATGCCAATCGTCCTCTGCGAATTTCATTACAGGCCCAGCGAAGCCTTGACTGCAGCGAGACCGGGTTTGCCGTCGAAGGTCGTAACGCCCTCAAGCCAGGTTTCAAGCCTTTTGGGCTCCTCTTTGATTGCTCTCAGAGCAGCCTCCTCCGGGCCCATCCCGTCATTCATGAGGTAGGACATGCCACGATTTTCGTAGTCAATGTCGAAGACGAGATTTTTGAGCAGTTTCGCTACGTTGGGGCACTCTTGCAGATAGCCCTTGCGGACCTGGGTGGAGACCGTGGCCGCACCGAAATCCGGGCCATAGAACTTGTCGCCGCCCGTCAGATATTTGATGTCGAAAGCTGTGTTCATCGGATGCGGAGCCCAGGCCTGGAACACGATGAATGATTTATCGCGAGTGCCGCGGGCGACCTGGGACAGCATGCCCTGTTCGCTTGACTCGACCACTTCCCAATCACCGAGGTCGAGTGCAGGATCCTTGACTGCATCGAGCATGAGCTGGTTGGAACCTGGTTCGATGCCGTAGAGCTTTCGTTCGAACTTGTCCGCGAACTTGCGCAGGTCCGAAAAGTCCTTGACCCCTGCTTCCCAGACGTAGGTGGGAACGGCAAACGTGTACTTCGCTCCCTCAAGATTGGTTCGCACCCTCTCGACCGATCCGTCTTCCTTGTACGGCTTGTAGTAGGACACCATCGCAGGGTCCCAATAGCCGAGGAACACATCCAGATTTTTTGCCTTCAAGCTCGCGTAGATGACGTCGATCCCAAGAAGCTGGCTGGTGGTGTCATAGCCGAGGGCTTTGAGCAGGGTCGCACCAATTCCCGTTGTAAAAGCAAGGTCGTTCCATCCCGGTTCACCCATCCGTACGGCGCGGCAGCTTTCCTGATCGGCCGCGAACGCGGTTTGTACGCCGGCGAATAGCGCGGTCGCGACGAGTGCTAACTTCAGAGATCGCTTCATTGTGTTCCCTTATTTACCGGAAAGAATGTTTATTGTCCCATCGGTCAATTATTGATCTTCATGGAAAGTTTGTCAATATGAGACGAAAGAGGGCGTATAAATGCGTTTGGCCAGGATAAGCGACATACGAAAAAAGGAACTTAGACGCGCGGCGTTCGAGGTGCTGCAGCGGGAGGGAATGGCGGGGGCGACTTTGGAGAAGGTGGCTGCCCAGGCAGGAGCGTCCAAGGGCATCGTCCTGCACTATTTCGCAAACAAGCAGGAACTGTTTGAACATGCCATGCGGGAGGCGAACGCCGAACTGAGGGATGCTGTCGTCGCGCGTCTGAACCGAGCCGTCACGCCCAGGGATCGATTGGAGGCAATAATCGAAGGCAACTTCGAAGAGCGGTTTTTCCAACCCTCGATTTGCCATGCTTGGCTATCGCTGTGTGCGGAGGTTCCGCGAGAGCCGCAACTGGCACGCATTCAAAAAGTCATTCACGCACGCATGCGATCGAATTTGATGTCGGCTCTGGTCGCACTTGTGCCCGAGGACGAATGCGAGCGTGTAGCCCTCGCTATCACCGCGCTGATCGATGGGCTGTGGCTGCGTCTGGGCCTGCAGTCCGACAAATTCACACGCGAGGATGCGCTCCAGCAGATGCGCGACTATCTTTCCTACAGGCTGCCGCCGGATTGACACGATACGTCCATTCTGGATGTCACCAGCTCGTCGGCGAAAATCATTCTTACGACGGCATCGACTGAAGTCAAAGTATACCGTTATCGGCGCAAAGCGGCAGATGGCCCGATAATCGTTTTCTTCTATTTAGAATCGATGACACACGACAACCCATCGGGGAAATCCCAGCTCGCCGCCGTTATCTCGCGATGTCCACAAAAAGCGGGAATTGAGGCGGCAGTCAGCGCGGGTCGGCCACCGTGCTCGCAAGTCACTGCGTCGCACCGGTTCTCCCGCCCCTTCCGGAACCACCACCCCACCCTCGGCATTCTCCCTCCAACTCCACCCCCGAGGACCTCACCAATGCTGAAATGGGCGCTTATCTTCCTGGTCATCTCCATCGTCTCCGGCATTCTCGGCTTCTCCGGGGTCTCCGCCGCGACCGCGCGGATTGCCAAGATACTCTTTGTGCTCGCGCTGCTGCTGTTCATCGCCTTCCTGATCGCGGCCTTCATGATAGCCGGCGCGGTTCTCTAGACGCGCCGATTTCGGAGCGGAGGGCGTTCTTGGATCTCGATATGGAAATGGCCCGGCAGTGCGCGACTGCCTGGCCATTATCGTGTCCGTCTCGCATCGTCATGCCGTGATGACGTACACGACCTCGTGGCTATCAGGATCGACGATCACGATCGTGCCGTCGGCAAGCAGGAAGTAGACATAGTCGCGATAGGCCGGCACGAGCTCGATCACCCTCGGCGGCAGCGGATGCAGCACGACGGTGTTGGGAACGCTGACGCCGACCCTGACCTTGATGTCCACATCGGCGGGCTTCACCTTGGTTTCGACGATCGTGTTCTTGATCACCGTTTTCTGCTCGATCGAGATGTCGATGCTGCCGGTCGTCTCGTTCGAGGGCCTGTCGGAGGCGGCCCGATCGTTACTCTCGTCGGTCTTCGTCCGGCGCGTGTCGGTCGCCGTATCCTGGTTTCGGTCCTCGCGGCGATCACGATCGGCCGTCGACTGGTCCTGTTCGTCATTGGAAGGCGACTGCGCCTGGTCCTCGGTCCGGTTCTTCTGTTTCAGCTGCTCTTGGTCGCTGGCCTGATCCTCGGACTGATTTTCATGGCGCGGCGACTGGGCCTGGTCCTCGGACTGGTTCTTCTGCCTGAGAAGCTCGTCATCCGTTGCCTGGTCCTGGTTTTCCATGGCCGGATCCTGTGCCTCGGGCGTCACCGCCTGATCCTGGCGTTCCGGGTCGGGCATGGTGGCGTCCTCGCCCGAAGTGGCCTGGTTCTGGTTCTTCAGCAGCTCCTCACTGCTGCCGCCACCATCCGTGCCCTGGTCCATGCCCTGCGACTGATCCATTGCGGCGCCGGACTGGTCCTGTGCGTAGACGGGGCTCGTGGCGAGCGCGGTGCCGGCGAGAAGTGCCATGATTGCGAGATGTTTGTTCAATTTTGCCATAGGATTTCTCCTCATTTCTACGTTTCGAGAAGCGGACGGTTGCCCATCCGCGCATGAGCCGACCAGGGTCAGCGAAGACAATGATCGGCTATCCCTGCGGCGCGCGGGCAATGCCATGTGCGGCCGGGGATGTCTTTCGAGGTCATGCGTGAAAGCTATCGGCCGTAGCCCTCGGCGGACGCGACGGCATGGTCATCGACACCATAGCCGGGGAACCCAGCCGGCGCGGTCAGGCTTGCCTGGGTGACGAGAAGGGACGCGGTGACGGCGCTGGCCAGTGTCACGGCGAGCGCCAGAGCCCGCATATCTGGGGTGCGGTCGATCGGTTTCATCGTATGATCCTCAGTTGCCCAAGGAAGTCGTGCCGGATGAAACGGTTCCAGAAAAACTGGGAATCGTTGAATTTTTACAGTAAGTTGAGCAAGAGCATCAGGAAAAATCCAAGACTTGCGGTTGAGATTTCGCCGACGAGTTGGGCGGATCGGCGCTCGTGGATATCACGTGCGGCGGCCCCGAGAATTCCGTGGGCACTCACCTTCCTCTTGCAGTGCACGCGCTTCGGAACTACTTTATTCCAAGCCCATTCCTCCATACGCGCGGCACTCCTCCCAAGCCAAAATCCCGTCGCGCGCCATCGGGAGTCCCGACCATGAATATCGAAAAAACACTGGACATCGAAAAAACACTGCGGTCCATCGTGGCCGTCCGCGCGACGATTCCAGACGACGCCTTCACCGCCAACACGCTCGGCACGCTCCGCGAGGGCTCGGGCGTGGTGATCCGCGGCAACGGGCTGGTGCTGACCATCGGCTATCTCATCACCGAGGCCGAGGAAGTGTGGCTGACGCGCCATGACGGGACGGTCGTTCCGGCCCACGCGCTGGCTTACGATCAGGAATCCGGCTTCGGCCTGGTGCAGGCGCTCGCGCCGCTCGATCTGCCGGCGCTGGAGCTTGGCAGCGCATCGGGCGCGGGCTTGGGCGATGCGGTCGTGCTAGCCGATGGCACCGGCCATTATGTCGAGGCGGAAATCGTCGCCAAGCAGGAATTCGCCGGCTATTGGGAATATCTGCTCGACGAGGCGATCTTCATCGCGCCGGCCCATCCCTCATGGGGCGGCGCGGCACTGGTGGGCGCCGATGGCAAGCTGATCGGCGTCGGCTCGCTCAGGCTGCAGATGAGCCAGGGCACCGAGGTCGCCGATATCAATATGGCGGTGCCGATCGACCTGCTCAGGCCGATCCTCGATGATTTGCTGACGCGCGGCCAGGTCAACAAGCCGGCGCGGCCGTGGCTGGGCGCGTTCTCGGCCGAAAGCAACGGCGACGTCGTGGTGATGAACGTGGCCCCGGGCAGCCCGGCCGCCGATGCCGGCCTCAGGCACGGCGACGTGATCGCCGAGATCCGCGACACCGATGTCGACGGGCTCGCCGATTTCTACCGCAAGGTCTGGAACAGCGGCCCGGCCGGCGCCGAGATTCCGCTCCGCGTGCTGCGCGACGGTCGCGACGCCTGGCTGCGCGTCAAGACCGCCGACCGCGCGAGCTTTCTCAAGAAGCCGCAATTGCAGTAATGTCATGGCTGCGGACTTCGATGGCGCTCGCCTTCGTGGCGGGCGCCGTGCCCGCCCTCCATGCCGAGACCGATGCGGACGCTTGGACGAAGACAAAATGCGCCCGCTACGACAAGGCATTCCACGAACTGCTCGCTCTCGGCGGGCGCCAGGGCGTGACCGAGGGCTTCATCAAGGGCAACGAGGATTTCATCGCGGCGGGCTGCTCCAACGGCGCCGATGTCTGCCCGCGCTCGGCGGCGGATTTCAAGCTCGCCAACGACCTGACGCTGGCCGCGATGGGGTTCGGCACGGCGAGCACCTTCCTGCCGTTCATCTGCCGCAAGGCAGAGTGAGTCAGCCCGCGCGCGACCAGGCCTTGAGCGCCATCCAGATGCCGCGATCCATCCGGTAATGGTCGGCCGGCACAAGATATCCCTGCCTGGCGTCACGCCGGGCGCCGGGGCCGGCATATTGAAACCCGCATTTCTCCAGCACCCGCCGCGCGCCGGAATTGACCGCCTGGATGTCGGCGGAGAGGCGCGTGAGGCGAGGATCATCGGCGAGAGCGTGATCGACGAGCCCTTGCAGCGCCTCGGTCATGTAGCCCCGGTTCCAATGCGCTTCGCCGATCCAGAAGCCGATCTGCGCTTCGGTCTCGTCTTCGCTCACGTCGAGCTTGCAGCAACCCAGAAAGGCGCCAGTTTCGCGGTGCGTGATGGCGAAGACGGTGAGATCATCGGTTTCCCGCACGCGCCTGAGGAAGCGACCCGCATCGGCGATCGTATAGGGCTGCGGCATATCCCACGCGCGGGAGGCGACCCTTACATCGTCGGCAAGTGCCGTCATCGGCACGATATCCTGCTCCCCGGGCCTGCGCAGCACGAGGCGCCGCAAGGCGATCACATCGGTTCGGTCGGCCTCGACCGGCCGGATGCGGGCAATGCGGGCTGGCGAAAACGCTGACATATGCATAGCGGGCACCCTCTCCAACCGCTGATCGTGAGGGGGATTATACGGCAGACACTGCCAGAAAATGGCAGGAGGAGGGGTTGGTGCGGGATTGATCATGGCGGTGGTGATGGTCTGGATGGCAGACCAAGCCGTTCTCGGCGCCCGCCTAAAGCGAACAGGGTCGCCGACGAAAACTCGGGGAGTTCATTCCGCCCTCGGTCGTTTGACCTGCCTTCGAGACGTCAACTCACTCGATTCATTCGCTCAACGCCACTACTTCGGCTTGCGGATATTCACGTAACGCCTCTTTGTATAAAATGATATAACCGGGTAGGGCAGTGGCTTGCCATCCGGCAGGCAGTGCCGCGACAATGTGTTTGATGGCGTTGCGAGAACTGTTTGGGCCTTGCAGAGGCGACAACTTGGTTTGCAGAAGATCTTGGTGTGCTTGTCTATTTCGTCCACCGGCGCCCTGATATCGAAGTGTATATGGCAGCGCACTCTTCAGTCGAACAAGTGCGTCCGCAGCCAATTCCCCATCATCGATAGCAAATGCGATATCCCGATCTATGTCGATCGGATATTTGGCGTCATAGTTCTCGGGATCAACTCTCGTAGTATCTCTTTCTCGCCCAGGGTCGTTGGAACCGAAGCCACTCCCGTTCCAATCGATCGCCTTAACCCCTCCATATGCGCGGATCAGATCGGATTCCAAATCAACCGCCGTAAACACATAGATGCGAACGGCTTTGAAACTGACTTGCGCTGGATCAAGGCCGGTACGATACATTGTTTTTCTGGCATGTCGGGACAGACGCTTATGAAGACCGGCATCTGCATCGGTCTTTCCGATGTAAACCACGCGATTGTCCAATAGGAGTTGATAAACGCCTTGCTCTTCGGGGATGCTCTTTAAGCTCTCGGGGCTGAGTGGGGCCGACCTTAATCCATCGAGCACTTGAATGAGCCGCGATAGCAGTGCACCGGGCAGGTCGAACTCGAACTCAACGTAACCAATCATTGCAGGAAATCCCTCCCCGCAAATGAGAGATGACGTCTCACACTGCGAGCGATAATGCTTGCCAATTCGACCGGGACCGCATTTCCGAGTTGGCGCATCGCTTCGCTCCAAGAGCCATGAAGGCGGAACCCATCAGGGAAGGTCTGCAAACGGGCGCTTTCTCGAACGGTAAAATAGCGAACGCAACCATCGGGCCGAAGCAGCATATTTTCTCCACCTGGAACACCATGAACGCCTGCCTTCAGTGTCTTTGCTGGTTCATCCAAAGGACTGCCCGTATGTCCTGGATAGGATCGCGCTCCTGGTTGAAAGCGATGATTGTGATACGTGGCAGCTCGTTCGACTTCGGTTTCTGGATCGGGAAGGTCGCCGATCGCGTCGCGCGTGGTGCTCCACGGCAAGGACTTCGGTCGGTCGCCCAGGCGGAAAGCACGTTCCTTGTTACGAGCACCGATCACTCTATCCGGTTTGGCCACTTCATGTCGGTCCCAATAGTTGCCTTTCGTTTGGTCCCAAAGCAAGGCCTCAAGAGAGTGGGACGGTTTTGGGAAACTCCATTTTATATCCAAATCTGTCCGAAAGCCGACAAATACGACCCTTTCGCGGCGTTGAGGGATGCCGTAGTCGGCCGCATTCAGAATACGGGGTACGACCCGGTATTCCAGGCCCGCATGGGCAAGACTAGTGTGATGTTTCTCGAGTCGACGCAGGTGGCTTTCCCAGTCTTCATCGGGTCTGGCGATTATCTCGGGATATGACAATTGCAGGTTAATATACGAAAAGTAGCTAGCGAAGCTTGCACGGGTAAGGCCTTTAACGTTTTCGAAAATAAAGGCTTTCGGCTTGGTTTCTCGCACGACGCGTACGGCTTCGGGCCACATGTCCCTGGCATCCGCGTGGGCCCGGTGCTTTCCACCCAAGGAGAATGGCTGGCAAGGTGGTCCGCCGGTCACAAGATCGATCTTTCCCTCGTAAGGACGGAAATCCAAGCTTCGTACGTCGCTTTCCAGTGGCTCTGGCCAATGGCCGATGAGTCCATATCCGCCTTTTCGGTTCTCCCGAATTGTATCACAACACCAACGATCCCATTCCACAACAGCGCGCGGCGCGAAACCCGCCTTGCTGACGCCCATTCCAAGGCCGCCCGCGCCAGCGAACAGTTCAATAGCATCCACGAAATTTACCCCTCGAGAAAATCAATTAGTTTGTTCTCTAATTGTTCACTTTGCCTTATTTCGCATTCCCACACAATAAGGAACTTCCAACCCAGCTCGCGAAGTTGTTCTTGATTGCGCTTGTCCCGAACTGCATTGGCCGTCAGCTTATTCTCCCAAAACTCCAATCGCGATTTTGGAAGCCGCGCGAGCCGGCATTCCGAATCGTCGTGACGATGCCAAAAGCATCCATGCACGAAAACAACTTTCTTGCGTTTTCCAAAGACGATGTCGGGTTTTCCGGGTAAATCCTTTTGGCGCAGTCGATATCTGTAACCAAGCCGGTATAGCAACTTACGAATCTTGATCTCAGGTCCGGTATCTTTGCCGCGAACCCGCGACATTCTGAGACTTCGTTCGCTCGGAGTGAGTGTATCCATCGTTGGCCTGTTATCAGCTTTCAAAGGCTCAAGAAATATTGGTTAGCGACAATTTCGAGCCGCGCTCCAAATTCGAAGCTATCGCCGCGCGGCCTGAACCCTCAAGCCGCCTTCTTCCCCTCCTTGCCCTTCTCGGCCTTGCCCCCATCCTCCACCTCACCCTTGTTGGTGAAATGCGCGTTTCCCAGCCCTGTGCCGATCGTCAGCACGCCCCAGCCCTCGACATCCTGCATGAAGGGGATTTGCGACAGGCCCTGCACCACGGCGTCATTGTGCATGACGATGAAGGTGGGTTGGCCGGAGATTTCGGGGATGGCCTTGGCGAGCGCCTGGGGCAGGTTGAAATGTTCGCTTTCCCAGTTGCCGCCGGGCAGGTTCTGGCCGCCGCGGTCGATCGCACCATCGGCATCGATGATGCCGGGGCAGGCGACGCCGATCACGGGCGCCAGCGCCATCTTGGCCTTTTGGGCCTTGGCGATCAGGCTCTCGATCATCTCCACCAGACGTTCGATGGCCGCGCTGCGCTTCGGCGCGTCGTCGGCATGGCGCCAGAGCGTGGATTTCCAGACGCCGGCCTCGGACAGGTCGGGATGATCGTCGAGCTTGAGCTCGACCACGCCGGCGCGCATATTGGTGCCGCCGATATCGACCGCCAGGATCGCCTGGTTGCCCTTCAGCATCCATGCCGGCATCAGGTGGGCGGTCCCGATTAGACCCGCATCATCCGGGTGGTGGCGGATCGGCACGAGGTCGATCGCATGGCCCTCCGATTTGATCAGCACGCTGGCGCGGGCGATCACGAGTTCGCCAACCTTGCTGCGCCGGAAGCCCCCGCCGACGGCGACGCGGCTGGTCTTTTTCCAAGCCCCCTGCTTGAGGTATTTGCCGAGCACGCCCGCGAGATCCGCCGCGAACTCCTCCATCACGCCCATCACCAGTGCCTGCGCTTCCTTGTCGTCGCCATCGAGCAGGCCGTCGATGTCCTTCTTGGAGAGCTCGGCGGTCGCGACGGCCCCAAGGGGATCGTCGCCCCCCTTGCGGAGCGCCTTGCGCGCCGCGTCGAGCTTGTCCTGGAAAGCCGACTTTCTCGCCCTGTCGCCGACGAAGCCGTCCTTGTCGCGCAATTCGTTGTTATAATCATCGACCGTTACGGATGGCAGGTCTTCCGCGCCATGGATCAGCGGCGCGCCTTCAATCGATTTTTTCTTGACCTTGCCCCGCGCCATTCGCATCTCCTTGCCCGCTGCAATCCAGCTTGTTCTCCAACGCGGAGGGTTGAGGGCGAGTTCCCCCGCGCACTGCTGGTGAGGAACGATTTGCGCCATCATGGCGTTCGGAACGCATTGCAGGACGACGACAAGGAGCATGCCATGGCGGAACTGGCCCGAACGGTGCAATCCGCACCGCGTCACGAAATCTTCTCGACCGGCGAGGCGCTTGACTATATCGGCGCCGACCCCGACGGCTGGGCGGTGTTCCTCGATATCGATGGCTGCCTGCTCGATCTCGCGCCGACGCCCGACAGCATCGTGGTACCGGTGGGCCTCGCGGCCGATATCGAAAGACTGTCGAAGAAATTCGGCGGCGCGGTCGCATTGGTGACGGGCCGGGCGCTGATCTATGCGGATGCGCTGTTCAAACCCTTCGTCTTTCCCATCGCCGGCCTGCACGGCGCGGAGATGCGCGGCCCCGACGGCAGCCGGATATTTGCCGACATGCCTCCGGAATTCGAACGGCTGAAGGCCGACCTCGTAGCTGACACAGCCGATATGCCCGGCGTTCTGATCGAGGACAAGGGCGCCGCCGTGGCGGCTCACTACCGGCTGGCGCCGCAGTTCGAGGAGGCGCTGGGCAAGAGGATGTCGGCCTTCGCCAAGGCGGCAGGTCCTGGCTGGGCGCTGCAGCTCGGCAAGATGGTCTATGAGATCCGCCCCTCGCGCGCCAGCAAGGGCGACGCGGTGGAACGTTTCCTGCGAGAGCCGCCGTTCCTCGGTCGCCTGCCGCTGGCCATGGGTGACGACCTGACGGATGAATCGATGTTCGCGGTGGTCAATGCCCGCGGCGGCCATTCCATTCGCGTCGGACGCGTCGAGACATCGACCTGTGCGCTGAGCACCATCGCCTCGCCCACGCTTGTGCGCGAAGCCATTGCCCGACTTGGACTGACGGACGATTAGGTGGAATACCCGACCGCCGACGCCACGGCGCTTTCCAGATCCGTCTGCGTGAAGGGCTTCCGGAGCATCGGCAATTTCAACTGCGAATGCTCCGACAGCTCGGAATAGCCGGTGGCGACGACGATCGGCAAGGCGGGATAGGACTGCCGCACGATCGCTGCCAGTTGCAGGCCGGACATGACAGGCATGGCCTGATCCGTCAGGAGCAGGTCGAAAGGCTCCGGCTCGCTTTCCAGCATGGCCAGCGCCGCCCGGCCGCTCGACGCCGAGACCGTGATATGCCCGAGTTCCTCCAGGAGTTCCACGGTGCTCATCAGGACGAGAGAGTCGTCATCGACGCACAGCACGCGGAGCGCCTGGTTCGACCGGCCTTCGCCAGTGCCGGCGTGGGCGGACACCGCGCGAGATAGCGCCGCCGGCAGCCATATCTCGACCGTCGTTCCACGACCCGGGCTGCTTTGGATATCCAGCCAGCCGCCGGACTGCTGGGCAAATCCATGGACCATGGAAAGACCCAGCCCCGTGCCCTTGGAGATGCCCTTCGTGGTGAAGAAGGGCTCATGCGCGCGAGCGAGCGTCGCCTTGTCCATGCCGGTGCCGGCATCGATCACGGACAGCACGGCATAATCGCGCGGCTCGGATACAGAATGGTCGCCGCCGGCGACATGCCGCATCGAGGCCGTGATCCCGATCATGCCGCTTTCGCCAAGCGCATCCCGCGCATTGACCACCAGGTTGAGAAGCGCCATCTCCAGCTGATGGGCGTCGGCATGCGCCAGGACGGGCCGATCGGGAAAACTGGTCTCGATCCTGACCTGGGGACCGAGCGATCGCTGCAACAGGTCGTTCATGCCGGTCACCAGCTCGCCGATATCGACGCTGGCCGGGCTGAGATGTTGCTGGCGTGCGAATGACAGCATGCGCTGGGTCAGGTTGGCGCCGCGTCGACCGGCCTCGAAGGCCGTCTCCACCATGCGCTGGAGTTTCGGCTCCTCTCCCACTCGCTTTTTCAGGAGCTCGAGATTGCCCATGATGACGGCGAGCAGGTTGTTGAAATCATGCGCAATGCCGCCGGTCAGCTGTCCCACGGCCTCCATCTTCTGGGCCTGGCGCAAGGCCGCCTCGGCATTCTTCCTCTTGGTGACATCGACCAATCCGCCCAGCACGGCGATCCCGCCGCCAGCCGGCACTTCGAGCCGCGCCGAGGCATAGACGTCGATCATCTTGCCGTGGGCGCCGAGAATCTGGAACTCGCCCTCGAAAAAACCGTCCTTCACCAGCATGGCCCGGAAACCCTCGCGCCAATGCGCCGCGGCATCCTCCGGCATGAACCTGTCGAGCGGCTGGCCGATCATTTCGGCGCGCTCGACGCCGAGCAGACCCAGGCAATCGTCCGACACCTCGGTCAGCTTGCCGTTCTCGGTCATCGAAAACAACGGCATCGGCGTCTTGCGATAGAGGCTGCGGAAGCGCTCCTCGCTTTGCCTCAACGCTTCGGATTCGCTTTCCGCAAGCACGGCAAAGCGCCGGTCGTAGATCGAAGCGATCAGGGCCAGGCCGAGGATGAAGAAGGTCGTGACCGCGACGCCGAGCGCAAGCCCGAACGGACTGAACGTCGTGGGCGCGTGTGCGTGGTCCATCGCGAGATCGGCTGTATAGATCGCTGCCTTCATGCCGGTGTAATGCATGCCGGACACAGCCGCGCCCATGAACACCGAGGCAAGCGCCTTCTGGACAAAGCCGGTGCGCGCGAAGGCGAGCCAGAGCGCGGCAATTGCCGCTGCGATGGCGATGAAGACCGAGACCGACACCCAGAGCGGACTGTAGGTGAGCATTGCAGGCATGCGCATCGCCGCCATGCCGGTATAATGCATGCCTGCGATCCCGACGCCCATCAGCACGCCGCTCGCGACGAGCGCCAGCAACCCGCCATCCGTCCGGCTGACCACGAAGAAGCCGATGCCAGTAACCACGATCGCCAGGAGCAGGGAGAGGACCGTGAGGCCGACATCGTACGACACATTCATGCCGGGCATGCTGAAAGCCAGCATGGCGACGAAATGCATCGACCAGATGCCACCGCCCATGGCGAGCGCCGCGGTGACCAGCCAGTTCCCCGACGCAACCCGGCCCGTCGCCGCCTTGATGCGGCCGGCAAGATCCAGCGCGGCATAGGACGCCGCGATCGCAATCAGTATCGAAAGAATGACCAGCGTTGCGTCGTAGGTACCCGATAGCATGCGATGCGGCCTGTCTTAGCCAGTGTTGAGCTCAGCACACTGATTCCAATGGGAGATCAGAATGCGCCAGCTTGTGGCTGAAAGCTAGATGGCCGACGTCGCCGGTATCATCCCTCCGCCACTATCGGCCCTTCCAGGCCAGCAGGCGCATGGCATTCATGGTCACCAGCACGGTAGCCCCGGTATCGGCCAGGATCGCGGGCCAGAGGCCGGTCACGCCGATGATCGTGGTCACCAGGAACACCGCCTTGAGGCCGAGCGCTACGGTGATATTCTGCCGGATATTGCCCATGGTCGCGCGGGAGAGCGCCACCATATTGGCAATGTCCATGACGCGGCCGTGAAGGATCGCGGCATCGGCGGTCTCCAGCGCCACATCCGTGCCGCCGCCCATGGCGATGCCGATATCGGCCGCGGCCAGCGCCGGCGCATCGTTGATGCCGTCGCCGACCTTGGCGACGATCTCGCCGGCGGCCTGCCTCTCGCGCACGATCGCCTGCTTGTCCTCCGGCAGCAGCCCGGCGCGAACCTCGATGCCGAGCTTGGCGCCGATCGCACGCGCGGTCCGCTCGTTATCGCCGGTCAGCATCACGGTGCCGATGCCCAGTTCCTTCAGTGCCCTGAGCCCGGCGATGGCATCAGTGCGCGGTTCGTCGCGGATGGCGATCAGGCCTACCGGCTTGCCCGCCGCGACCAGCACCGACACGGTCTTGCCCTCGGCATTGAACGCCTCGATCCGCGCCACCGCGGATGCATCGAGCGGCTGGATTTCGCCTGCGGCCTTGGGCGAGAGCAGCGCCACATCCTCGCCGCCGACGGAGCCCGTGACGCCCTTGCCGGGAACCGCCTTGGCCGACATTGCGGGCGGCACGGGCGCCTTCATATCCTTGGCCCTGGCGAGGATCGCGACGGCCAGGGGGTGGCTGGAGCCGCTTTCGAGCGCCGCCGCAAGCGACAGAACCTTGCCCTCCGGCCTGCCGAGGCCGATCACGTCGGTGACAACGGGCTTACCCTCGGTCAGCGTGCCCGTCTTGTCGAGCGCCACCAGCGTCACCCTGCGGAACGCCTCGATGATGGCGCCGCCCTTGATCAGCAATCCGCGCCGGGCGCCGGCCGACAGGCCTGCGGCGATGGCCGCAGGCGTCGAGATCACCAGCGCGCAGGGGCAGCCGATCAGCAATATCGCGAGGCCCTTGTAGATCCATTCGTCCCACGAGCCGGCGAAGAACAGCGGCGGAACCAACGCGACCAATGCGCCGGCGACGAGAACGCCAGGCGTATAATAGCGAGCGAAGCGGTCGATGAAACGCTCGGTCGGCGCCTTGCTTTCCTGAGCCTCTTCGACGAGCTTGACCACGCGTGCGATGGTGTTGTCGGCGGCAGCCGCCGTCACGCGCACCTTGAGCACCGCGTCGGAATTGATCGTGCCGGCGAAGACCGTATCGCCTGGATTCTTCGTCTTCGGCACGCTTTCGCCCGTAACGGGGGCTTCGTTGATCGCCGACGAACCCTCGACGATCACGCCATCGGCGGCGATCCGGTCGCCGGGACGCACGACAAGGATCGCGTCGAGTGCCAGCGCGTCAGCCGCGACTTCCTCGGTCGCTCCATTGCGTTCGATCAGCGCCGTCTTCGGTACTAGCTCGGTCAGGCCGCGAATGCTGGCGCGTGCCCGGCCGGCCGCCACCCCTTCCAGCAACTCGCCGACGAGAAACAGGAAGACCACCATCACCGCCTCCTCGACCGCGCCGATGAACAGCGCACCGACGGCGGCGATCGTCATCAGCGTCTCGATCGAAAACGGCGTCCCGGCCATCGCTGCGGCAAAGGCACGCCGCGCGATCGGCACCAGCCCGACCAGGAGCGCCGGAACGAATATCCAGCTCGGCACCGAGGGCAAAGCGAGATGCGCGAGATAGGTGACGACAAGCGCCGCACCCGTAACCCAGGTCAGGATCGCCTTCTTCGTCTTCCACCACGGCCCGTCGCCGATCTCGAAATGCGAATGCGCGTGCCCGCCACCATCCTCGTGGTCATGGCCTTCGTGATCGTGTCCCGCAGTGCTCGGCGGAGCTTTGCCACCCGCCGGTGCGATCGAATAACCGAGCGCCTTGACCTGCTGCTCCACCGCACCCCCAGTGAAATTCGGTCCCGGCAGCACCGTCAGCGTGCCGCTGGCGAGCGAAACGCCGGCCTCCTCGACGCCAGGCAGGCGATTGACGGCGGTCTCGATCTTGGAGACGCAGCTCGCGCAATCCATGCCGCCGATGCGGTACTTGAGTTTGGTGACGTGATTCTCCGACATTTCCCGGCCTTTCGCTTCAACTGATGGGAAAGGTAGTACCTCTAGTGGCTAGAGGTTCAAGAGGGAAAACGAAGTATTTCAACTCGCCTCGCGCAGCTGCTCCGCCGTCTGCAGATCCACGCTCACCAGCGTTGAGACGCCTTGCTCCGCCATGGTCACGCCGTAGAGGCGGTTCATGCGGGCCATGGTGATGGGGTTGTGGGTGATGATCAGGAAGCGGGTTTCGGTGGTCGCGGCCATCTCGTCCATCAGGTTGCAGTAGCGCTCGACATTGTGGTCGTCGAGCGGCGCGTCGACTTCATCGAGCACGCAGATCGGCGCGGGATTGGTGAGGAAAACGGCGAAGATCAGCGCCATCGCGGTCAGCGCCTGCTCGCCGCCCGAGAGCAGCGTCATGGTCTGCGGCTTCTTGCCGGGCGGGCGGGCGAGGATTTCGAGACCTGCCTCCAAGGGATCGTCGCTTTCGATCAGTTGCAGCTCGGCCTCGCCGCCGTTGAAAAGGTGGGTGAACAGCCGCTTGAACTGGGTGTTGACCACGTCGAAGGCTGCCATCAGCCGCTCGCGGCCTTCGCGGTTTAAATTCTGGATCGCGCTGCGCAGTTTGCGGATGGCGTCGATGATGTCGTCGCGTTCGCGCACCAGATTGTCGAGCTGGCCGGTGAGTTCAGCCTGTTCTTCCTCGGCGCGGAGATTGACGGCACCGAGCCGCTCGCGCTCCATCTTCACCCGTTCGAGTTCGATCTCGATGGCGCGGGTGTCGGGCAGGGGGGCGTCGGGCGCGAGGCCTGTCAGGCGCAGCACGAGATGCGGCTCGGTATCGAGCGTCTCGCGAATGCGGGTCTCCTGGGCGATGCGCCAGTCGCGCGCCGAGACCAGCCGTTCCTCGGCGCGGCCACGGCGTTCGCGGGCTTCGGCCAGCAAGGCCAGCGCGTCGCGGGCGATGCGGTCGGCTTCGCGCTGCTGGTTTTCCTGTGCGGCAAGCTTGTCGGCGGCCTCCTTGCGTGCGGCCTCGGCCTTGGCGATCGCGTTCATCAGGTTGAAGCGTTTCTCCTCGAATTCCTCGGGCGCCGCCAGCAGGTCCTCGAGTTCGATGCGGGTCTCTTCCTCGCGCTCGGTCAGCGTTGCGATCTGGCGGGCAGCACTCGCCTCGCGGTCGCGCCAGACCTGCCGCTCGGCACCGATCGCCGAGATCCGGCGGCGGCGGGCATCGTTCTCGCGGGCTTCGGCATCGTTGAGTGCGCGCGCTTCGGTCAACGCCGCGCGCCGTTCCGCGACAATTATGCCCTGCTCGCGCAGCCGCATTTCGAGGCCGGAGAGATCGGGCGCCTCGGCGAGCGCGATCCGGGCGTCTTCCTCCGATATGCCGAGTTCCTCCATCTGGGCGTCGAAGCCGGCGATCTGCTGGCTCACGCTGTCCTTGCGGCGGATGAGATCGGAGGCGGCGCGTTCGGCTTGAAGCGCTGCTTCGCGCGCTTCGGTCAGCTTGCGGGCGAGCAGGCGCACCATGTCGCGGTTGGAATTCAGCCGTTCCTCGCCGATGCGGACCTGATCGGTGGCGTTGTCGAGACGGTTTTCGCAGTCCTCAAGCAGGATGCGCGCTTCCTCTGCTTCGGATTCCAGCGCCTTCAGCCGGTTCTTCTGCTGTAGGCGAAGGGCGGCCGCGCTCGGCGCCCCGGCACGGGTTACATGCCCGTCCCAGCGCCAGACGGTGCCTTGCCGGGAGACCAGGCGCTGGCCCGGCGAGAGTTTGGCACGAAGCGCGTCGCCATCACTATCCTCGACCAGCCCCGTCTGGCGCAGGCGGCGATGCAGTTCGGTGGGCGCTCTGACATGATCGATGAGCGGCGTGGCGCCAGCGGGCAGGGCGGGGTCATTCTCACCACCAGCCGGCATCGACCAGAAGGCTGACGCCGCCGGATCGAGCGCGGAGTCGAGATCGTCGCCAAGCACGGCGCCGAGCGCGGCCTCAAGCCCCGGATCGGGAGAAATTTGCTCCGAGACCGGTATATGCGCGCCGGTGCCGGCTGCAGCCAGCATCCGTTCGATCGTCGCCGCCTCGGTCTCGACGGCGCGCAGTCTGCCACGCGCATCTTCTACCGGCTTGCGGGCTTCCTGTTGGCTAGCGCGGGCGTCGTTCAGCGCCCGCTCGGCCTGCGCCTGCGCCTTCTCGCCATCGTCATGAGCCAGCTCGGCTGCCTCGAGTTCGGCCTCTTTCTCAGCGGGATCGGGCAGGGCGGATAGCTTGGCCTCGACCGCCGTCAGCTCCTCGCGGGCGTCGGAAATCTGCCGTTCGAGCCTCAGTCGCCGCTGGGCAAGATCGGCGAGAAAGCGTTCAAGCTGCTGGCGGGTGGCGGCGGCTTCGGCGCGCTCGGCGGTCAGCGCCTGCATGACGCCCTCGGCTTCGGTGACCTCGGCGGTCGCGCCAGCCAATGCCTCGGCTAATTCGGCGGCGCGCTCCGCGGCATTCTCCAATGCCTCACGAAGTTCCTGCTCCTCTTCTTCGAGGCGGGTGACGATAGAGGCATTCCCCGAGATCATCTGCCTCTCGCGCTCGATATCGGCGGCAAGTTGGGTGATCCGGCGTTCGAGTTCCTGGCGTCGCGCTTCCAGCCGGCGCATGTCTTCCTCAAGCTGGCCGCGCGCGATGGTCAGGCGCTGCAATCCAGCCGCCGCCTGGGCCTCGGCCTCGCGCAGCTCCGGGAGCTTCAGGCCATGGACGGCCTGATCCTTCGCCGCCTCCATCTGCGCCTGCGCTCTTTCGGCGACGGTATTGGTGGCCTGGTTCAAGGCGCTTTCAGCCTCGCCCTCGGCGGTTTTCGCCTGCGCCCAGCGTATGTGGAGCAGCTTGGCTTCCTCGGCGCGGATCGAGGCCGACAACTGCTTGTAGCGGTTGGCCTGCCGCGCCTGGCGCTTGAGGCTCTCGATCTGGGTCGACAGCGTGGTGGTGACGTCCTCGAGCCGTTCGAGATTGGTCTCGGCGGCCTTAAGCCTGAGTTCCGCCTCATGCCGGCGCGAATGCAGGCCCGAAATGCCGGCCGCCTCTTCGAGCAACTGCCGCCGCGCCTGGGGCTTGGCCTGGATCAGCTCGCCGATACGGCCCTGGCCGACCATGGCGGGCGAGCGCGCTCCCGTCGAGGCATCGGCGAATAGCAGTTGCACATCGCGCGCGCGGGCTTCCTTGCCGTTGATGCGGTAGACCGAACCCTGCTCGCGCTCGATGCGGCGCGTCACCTGCAATTCGTCGGCATCGTTGAAGGCGGCGGGCGCAGTGCGATCGGAATTGTCGATGAACAGCCCGACCTCGGCGGAATTGCGCGAGGGCCGCTGGCCAGAGCCGGAGAAGATCACGTCATCCATGCCGGACGCGCGCATATTCTTGTAGGAATTCTCGCCCATCACCCAGCGCAACGCCTCGACCAGGTTCGACTTGCCGCAACCGTTCGGGCCGACGACACCGGTGAGGCCGGGTTCGATCAGGAATTCCGAGGGTTCGACGAAGGACTTGAAGCCGGTGAGGCGGAGCTTGTTGAACTTCATGAGGGTTGGCTCATGAAAACGCAAAAAGGCGGCAGCCGTATGCTGCCGCCCCTTGATATAACGTTAGGTCGATTACTTTGCTGCGGCGTCGATAATGGCCGACATGTTTGCAACGCTCATTTCCCCGGTATAACGCTGCCCGTTGATGAAGAATGTGGGCGTGGAATCCACGCCGAATTCCTTCGAACCCTGTTCCCGTACCTTGGTCACATCATCCAGAAGTTTCTGGTTCGTCAAGCAGGCCTCGAAGCTCTCCTGTGTAAAACCGGCAAGTTTCGACATTTGCAGCAATGCGGCGCGGCCATCGGGTGCCACGGCCCAGGTACCCTGCGCCTTGAAGAGCGCCGACACCATGGGGAAATACTGGCCTTCCGGGGCGCAGCGGGCCAACATGATCGCGGCCATCGCGCGGGCATCGAGCGGGAACTCGCGCAGCACGAACCGCACCTTGCCGGTATCGACATACTTCGCCTTGATGCCCTCGAACGTCTCCTCGTGGAAACGGGCGCAATGCGGGCAGGTCATCGACATGTATTCGACGATGGTGACCGGCGCATCGGCCTTGCCGATCGACACATCGGGCAGGGGACCTGGCGCCATCAGGGTGGCGACATCGACCGAGCCTTCGGCCTTCGGCGCTTCTTCCTGTGCGAAGGCGGCTGCCATCGGCACGGAGGCGAACGCTGCGGCGGCGGTGCCTGCGGCCATGAATTTCAGGAATTCTTTGCGGGTGAGATGCATGTCGTCTCCTTGGGGACAGGCGATAAGGCGTTGAGAGCCGGGATATACTTTGCGCCGGGATGTCGCAAGTCGTCGCTCATGCGATCTGTTCAAAGAATTGTGACTGCCGGATGGCGGATCAATTCGAATTGATAAACAGTGACTTCTCACCGCTTCCTGCTGCCATAGACGGCCTTGCCGAGGCGTTCGACGGCGGCTTTCAACTGTTCGCTCTCGATACCGGATGTCAGCTCGTCGAGATGGCTTTTCTCGCCTGGGGAAAGCGCCCTGAGCCGCTTGCGCGCGCGGATGTGCTGCGTCACGGGTTTCTGCACGATGCGGATCTGCCTGATGGCGGGAAAACCGAAGAAGCCGTTGATCCGCTGGATCAATTCCCCCTGGGCATGGACGAGAAACAGCGCGCGCGCACCCTCGCAGGCAATGGTCAGCACGCCGGGCTCCATGCCACCACTATCGCCGGACATTTCGGAATTGCGGCGCGGCCAGGTGATCTTCTCCGGCCGCGAACAATCGGCGAAATCCGCGCCCGCGATCTCGTCCCAACTGCCGAGCAGCGCGGTGTTGATGCCGGCCTTGCGCTGCAGGACAGGATCCATCAGCCGGTTGGCAGCTTCGGCGATCTGCATCGCGCCTTTGCGTTTGAAGTCGTTCATGAAAGTATGCTGTCGCCTGGTTCTGCTTGAATCATAGCCGTGTTCCCCGTATGCGGCAATGGATGACGATCTCCCCGCCCAAACCCGCCGACCTCCTCGCCTGGTACGACGGCCACCGCCGCGAATTGCCGTGGCGTGTGACGCCGGATATGCGCAGGGCGGGCGTGATCGCCGATCCCTATCACGTCTGGCTCTCCGAGATCATGCTGCAGCAGACGACGGTGCAGGCGGTGAAGGCCTATTTCGAAAAGTTCGTCCGCCTCTGGCCGACGGTGCAGGATCTCGCCGGCGCCGACACCGAGGACGTGATGAAGGCCTGGGCTGGGCTGGGCTATTATGCCCGCGCCCGCAACCTGAAGAAATGCGCCGAGGCGGTGGTCGCGCAACACGGCGGCAAGTTCCCCGAAACGGCGGAGGCGCTCAAGACGCTTCCCGGCATCGGCGACTATACGTCCGCCGCCATCGCGGCGATCGCCTTCGACGAACCGGCACACGTCATGGATGGCAATGTCGAGCGGGTCATCTCACGCATCTTCATGGTCGAGGAAGCGCTGCCGGCCGCAAAGCCTGCGATGCGGGCGCATCTCGCCACGCTGACACCCGATGATCGGCCGGGCGACTTCGCCCAGGCGATGATGGATCTCGGCGCCACGATCTGCACGCCGCGCCGCCCGGCCTGTGCGCTCTGTCCCTGGCGCGATCACTGTCGCGCGTTTCATGAGAGCGATCCGGAATTCTATCCTGTGAAAGCCGAGAAGAAGGCGCGGCCGGTGCGGCAAGGCGCGGCGTTCGTCGCAATCGATTCCGAGGGCAGGGTGCTGCTGCGCAAACGCATCGAATCCGGCTTGCTCGGTGGCATGACGGAAGTGCCGACGACGGCATGGAACTCCAACCGCGACGGCGGCATGGGGACGGACCATGCGCCGTTCGTGGCCGACTGGAAGCCTTGCGGCACCATCATCCATGTCTTCACGCATTTTGAACTGCGGCTTTCAGTCTATCGCGCCGATGTGGCTGGCACCCGCGACGGCGATAACGGCTGGTGGGAGCCCGTCACAAATCTTGACGGCGAGGCCTTGCCAACTGTCATGAAAAAAGCAATCAGCGCGGCTATTCCCGACGCGTTCAAAAAATAGAAGCGAAAGAATTCATGACTGCAGAGATTCGGTACATTGTTTTCGACATCGGCAAGGTCCTCATCCATTACGATCCCGATATCCCGTTCTCACGGCTGATTCCGGATGCCACCGAGCGCAAATGGTTCTTCGAGAACGTCTGCACCCATGAATGGAATGTCGAGCAGGACCGCGGCCGTACCTGGCAGGAAGCCGAGGCGTTACTGATCGAGAAGTTCCCCGATCACGAGCACAACATCCGCGGCTTCCGCAAGCACTGGCACGAAATGGTGCCGCATCCCTACCAGCACAGCGTCGACCATCTCGAGCGCTTTCTCGCGGAGGGCCGCGACGTGACCCTGCTCACGAATTTCGCCGACGACACGTTCGATCAGGCTTCGGAGATTTTCCCGTTCCTGAACAAGGCACGCGGCGTGACCGTCTCGGCGCGCGTCAGGCTGATCAAGCCGGACCCGGCGATCTATGACAGGCATACCAAGGCATTCGGCCTCGATCCCGCCGCCACCCTCTTCATCGACGATGCGCCCGCCAATATCGATGCCGCCAATGCCTACGGCTGGAACGCCGTGCTCTATACCGGCCCGGAAAAGCTCGACGCGGATCTGAAGAATTTCGGGCTGCTTTGATGCCCGAATTGGATCCCATGGCACGGCTCATTGCCTATCATGACGCGATCAACGCGCTCGATTTCGCCACGATCGAAGCGATGTTCGCCGAGGATGCCGTCTATGACTCGGGCGGTCTCGGCGGTGTCGTGCAAGGTCGTGGGCCTGTCATGGCTGGGTTCCGCGCCTATTTCGACCTCTATCCGGATCAGGTGTCCCATGACAGTCTGGTGGAACCCGTGGGCGAGCGCGCCATCCGCTCCATCTGGAAGCTCACCGCCACGCATCGCCTGACGGGCGACAAGCTGATCCGCGCGGGCGAGGAGATCGTGACCTTCGACCACGCCGGCTTGATCGCCCGCGTCGAGGTCACCGACCATCCGGCGTAACCCGCGCTACCCGGGACGCCACATTTAGATCCCACCATCCATCGAAATCACCCGCCGGATCTCGTCGCTCTTGAAGCCGACCATGGTTGGCGCCCGCCGGCCGGCGAGCGCGGCCACATCGTAGAGTTCGGTGACGATCCCCTCGAATGTCAGCCAATGCGCGACATCGCCGGTCCCGAGATCCACGACCTGGATGCCGCAGCGGGGCTTCATCGACGCAGAGTCAAGCCGCCCCTGCAGCGGCAGGTCCTCGAAGGTCCGGTTGTTCCTCGGCGCCGAAAGGCCGATGACCGCATGGTTGCCGAAAAACGCCAGGCCCCGCGCATAGCCCGGCAGGAAGGCGATTGGTTCGAAGCGGCCGGATGCCATGTCCACGGTTCCGAATTCGCCCGCCCCGGAATTGAGCACATAGAGCTTGCCCCCGTGCCAGCGCGGCGAATGCGGCATGGAAAGCCCAGCGCAGGCGATCTCGCCGCTGTCGACATCGATGACCACGCCGCCGCCCGTCCTCGCATCACGCCAGCTGTCGGCGACATCGCCCGTGCCTATGGCGGTGACGAAAGCGGGCCTGCCGTCGCGCATCGCCAGCCCGTTGAGGTGGCACCGGTCCTCGGCGGCCAGACGCGAGACGAAGGGAGGCTTCCACAGAGGCTTGAAGGAATGGGTGTCTGAGACGGTTGCCAGGCAGGAAAACAGCGTGTTGGCGAAGACCAGCCTGCCCGAACGGTCATAGGCCATGTCGTGGACATCGAGATCGCCGGTGAAATGGCTGGTCTGCGGCACATAGCAGGCATCCGCGCCCTTGGCCATCTCGCCGGGGGCAAGCGCATCGACGAATGTGTAGACCTGGTAGAGCGAGGCCACCGCCAGCCGCCCGGCATCCACGGCCAGCCCCATCGGCCGGTCGATGGTGCGTTCGAAGACGGTGATCTTGCCGGTCTCCGGATTGGAGCCGATGAACAGCACCTTGCCTGACTGATATGTCGAAAGCACCAGCGATCCGCCGCTCTCCCTGAGCCAGGATGCGAACTGCCGCGAGGTGAACATTTCGAGTGCCGGCCGAGCGGCGGGTTGGGTCATGCTGTGTCTCGCAAGGTCGGATCCGGTCTCCCTATCAGATGACGACACTCACATCGCTGTCAACCGCCACGCTCGCCAGCACGTTGGCGTCGCCATCGACGAGGTTGTAGATGTCGAACGTGCCGTTCTTGCCGCCGGCCAGCGTCTTGTTGGAGGCGGTGAGGTCCCAGCCGGCGCCTGACGACGTGTATTCGATCAATTCCAGCGTGTCGCCGGCATTGCCCGAGATGACGAGGCTGTTGTGGCTGGCGGCGGCGGTGAAGGCCGTGTTGCCTGTGGTGGAGAAGTGGAAGACGTCCGATGCCTCGAGGATAAGCCGGTTGTCGCCGGTGCCGGTCAGGTCGAAGGCCTCGATCCCTGACATTTCGGCGTTCGACCAGTCTCGCGCGTCGAGCGTAATGCCCGAGCCCGAAAGCGCTACCGTATCCTGCCCTAGCCCGGCATCGATGAAGACCACATCGTCATTGGCGATCCTGATAATGTCGTCGCCGGCGCCTGCGCGAAACCGGTCGGCGCCGCCGCGTCCGTCGAGCCTGTCATTGCCCGCACCACCGATGAAGAATTCCGCCGCAAGCGTGCCTGTTGTCTGGACCGCCGCCGCGCCGTTGCCGAACGTGCCGCCGAAGACGATGTAAGCCTCGCCGGCCTGCGTGTCGCCGTCGTCGCCATTGGGTGCGCCGACGAGCAGGTCGTCGAAGCCGTCGCCATTGACATCGCCTGCCGAGGACACCGATCGGCCCGCATTATCGTTCGTCGTATCGCCCTGGATGATAAAGCCTTGGGCGGCGGTGATTGCGGCAAGATCGATCACCTGGCGGCCGGCAACATCGATTCCGAAACCCTGGTCGCTGCCGAAGATCACATAGGCCTCGCCGGCATTGGTGCCGCCGTTATCGCCGCTATAGGCCCCGACGATCATGTCGTCGAAGCCGTCGCCATTGACATCGCCGGCTGAAGATACCGAAATGCCGGCCTGATCGTTTGCCGCATCGCCCTGGATGATGAAGCCCTGGGCGGTGGTGAGATTGGTGAGGTCGATTATCTGGCGGCCGGCAACATCGATTCCGAAGCCCTGGTCGGAGCCGAAGACGACATAGGCCTCGCCGGCCAAGTTGCCGCCGTCGACACCGCGATAGGCTCCGACGATGATGTCGTCGAAGCCGTCGCCATTGACATCGCCGGCCGAGGACACCGAAACGCCGGCATGATCGCCTGCTGCGTCTCCCAGGATGATGAAACCCCGGGCAGCGCTCAGAGTGGTGAGATCGATCACCTGACGGCCGGAGACATTGGCGCCGAAGCCCTGGTCGGAGCCGAAGATGACATAGGCCTCGCCGGCATACGCGCCACCGCCGTCGCCGCGATCGGCGCCGACGATCAGGTCTTCGAAGCCGTCGCCGTTGACATCGCCGGCCGATGACACTGAACCGCCGGCAAGATCGCCCGCTGCATCTCCCTGGATGATGAAGCCCTGGGCGGCGGCGAGATTGGTGAGATCGATCACACGGTGGCCGGAGACATCGGACCCGAAGCCCTGGTCGGTGCCGAAGATCACATAGGCTTCGCCGGCCTGTGCGCCGTCGTCGTCGCCTAAGAAGGCCCCAACGATCAGATCGTCGAAGCCGTCGCCATTGACATCACCGGCCGAGGACACCGAACAGCCGGCACGGTCGTCTGCCGCATCGCCCTGGACAATGAAGCCCTGGGCGGCGGTGATTGTGGCAAG
>Ga0307515_10005397_pt1 | contig 25907 bp, 18 predicted proteins | sample 17_EM_MG_FD_194513 | JGI IMG/M metagenome (GOLD analysis project Ga0307515, IMG submission 194513) | Populus trichocarpa ectomycorrhiza microbial communities from riparian zone in the Pacific Northwest, United States - 17_EM | ecosystem: Host-associated > Plants > Roots > Unclassified | place... | reverse complement strand
GTTGGCCCGGTGTTTGGGGCGGTGCTTGGGTGGCGGGCCATGGTGGGTCTGTGGACCATGCCGGGGTGGGGGGTTCTTGGGGCGCTCCGCCGCTGTGGAAGGGGCCGTATTGCGGGCCCGGGTGGGTCGCGTAGCCGGGTTGGGTGCCTGGGGCTGGGGCTGGGGCTGGGGCTGGGGCACCTGGGTTTGCTTGGGCCGGGGGCGGGATGGCCTGATCGGGCTCATCGCCGGGTTGACCGCTGGCGTCGTGACTCGTCGGGTGCGCGCTCGGCTCGGCCTCCGCCCGGGCGGGCTCGTGGCCGTTTGCGGCGCCCCGGAAGTCGTCGGTCACGACACAGCAGGTTACCAGTCAGTCGCGATTGCCGATGTCCCACGATGATCATCGAGAGCCCGCCAGGCCCCCGGTCCAGCTATCTCGACTTGTTACGCCGACCTGGCTCCCAATCAGGCTTCCGAACAGCCGGGACGCCGGCGGCGGGTCACCACGACCAGGAAAACGCCGCCTGCTGCGATCGCCGCGCCGACCCCGGCCATGCCCACAACGTTGACGCCGGTCACCGGAAGGCCGCCAGAGTTCGACGAGCCGCCGCCCCCGCCGGAGGTAGAGCCATCGTTGTTGGTAGTGCTCGTGCTGGTGCCGCCACCGCCGCCCGAGGGGGCCGGCGTGCTGGGCGGGGTGTCGCCGGGTCCGGTATCGCCCGGCGGAGTGTCACCGCCACCACCGCCGGTGGGCGGTGGCGTGGTCGGGCTGCTGCCGCCACCGTCGCCGGGCGGGGTGTCACCGCCGCCGTCACCCGGCGGGGTATCGCCACCACCGTCGCCGGGTGGAGTGGTCGGCTGGGTGGTCGGATCAGTGCCCCCGTCGCCGGGCGGGGCGGTCGGGTCTGTGCCGGTGTCGCCATCGGTGTCGGTGTCGGCCGTCGTAGTGGGATCGGCCAGGACGGCAAGGCCGCGCACTGTCATATGTGGCGTGGACGCGCTGGCTGCGGGCGCACCCGCGAGGCCAACCACACCGATCGCGCCTACCAAGAGCCCAAGACGTGCGGCGACACGCACACTGCGGCGGCGTGCGAGCTGATTGATTCGCATGTTCCTCTCCGATTCCCCCGATGGCGAAGTCAATCCGTCCGCAACGGACGGTGATTCTCGTCAATCCGGAGAGCAACGTATCCAATCATGGCCGTCGCTCGCTGCCCGCCCTTGACAATTCAGACATCCGGCCCGTTTGCCAATTTCCACCCAGCACCATGAGGCCACCTGACCTGTGGTGATGGCCATGCAGACAGGATCCGATCGCTCGAGCAAATTCGATCCTGAGTAGCCGATGCAGACCTTCTCGGCGTCGGGAATGTGCCCGTTCCTAGCGACAAGGAGGGCACGGTTCGATCCCTTAGGAAACCGAACTCAAACGGTAGTCGGATTTGTCCCGACGCCGGGTATCAGCACGGTGCGCGCATGGCCTCGCGCCGGCCCGCGACTTGGCCGTTCTCTTCGACTCGGCTCGGTTTACTCCTCGGCCAGGGCGTCGGCGTCTATCTGCTCGGCGAACTCGGCCGCCTCGGCATCGCGGGCCGCCAACGCGTCCTTGACCACCCGGAACGCCACCCCTGCCGGATAGCCCTTGCGGGCGAGCGTGCCCACCAGCCGGCGGAAGATCGCCTCGGGCGTGCCTGTCGCCGTGCGCAGCTTGCGGTCGACGAGAGCGCGGGCGGTCGCCACCTCGTCGTCCTCGTCGAGCGTCTCCAGGGCCTCGCCGGCCACCTCGGCGTCGATGCCACGTTGCCGCAACTCGTTGGCGAGCGCGCGCCGGGCCAGGCCGCGACCGTGATGCCGGGTGGACACCCAAGCCCGGGCGAACGCCGCATCGTCGATGATGCCGACCTCGTCGTACCGATCCAGCACCTCGGTGATCACCTCGGCCGAGATCTCCTTGCGGGCGAGCGCCTTCGCCAGTTCGGCGCGGGTGCGCGGGCGCACAGCCAGCTGGCGCAGACATATCTCGCGAGCCAGCTCGGACTCGTCCCGCGGAGCAGCCGAACGCGACTCCCCGCCGTCGTCCGGCCGGTAGTCGGACGAGCGTCGCCGTTCAGTCGGCTCGGCGTCGGCGCCGCCGGAGGCAGGAGCGCCACGCGCACCGCGACGGCCACCGCCCGACCGCCCCGTACCACTGCTGCCGCTGCCTCCGATGACGGTGCCGAAGGCGCTGGTCCCCGGCGAACCCCGGCGCCGACGAGCAGGAACGTTGCCGCGTTCCGAGTCGTCACGCCGGGGCCCGCCACCAGGGGGGTCCTCGTAGTCGGGCTGAGGGTCCGTCGGCCGGGGTGGGATGGCGTCCCAACCCCGCCCGGCCCGTGCTCCACGTCGGCCGGCCACCGCGGCTCAGCGCCCCGGCGACACGGACGACATCGTCCGATTCCGCACGATCAGAAGTCGACCGGAGGCAGCTCGGGGCCACCGGCGGCGTCGCCGGAGGTCTGGCCCACGCCGAGCTTCTCCAGGATCTTCTTCTCGATCTCGGCGGCCACGTCCGGGTTCTCCTTCAGGAACTCCCGCGCCTTCTCCTTGCCCTGGCCCAGCTGGTCGCCGTCGTACGTGTACCAGGCGCCGGACTTGCGAATGATGTTCTGCTCGACGCCGACATCGATGAGCGAACCCTCACGAGAGATGCCCTTGCCGTACATGATGTCGAACTCGGCCTGCTTGAACGGGGCCGCGACCTTGTTCTTCACGACCTTGACCCGGGTCCGGTTACCGACGACGTCGGTGCCGTCTTTCAGGCTCTCGATGCGCCGCACGTCGAGGCGCACCGAGGAGTAGAACTTCAGCGCCCGGCCACCCGTAGTGGTCTCGGGCGAGCCGAACATGACGCCGATCTTCTCGCGGAGCTGGTTGATGAAGATCGCGGTCGTGCCCGAGTTGCTCAGGATGCCGGTGATCTTTCGCAGCGCCTGGCTCATCAGCCGGGCCTGCAGGCCGACGTGACTGTCGCCCATCTCACCCTCGATCTCGGCACGCGGCACAAGCGCGGCGACCGAGTCGATGACGATGACGTCAAGCGCGCCGGAACGGATCAGCATGTCGGCGATCTCGAGCGCCTGCTCGCCGGTGTCCGGCTGGGACACCAGCAGCGCATCGGTGTCGACGCCGAGGTTGCGGGCGTATTCCGGGTCGAGCGCGTGCTCCGCGTCGATGAACGCCGCGATGCCGCCGTTGCGCTGAGCGTTGGCGACCGCATGCAACGCCACCGTCGTCTTACCGCTCGACTCCGGTCCGAAGACCTCGATGACCCGGCCGCGCGGCAGACCGCCGACGCCGAGCGCCACGTCGAGCGCGATCGAGCCGGTCGGAATGACAGCGGTCTGCACGACTGGGCGCTCGCCGAGCCGCATCACCGAGCCTTTGCCGAACTGCTTGTCGATCTGCGCCAGTGCGAGATCGAGCGCCTTGTCCCGATCGGGTCCTGCCACCATGTCCGCCACCCCTGTACTCGACTTAGCGTTCGCGGGCGTCTTCGCCGAAGAGCTTCTGTTCACCACGCGGACACCGTAGGCGGTGGGTATGACAAAAAGCAGCCGCCCTGCCGTGGCCTGTGGATGACCATGCCGTTGTGGACAATAGCCGAACACGTGTACGAGGATCGAGCGACACGCAAGAACAAGCGTTCGAAGGGCGATCAGTGCAGGCGAACGGGCACCCGATCGGGGTAAGTGGCCACCACGGCGCGCCATACAGTGACCGTATCGACACCCTGAGCAATAGCTTCATCAATGGTTCGGCCGTCTAGCCGGGCAAAGGCGTGGTCACGCGCGAGACTCCGCGCATAGACGGGTCCGAACGCCTCCTCGAGGCGGCTCCAGAAGTCGGTCAACCGCACGTCGCACTCCTTCACTCGCCACGCACCGGACCCCCGGTCCGGCGTCCTCCATCGTGCCCGATCCCCCCGACCACGCCCACCGAGCCGCGCCCCGCGGCAGCCGCCGGCGATATGTGAGAATCCACGCTCCCGCGAGCTTCACGCACAACGGCAACCCGGAGGTGGGCCGGGCCGGGAATCTGGGATGGCATTGCTCTCCGCGTAGTAGTGGCCGAGCCGCTCAACGAAGGCACTGCGGGCCGGATCGCGCGTGTGAACCCCCGGACCCAAGATCCTCAGACACCAGCGGAGTACGCCTCGATGAACCGCTGCGGGGAGCGCGCGATATCGACCCCGCGAAGCTCACCTGCCCATGGGTACACCGCACCGAAGATCTCCCCGCAGGTGTTCGAGATCGCAGGTGTTCGAGATCGCAGGTGTTCGAGATCGCAGGTGTTCGAGATCGCCTTGACGGATATCCGCGGCAAAGCTCAGGTTGGCCTCGGCACATCCCAGAGAGCGTCTCCTGACGTCTGGCCGAGGCTCTTGAGAAATACACCGTTACCGTCGACATACGGATCGACATCCGTCATGCCGCGCGGTGGTAGGCGAGCAACATGGCTTCCATCTGTCCCGCCGTGATCCGGCCCTCCACAAGGCATCGGCCAACTCGCTCGCCACCGGCGAGGGCTCCAAACCCTCGGCACGCAGCGACCCTGCCACGTCGTCCACCGCTCGCTCGCTCCCGCTCGCCGCGAAGCTCCTCGTAGACCTGCACCGGAACGAGCACACCCACCGCTTTGCGATGGGCTCCCACAAACGCAGACTCGGCTGAATCCGGCGAGCAGGTTTGGCAGCCGCTTGCGGGCCTAGGCGACACCCAGCACGTCATGGCGAGTCATGCCCCATGGCACAAGGTGTACATCTTCGACTTGGGCTTGATCGCCTAAGAGAGGGTGGCGGCTGCGACTTTCAAGTCGGCCACCAGCCCCGCGTATGCGGCGTCGCGGTCGTCGGCGCGCAGCACCGCAGACGGGTGGATGGTGGCGATCGCCCGGATCTGGGCGACCGGGAAGTCCTCGGGATGCTGGGCGGACGCGGGCCACGGCATGACCTGCCCGCGCGAGCGGGTGACCCGGAACGCCGGCCCGAGCAGCGCCTTTGCCGCGGTGGCGCCAAGGATGACGACCAACTCGGGCCTGAGCAGCGCGAACTCGGCGACGAGCCAGGGGCGGCAGGCCTCGATGTGGGCCGGGCCGGGGGTCTGGTGGACGCGCCGCCTGCCACGCAGCTCGAAGCGGAAGTGCTTGACCGCGTTGGTGATGTAGACGTCCGTCGCGTCGATGCTCGCGTCGTCGACCGCCTCGCGCAGCAGCCGGCCGGCCGGGCCGACGAACGGTAGGCCCTTTTGATCCTCGACGTCGCCGGGCTGCTCCCCGACGAAGACGATCCGGGCGTGCGCCGCGCCTCGGCCGAAGACCGTCTGGGTCGCATTCTCGTAGAGCTCGCAGCCCTTGCAGCCGGCCGCGGCGGCCTTGAGCTCATCGAGGGAATCCGCCTCGGACGGGATGAACGCCTGCGCTCCGATGGGTGCGTCGGTCGTAGCCATGTCATGGTTTTACCCGCTCGGCCCGGAACCGATGTCATCGGGACTGCCCGGCGACCCCGACCGGGTGAGCGGCCGCCGCGACGGCATCCGCCAACGGCTCGACATCGGCCTCCGCCAACGGGCTGATGGTGATCCGGATGCCCGGCGGCGCGCTGACGCGGAAAAGCGATCCTGGGGCCACGGCATATCCGGCGTCGCGCAGCGCACCGACCGTGCGGGTCTCGTCGGGCACCCGTACCCAAAGGTTGATGCCTGTCGCGCCATGGGCCTGGAGGCCCCGCTCGGACAAGGCGTCTCGCAGAGCGAGGCGGCGGTGGTTGTAGCTGGCAGTGGCTGACTCGATGGACGCCGTGACGGTCTGCTGGCGCCACAGCACCAGAAGCAGGTGTTGCAGCATGGTGGACACCCAGCCGGTGCCGATACGCATCCGGCCGACGACGCGCGCGACGGTTGCCTCGTCGCCGGCCAGCACGGCGATGCGCAGGTCGGGGCCGTAGGGCTTGGAGGCGGACCGGATGAATGCCCAAGCAGTCGTGGTGCCGCTGAGGCAGTGCAGGCCCACGCCCGCCAACTCGGCCGCGTGATCGTCCTCGATCAGCAGCACCTCGGGGTGCGCGGCTAGCACCGGACGCAGCGCGGCGGCGCGCTCGGCGCTGACTGCGGCACCCACCGGATTTTGCGCGCGGGTGGTGATCACCACCGCCTGCACGCCCTGGGCGAGTGCACCGGCAAGCTCCTCGGGAAGCGGGCCCTCGTCGTCGACCGCGACCGGGACGACCGTCAGGCCCAGCGCGGCAACCAGGTCGAGCAGATTTGCCCAACCGGGATCCTCGACCGCGACCGAGTCACCGGGGCGCAGGTGAGCGGTGAGCAGGCGCTCGATGGCGTCGAGCGTGCCGGACGTCACAGTGATCGCCGCCTCGTCGACAGGAACGCCGTCGGTCGCGAACCGGGCTCGGGCGGCGTCAACGAACTCAGGCAGCGCGCCGGAAGCCGCATAGCCAAGCGGCTCGCCGATCTGGCCCGCGACGGCGCGCAGGTGCGGGCCGAGGCGCGGCAGGAGCCTGACGTCGGGGTCGCCGGACGACAAGTTGGCCATCCCGGGCGGGACCGGGAGGCGGAGCGCGGAACGCGGCATCGCGACGGCCGGGCGGGCCCGGACCCGGGTGGTCTGCCGGCCGATCGTCTCGAGCACGCCGCGATTGCGCAGCTCCTGATAGGCCTTTGCCACCGTGGCGGGGCTCACGTGCAGCGCGCCGGCCAGGACGCGGACCGGTGGTAGCGCCGCCCCCGTCTGGAAATCGCCGCCGCGGATGCCGGCCTCGATGCTGGCGGAAATCGAGGCGGCGCTGGAACCGGTGACCTGATACTGTGCTGACACACGAGATATTCTGTACTAGCACAGAGCTTCACGCAAGGAGGCCCGGTGACCGACCTCTACGAGCCCACTCCGCGCACCACGGCAACCCGCAATCGCGGCCGCATGCACTACGAGCGCGCCACTGCACACGCCATCCTCGACGAGGCCTATGACTGTTCCGTCGCCTTCGTGCTGGACGGCGAGCCCCGTGTCCTGCCGACGCTGCACGTCCGCGTCGACGACACCGTCTATCTGCACGGCTCGACCGGCGGACGCCTAGGCCTGTCGGCGCGCGGCGAGGGCAAGTCGGTGTGCCTGTCGGTGACGCTGCTCGACGGCCTGGTCTACGGGCGTTCGCAGTTCCACCACAGCGCCAACTACCGGTCGGTGGTTGCGATGGGTACGGCTCGGCCGGTCACCGATCCGATCGAGAAGCGGATGGCGATGACCGCGCTGGTGGAAAAGGCCGGCCGGGGACGCGCCTCCGAGAGTCGGCCGCCGACCCGGCGGGAGCTCGCCGAGACCGCCGTCCTGGCGCTGCCACTGACCGAGGTGTCGGTCCGGGCCCGCACCGGCGGTGTCGTGGACGATCCCGAGGATCTAGTCCTCCCACACTGGGCGGGCGTGCTGCCGCTGCGGCGGGTGGCCGGTCCGCCCGAGACCGACGCGGGGGTCGGCGCGACACCGCCCGACTATCTCGCCGGCCCAAGGTCACCGTGGCATACCGCGGTCACCATGCGCGGCAAGCACGTGGTGCTCGAGCCGCTTGCCCCGGCGCATGTGGACGGCCTGTTCTCAGCGTTGAGCGACCCGGAGGTCTGGCAGTTCCTGCCCACGCCGCAGCCGCGCAGCCGGGACGAGATTGCCGCGCAGGTCGCCACAGCGGCGCGACAGCAATGGCTCGGCCAGCGAGTGGCCTGGGCGCAATGCGACCCGGCGACCGGCGCGGTGATCGGCATGACGAGCTACCACGACGTCGACGCCGAGCAGCGGTCGCTCGGCATCGGGCACACGATCGTCGGCCGGCCGTGGTGGCGCACGGGGGTGAACACCGAGGCCAAGCTCATGCTGCTCGAGCGGGCGTTCGACGTGCTGGGTGCGGAGCGGGTGTTCTGGTACACGGACATTCGCAACGAACGGTCACAACGGGCGATCGCCCGGATCGGCGCCAGCCGCGACGGGATGATCCGGCGGCACCGACTGCGGCCGGACGGGACGTGGCGGGATTCGGTGCTCTTCGCGATGACCGCAGACGAGTGGCCAGCCAAGGCAGAGCGGCTTCGGAAGATGGTGGCAGACCGGACATAGAGCGACGATCGGCCGGGCTGCCCGGCGGCGATCCGCGAGTCGGAGCGACCGCCGCCGTGGAGGGCGAGCGCAGGGCAGGCGCGCGGCGAGCACGGCAATCGCGAGGCGAGCGCGCGGCAAATCGTGGGGCAGGCCACACGACCGTGGCTGGTCAGAGGCTTTCGGCGGTCGGATCGAGGTGACGAGGATGAGGTGTGCTGGGGATAACCGACTTCTGGACGTACGTGCTCGGGGCGGCGGCGATCGTGCTGTTGCCCGGGCCCAACTCGATCTTCGTGTTGACGACGGCCGCGCGGCGGGGGACGCGCACCGGCTATCGGGCCGCGAGCGGCGTGTTCCTCGGAGACACGGTGTTGATGGTGCTGTCGGCCGCCGGGGTGGCTTCGCTGCTGCGCACGTATCCACCACTGTTCCTGGTGATCAAGTACGCAGGGGCCGCCTATCTCGGCTGGGTCGGGCTCGGCATCATTCGCGGCGCGATCCGCAAGTGGCGCGGGCCGGGTGAGTCCGCATCCGGGCCTCAGTCGGCGACAGCGGCAGGCGCGCCCGCGACACGAGCAAGTGACTACGCGACGCGAGTGGCCGACGAACCGCAGACGGCGACTGGAGCAGCCGCAGCGGCTGTGCCGGGCGGGCCGGATAGGCAGCGGAGCCCGTTTCGGCGGTCGCTGTTCATCAGCCTGCTCAACCCGAAGGCCATTTTGTTCTTCGTGTCGTTTTTCATTCAGTTTGTGGAGCCGGGGTACGCGCATCCCGCACTGTCGTTCCTGGTGCTGGGCGCGGTCATTCAGGTCTTCAGCGTGCTCTACCTGACAACTTTGATCTTTAGTGGACAGTTCCTGGCCGGGCAGTTCCGGCGGCGGCGACGGCTGGCTGCGGCGATGAGCACGGGCGTGGGTGCGCTGTTCGTCGGTTTCGGCCTGAAACTGGCAACCGCCAGCGTCGGCTAACGCGAGACAGCCGACCCGCCGGCTCACGCGAGACAGCCGATCGGGACGCGTGGCGTTCGGCCGGGAGCGCCACGCGTCCCGGATCAGTTACTCCTCCTCGAAACCGCCTTCGTCGTCTTCGAAGACCTCTTCCATCGCCTCGCCCAGGATCATCCCGCCTAGGACGCCGCCGGCCACGCCGGCCGCCATCGCCCCTGCGCCAACCCCGCGACCGTGACCGTGGCCGCCCGAGAAGCCGTGACCGGAGGAGCTGTGACCAGCCCCCTGCGCGAAGCCGTGCGTCGAGCGCAGCGACGAGTACCGGTCGGTGGCTTGCCTGACCCAGCCGTCCACCACGGCCGTCCAGTCGGTCGAGTCGACCGTGGCGTGCGACACCCGGAAGCGGCCGTAGCTGTCGTGGCCTTCGGTCAGGAAGCCGCCCCGCTTGTCGAATTCCAGGATCACCTCGACGCCCTCGGGGTCCGCCACGAATGTGACCTCTACCTCGTTGATCGCGCCCGCGAACTGCGGCGGCGGATAGAACTCGATCTCCTGGTAGAACGGCAGGGTCTGGCGTACGCCGAAGATCGCGCCCTGCTCCAGATCGGCGCGCGCGAACCGGAAGCCGAGCCCCGCGAAGGCCGCCAGGATCTGCTCCTGGGCCGGCAGCGGATGCACCGCCATCTCATCCAGGTCCCCCTTGTCGACGGCCTTGGCGACCGCCAATTCGGTACGCAGACCCATCGTCATGCCGTGCAACCGCTGCCCATAGACGTCGGTCACCGGCGTCTCCCAGGGCATGGGGAACGCGAACGGCAGGCTTCGCCGCTCGCCGGGCGCGAGCCGAAACGTGCCGGCCACCGGGATCCGGTGGAACTCGACGAATCCGAGCGATTCGACGCCGGTGACCAGGCTCAGGGCCACCTGTTCGATGGTCACCTCATGGTCGCCGCCGACGATCTCGACCCGGCCGTCCAGCGTCAGGCCGGGCCGGGTATTCGGGTTGGTCAGCACCGTGTCGACTGTGGGGCCGCCGGCGCCGAACGCGCGCATCATCTTTTTGAAAACCACCGGGTCGTTCCTCCTTGAATAACGGGGTGGCGATTGAATCCCTGAACTTCCAAGCAACTGCCAAACAACTGCCTCAGCGCATGCGCCGGCCGACCGGCACTGGGTCGGTCTCGTCGTCGAATTCGCCGATTACCTGTTCCAGCAAGTCTTCCAAGGCCACGAAGCCGACCCGGTGCCCACCGCGGAGCACCATCGCCAGTTGGGCACGTCCCGCGCGCATCGCGCTCACCGCGTCCGTCACGGTCTCGTCCGACGCGAGCACGAACGGAGCGTCCATCAACTGCTCGGCCGTAGCCTCCCGCCCGGCCGTGGCGGCGCGGACCGCCTCGCGAACGTGCACCACGCCCACCACCGACTCGCCAGACATCACCGCAAGCCGGGACCTTCCGCTACGCCGCGACGCCTCCTCCAACTCGGCCGTGTCGGCCCCGGGCGCCACCGTGACCAACTGGTCGGCGGGGGTCAGTACGTCCCCGACCCTGGTCTGCTGGAGCTTGAGCATGCTGGTCAGCAGTTCGGTCTGCTCGGCGCCGATCAGGCCCTCGGCGCGGGAGCGTTCGAGCAGGATGTTCATCTCCTCGGGGCCGTGCGCCTGGGCCAGTTGATCCTGCGAGTGCACGCCGAACGGGCGCAGCGCCGCGTTCGCCAGCCAGTTCAGCCCGTTCAGCGCCGGTCGGACGGCCGTAGTGAAGCCGCGGAACGGCAGCGCCAGCAGGCTTGCCGAGCGTTCCGGGTCGGTGATCGCCCAGGACTTCGGCATCATCTCGCCGACGACCAGGTGCAGGAACGTGACCACGAGCAGCGCGAGCAGGAACGCGACGGCCGCGCTCGGCATGTCGGGCAGGCCGACCGCGTGCAGCAACGGGTGCAGCAAGTGCTCGAGGGCCGGCTCGGCGAGCGCGCCCAGGCCGAGCGAGCAGAGCGTGATGCCGAGTTGTGCGCCCGCGAGCATCAACGACAGCTCCCGGGTGCCGGCCAACGCGGCCCGGGCCGCCCGGCTTCCCCCGGCGGCCGCCTGCTCGAGGCGGTAACGCTTGCTCGCCACCAGCGCGAACTCGGCGGCCACGAAGAACGCGTTGCCCGCCAGCAGGAGCACCGACAGCGCGACGGCCCAGGTTGTGCTCATCGGCTCGCCAGCCGGACCGAATCGGGCACGTGCCGGTCCACGGTCAGCACCGTCAGCGAGACCTCCGACGGGTACGGCAGCGCGACCTCGTCGCCCACCTGCGGCACCCGGCCGAGCAGCGACATCACCAGCCCCGAAATCGTGTCGTAGGACGGGTCCTCGGGCAGCGCCAGACCGGTGGCGTCGACCACCTCGTCGATGCGCCAGCGGGCCGGCACCGCCCACGAGCCGTCCGGCTCCCGAACGGGCGTGGGCTCCGGCAGGTCGTCCTCGTCCCGGATCGGCCCGACCAGTTCCTCCGCGATGTCCTCGAGCGTGATGATCCCGGCGAACCCGCCGTACTCGTCGACCACGCAGGCCAGCTGGCGATGTCCCGATCGCAGCCGGTCGAGCACCGCGGGCAGCCGCAGCGACGACGGCACCAGCAGCGGGGCCTCGGCGATCGCGGAGACCGGTGTCGTGGCGCGGGCGGCCGGCGCCACGGTCAGCACGTCGGCGATGCCGACCACGCCGACGATCTCGTCCGGCGACGGGCCCGACCGCACCGGAAAGCGCGATCGCCCGGTGTCCAGCAGCGCCACGACGGCCGCGGCGGGCGCGTCGGCCGGCACCGTGCGTACGTCGACGCGCGGCACCATCACCTCGGCCGCGGTTCGCCGGCGGAAGTCGAGACCCCGGTCCAGCAGCTCGGACATCTCCGCGCCGAGCTGCCCCTCGGCGCGGGACTCGGCGATGATCTGCTCGAGATCCGCCTCGGTCACGCCCTCGGGCAGTTCCTCGATCGGCTCGATCCCGATCCGCCGCAGCAGCCGGCCCGCCGCCAGGTCGAAGAGCCGGATCACGGGCCCGAACAGGGCCAGATAGCGCAGCGTCGCGCCGCTCAGCGCCTTGGCCACCGCCTCGGCCCGCGCGATCGCCAGATTCTTCGGCGCGAGCTCGCCGAGGACCATCTGCACCACGGTCGCGACCAGCAGCGCGAACACGATCGATACCGGCAGGCCGACGGCGGCGGGCACACCGGCGACGCCGAGCAACTCGGCCAGGCCGTCGCCCAGGAACGGTTCGGCCAGGTAGCCGACTATCAGCGCGGTGACCGTGATGCCGAGCTGCGCGCCGGACAGCACGAACGACAGGCGTTCGGTGACCTTGAGGGCGCGCGCGGCGGCCCGGTCGCCGTTCTCGGCCTGGCGGCGCAGCCGGCCGCGGTCGACGGCGACATAGCCGAACTCGGCGGCGACGAAGAACCCCGTGGCGGCGGTGACGAGAATGACTAGCAGGAGACCGACCAGGATCAACATGGTTGGTCCACAGCGATAAAACGCCGGGCCGAGCCCGGCCGACTACTGCCGGTCATGGGTGGGACCGTAGCAACGCTAGCTGAACAATCCCTGAAAGTCCGCTATGCGGTCAGCGGTTCAGGGACACCCTCGGGGTGCCGCGTTTGCCGAACGGCTGGTTGACATAGAACGTGCTCTTGAGCATCGAGTACGTGCTCAGGTTGACCTGCCAGTCGAACTCGCGGGTGGCCCAGCCCAGCGCGTATGCCCGGCCGTCGCTGATGAACCACCGGGTCATCGCGTGCATGCGCAGCCCGTCCTTGCCCTGGTAGGTGTACTCCCAGTCGGCGGCCTTGGACAGCAACGGGACGCGTTCGATGCCGACTTGCTTGTAGCCCGGCAACTCGCCCTCGGCGATCAGCCGCTTCGCCTCGTTCTGGCACGCCTTGACCGGGTCGCCTGCCGGGTTGCGGTCCGGGTCGACGCTGAGAAACCGGACGCCGCCGGGATCTCGGAAGCAGAACGTGGTGCCGATCTTCTCGTAGGTCCAGCCGTCCGGCACGGCGATGTGAAAGACGGGCGGGGCGTTGAAGTACGAGTACCCGTCCAGCAGTTGCCAGCCGTTGACGCTGCGCGCCGCGCCCGGCTGCGGGGTGCGCGGCAAGTCGGCGCCGGGCGGGTCGCCGCAGACGGACGGGCTGAAGCCGCCGGCGCCCTGGCCGCCGGTGTCGGTGCCGGCGGCGACGCTACTGCCGGTGCTGGCACCGGGCAGCGCCTGGCTGTCGTCGTCGTGCGGACCCTGCCAGGTCGCGTAGCCGGCGCCCGCCACCGCCAGCAGCGCGACGACCGCCCCGCCGGCCACCGCGAGCCGGGCCCGCTGCCGTCGCGGCGGAGCGTCGGACTCGACCGGGACCGTGTCGGTGTCGTCCGGCGGCGGCGAAAGCCCTGGCAAAAGCGGCGCAGGCGAAACCGGAATGCCGGCCGTCCGCTCGGTCTCGACCCGGCGGACCACTCCGGGCTCGGCCAACGCCGCGGGAACGCCGTCAACCGGCGCAGACCGCCGCGGCCGCACTGGGCCACCAACACCGGGCTCGGCCAACCCGGGGGCAGAAGAGACACCGGGCTCGGACAAACCGGGCGCAGAAGAAAGACCGAAGGCCTCGTCGACCGGGCGTCGCGGCGCCGGCACAGTGGGCCGCGGAACCGGCTCCGGACCATCGGCGCCGAGCACCGCGCGCAGCCCGTCCGCCGCCTCGTCGGCAGTAAGCCGCTCGGTCGGCTCGCGCCGCAGCAGCCCGTCCAGCACGCTCGCCAGCGGCCCGGCCAGCGCGGGCGGGTCGGGCTCCTCGGTGGCCAGGGCCATCAGCGTCCCCATCGCGGTGCCGCGCGCATACGGCGACCGGCCCTCGACGGCCGCGTACAAGGTCGCGCCGAACGACCACAGGTCCGACTCCATCGTGGATGCGCCGTCGCGGGCCCGCTCGGGCGAGACGTACTGCGGTGAGCCGACGATCAGGCCGGGGCTGGTGACCGAGCCGTCGCCGACGAACGTGGCCAGGCCGAAGTCGGTGAGCACGACCCGGCCGTCGTAGCCGATCAGCACGTTGTGCGGCTTGACGTCGCGGTGCAGCACGCCGGCCCGGTGCGCGGCCGTGAGCGCGTCCAGCACGTCGAGGCCGATCCGCGCGGCGGCCTCCGGCGGGAACGGGCCGTCCTCGCCGAGCACTTGATAGAGCGAGCGGGACGGCACGTACTCCATCACGATCCACGGCAGATCCTCGGCGTGCACCACGTCGTAGATCCGGACCACGTGCGGATGGTTGAGCCGGGCCGCGCTGCGCGCCTCGCGCAACGTCCTAGTGCGCAGCCGGTCCTTCTCCTCGTCGGTCATCCAGTCGGGCGGGACGAACTCCTTGACCGCGACGTCCCGGTCCAGCATCTCGTCGCGGGCCAGCCAGACCCGTCCCATGCCGCCGGTGCCGACCGGCTCGTGCAGACGATACCGACCGGCGATGAGCATGCGCCTGACCGCCATCAGCCCCCACCCGTCCGTTGCGTATCAGAGTAGTCACGCTGAGCTGGGACGGGAACGACATCACCCGGCCACAGCGTAGACCACCAGGTTGTCCTTGTAAGACCGCAGACGGTGATCGAAAACGCCGCCACAGGTGATCAGTCTGAGCTGGCTGTCGGGGGTCGGCCCGTAAACTTTGACCGTCGGAAAAGTGGTCTTCGGATACCACGCCGTCGATGTCACCGTGAACCGCACGGTCTTGCCGCCGCGAACCACTTCGATGTGGTCACCGGCCTCGAGCTCGCGCAGTCGATAAAAGACGGCCGGGCCCTGCTTGTTGTCGACGTGCCCGGCGATGACGGCCGGGCCGAGGTCGCCGGGGACGGTGCCGTCGGCATACCAACCGGCTTTTGCGAAGTCCTTCGGCGGTTGCAGCGCGTCGCCCTTGCCGAGGTGCAACGCCTCGAGCGGGGTGTCGATGCCGATCGCCTTGACCTTGAGCCGGGTCGGGACGCCCGGCAACTCGGGCGCCGGCGTTCCGAACGGGTTCGCGACCCCGGCGGCGAACGGATCCGCGCTGCCCAGCGGCGTCGCGGCGGCCTCGGCACCGGTACCGGCCGTCCCCCAGCGGCCCACGTCGTTCGACTCGTGCGGGGCGCGGATCAGCAGATAGCCGGTGGCCACGAGGAGCCCGGTCAAGGTCGCCACGAGCACCGGCAGAAAAACCCGGCCCTTTCGGCGTACGCGCGGGGGCTCGGCCTTTTGGGCGGCCGCGACCTCGACCGCCGCAGGGAGCTTGACCTGCTCCTGCGCCGCGGGGGTCGCCGTAATCGTGTCCATCGTTGCGTTCTTCGGAGCCGGGGAGGGCTCCGGATTGGTGGCGGGTGGCTTGATCGGCGCCGTGTCGGTCTCGGATCGGATCAGGCTCCGGATCGCGAACTTAGACGCGTAGATGGCCCCTCGCCGGACCGGCCCGCGGCCGCCCTCTGGAGACGGCACGCGGGATTCCGGCGAAGCGGTCATTCCGGCTGCGAGCGCCGCCTGAGCGCGACCACGATGCCGCCACTCAGCGCGGCTGCGAGGCCGGCCAGCAGCAGGGCCATCGGCAGATTCGATCCGGGCTGGCTGCCGCCCTCGCCGGTGGCGACGCCGCCCTCCGGCATGGCGCCCTGCCGGGCCGCGTCGATGTGCAGCTCGGGCTTGAGGCCGCCGTTCTTGTCGTCGAGCACGAGCAGCGAATACACGTTGCCGGCGCCGAGCGTGCAGGGCAACTCGCTGGCCTTGCCGCCGCCGCTGGGCTGCACCAGGACCGTCCACTTGCCCGGGTTGACCTGCTTGTAGGCGGTCGTGGTGGCGAACGCCACACCGTCGGCGATGGTGGCGCCGCTCTTGCCGGAAACGTCCAGCACCGGGGCCTTGACCGAGGCCTGGATCACGCGGACCTTGGACTCGTCGGCGTTCGGGAGCTTGAGATCGTCCTTCAGGACCCGCAGTCCGAGATCGGCATAACGACCGACACCCGCCACCGTGTACGCCGCGCCGGTCTCGACCGTGACCTGCGTGGTGAGCACGGGCTTGGTGCTCGCGGCGGCGCCCGCTTTGCGCATGGCGACCGAATACGTCCCGGCCGGCAGCCGCAGATAGTTGGACATGGCACCGTAGGCGACGCCGGGGAACGTCTGTTCCTTGACCTTGTTGTTGTCGCTCATCAAATAGACGTCGACGGCCGGCGTGTCGGGTGAGAGGTGCGCGAGGCGGACGTAGCCGTCTCCCGCCGCCGCCGAGGCGGGCGTTGCGGAGAGCGTGAGGGCAGCCAGCGCGGCGGCGGCCGCCGCGCCGGCGAGGCGCCGTACCTGCTGAGCTGTGCTGAACACGGAGCCTCCTGTCTGATGGGGCCCATCGGGCTAACGCAGATCAATGTGCCGTACGTCACCGGACCTCACTATGGTCCGTCCGGTCAAGCGAATCCGCCGGGCGACGGTCCGCTTCCTGCCTTCGTGCGCCGGGCGGGGCCCGATAGATGCCTTTCAACACCTCTTCCGGTACGCCGGGATCGTTCGGTTGCTCGGCTGGTTCGGCTATCCCCCGGTTCTTCGCGCCACCGGCTCCGGCGGATCGCAGTTTTGTCGTACCCCGGGGGGAGGATGGGTTCGTGCGGGAAGTACTGGAGCAGTTCGGGCCGGCCACTCGGGAGTGGTTCCGGGCCGCCTTCGCCGCGCCCACCGCCGCGCAGGCGGGCGCGTGGCGGGCGATCGGGGCCGGTCGCAACGCGCTCGTGGTCGCGCCCACCGGCTCCGGCAAGACGCTGGCCGCGTTCCTCTGGTCGCTCGACCGGCTGGCCAACGAGCCGGTCCCGGCCGATCCGCGGCACCGCTGCCGGGTGCTCTACGTGAGCCCACTCAAGGCCCTCGCGGTCGACGTCGAGCGCAATCTGCGCACCCCGCTGACCGGCATGCGGCAGGCGGCCGGGCGGCTCGGCGTGCCGCCGCCCGACATCACGGTCGGCATGCGCACCGGCGACACCCCGGCCGACGAGCGGCGCAGCTTCAACCGCACGCCACCCGACATCCTGATCACCACGCCCGAGTCCTTGTTCCTGATCCTGACCTCGGCGGCGCGCGATTCGCTGCGCGGCGTCGAGACGGTGATCATCGACGAGGTGCACGCGGTCGCGGCCACCAAGCGCGGCGCGCACTTGGCGCTGTCGCTCGAGCGGCTCGATGCGCTGTTGCCGCGGCCGGCGCAGCGGGTCGGGCTGTCCGCGACGGTGCGGCCGATCGACGAGACCGCCCGGTTCCTGGGCGGGGCCCACGAGGTGCAGATCGTCCAGCCGCCGAGCGCCAAGACGATCGAGGTCGTGGTCGAGGTGCCGGTCGAGGATATGACCCGGCTCGACGAGATCCCCGACGTCGACCCCGACACCGGGGAGGGCAACCGGCAGACACCGTCCATCTGGCCGGCCGTCGAGGAACGGGTGCTCGATCTGATCGAGGCGCACCGGTCGACGATCGTGTTCACCAATTCGCGGCGCGGGGCCGAGCGGCTGTGCGCACGGATCAACGAGCTGGCCGCCGGGCGGGCCGAGCCGGCTCCCGGCCTCCCCGGCGTGCAGGCCGAGCCGGCCACCCGGATGCCCGCGGCGCTGATGGCGCAGTCGCCGGCCGCCACGGGTGCGCCGCCGGTGGTCGCGCGGGCCCACCACGGCAGCGTCTCGCGCGAGGAGCGCAAGCAGATCGAGGAGGCGCTCAAGTCGGGGCTGCTGCCGGCCGTCGTCGCGACCTCGAGCCTGGAGCTGGGCATCGACATGGGCGCGGTCGATCTCGTCGTGCAGATCGAGGCGCCGCCGTCGGTCTCCGCCGGGCTGCAGCGCGTCGGCCGGGCCGGGCACCAGGTCGGCGCGGTGTCCCGGGGCGTGGTGTTCCCGAAACACCGGGGCGATCTCGTCTCCTGCGCGGTGGTCGCCGAGCGGATGGTCGCGGGCGCGATCGAGGAGCTGCACTATCCGCGCAACCCGCTCGACGTGCTCGCCCAGCAGATCGTGGCGATGGTCGCGCTCGATCCCTGGCAGGTGGACGAGCTGGCCGCGCTGGTCCGGCGGGCCGCCCCGTTCGCCGAGCTGCCCGATTCCGCGCTGCACGCCGTGCTCGACATGCTGTCCGGGCGTTACCCGTCGACGGCGTTCGCCGAGTTGCGGCCGCGGCTGGTCTGGGACCGCGGCACCGACGAGCTGACCGGCCGGCCGGGCGCGCAACGGCTCGCCGTGACCAGCGGCGGCACCATTCCCGACCGGGGCATGTTCGGGGTCTTCCTGGCCGGCAGCGAGCGGGCGTCCCGGGTCGGCGAGCTGGACGAGGAGATGGTCTACGAGTCCCGCGTCGGCGACGTCTTCCTGCTCGGCTCCACCTCCTGGCGGATCGAGGACATCACGCCCGACCGGGTGCTGGTCTCCCCCGCCCCGGGGGCGCCGGCCCGGATGCCGTTCTGGAAGGGCGACGCGCTGGGCCGGCCGGTCGAGCTGGGCCGCGCGATCGGCGCCCGGCTGCGGTCGCTGACCCGGGCCGGCGAGGAGGCCGCCACCGAGTCGCTGCGTTCGGCCGGCCTGGACGAGTGGGCGGCGAACAACCTGGTCGCCTACCTGCGCGAGCAGCGCGAGGCCACCCGCAACCTGCCGGACGACCGGACGATCGTGGTGGAACGGTTCCGCGACGAGCTCGGCGACTGGCGAATGACCGTCCACTGTGTGCTCGGTGCCCGGGTCAACGCGCCCTGGGCGCTGGCGATCGCCCGCCGGCTGAGCGAGCGGTACGGGGTGGATGGCCAGGTCATGCCGTCCGACGACGGGATCGTGGTGCGGCTGCCCGACACCGCCGAGGAGCCGCCCGGTGCCGAGCTGGTCGCGTTCGACCCCGAGGAGATCGCCCAGATCGTCGAGGAGTCGGTCGGCACGTCGGCGCTGTTCGCGTCCCGGTTCCGCGAGTGCGCGGCCCGGGCGTTGCTGTTGCCGCGCCGTGATCCGCGCCGCCGGCAGCCGTTGTGGCAGCAGCGGCAGCGCTCGGCCCAGCTGCTGGACGTGGCCCGCGAGTTCGCCGACTTCCCGGTGACGCTCGAGGCGGCCCGCGAGTGCCTGCAGGACGTGTTCGACGTGCCCGGGCTGGTCGCTCTGATGCGCGAGCTGGCCGGGCGCAAGGTGCGGCTGGTCGAGGCCGAGACGCCGCGGCCGTCGCCGTTCGCCCGCTCGCTGTTGTTCGGCTATGTCGGCGCCTTCCTCTACGAGGGCGACGCGCCGCTGGCCGAACGCCGGGCGGCCGCGCTGGCCCTGGATTCGACGCTGCTCGGGGAGTTGCTCGGCCGGGTCGACCTGCGTGAGCTGCTCGACCCCGCGGTGGTCGCCGAGAGCACGGCGCAGCTGCAGTGGCTGACCACCCAACGCCGGCCGCGCGACGCCGAGGATGCGGCCGAGCTGTTGCGGCTGCTCGGCGATCTGTCCGACCCCGAGCTGGCCGAACGAGGGGTGGATCTGGCCTGGATGCCGGCCCTCTCCCGGCGGGCCGTCCGGATCCGGGTGGCCGGCGAGGAGCGCTGGATCGGCATCGAGGACGCGGGTCGCTATCGGGACGCGCTCGGCACGGCGCTGCCGGTCGGCGTGCCGGAGGCCTATCTCGAGCCGGTCGCCGACCCGCTCGGCGACCTGGTCGCCCGATATGCCCGCACGCACGGGCCGTTCGCGGCGGCCACCTGCGCGGCCCGGTTCGGGCTGGGTGTCTTCGTGGTCGAGCAGGCGCTGAAGCGGCTGAGCGCCACCGGCCGGGTGGTGTCCGGCGAGTTCTCGCCCGGCGGCGCGGGCACCGAGTGGTGCGACGCCGAAGTGCTGCGCCTGCTGCGGCGGCGGTCGCTGGCGGCCCTGCGGCGCGAGATCGAGCCCGTGCCGCCGCGTGTGCTGGCCGCGTTCCTGCCACGCTGGCACCAGATCGGCGGCAACGCCCGCGGCGTGGACGCGGTCGCCGCGTCGATCGAGCAGTTGCAGGGCATCGCCGTGCCCGCGTCGGCGTGGGAACGGCTGGTGCTGCCGACCCGGGTCGCCGACTACTCCCCCGTCCAGCTCGATGAGCTCTGCGTCGGCGGCGAGGTGGTCTGGGCCGGCTCCGGCTCGATCTCCGGCGGCGACGGCTGGGTCACCCTCGCCTATGCCGACAGCGCCCCGCTGCTGCTCCCGCCGCCGGACGACGAGTTGGCGCTGACCCCGGAGCACCAGCAGGTGCTGGAGGCGCTGGGTGACGGCCAGGCGCTGTTCTTCCGGTCGCTGTCCGACCGGGTGGGCGCCACCGACGACCAGGCCCTGGCGGCGATCGTCTGGGATCTGGTCTGGGCCGGGCAGCTGACCAACGACACGTTCGCGCCGCTGCGGGCCCTGCTCGGCGGCAGCGGCGCACACCGGGCCAAGCCGGCGCCGGCCCGCACGCGATATCGCCGCCCCGGCCGGGCCGCGCTGCCCAGCCGCAACGGCCCGCCGGCGATGGCCGGGCGCTGGTCACGCCTGCCCGCACGAGACCTCGACCCGACCCGGCGCGCGGCCGCCCTGGCGGATCTGCTGCTCGAGCGGCACGGCGTGGTGACCCGCGGCGCGGTCATGGCCGAGGGGGTGCCGGGCGGTTTCGCGGCGGTCTATCCGGTGCTGGGCGCGCTGGAGGAGCGCGGCGCGGCGCGGCGAGGCTATTTCGTGGAGGGTCTGGGCGCCGCGCAGTTCGCGGTGCCGGGCGCGGTGGACCGGCTGCGTGCCCTGGCGGAGCCGGCCGAGCTGGCGAAACGCGCCGGGGCGACGGCGGTCGTGCTGGCGGCGACCGACCCGGCGAATCCCTACGGCGCGGCCCTGCCCTGGCCGGAGCGAGTGGTCGACAGCGGCGACGGCGAGACGGTCCCGGCCACGGGCCACCGGGCGGGCCGCAAGGCCGGCGCGCTCGTGGTGCTGGTCGGCGGCGACCTGATCCTCTACGTGGAGCGCGGCGGGCGCACGCTGCTGTCGTTCGTGGACGACTCCGAGGCGTTGATCGCGGCGGGCCAGGCGCTGGCGGGCTCGGTGCGGTCGGGAGCGTTGGGCGCGATGTCGGTGGAGCGCGCGGACGGGGAGTCGGTGCACTCGTCGCCATTGCGGGACGCCCTGACGGCGGCGGGTTTCCGCGCGACCCCACGAGGGCTGCGCCTACGCGGCTGAGCGGGCCGGGCAGGCTAAGCGGCGAGCTTCGCCGACGGGCCGCGCGGTTGGGCGTGGCTCAGCTGCGCGCATGGGGACGCTGGTGGCAGGCGGCCTGCTGCGAACGCGCCCGGAGATACGCCCATCAGCGCTCGGAAGTCGGTGATCATGTGGGCCTGGTCGAAGTAGCCCGTGTCGCCGGCTACCTGGGCCCAGCCTCGGGCGCCCGCGAGTGCCAGCACCCGCCGCAGCCGGGTGATTCGGGCGAAGTGCTTGGGCGACAAGCCGACGTCGCGGGCGAAGACGTTGCGCAGCTGACGTTCGCTGACGCCCAGGTGGTCGGCGGCCGCCGCGGTGGGCGCGCCCGATGACAACGCCCGCATCGCCGACTCCAGTGCGGCGTCGGCGATTGTCTCCGCGTGGCGTTCGTGCAGCGCTGCGGCGATCCGCGGCAGGGCCCGGTCGGGCGTGGCGGCGAGGTCGTCGGACAGTCGCTTGGCCGCGGCGCCCCAGAGGTCGGCGAGCGGGACGACCTTGTCGGCGAGTTCGTTGATCGGCAGGCCGAACAGGGCCCGGGACCGGCCGGGGCGGACCCGCAGCCGGATGCAGACCGCCAGCGGCTTGCCGGGGTGGTAGCTGCCCCGGCTGCGCGGGCCGACGACGAGCAGGTCGCCGCGCCCCTCGCCGGTGCTGCGGAAGACCAGCGCGCTCGCCACATCGGGGACGTGCACGAACGTCTCGGCGGCGCCGGAGTGCACGTCGACGCCGTCCACCCAGGTCCGCAGCTCGGCCGGCACCCCCATCACCCGATTCACGCTAGCCGGGCGACCGGCGCGCCGACATTACCGAAATCTCCAAGACGGGACCGCACTGCCGGAAGTTCCAAGAGTTCGCCGCGCCGCCGGGCCAGCGTTGTCCGCATGATTCTGGTTACCGGTGCCACGGGCACCGTCGGCAGCGCCGTCTTCCATGAACTACTGGAACGCGGCGAACAAGTTCGGGCGATGACCCGGAACCCGGCGTCCCTCGGCGCGCACGTCGTCTTCGGGGACTTCGAGAGGCCCGAGACCCTCGCGGCCGCCGCCCACGGGGTGGACACCCTCTTCCTGCTCGCCGCCGCGGGGCCCACCCAGGCCGCGCACGACCTCGCGATGCTGGCCGCCGCCCGAGCTCAAGGCGTCGGCCGGGTGGTCAAGCTCTCCGCGATCGGCACCCCGGACGACGACGCGCCGACCCGGCTCGAGGCCTGGCACCGGCCCGGCGAGGTCGCCGTCCGGGCGAGCGGTCTGGCCTGGACGATTCTGCGGCCCACCACGTTCGCGTCCAACTCGCTCAGTTGGGCGGGCGCGATCCGGTCGGGTACGCCCGTGTCCAACATGTTCGGCGCCGGCGCTCAGGGGGTGGTGGACCCGGCCGACGTCGCCGCTGTCGCCGTTGCCGCGCTCACCGGCGACGGGCACTTCGCTCGGACGTACACGCTCACCGGTCCTGATCTGCTCAGCGTGCCCGATCAGGTCGGCCTGCTGGGCGCGGTGCTCGGGCGGCCGACCAGCACCGTCGACATCGGCCTCGACGAGGCCCGCGACCAGCTGGCCGGCCTGGCGAAGGAGTTCGTCGACGCCGTCATCGCCGGGGCGGCCTATGTCCGGGACGGCGCCAACGCCATCGTCACCGACGACGTCGCGCGTGTTCTCGGACGTCCACCCCGGAGCTTCCGGGACTGGGCGCTGGAGCACCGCACGGCGTTCTAGATCGGCGGGCGACCCGATCGGCAACGACGCGCCCGGGGTGTACCCCACACGCAGGGTGTCTGAGGTCTAACGTTGAGCACCATGGGTGGCTATGGATGGATCAGCCTCACGACCGATTACGGGACGTTCGATGGCTTCGCGGCGGCTTGTCATGGCTCGATAGCGCGGATCGCTCCGGCGGTGCGGGTCATCGACGTCACGCATCATGTTCCGCCGGCCGACGTGATGCGCGGAGCGGCCGTGCTGGCGCAGACCGCGCCGCATCTGCCGCCGGCCGTGCACGTGGCAGTCGTCGACCCGGGTGTGGGCACGGGCCGCCGTGGCATCGCGATCGGCACCCCGAACGGCGTCCTGGTCGGGCCCGACAACGGCCTGCTGATCTGGGCGGCCGAGGAGCTCGGCGGGATCGACGAGGTGTTCGAGCTGGCCAACAAGGAGTGGTCGCTCGGCGACGTGTCCCGCACCTTCCACGGTCGTGACGTCTTCGCGCCGGCCGCGGCCCGGATCGCGCTCGGTGCGGCGCTGAGTGAGGCCGGGCCGTCGGTGCCGGCGGATTCGGTCGTACGCCTCAATGATCCGATCGTCACGGTCGGGGACGGCTGGCTGGAGGCCGAGGTGCTGACGGTCGATCGGTTCGGCAACGTGCAGCTCGCGGCGGCCGGCTCGACGCTGTCCGGGCTGAGCTCCGAACTCACCGTCAACGGCACCGTCTCGGCCCGCCTGGGCGCGACCTTCCAGGACGTGGACCCGGGCGGCCTGCTGGTCTATGAGGACTCGGCCGGCCGGGTCGCGATCGCGGTCAACGGCGGCCGGGCCGTGGTCGTCCTCTCGGTACGCACCGGCGACCTGATCAAGATCGCCGCCCGCTGACGATCGGCGGCGCCGCCGAGTTGCGGCAGCATAACGGAGGGTTGATCTAGCGGGGTGCGGGCAAGATTGAGGAATGCCCGAAGGCGATACGGTCTGGAATACCGCGCGCGTGCTCGAACGCGCGCTCCTCGGTGACGTCCTGGCCGGCTCGGATTTCCGGGTGCCGCAGCTCGCCGCCACCAGCCTGACCGGGTGGACCGTCACCGAGTCGGCTAGCCGCGGCAAGCATCTGTTGCTCCGCCTGACCAAGGACGAGCGGGCGATGACCCTGCACTCGCATCTGCGGATGGACGGCAGCTGGCGGGTGTTCGGGCCGGGCGCGCGCTGGTCCGGGCGGCCCGCGCACCTGATCCGCGCGGTGTTGCGCACCGCGCGCTCGGTCGCGGTCGGCTATCACCTGCACGAGCTGGCGCTGATCCCGACGACCGGCGAGCAGGTGCTGCTCGAGCATCTCGGGCCCGACGTGCTCGGCGCGGACTGGGATCCGGACGAGGCGGTCCGGCGGATCGCGGCGAACCCCACGGCCAGCATCGCCGAGGCCCTGCTGGACCAGCGGAATCTGGCCGGGATCGGCAATCTCTACAAGGCCGAGACGCTGTTCCTGCGCGGGCTCTGGCCGTGGACCCTGGTCGCCGACGTGGCGGACCTGCCGGGCACCGTCAAACTGGCCCAGCAGCTGGTGGCCGCCAACCGCGGCCGCTGGACCCAGTCCACGACCGGCTCGCTGCGCCGGGGCGAGACAACCTATGTCTACAGCCGCCGGGCGCAGCCGTGCCGGCGTTGCGGCACGGCGATCCAGAAGGCCGATCAGGACGAACGAGTCACCTACTGGTGCGTCCGCTGCCAGCAGAAACCCGAGTGAAGCTCAGGCCGCCGGGCTGGCGCCGCCGTAGCGGCGGAGCTCCGACAGTCCCTCGGCGACGCCGCGCATCCGGTCGGTCGCCTCGATCAGCCGGGCCAGCGTCGGGTGCCGGTCGTCGACCACCGGCTGGCCGTCCTCCGCCACGTAGCTCGCGGCGGCCGCGACCAGCCGCTCGTAGGCCGTCACGCCCTCGGTGAACTGGCCGGCCAGGCTCTCGTGCGACTGCTCCAGCGCCGCCCGCTCGCCGGGCGCGCTGAGCGGAATCGCCCGCTCCACGCTGGCCACCCGCTGGCCGAGGTCACGCAGCCAGCGCTCGGCCACGGCGGCCTCGAGGACCGCCGCCTCGCCGGGGCCGGTGAGCCGGCCCGCCAGCGCCACGAGCGTCTGCGCCGCCTTGTCCAGCCGGTCCCAGGCCTTGGCGACCGCGGAGCCGCGCAGCGCGTACCGGTCCTTTTGCCGGCGGACCTCCTGCACGACCTGGCGGCCCGCCGGGAAGCGCGAGACGGCCGCGAGGAACCGCTGCCCCGCGAGCGCCGGGTCGGGTGCGGGCGGAGCCGGCAGCGCGGCCAGCTCTTTGTGGTCGCTCCAGCGCCACCAGGCCAGCGCCACGGAGGCGCCGGCGCCGGCCGCCCAGAAGGCATCAGGCAGACCAATGCCCGCGTACGGGGTCAGGACGGCGGCGGCCGCGGTCAAGCCGCCCCCGACGACGCTCCAGCGCCGCGCGGAGTGACGTAACCGCCGCAATCGACGGAAGTATCTGGTCCGCTCGTCCACCGTCGCCCTCCCCCTGGGTCTCCGGCGTCAGCCGGCCGCGCTCGTGTCGCCGCGCTTGGCGTTCATGCTCGCCCGGATCTCGTCCAGCCGGGCGACGCTCGCCGGATCGGCCGCCGGGGGACCAGACTCGACCGCCGGCTGGGCCGGGGCCGCGCCGAGCTTCTCGCCGGCCATGCTGGCCCGGATCTGCTCGAGGCGGGACGTGCCCGCCATGTCGAGGCTCGACTTCTGCACCTCGAGCATGCGGCCCTCGACCGAGTTGGACGCGAGCTCGGCCCGGCCCATCGCCGTCGCGTACCGCTGCTCGATCTTGTCGCGCACCTCGTCCAGGGACGGGGTGTTGCCGGGCGCCGCGAGCGACGACATCGACTCGAGCGACTTGGCGACCGTCTCCTGCATCTTGGCCTGCTCGAGC